>SXGT01305675.1_pt1 | contig 364306 bp, 421 predicted proteins | sample 3176221 | NCBI WGS metagenome assembly SXGT01 (sample SAMN11356862, study PRJNA531348) | freshwater metagenome | isolation source: freshwater sample F1-120 | place: China: Fuxian Lake, Yuxi | collected 2017-12-25 | reverse complement strand
TTCTTCTCCATCATTGGATTCAAAAGTTACCTTTTTACCATCACGAGAAACTTTTGTAAGAGTACCGGCATACCATTCGTCTTTGTCGATTCTGGCTATTACTCTATCGCCTTTGGCAAACTGAGTAGCTGATATTGAAATAAGCATGGTATTTCCTCAAAGAGTAATATTTTGATTTTTTAAAAAAGTGCCTAGTTGCTTATCAGTTCCTAGGATATGATTGTTTAGCCAATCTCGTAGAAATACCAATAGTTCAGGAATTGAGTTATCCTTGGTAAAGGCTACCACTTGCTCAGTCAAAGCCTTGTGTTCGTCTTCGTGTATCAGTCTATCTGGATAATCGCAGGTTCGCATTATATTTTCTTCGGTAGAAAAATGATACACGACGTAATCCGATAGTTTCTGCAACGAATGTTCAAGCACAAGAGTATCCAAAGCAGCGTATAAATCATTTATGATTGAAATAAGCTGCTTGTGTTGCTCATCTATTATTGGTATGCCGACTGACAAAGAGTCAGTCCAAACTATAAGGTTCATATATCACCTCGAAACTAGGTGCGCCTCTTTGGTGAAGAATGGTTGTGAATCGGCTTTTAGACGCCATTCGACATTCCCACGCTTACGATACTTTGCAGAATCTAGCAAGGCTCTAGCTTGATTCTGAGCTTCCTTTAGAGAAGTAGCGGATAGATTTAGAACTTTGGTAGAGATGACAACATTGTCTCGAAGTTTCTGCATTTCTACAGAGTAATCTTGTAGTGGTTTGCTTGGCATTTCTGGACGGTCAAGTATCGTCGAGGAAATACAGCAATTTGGAGCTTCTATATAGATGATGATTCCTTTCTGACTGTCATTTAGATAGTCGTTCCACAGGATTCTATATTTGTAGTATCTGTCTCTAATGGAATCAAGCACTTCCTTCAAATGATTCCTGCAATCTTCGGTAAGAGTTGAGCAATCAGATGAGTCATCATAATGCCAATCTCCCCAGTCAGCCAAAAACATTGTTCCTACAAGAGTTTCGGAGTCAATCATAGTACGAACGGTGCTACTGTACTTTGAAAGATAGCTTTTTAGTTCGTTTAGTATTCTAGAAATGACTGTAGCAGTATCGTTGTTTATGTCTTGTACAGACTTTTGAATGGGGTTTCTATAGAAACGTGGTGATTCGTTTACTATAGTCTCTTCCAAAAGCATGATTTCTGTGCCACTACGCGATTTTTCAACGTTAATCTTCACAGTAAAACTCCTAAATTTTTTGTTCGTAGCGTCCAATCATCTTGTTTAAATTGGCTATTCTAGTGTCAAGATCGGCCTTTTCTCTGAGAAGATTCGCTCTATGCAAAGGCGATATTCTATGTCCTTCCATAGCTTGTATTTCAGACTGAACTTCTATCAAGCGATTGGCATAACGCAAAATAGCGTTTTTCCATTTTTCTATTTGATCGTCTGACTTTTGTTTTAAGTCCTTTATACCAGTTTTGGATCGACGTTTGGCGTCTTTTACTCTCTGATAAAGCGTATTAGAAACTCTGGACTCGTAGTCCTCGCCTCGCTGCCTACCACTATCTTCGAATTTATGTAGCATACGTTCAGCATCATCTACTGAATATACTGCTGATATTGATATTAGAATCTTCATTGCTGTTTCTCCACACAGTCATAGTATTGGACGTTCAAATTCTGAATTAAGAATAATATCAGATTGAGCTTCTTCTTGTTCATGTTTATCTTCTTCCTGAGTGAGAGGACAGGATGATCAGTCTTTTCAATACGAAGACACAAAACTCATAAAATTACAGAATCATGCGCTCAGTCTCGCCATTATGTAATATAATATCAGACTGACAAATTGCAAACGCCGGATCCGCTACGGCTGAGCATTCAAAACCCACAATGTTATGGCAATATCTGTAGGCAAGCTTACCATTATCCATTCTATAGGTAGGTTTACGCAGTTTGGTATGCATACAAATGTTATTTTGATTCGCCTTGCTCACAGTATGACCACATACACTGCATGTATAGGACGTGTAGTACATTCCCATACTATAGGTGCTTATACGTTTCTCAAGTATATTGTTACAGAGTACTGGATCCCTAGTACGATCAAAAGCAAGCAACTGTACCATCTTAATATGTTTATCACCTCCATAGCCTTTGAGCGGCTTTAAATAAACATCAAGAATAACTCCTTTAGCTTTGGTATGATCGTGATTGTCGTGTTCTACATGGGTGGGTTTTGCTTTGAATGTCTTGTAAGCAGGCATTCCATACTCTGGATTGAATACAAGAAGATCAGATTTGGTAACGCTATCCCCATTAGTGTTTGGAAAGTCACTAATCATTATAGGAACTGGAACCATTACGTAGTCACGTAATGATGGGGAAATATTGTATATCGGAGCAGCCAACGGTAGCCAAAAATTGGCATCAATGGTAATGTATTCTCCGCCAGTGACCGACGGATTTAACTGTACCTTCTTTTTTGAGGATACATCTTTTAATTCAACGGCATTTAGAGATTCAGACACACTCAAAAAGGTTTTCATAAGCTGTTCTCCTGTATATTTGAAATTACTGAATTGTAAGATTTTTGGCTGACGACAGAATCCTTACCAGAGTGTTTTGCTTCATACATTAGAATATCAGCCTTATGAAGCAAGTCTTCAATATCGTTTTCCTCTGAAAGTTGCACTACTCCGGCGCTAAGGCTGACGCTTGCGTTCAATTCGTCAGCTACCTGCTTTACTGCGTCTCTGATTCTGTTAATTGTTCTAAGAGAGTCTACGCAATTAGCAATCAAAAGTATTGCAAACTCGTCTCCACCCAGTCTGCCGAACAAATCACTAGAACGCAATTCATTGGCAACGTACCTCACAATGTCTTTTAGAAGTTTATCGCCAGCTTTATGACCAAGAGTGTCATTTACTGTTTTAAAATTGTCTAAATCCAAAAACACAAGAGACAAAGAATTTTTGTAGCGTCTGCTCTTTTCTATCTCTTTGTTTGCTAGTCTACGGAAGGCCGCAGCATTTAGTATTCCAGTAAGTGGATCTGATTCGGATAATCTTTTTAGATCACTTATCAGTTTACAAATCTTCTGACAAAGAAAACAACCAGCATACAAGGTAAAGGCTACAGAACATAGTTCCAATGAATACAAAAAGGCTGTTTTTATCAGCGTTGGTGCGTAGAAGTTTATCACAGTCTTTTCCAAAAAAGCAAAGGCTGCGAATAGGTAAGCAAACGTTTTGCCATATCTAATAGAACCTAATAATACCAAAGCTAGATAAAAGCCTATAAAGTTCACATTAGAACCGGTAAAGTAGTCTAATATACCAAGGAGAGGTAACAGCAAAACGGGTAATAATAGCTGCAACTTGTCCATTAGTCTAAACGTGATAAAAACAAAAAATTAGCGAAAAAAAAGCTCGCATATGCGAGCTTTCCGATATTTCCAATCGGGAGAGAGGAGAAATGATTTAGGTAAGAGCGATCACTACAGCTTTCCCGACTACGGGTGCATTATAGGTAACTTTGATTCTATTGGAGTCAAGCGCCTGTACTGTGCCTGCATACTGTATTTCGTTGGCTGCGTCTAGCAAACCCACTAAATAGCTGGTTGTATCTAGATTATGAGATATGATCCACTCCTCAGCAGCACTTGATTGAACATACTCAAACGTTTTTACCCTAGTGTGAGAGGTATTGAATATGTTCAAGGCCATCTGCTTAAACGCATCATAATCATTTTTTAATGCAGTGAAATTGCTTTGAAGTGTTGAAACACTGTTAGCTAACGGTGTAAACTGCGTGTTCTTAAAGTTATCAAAGACTGACACTTCCAAATACGATTTTCCAATTCCTACTGAATTGTTTAATAACGCAATATCTGTTGAGTGCTGTTCTGTCAAAGATACCAGAGACGCTAGTAAGGTATCGTAAGATGCGTTTTTTAGACGCTGGTTATTATCTTCCCAAGCTAGCTCTGTTACCTGTGTCTCTACACTAGGTATCTTTACATTCTCGATATTCGTTATCTTAGAATCCAAGTTTTGCGTTACAACATTTAGGTTGAGAGTTGCATCTCTTAACAAGTCAAAATGTGTATCAACGTAATACTTTGTTACTGCAATAAGTGGCGGACTATCTTGTATAGGATCCCTATTCAATATAAGATCACCAATCATTGTACCGCCGCTAATAGGTAAAGCGCCTACTTGCTGGGACGTTGTTTGATGAGGATTATATAGGTTATGGATATGATCTACAACTTCTTGTATTGCGACAACATTCTCGTCGTCACCTTCGTCGTAGTGCTGATTTGGCGTGAATACATCAACATAGGCAAATAACTGAGTCCATGAGTGCATCCACCTTGGCGTACTTGGATCGGGCTGTTTGGCTCGACGTTTAAATATACGTTTATAAGTGTCTGATGTTGGATCAGCATCTACCCAAACAACATCTGCCGGATATTTGCCACGAGACGGCTCTTGCATACTGACAAGCGTTATTACAGGGAATAACTCGCCAGTTTGCAATGTAACCTTTACGGGATTGTCAAAGTCAAGATTTCGAATATCTGCAATTCTAATCAATCCAGCTACAAGTTTCTCAAGTTTAGCATCCATATATTTTCTTACCCACGTGATTTTCGGCCAATAGCTATTGCTTTGCCATCAGTATTAATGATTTGCCGCCTAGTCAAAGAAGATTCGCTGGGTATTCTGCGTGCAATAGCCATGAATGGTGGAAATTCGACTTCTTCTTCTTCCTCGCCCTCAAACAAGTCGGCTGCTTTTTCATTGTGCCGTCTATGAACAGCAAGAGCCAAAGCTCTGAATAAATCGTCTGTTAATCCGCCATCACCCTTTGTAATCGCATTACCAGTATCGCGTACTGTCAGTATTTGCAATACTAGATGATTTATTGGATTATTCTCATAACAAAGCGGGTATTCATCCATATCATATATAATACAATCCTTTACTTCCTTGGTTGGTTCAGGCAAAAGAATATTGTTACTAAACAGCATGTCTCGTACAAACCAAAAGTCTGCGTATTTCATAGAATACTGTTCAGTAGCTATTCCCAAGTCTTCGCGTAAATCTGACAAAAACTTTGCACTATTCCATCTATCTGCGACTACCAGCACGACATTTTGATACTCAACTATCTTGGAAATTATATTCTTGTAGATTAGAGTAAAATTCACTGGACTACCTGGGTGTGGCATGATTTCAATGGCTGTTGACACAACAAAATTGCTTTCGTCATCAAGATAGCCAGAGACGCAAGCGAAACTATTGTTGGTCATTCCAGCATCAAGAGCCAAGATGGATTTCTGATAAACTTTTTTTATGTTGGTAATCTTGCCATAACGGAAAGTATCTTCTCCGTAAGTCTTGGTAGCGTATTGTACACTAGCACCATTTTTCTTTGAAGTTATGGCACGTTCTACTACATCTATCGCTTGTATAAAAGCATTTGACGATAGAGGCGGTCTGGCTCCATAGTCACGCCATGCAGTTACTTCATCTTTTTTGAATTCTTCTTCCAAGTCTTCATAGGAAACTGTTGGATTCATTTCCCATGTAGGTTTTATGAGGCCATAAATCTTGGTACTATTTTCTGACTTACGTACCAGTTCCATGATCTTATCACGAACTGATGACGGGCTACTAATGTTAAGGAAATAGCCACTAGGAATATCGTTGAATCCCTTCTTTATTAGTTTGTTTGCACTAGCACGAACAGTAAGTAAACTACGTTCTAACGCGACATAGATTTCGTTCGCGTTCATTTTGATTTTCTTTGAGTCTGCCTCGGAATCGAACCAGCCCAACTCATCTATGCTGGCAAAACAACGAGTTCTACCACGAAGCGTCCTTTTGTCTGGGCCAGCAGGGTATACCATTAGTGATCTGTGACGATACACGACTGCTGTTTCGTTTAACTTTATTAGTTCTTCACCATACTTCATTGATTGTTCATGCATAAACTGATTGTACTGCACGAACCATGGCGCATTGTTTAAATAACCAAAAAACGGCTCCCACAATGTATCTTTTGCTTGTGCATACGTCAATGCGACGAATGTTCCTTGCAAAACGTTACTATGCAGTAAGCCGTATACTTCGTTGGGCTTTTGTAGCTTTAAAATACGATGAGTTAGATAGGCACTCATCATAGCCACTAGAGCCGATTTACCTGATCTTTGTCCGGCTGATACAGCTAGTTCTTGAAAGAACTTTAGCTTTTTGTTTTCTACCAGCTTTGACTTTGTTGCATGACAGTGTGGACACTTTCCGTTATGTAGTAACGCCACACGCTTTTCAAATCTTCGTAAAGAGTCGTCTACCTTGTGATCTTCAAATAGCCATTCCATCTTCGAGCATACTGGACAAAACTCAGCAAAGAGGATTGTCGCAATACACATTTGTTCTACGTAGGGTTTGATATTTAAAAACTGTTCTCCCGTAGCAAACTCAAAAAAATTCTTTGCTCTAGGTATATGACTGTCGTTTATCTTCACATCAACGGGTGCTGATGTTGAGTCTGATAGAGCTATTGATACTACATGTTCGACATTAAACTCTTTTTTGCTGTTTATATCAGAAGTTATTTGCGTAGGTTGCTCAATATCTTTTTCCTTGACCTTTTTATCTTTTTTGGAAAAAAACAAGTCTTCCTGCCTTATTTTCTTGTATTTATCGCAATAGAAGTCAAAGCTCTTACGCTTATTATCGCAAGAGATGTACACACTGCAATTCATACAAGATTTCATAGCTATTCCTTCTTTCGGGAGCGATAAACTCCAGAACGTGTAGAACGATTCTTTTTACCTTCTTCTTTTGGACTTACAAATTCTTCCACATTAAACTCCTTCTTATCATCAGCCCTTGATCTAACAACACCAGTCAGTTCTCTCAACTTTTGAGAGTATTTGCGACTAGCGGAAGCCTTTTTCATGTTATCCAAACTTTCTTGTGCCATTAGTTCTGCAAGCTTCTCAATATAAAGCTGCCTAACCTTTTTGGGTAGCTTTATCATTCGGACGTATTGATACAATAGACTAAGACGATTGAGTTGATCTACAGCCTGCAAAACGTCATCGTCAATTTCAATATCAATACCTAGTCCATCACGAAGCGCGACCTCAGCATAAGAAGTCGCGTTGTCGTGAGATAACACTACTGGAATATCATGCAAAAGAATTGAATCTTTTATGGCTGATGTAGCTTGTTTTGTACGTTTGATGACTTTTTTCAACAAGTCTTCTGGAATGTCCACTAGATTCTCAATATCTAGTGCAGCGACTTCCTTTGGAAGTACAGTCCTTTTAATCTCCGGTTCTGGCATTATTCTGCCGATTTTCTCAGCAGTCTTTTTCTTTGCTCTAAGCACGCCATACACTGGAGTTTCTACATCAACCTTTTTATCCTTCATGATACACCAGAATTCTTTGTCATATTAAGCATTTTGTCGGCTTCTTCATCATAATTGGAATTTGAATTCATTGGAGCTTCTTCGTCATCAAACCCCTTTATTGTACCTTCAACATTTTCAAAGCGCATAACGTCGAATCGCTCCCCTAACGGGAACTTGAATCTATCGCCATCACGCTCTTTGCTAACCGCAATTTCAGCTTGCCGACTCGCTCTTGCTTCGCTGTTCGCTTCATACGACCATGTCCATACAACGTCCGCATTTTCCTTGATGGCTTTGGAATAACGAACCTTCTCAGAGGCTTCATCTAACTGAGCTAGAATAATTACTAGGCTCTTCGTCTCTCTTGAGTAACGCTTGGCTTGTGCCGTAATGTTACCCATCACTCGCCATTGATTGTCTGAGTCAACGCCTTCCAAAAGACTGATGTAATCGATTCCAATTACGTCAAATCGATAAGGTTTGAGCGTCATCAGAATATCATCCATGCTTACGGCATATGTAGGGCATATTACCACATGACGAGTACCATTCGCAGCACTCGCATCTTCAAACATCCTAATCTTTTTTGCCGCAGCATGTTTTTCTTTGTCAGATAGCAGTCCTCGTCTAAACTTCTTAAATTCAATTGCTGATAAATTACTTGCTAATCTGTTAATCTCTTGATCTACAGACATTTCTAGGCTGACTCGGCATACGTCAACTTGATTTAGCATATGAATCTGCTTTGATAGATTCATCAACATTACGGATTTTCCGCCCGACGTTGTAGCGGCAACGATCATGACGCCACATCTAGGTAAGCCTCCATTAACGTCGTCGTACATTTTAAATCCTGTTTTAAGGAGCGGGTCTCTATCTTCAAACAAGATTTTTCGAATCAACTCAGATGAATTACTGCCTTTTCCCATGATTATCATGTCGTTTTCCAAATCAGATTTGGAGCGAGCTTTTGCTAGGGAATTAGCCGTATCATTTAGTAGCTTATCGATGTTTATCTTGTCTTTTTTCAAAGCGTCGAGTCCAGACTTGCAAGCTTCGTAAAGAAGCCGAAGCTTGCGATAATTATCCAGAGTGTGTAACAACTTTTCAATCTGCGTCTTTGAAGCACAAGGCTCAACATCAGAATTCGCTATTATTTCTCTATAGTCAACCTCTAGTTGTAGATCATGCACAAGCTCATACATTTCCATGAGCTTTGTTTTTGTACGAAACGTCTTCATGATACGCAAATATGCCTGCCTGCAAGGAGGATAGCCAAAGGTATCCTCCACTACAGAGCTAAGCATTTTCATTCGCGCCTTTGCCGGAATTTCTTCACAGCAGACAGTCTTTATGAACTTTATTTCAAGTTTAGGAGATAGCTGATTTTTTTTGCTCAAGTTTCACCCCGTAGTGCTTTTCGTAAACACTTCTAATGAACTTATCAATCCTTGATACGCTCAAGCCAGTATACTTTGATATTTGAAGTTTGTAGGCTTCAATTGGAGCCTTTTTGTAAAAGGAAACATTTGTTTCTTCCCTTTTAATCAGCTTGCTATTTTTCAGGTACTCTGTAAATCCCTCGTCTTTTTGAGCCAAAATCAAGCGTAAAACTAATTGGCTGTTGCTGGCTGTATAAGCCTGACGCATCGCATTAGCTGTGTGCTTGTCGTCAAGCCTATCTATTAGATTGGTTGTTTCTTGTGCTGCATCCAGTTGAGACATTGAGTCTTCTTCAACAGCTTTTTCCTGACTTTCACTCACACACAATAAAGTAAATTGATATTCTCCATTTTTATCTTTGGTAGAAGTTAAACGATCCCGCTTCTGATACTTGTAGCTCTTTATCAGATTCATTGCATGATTGTGAGCAGCCCTCTTGAGGTAGTTTACAATAAAGGCATCTGGCTCTAAAGTAGGTACTAACAAGTAGTAACTCTTGACAATCTTTGTCATAAGTTCACACTGAAAGTCACTGTGAGTCAGATTGTTGCTGTTTACAATAAACGTCAACTTTCGAAAAGTTATGGATTGAATATACTTGTTGACCGAGGGGTAAGCCTTTGCAAATCCGTCTTTTACTTGATCTAGCGTTAGTATCAAGTCGGGCGTCTTTTGCTTGATTAGCTTATGGTAATCTCGAAGTACAGGAACCAAGTAGAGGAAATCGTTTTTCTTGATCTTATACTTGCCGATAGCCTCTTTCAATTTCCTCTTTCTCAGAAGCTCGTCTCTAGGGTGAGACTCTAGCAGATCACGATGAACCACATTTAACACAAACAACTTGATGTTTAAGCATACGTAGCTTTGATCTATTAGAGTTAGTCGAAAAACTTTGGCACTTGGACCTTTTATTTTCTTGGAAGATAAAAGGTGGGTAAGTCTCTTTTGAAATGAAAAAGCCTCTATGATTTTGATGGAATAAAGGACGGATAATTCGAACACTAGCTGGTAGAAGCCTTTATCCTGTGCTGGATAAGCCTCTTTGATCAAATTTAGCAGCATGAAATCTATCTCCTAAGCTTAGTATCCTTTCTACCCACCCACGAGTCCTTTCTCCCACACCATAATTAATGGTTTACTTTCCGAAGTTCACGCGGAATACTTCGGAGTCATCATTTTCTTCCTGTTTGCGCTTGTAGCTCTTGCTCTTTACGATATATCCCTTTTCAACTTCTCTAGCCATTGTAGACAAGTCGTAAATATCGTAATTGGCCTTCGATTTGGCCTTACCATCTTTGTCTTCGCTGTCTTTGGCTTCAACTTCAATGTACTGCTTGTGGCTCGTCCTGAGTTCGTAATACTTGGTTTCAACTACTTGAATGGAGATACCTTTTTCCTTGAGTTTTTCTCTCAAAGATTTAAAGGCTTCGACGGTATACACTGTGCCTGAATAACTCTTGGTAGTGTACAGGGGTTCCGCTTTGAGGCTATCTTTGTAGCTGTATTGAACATAATAAACCTTTCCATCAGAAGACAGCAAACGTAGCTCTTTTTTGGAAGCTTCCATAACGAACATACGTTTAAAGTTTACAACGTCCAAAGAGTCATTGTGACCGCGCCACGGAATGTAGACGCGCTGCATAAAATTAAAGCCGTACTTACGAGTATTTTTCTCGTTGTAAAGTACAGCGGCCAAGATATGCAACTTTGAGGTAGGGATCAAAGAGGTAAGCTCGCCTATAGCTTGCAATACTCTTGATTTTTCTTGATTTGCCAAAAATTCATCCAATGCTCTCACATCGGGTTTAAACTTCTCACACTGTTTGGATACCTCCAGTTTTCCTAATTGTTCGCAAGGCTTCTCGAAATACTTTTCGCACGCATGAAATCTACAATCCCCACATCTCATGACAGGAACGCCTTTTTTCATTTCTCTTCTCTCCAGTTTGGAACTCACCTATTCTCTCAGAGTATACTCTTGTTATACAATAGGTGAGAGCTTGTTGTAGACTACCTAAACCTAAGTCTTTTTTTAGAAGTCGCAGGCAACTATAAATGTCCTCAGGTAATTCTAGCTGCATGTTGTATACCTTATCAGCTATATTTTCCTGTAAAGCTCCTTCTACGATGGCTCTTACGAGCGGCAATGCTTGTTGTTCTTGTTCAGCAGTAGGATAGTAGTTTTTTATTTTTGTCTTTCCTCCCGATCTAAGGTAAGCTAAGAGTGCTTGGCCGTGAAGATGAATCAGATTGTGGCAAGTTGGACATAGATTTACGATCTGGCTATTTCTTCCTCCGTATGCTTGTGGCGTTGTATGATGGCCGTGACTTGCTGCGGAAATTATTCCACAAACATGACAGGTATCCATTATCTGTATTTGACGTTAGGTCTTTGTTTATTTGTAGGTTTTTCCTTTGGCTTTTCCGTAGGTTCAGGCCGCTTATGACTAGGAACTTCTAGTTTTTTCCAAGCTCTAGGTATAGGGAAGTCCCAAGTCTTTATGATAATCTGTGCCTTTAGCAGTTTGTTTAGCGTTACTTCCGGTATTATCCAAGCAAAGGATAAGCCTCTTAGATTATTAGGATGAGCTACATAATGGCTTGACAACAACGTATATTCCGTACTGCCGTGAGCATTGATGACTTCCAAGCAATCTTGGATATAGTTGTCGTTTTCCTTGAGAGACTTTACCAAAATTTTGGCAGCGACTTTTGCATCAGTGGTAGGTTTACCATCTTTTGTTTTTGCTTCACTGGTAGGAAAAACAAGCAAAAGCTGATCCATAAATACATTATAGCCCTTGTCAATTTCCTGAGTCTTGATACCCGCCTTTCGTAGAGTATCTTTTAGCTCAGGCGAATACTTCATCAACGGAAGTATTGGTGCTTTTATTAGCGCAAAGGACCCTTCTACTTTCTTTGGAAGCTTGGCACCAAGATCACGCAACTCGCTGATGTTCTTTAAGAAGGAAGCCTCAAAATTCTGGCTGTCTTCATCATACTCAATTGCTTTCCGTATATTGTCCAATAGTACTCGTGGTGTTGCTTCACTGTCTATTGTTTCCAAATACCTTTTTTTGTCGTCTAAGGAAAGCTTTGAAATTTGATCCTCATTTAGATAGTCATCGTACTGAACTTCTTTTTCGCTAGAAGTGCTTTGCTTTCTTGATCTAGACTCAAGAACGGTTGAGATTTCAGCGCGGAATTCTTTGTAAAAGTTGGAGGCGCGCTTCCGTATTGATTTTAGGTCAGAGGCAACAAGTTCGTCTCTACCATCCAAAAAACCTTCAAGCAAGTTCCTTATAGGAACGACTTGCTTTCTAGACTTGCACAGGGAGGAATCAGACTTTGACTCCAACACGAATTGATCAATTCGCGCTATTGCTGTACGGCATTTTCTTTCATCATAATCTTTGAAAGCAAGCTTTACGGCTCGGCACGCACTTGAAGACAGACTCGTAATAGCGTCTGCTGAAATCTGACGTTTCATATTAATCTCCTAGTCAATAGTTTACAAATTAGAGTGATTTTTGCAAACTATCAAGGTCATTGATTACGCTCTTTTCCGGTGTTTTAATGTACTTTTCTAGATAGGAAATCTCAGCATTCTTTTTGTCGATGCTATCCTCCACTCTTGGCTTTTCAAGCTTTTTCACTTGACGCAATTTTAGGTCCATTATCATGTCTGCTTTTTCTCGATCAATTCGCAGCTTCGACATTAGGTAGGCTTCGGAATCTTTTTGTTCCAGTGCCTTTATTATAATCGATAAGTTGTTGATTGTAAAGAGCAGCAGCTTTAATTTTTCAAGTTCTTGATTCTTAACGTCTTTTTTGTAGTTTAAGACTCTTAGCTCAAGCTCTACTCGCCACTTTACCCACTTATGTAGCAAAGTAACAATTGACTCTCTTCCAAAAACAGTCTTGGTCTTTGTTTTATCAAGAACACCCATATCATATCGTTCCGATTTTACCAGCAACTTTTTGATTGAGGCTACAGCAGCCTTTACCTTATCATCGCTGACTCTACCAAACGTAACAGCAAAACAGATTTCAATCTTTTTGTCGCTGCGATCATCAATTGACTTTACTCCATCAATCTCTGCAACATTTCGAAACAGAGTTTCGATTGAATTCATCGAAGTCAATCCGGGACAAACCGATGTAATCAAAAACTCTTTTTTCTTTGCGTCATAATGATACTCCGGCTCAAACAAGACGCTACCCTTGCCTGTTTTGAACAAAGCTTCCAAGTCGTTGTTGCCTGAAACACAGACGCCTCCATATCTGTAGTTGAAGTCTAGGTATTTTAGACATTCCTTTTCAGAAACATTTTTCCCTTGAAGAATCAGGGATACGAGTTTATGCACTCCTTCTACTCGAAATGGAGGCGATGAAGCAGCAATACCTACAGCAATTGATACGTTACCGATTATCAGCGATACAGGCAGCTTCGCGGGCAATACAAGCGGAACTTGCTTATCTTCACTGTAGTTTGGAATCATTTCAGTAACGGCTAGATAGTCTCTATCCAACAGAATCAAATCACTGAATTTGGAAAGCCTTGCTTCCGTATTATGAGAAACGAACCCAGCCGCCACAAAAGCGTGTGTCTTTGGCACAGTCAAGTCATAAACATGATGGCTTTTACCTGGAGTCACACTATCAATTGTATCCATCACGAAATTGTGATCTACGATGCGCTTCAACTTGAGAATGGTGCTTTCATCAGCATAGAGTGTATTTGTATTGGAAGCCAACTGCCTACGCAGAATACCAACAACATCGGACAAGCTACGCAGTATACTCGTATACTCAAGAGCTTTGCCTTGTTCAATTGAATACAAAATTTCAGCATTTATCCAGTCATCAAAACCCAGAAGCCTCTGCGTATAAGGCTTTGCTATAAGTTTGTCAGACTTTATAAATCCTAGATCAACAGCTTTTTCAACATCAAGAATCTCAATGGAAAACCAGCTTTGAGTTTCTTGAATGGCTGTTGTAGGGATATGAGCATAGTTTAGCAGCAATTGCTTTACGTCCTGCAAAAGCTGTTTTGATCTAATGCTAAGACTCAGTACGTCACCGCGAATACGACGGTACTGCATAAAGATGGCTTTTAGGAACGAGCATACTGCTGAAAAATTGGCTCGGAATATAGGCTCTGGTGCATGAGACGTATATTCATTCCAGCTACTTACATCAAGCATGTCTTCGAGTTTATTGGATTGACTCTCAGTCATGTGATACAAGAAGCTATACTTGCCGTCTTTTTCTCTAAACTGAATATCTTCCTCCGAAATTCCAAAAAACTCTGCGGTTTTTCTACGGAAGGTATCAAAACGTGATTTGTACGTTTCTGTGTAAAAAAGAGTTTTTCCCTCGTTGATAGATGAGCGTGTAAGCAATCCAAGGTAAAACGCTGTATTGCAGTCAAGGTCGCCTATGACATTTTTACCAAAGTCATTGCAACCCAAGCACAGCACATCAGTTTCCGTAAGCTCAGAAGCAATCTTCCATTCAAAGTTATAGTCAGTGGTATTGAACACATAGAATGGCTGATTGGGAGTACATTGAGTCTCATAGCCAAGTTTTGTACGAACTCGCACAGTCTCATGTATGCCAGAGTGTAACCACTTTGTTGCCATACAATTTGGTTCAAGTGAAGCCACTTGCAGGTTAATGGGTAATTCTTCGCTATACTCTTTGTTGCTAAACTCGACGATTTCTTCGATTGGGATAAGGCCGAACTCAGTCATAATACGAGTTCCAGACACAAAGCAATAACGCTGTGCAGCAGGTGAATCTACGTTAGTGCCCCAATTGCCATAACCATCAATTAGTGGAGTAGCAAAGTTTGCCATTCTTGCCATTGTATCGTATACGGAGGCATCACCATGAGGCCAGTAAGAGCCGATTACTTCACCTACAGTTCTAGCACTCTTTTTATACGGGCCAGTGTGATGAAGATTTAGATTGTACATTGCCCATAGAATGGCACGCTGTACAGGTTTTAACCCGTCTCTATAGTCTGGTACGGCGCGATTCTCAACCACTTCTGTTCCGTAGCGAATCATTGCCTTTTCTGCAAACTCATGTACGGGTTCGTTTCTCTTTGTGAATTTCATATTACAGTCCTAATAGTTGTTTACGTACATCGGAATCTTGTCCCATAATACGTTCAAAGTGCTTTACCTGTTTCTTTGTTTCAGGCCAAGTCACTTGTATTGTTCCTCTGGAACTTGGGTTAAATGCGACGATACTAAGAGTTTCTGGAGAGCATTCTCCCCACCCTTTTGATCGTATTATGAGATTTTTGGAAGCTCCCTTTGGCATAGACTTGTAACATTCGTTAAAGTCGCTACCAAAGTAATGCTTGTTTTTGTAGAAGGCATGGAAAAGTGGAGCATCTACAACGTAGACACGTCCTTCGCGTATTAGAGCAGGGAAATACTTGTACAGAACAGTGAGGATAAGCAACGATATATGAGAACCGTCTTCGTCAGCGTCAGCTAATAGAAAAAGCTTGTTCACACGAAGTTTACTACAGTCCACTTTCAATGTTTTAGCATCTAAATTGTTAATGTCGATACCAAGAGCTACGAACAGATTTTGAATAACTTTGTTATCCATAAGCTTATCAGTCGTTGCTCTTACTGCGTTTATCGACTTTCCGGTAAGTTTGAATACCTCTTGAAAAGCTGAGTCTCGTGCTTTTTTGGCTGTTCCTGCGGATGAATCGCCCTCTACAATGTAGAGTTCCCTTTTTGAAGGATCACACTTTGCTGATGCTAAAACGCCCGGTAGCATTATTTTCTTGGCTTTTTTTACGCCTGAGATGGTTTGTACTACCTTTTTGAATTGCTCTCGACTCTCTTTGATTTCAAGAGCTTTTCGTATCAAGTCTTTGGCAAGAGTCTTGTTCTTGCCAAAAAACTTGTTCAACTCATCGAACAAGGCATCCTCTACAATCTTTGTCACAGGGGAAACAAGTTCTTCCTTGATCTGTCCCTTAAATTCTGGCTCTTTTACCTTTACGTTCAGCAAGCCTACTAATCCAAGCATCAAATCTTTTGTTTCAATCTTTTGATTCTTTTTTCTAAATGATGAAAGCACTTTTGATAGTGCGTTCATAAATCCTCTAACGTGAGTACCTCCATTCTTGGTAGGTATTGTATTTACAAAACTCTGTAATTCTTCGTCTGAGTCTGAATTAGTAAAGACGAACGCACAAGTTAGTTTATCGTTGTCTACAAGAAAAGGCTTGGATATAGTTTCTACATCTAGTTCTTTGACTCGCTTGGTGAGTAAAAGCGTTGGCCCTTCTTTGTTTAGAAATTCGGCTGTTTTTATGCCCTTTGCAGTTACTACGGTAAGTGCTATTCTAATACCTTTATTCATCAAAGAGAGTGTCTTTAGCCAAGAATATACCCTCTTTATATCAAGTTTTGCTCTCGTCTCATGGTCAATAATTGAATGATCTGGAACAAAGCGAACGATAGTGCCGATATTAGACTTATTCTTTAGAAATTTGTGTACAGACTTTGGTTCTTGTTTTGATACTGTTTCTAAGGGCTTGCCTTTGGAATACGATTGATGAAACCAAGCATCTCGGTACGTCCAAACTTCAAATTGCGTAGATAACGCATTTGTTGCAGCTACACCTATACCATGAGTACCAGCGGTTGCTTGCTTGTATCCCTTGCTACCAAACTTTCCACCGGCATGAAGCTGTGTCATTACGACTTCTAGTGTAGATTTTTTCTCGGTATGATGAATTCCTACGGGTATACCATTGCCTTTGTCACTCACAAAATACTCGTCATTTTGCAAGTCCAAATACACTTCAATATAGGTATTCCTACCTTCAAGTGCTTCGTCTAAACAGTTATCTACAGGTTCTTTTAGCATTTGGAATAGCATGTCGTCGCCACGAGGACCCATATATACAGTGGGTCTTTTCCTGACTACTTCTAATCCTTTTATTACTTCAATGGCGCGTTCATCATAATTATTTTTCATGGCAAAACCACATTATTATATGCCTAATTACCAAAAGAGCGGTAGTGATAATAGCACACTACCGCTCTTTTTTATGCTAGGAGACGATTATGACTTATTCGTCGTCGTCTTCAAACATGTCGTCGTAATCTTCGTCTTCTTCGTCATCACGAGAATCGGAATCGTCATCATCATCTTCGTCGTCTGCGGGACGACGCTTTTTGGAAGACTTCTTTTCCTCATCTTTGTCCTTCTTGGAAGCCTTACGACCACGGGGTTTTACTTCTTCCTCGTCTTCGTCATCGTCTTTCTTGGAAGCCTTACGACCACGGGGTTTTACTTCTTCCTCGTCTTCGTCATCGTCTTTCTTGGAAGCCTTACGACCACGGGGTTTTACTTCTTCCTCGTCTTCGTCATCATCCTTCTTGGACGCCTTTTTACGACCACGGGGTTTTACTTCTTCCTCGTCTTCATCCTTCTTGGAAGACTTACGGCCACGACCACGAGGCTTTTCTTCTTCCTCGTCTTCATCCTTCTTGGAAGCCTTACGACCACGGGGTTTTACTTCTTCCTCGTCTTCGTCATCGTCTTTCTTGGAAGCCTTACGACCACGGGGTTTTACTTCTTCCTCGTCTTCGTCTTCATCACGAGACTTACGACCACGACGAGAAGTTTTTTCTTCCTTTACGGGTTCTTCATCCTTCTTGGAAGACTTGCGACCGCGTGCGACTGGTGCCTTTTCTTCCTGATCTTCGAGCATTTCTGCTACAAGGCCAGTAACAATTTCGACGGCATCAACTGCTTTGTTCTGAGCAGTTTTCAGCTTTTCGACCGCGCTAGCAAGCTTCTTTGCAATATTCGCCATTTTGAATTTCCTCAATTGAAGATTTGTGGGTATACGCAAAACTACCGTGTAATGATATTCCGTAGTTTCAAATTCCTTTTACAGTTTTTTCTTCCTTAGATTTTTACCACGTCCAGTTTTACCTTGGAGGTATTGAAATCGATGATGCTGTTGTCTTCACACTTTACACTGACGATTGGAGAGTTGGAATAATTCACTCTACCAATTACTTCGTTCATCACTTCCTCGGAGATAGCCACTACCTGCGTAGCTTTTCCAACAGTAGAGCCGTGCATTGAAAGAATATCTTCTTTCTTCAACACAAGAGTATCTACTTTGCTGCTTCTAGGACGCTTGCAAGTGATAGCGATGGTAGAAGCATCGTTCGCTTCAAGAATACCGATATAAGTGTTTGTTCCAACCACCCTAGCAGTAACTTTGAATACGCTCGACTTCATGTCGATCTTTGAAGACTGGATTCCAGCAGCATCAACTTTTTTTGCGATGCGCTGATACGCAGTAATATTACGATTTTCAGAAGATTTCTCGCTCTTTTTCAAAGGCTTTTTATCTTCGTTGGAAGATGAAGACTTCTTCGATGAAGATGACTTTTTGTCTTTTTCGCTCATATTTATCTCCTTTACTTTTCTTGGGTTTACGACAAGCGCAATATATTGCGCTTGTCGTACATTTACAGTTTTACGAATGTTTTTCTTCGTGTACTGATGCAACAAACAACAATGCTCCTTCCGGCATAATTTTCGCAATATCTTCAATGTCGGTAGGAAGCATTTCTTCGGTCTCGGTCCAAAGTTCACCAAATTCCTGCTTATTCCACTTCGCCTTGCTAACAGCAAGTTCCCTGAGTTGAGCAGCAGTATACATTTCAAACTTGATTTTATCGTCCGTAATCAAGTCATCCAGAAGATCACGGAAAACTGGCAGCTTGAGCATAGAATTATCAAGAACAACTGCCATTGATACCGTAATATTCTTATTCGGGCAATATTTTTCAATTGCTTGGAAAAGGCTGTTATATTGACGAGCAATGATCTTGAATTTGTCGCCAGTATCGTACAAAGCGAGATTATGGTGCGCCAGATTCAGATTAACGGAAATGCGATTTACACCAGCATCGTCTACAGAGCGAGATTGCCAAGCAGTTGGAGACAACAAATCTCCAACGTAGTAGTTATCATAACTGGAATCGTCTTCACCGATTTCATAGTCATCATCATCATCGCTAGGCTTGTGGCTAGAGCCGCTAGTAGGTTTCTTGATATGGGCTATAGGAGTACTCGGTCTGTAGTTTTTGAAAACTAGCTTATCGTAAGATATGAGGGCTTGGTTAATCAAGTCACGCTCATTTTCAGATTCCGTTTCGTCAGCATTGATGAGATTCATAAACGGAACGCTATTCCAAGACGCAACATTCCGCAGTACGCGAATAATAGAAGCCCTTAAAAAGCCTTCCGGGCTACGCTCATTTGCGATTTTGAGCGGATTGGTAAAGTCAAAAGTTCCGCCAACGTTCTCTTCCACATTGACTGAATCAAGCCTGTCCTTCGCAGCAAGGCCAACAAAGTCAAGTCGCGTCAGCATGAAAGTTACCATAATACGAGTACGCAGTGTCACAAACTTCTTTTCTTGAATCATCTCTTTAACTCCTAGTGTTGAGTTGTCTTTTTGTGGCTTAAAGGTAGGCACATCTACTTTTACAGTAACGTGCGAAGTATCTACCGCTTTTTCATTGACCGAAATTGAAACTCCGAGTTCTGCCAATACATCAGTTCCATCAGTCTCTTCATCATCATCGAGAATTGCACCGAAAGCAGCATCAACACAAGCTGCGGTAGATACAGCAGACGAAGTAGGCGCACCTGGTGCTGTTTTTTGTTCCAAATCATCGTCTTCATCGTCGTTGATTTCATAAGAAAGTGTTGTCATCGTTTTCTCCGGTTGATTGTGAATATTAGCTACTTTTAGTATGCTAAGCTCTGATGGGAATATACTTCCGAGTTTTCCTCGTAAGTCATTTACATTATTATCTCTGGACATTTTTTACCTTCCTATTTAGACTTTAATACTTTGAACACTTGTTTTAGAGAAGCTACTAGCTCGAAACTCGCATCATTTAATGCCCAATCATTGGATAATGTATAGACATGGGTACGTCCAAATACCAGAGTTCGGCTAAACCTTTTCTCGTTTCCTGGTTTTTTAATTTCAAAAGACCTCAGATGGCGTTTGAGGACTTCTGCCAAAGGCAATTTAGATTGCTCAAACTTGTCAGTTGGCATCAGCACACCGGAAACTAATACATATCTATCATGCGACTTTACATTAATTGTTTTTGGAACCTCCGATATATCCGGCAATGAATAAACGTAAGTGTCATAATCTATGATCACATTATGCAGACTATAGGACAAGCTATTCAGTCTATAAACTAGAACTGCTGGTACTATATTTTGCTTCGCTTCCAGGTCATTTAACTTGGATGCCTTTTCTAAACGCCTAGTAGTATGATCGTATAGATAACCGCTAGTTCGTTTGAATACTTTGGATAGATGTTCCTTTAGCTGATTACTAAAGTCAACAAATACGGGGCAGTCTGATCCGCTTGGTATACGACTTCTATGGAACCAAAAGTCACAACAGTCAGAGCTTTTTGGTAATCCGATACCAAGCATATACAGGATGCCTATAATTTCTGCGACACGGCATTCCCTGCGTTGTTTGTACAAATGCTTCGATTCGCTAACCGATAGCCTTTGTACATAGTGTCTCATTATAGCATCTTTACCTTCAAGTCTCGGACCCGATCTTACTGCGGAAAAGACACCGGCTTTTTCCATGCACTCTGAGTCTACTTCCTCCAAAAACTTGGATTGAATCAAAATCTGGATAGCTTTTTCTTGTGTATACATTGTACCCTCTTTTTTAGTTCTTGCCTTAGCTAACTCATTGATTTTGTTAAAGTCTCTGAGATGAGTATCGCTCGACTATAGTATAGCATACCTGCCTACTGCCTGTCAAGCGATACTTTCAAGCAGTAATCAAGCTTTAACGTACATAGACTCGACCTCTATTATATCAGATCGATGCTGCTTATACAGTTCTGTAGCGTCGGAATGAGGATTATAACGGTACAGAACTCCGGCCTTAGATATAGGTAAATTGATCCCTTCTTCTGCTAATACGCTCACAGTAGTAAGGGCTACTCTAGTAGCTTCATGAGTTGGTTTTCCTTGTTCAATAAGAGCTAATGCGTCCTCTCTAGGAACCCAGGTGACATAAGAGTAGCACTTTTTTAGATAAAGGTGTGTATCTGATTCACGCTCTAATTCACCAATAATTTCTTGCCCATTACACAGCATACACACTACTACGTTCATTCGTCATCCTCCGACTTCTTGGGCACTTTTTGCATCGCCTTGAAGAATCTAGAAAAGCCGTCACCGTCAGCCAATTGCTTCTTACAGAAAGTCCGTATATCTTGAGGTTTCTTTATACCGACCTTTTTCTGCATGTCAATCTTCGTCTCTTTATTACCTACTATCATAGCCTTTAATTCTTCCCACTTAAAGGCGCGGGCTTCATCAAAAACACCAGTAGTAACAAATCTCATCGAATTACGTTTTCCAACAAGTTGTCCAGTCATAGTAAGATACTGATGTACATCAAAGAAGGGATCGAAGCCTCGGGCTTTACCACGTTGATCTGATACCCATACACGCATCATACCTTCAAGATACGGAGTAGACAGTTTGTTCTTTACTGCTCGTACATGAATATAACGATAGCTATCTTCGCCATTGCCATCTACTGAAAGCTCTTTATCAAGCGTGCCTTTTCCGTAGATATTGGAACGTCCGGTAACTTGTAAACGACAATCAGAGTTGTGACTCATGATACCATTGGTTACTATATGAGAAGTGGGCATATTTCCATCCCATGTCATTTCCATATCAGTATGTTGTACAGTGGCTTCTTCGTCAATGTCTTCCCACCAAGACTTTTGTACCACGCGACCTGTAGATAGAACAGTCTCAATAGACTTGTCGATGTTCAACTGATACTTGCCGTTTTCCTTCTGTTTACAATCTTTGGTGGAAGTATGTACTCCCAGATTTAGCAATATCATTCTTAGATAGTTTCGAGTTCTATCAGACAGAAGATATACAGATGTTTGAACTTTGCTGCTTTTCGCTAGCATACCTCTAAGAAATTCCAACACGCTATCTTTGTTCAGCGTAGCAATGTACTCGAATAGTAGTCTGTTTGAGCCGCTCTTATTAAATCCTAGCTTTTCTGCATCGACTTCGCTTACTTGTGCCTTTTCAGCATATTGTGAAGCAGTGAGCTTATAGCTTTCGCCTAAACTTCTAGCTAGTTCCAAGTCTATCGAAGTACCTGACCATAAGTCTTGTCCTCCGACTACACGAACAGAATAGTTTCCAGCACACACTCTTTCTATAGTATGCCAGCCAGTCATATCAACTTCTTTCCAAGTCGCCCATAGTTTGTGTCCTTGAGCGGCTTTTAATGTATAGCCATGTTCTGTGCAGACAGTGACCATACGTTTTTCGCCAACTTTGCCAAATATATTTGGCTGTTCTACAGAGTCTTTTCCGAAGATTTTATGACTTGTATCACAAATAGAGGCAGGTACTATTCCTTTGCTTGTGAATAGAAGAGTGTCGCCAGACATGCAATAGAAGCGGATTGCTTGTCCGCACGGCTCATATACGGGACTTCCATACATTACAGCGGGTCTTTCTCTAAGCTGATTCATACCAACTACTGTAATGCGCTTTACACGCATTTTACCTTTGACCCGTTTCATTTGATCTGAGAACATTCTAGCCTGTATAGCCATTGCAGCACTAGGATCATCTACATCTTGCCCTTCTGGCAACATTGCTGGATAGCTATCTACAATCAATAATGCTTGAGGCAATCCGTCGGGTGCAGGTATACGGAATTTATTGTACTTTTGGAAGAAACCTTTGTCGTATTCTCCCTTGAGTATAGACTGCATTTCTTTTGTGTTTGGATACACAAAATAGTAGTCGTCGCCAATTTTTACTTTATCAGGCAAAGTGCGTTCGAGTCTTGCTAGAAAATCAAAGAACCTTTCCGCAACGCTCTCAAAGTACATGCGTACTCGCGGCTTTATGACATACTTACTTGTATCTGGATCACGAACTCCGAATACCTCTTCTATGGGTATTTTGATGCCTTGAGCCTTCATTATATTCTCAAGGTAAGTGACTTCTGTACTTCCTTCGTAATCCCACATACTTAGTATGGGAACTCCCGAGTTTAAGCTATTAGCCATCATAGTTGCAGCAGCAGTACTCTTGGCACTACTTTCCGCGCCTAGAATAGTATACCAACCGCCTGCTACAAGGCCGCGACCAGCTACAAGATCGAGTACTAACAAGCCTGTACTTATACGTTTTTCTTTGTTGTCTAAGGAACTAGACAACAAGCCAAAGTCTTTTTCAATCTTATCGAGAGTTCCATCTAATTCATCATATGGATTGAAGATTAGTTGTTTTGCTTCTGTCTTCTTTTTCATAAAAACCTCATACAGCAAAAAATAGTGCGTTCGACACAAGCGTATCGAACGCACTCAGCACGCTAAAAGCTTAGACTACTTCTTCCGCTTTTTTGGAGCGGGAGGCTCGTCATCATCGTCGTCGTCATCGTCGGAATAATAACTGTCATCGTCGTCATCGTCGTCATACGACTCTGCTTTCTTGCCACCTTTCTTTTTGGGTGGTTCATCATCATCGTCTTCATCATCGTCATACGACTCTGCTTTCTTGCCACCTTTCTTTTTGGGTGGTTCATCATCATCATCGTCTTCATCATCGTCATACGACTCTGCTTTCTTGCCTCCCTTTTTCTTGGGTGGTTCATCATCTTCATCATCGTAATCAGACTTTTTAGTCTTGCCTCCCTTTTTCTTGGGTGGCTCATCATCTTCATCATCGTAGTCTTCATACGACTCTGCTTTCTTGCCTCCCTTTTTCTTGGGTGGCTCATCTTCATCATCGTAAACTTTTTTACCACCTTTCTTTTTGGGTGGCTCATCATCTTCATCATCGTAGTCTTCATACGACTCAGACTTTTTAGTCTTGCCTCCCTTTTTCTTGGGTGGCTCGTCATCATCGTAATCGTCATACGACTCTGCTTTCTTGCCTTTTTTCGGCTCGTCATCATCGTAATCGTCATAACGCTTTTTCTTGCGTTTGTTCAGCATTTCCTCTTCTTCGTTATCCGACACGTCGTAGTCGGAGCCGCTCGAACCACCTTTCTTGAATAGTCTTGTAGCTTCTACCTTTGCCTTTGACAAGGATTCCAAACCCATTTTGGAAATAAGACTAGAATCCAAGTTCCAAATAAGGTATCTGCGCTCTTCCTTGGTAAGAGGCGATTTATCGCCTCCGCTAACTGAATATCGTGCAGTACCCTGCTTGTCCGGGTTGATACGCAGACGTACATCCATACCAAACTTATCGTCGGAAACGTCATGGTATATTGTTTGACCGTCTTCGCCTTTGTACTTGTTAAGGCCACGCAGTTCCTTGATTTCTGAAACTTGCGAAGTAGTTAGACGAAGTACGTATACTGGCGTCCAAGACTTGGAGCCTTTGTCCTTGAAGCCTGTTTCGCGCTCTTTATTTGAAGGCGGCTTCGGATTTTCAGGCTTGTCTTCTTGATCTTCACGAATAATTGCATTCGCGTAGTATGTAACGTTGGCAGTATTCCCAGCGTTACAATAGGGGCATTCAATGTCGTCTTTGTATACTTCCTCGGCAGAGTCATAACGCAAGCACAACTTTGGAAACTTTGCTTTTCCGCCATCTTTCTTGTCAATCTCAATCCAATGCTGAGCAACCGCTAGAATCTCAGAATGAATAAAGCGAACGTCTACCCATTCTTTCTCGGGAAGAGAAAATACTTCTACCAATTCTTCCAGTCTGGGAGACTTTTCTCCCATAGGCTTTGTTTCATTAAAACCTTTTGCCATTTTTAAATTCCTCAAAAGTTGAAAGACTACTCTACGGTAGGCACTATTGCTTTACAGTTTGACTTTGTTTCTGCTTTTTCATGTGTCTCTTCATTATAGTCAGTTCTTTTTTGGTAAAGTACTCATCAATGTCTAAACACAGTCTAGCGCAGCCGTTAATATCAGCTTTCTTTATCAAATACTTTAATACCTCCTGTTCCTGATTCCGTTCAACATGATCGGAATCATCTGGAATATCATGTTCTGCCAAATCGGCATTTAGACTACTTGAGAAGTTTACTCTTTCTCTTTCCTCCGAAATCTTCTTTTTCTTGCTATGTGGCAAAGTATAGGCTATACCATATTCAGCACTACTACTATTGCAAGTCTGAGCGTTTAAAATCCAGTAATTCACATAAGAAGTTAAAGCTCCCTTTGAACTATCGTATTTGTCGATAGCTTTGGCTATCGCGTACAGAAAGTTCTGTACAACGTCTTTGCTATCAAGATAGTTTGTTTTAGACTCTCTATAAGACTTGCTGAATTTATAGGCCATGCGTACATAGTGCCCAACTACACTGTTTCTATACTTGTAGTATAGGTACAGAAAGTCTTCTGCTTGTCCTAAGATGACAGGAATTTGATGAAAATCATCACATCCTATAAAGGAAGCAAACGTCTTTAGCTTTTGCTCAAGACGTTTTTTTTCTTTTGAATCTTTTGTGGAAAGGTAGCACTGGTAGTTTTCCTTGTATTTGGTTGCCTCAGTCAAAAACTTGTGAATGAATCTGTGCGTGAGATTACGTTCAATCTTTACACTAGATAGACAACCAAGCTTATACGACAGGTCTTGAGTTACCAGTGCTTTGCAAATGTTAGACATTGCTTGTTCTCTATCCAAAGAACACAGTTTCCGTTTTTTGTTCTGCGTTATTCTGGATAGAATATAAACTAGCTGTGTATCAAAAATAGAGCATCGAAACACGAATGGCTCCAATGCTCTATACAGCAAGTTGTCTAACACTGACTGTATATTGTCACCTGTTAGATTCTTGCTCATGTCAGGCTCTTCTTCTCCTTAGAGGAGCTTTGAATAGTTCTTGATCGGCAGCTTCTTCAACTACGGCATCTTCAAAAGAACTCTCGGTGGCTGATTCGGCTATAGCAACGATTGTCGTATTTGATTCGGCTATCGAGGCAGGCTCTTCAATATTTTTTATCGGTATTTCCGATATTTCAATAGATACGTTAACAGGCTCTTCAACGGTATCTGATTCGCTTATAGCTTCGATAGTTACGTCTTCTTCAACAATCTCGGCTTGTGTCTCGGCTTCCTCGGAGTCATCCGATTTTCTTTCGCCTTCGTACCGTTTAATGGCCTCCTGCATTTGAACAACAACAGAATTCTGCTGTAGAATAAGAGTAGTCAGCTTGGTTACGTCTAAGTTCAGACCCTCAATCTTTGAAACGTCTTCCTCTAGACGAGACTTGAGAGATTCAATCTCGGCATCCTTTTCGGCTAATAAAGTTTTTTGCTCTTCAATCTTTTTTGCAGACAAGTCAATTGTCTCGCGCATTGCTAGTATCTCACGGCTTAATACTTCAACTTCCTGTTGAAATTTTACCGAGCTAACTGCTACATTTACTTCTGCGTCCAATGCTCTCTCACGCTGTTTTTTCAGCGTCAACATCATTGTATTAATTTCAAGCTGAGCTACGTTATCCATTGAATCACCTATCAAAAAGTTCTCGTTTTAAACAAATCAAATGTTTGCATAAACCTGGATGCAAACTAGGGTTTGAGGAATCAGGCGGCTCACCATTGCTGTAGAACAGCCTTGCTGCTGAATGAGCAGCGTTTGCGTATTCCATACGGAATAAATAGTCATAACACTCGCACTGCGCCATTACATGTACACGTTCACTTGGTGATTTTGCTTTTAGAAAATTGAACCAAGTCTTGTACACTTTTCCGACTTCTGTTGCCGATTCTATCAAAGAAAACACAATAAGATGTCCTTGAGCGTTTGACGGTCTAGTAAGCTTCTTTATTGTGCAGTCATAAGCAGAATCGAATCTGCTTGTTTTTCCAGTCCAGTACTTGTTGGTAGCAGCAATGAGTTGACTTATTGTAAGTCCTTTGACTGACAATAAATCTTTTTCTGGAATTGGTCTTGATCTAGGTATAGCCACAGCAGTTCTCCATTCAGAAAACTACAAATTAGTCTTAGTCTAGCAATTCCTCTATTCGCCTTACGAGTGCTTTATTCGACTTGAAGCAAACGTCTATAAATGGACACACGTGGTACTCACCAAAAAAAGATGCGTGATGTTCCACGCTCTTGCAGGGCTTTGCCTCTATTGCGATATTTACATTTTTTCTTTTTGACGCTTGTAAAGCAGCCTTGTATTTTTCAATTTCTTTGGTAATAATTTTGTGCGCGAATTCTTCTGTTTCTTCATCAAATATGAGTTGGCATTCCTTGTAATACTTTGGATTATTTCTAGCAATATACAGCAACGAAGCTCCTTCAATGTCAAGATCGTAGTTGTGTTTTAGTATGTAGCTGTAGGCTAAGATTTGGAATACATTTTGTTTTATTGGTAGTAGTTTATGTGCCTCCTGAATCTTTTTTATTGTTGCAGTCTTATAGTCAATTGTCCAGAATTTCTTGTTAGGTAATTGCAGTATACCGTCTACATGTCCAGTGACAAGTCCGTATTCAACTTCGATTTCGTTGTATTCCATGAACGTATTGCATTTTGGACATACGTGTCCAACCATACGTCTAGTCGTATCACAATTAACACACTTCCAATCTCCATACATCTGCCCACTAAGTCCTATCCACTTCTGCATTACTGTATGGACAGTAGTTCCAACGCTGGTAAAGAAATCGCCAAAAAGAGAAGTATCATCAAGTAGCATATTATGCCTTTTGTGATATTCCAGCTTTGCGTAGTTGATGATACTACATGTTGGAAATCCGCTAGGTCGTAGTTTGACTGGATTTGGATTAGGTATTACTAACTTGTGATTAAACGCTTGCAGATATACGTCTTCAAGAGGCGTTCTTCGCTGCATGTCTTTGAACTTCATACAAGCCTCGACAGACTTAACTGTAAAAATAGCTTTTACAGTTTTTGTATTTTGTAGGATGTACCATGAACAATATCAATCACATTGAGACTCTGACTGATGCAGTTTCTCCACAAATTTGTCGAGCTTTGTATCACTCAGTTCTTCAAGAAAATCTATACGCACAGGGTATACTTGACAATAAGGGAGACAGTATACACGAAATGAAAACTGTAGAGAATAAGGAAGTGCGCTATGTAATGTGCGGTACAGATTACCGACAGCCTGATGTAGTAAACTCAATTATACAGACTCTAGTTGAAAGAGTGGTTGAACCTAGATATATGACGACTGTTCACTTTTGGGAATGGCCTCAACTTCTAGTGTACCCGCCTGATGGTGGGCATTATAAGCCACATTACGATGGTGAGTACTACTTTGAGAATGAAGGCTGGAAAAAGATTGCAGATCGAGATATAACGATGCTGCTTTATCTAAATGATGAGTACGAAGGCGGCGAAGTTGTATTTCCAGACTTGGGAATTACAATAAGGCCAAAGGCCGGACAAGTTTTGTGCTTTCCAAGTAATAGGCATTTTCGACATGGAGTAAATCCAGTGACAAGCGGCGAAAGGCGCGTATTAGTGTGTTGGATGGCTGTTTGGGGTGAACAAAGAGTTGTGCCTTTTCCACCGAGAATACAACACGTAGTACGCGGCCAATACAAAGCGGTAAAATGACATGGCAAAATTTCTAGACGCACAAACGATAATAGTTCACGCATTGGAAGAGTACGGAGGTAATCAAAAACATACAGCCGATCATACAATGGTGTGCTGTCCATTTCATAGCGATAGATCGCCCTCTTGTGGAATTTTCTTGGGAGAGGGATTAGAAATACCGTTAGGTATGTTCCATTGTTTCGGATGTGGCGAAAAAGGTCATTGGAACAGATTCGCTCAACAGGCAAATCTTCCACAAATCAAGAGTTGGGAAAGATTTAATTCAGTAGCGGCTTACAAAGATGTAGAAGATGAAATTGAAAACATAGACGAGCTTACGAAAAGTATTAGAGCGCAGTATACACACTGGCCCAATACTATGCAATGGCGTGGCTATGAAGGGAAACTAATAAAGAAAGTAGGTGGGTTGCTATTGAACGACGTAAAGAGTAACAACATTATGTTGTTATTTCCAATAAGTGTCAATGGTAAGTTAAGAGGAGGTATAAAAGCTTATATTGAAAAACCAGCTTTCGGCTTATCGTACATTTCGACTCAAGGCAGTTGGGTAAAAAAGTACGGCTTGTTTCCATACGAACACGTAAAGAGTATGATGAAGACACACGATGCTCTGGCCTTGGTGGAAGGGCCAAGAGACGCGCTAAGGCTGGTATCTAATGGGATTCCAGCCTTAGCAGTATTAGGCGCTCAGAATTTTGGCAAGGAAAAAGCCTTGATTGTGTCCGGGCTATTTCCAGAAAGAGTGTACGCTATTCCAGACAACGATGAAGCTGGAGCGATTTTTGGGAATAACGTCAAAAAGTACATGAGTAGGTATTGTGATGCCTACAACATAAGTTTAGGAAAAGGAGACAAAAAGGTTGATCCCGACAATGCCAATCAAAAGATCATTGATCGCATCAAACGAATCATAGTCCCTGACGATGATGTTTGAGAGACTCCAACTTCTGTGCAGCTTTTTGAATTTCTTCCTCATTTACTCTGTGATGATTGGTAAGTTGAAGCTTGTGTAGATGATCTTCACAAGCTTGTACGTCTAGGCTGGCCTGTATCGCTTCATCATGTTTTTCTATATTGGTCTTTCCAGTCTGGTGAGTCTGCCTAGGACGCCTTCTATGATGTTTTGCTTTAGAAGTAGATTCTTCCAAGTCAATGTAAATCTTCATATCACACCCAAAATGTAATTTAGCTATTGAAAATTACCTTTTGAGGAAAACATCATGCGTATATTTTTGGATGTGTCAGAAAGCCGCAAAAAGAAAAAGAAGAAGGGCAAAAACTCAAGGAAGGCTTCGGACAGAAGCAAATACCTAAAGATGCTCTTTGGCATAATGAAAGGCGAACTAGGCGACGGCCTTATACGTACCTATATCACAGGAGACAAAGAGAAGTTCAAGGAATACTGGACAAAGTTTACTGATGAAATTCTCAAAGCAGCTACAAAGAATGGTGATGATAGCGGCGGAAAAGCTGATGAAGAAGGCGAGGACAACGATGGAAAAGAAAGCAAGGAGGCTAGCTCGAAAAAATGAAGTCAATCTTTGTAATGATAGCTTCGTATAGAGATGCGGAGTGCGAACCTACAATAATTGATCTGTATGAAACAGCTAGCGGCAACTACAAGATAAACGTAGGTGTTGTATGGCAAATTCATGATGAACGAATTCCGAATCTACTAGGGTTCGGAATTAAAAACAGAGTTATATCTGCCGCCAAGTCGCTAGGCTGTTGTTGGGCACGCAGCCTAGCGTATGAAATGTATTCTGGCGAAAACTATCTATTTAGCATTGACTCACACAGTAGATTTGAACAAAACTGGGATATGTCTCTGGTAAACATGCTAGAGAGTCTACCACAGAAAAGTGTAATATCAACGTATCCAGCAAGCTATACACCTCAAGAAGGAAAATCTATAGCTGTGCCTCATACTATAGTCCCAGGCGATTATATAAACGGTATACTGGTTCCAAAGGCAATTCCATGTGATGCACGAATAATTGAACAATATCTAGTCAGTGCAGGATTTATATTTTCACGAGGCTTTTTATTCAAAGAGGTGCCTTACGACAAAAGCATTTACTTTAATGGTGAAGAGCCTACCTTAGCCTTGCGATTATGGACACATGGCTGGACTATATATTCACCAGGGAAAGTGGTCATGTACCACTACTATAACAGGATCAATACTAACAGGCATTGGCTAGATTTTGAGGTAAAAGACTTGATTGACAAGTCAAACAAAAGAGTGTATGCTGTAATGAGCGGAAGCTGTTTTGACAGATTTGGTATTGGCTCAACACGATCTTACCATGATTACATGGAACTTTCCAAAATTCGGAGACAAAAATGAAAGTAAACCTAAAGAAAGTAAAAACAAAGAAGAAGGTCAGCGTATCCTCTTCAAAGATTGCAATACTAGCGTTCATCCGAGTAATGTATTGCTTCGTCATGGCAAAGGCGAATAAAAACGAATTGGACGATGACTTGTTGGATGTCATCGACAACAACTTTGAAGATGCTTTGGACTTTGTATACGATCAGTCTATGGGAGAGACGCAGTTTAGCAATCTTTTCAAACAAGCATTGGATAACAAGAATACCAAGAAATGCGAGGAGAAACTCGCAGTCTGCCTAAAACAGTGGAAGGATAACAACAAAAACATACGTGCTGATGTTACTATATCCAAGGTAGAATTGGGTATTCTAAACGACATTAGATCGTTTCTGAACAAGGAAGGCGATAACGCATATAGCCGACTTGAGAATAACGCTACTTATACCAAAGAAGAAGCCATTTACGAAAACTTTTTGCCAGAAGAACAAGACCCGAAAGTTCATCTGGATAAGCTAAAGTCTATGGTAAAAATGTATGAACCCAATGCTGAGAACAAGTACAAGTTCAGCACGGAAGGACTAAAAGACTTGAAGGAAGACTACCCAGAAGTCTGGAAAGAACACAATAAGATCAAAGGTAGTCTAAGGAAGATTTATTTAAAGGAGCTACTTTTCTTGCTAAGAAAATCTGGCAAGAAACTAATGGAGGTAGAAAAGGTCAAGAAACATATGCGCGAGAGCGTAATACCACATCCAATACCATCTGGCTTTATCGGCCAAATTGACGAAAAAGGAAAGCTTCATACAGTCGCCGGAAAAACGACAGAAGGTCGTATGCTGAGAACGAATCCGTCTGGTAAGTGTACGATGAATCCCGATTATAACCCGGACAAAGACGATCAGTACGTTTTAAAGTGTGTGCCGATGGTAAGTCTAAAAGGTGACGCTCAACAGCTTTATACAGTTGACTACTATCGTAAGGGTCAAATGAAAAAGTTTGAAAAAGTTGAACAAGCCATGCCTTTGATGGATGGAGCAAGAGCGAAATGGCAGTCAAGAATGATGGGAAGACAGTCCTACGATACTATGATTGCGATGCTTTGTGAAGTAGCCTACCTAACATCAGGTCGTATTGGAACTAGGGATGGTAATATATCAAAGGGTCATCAAATCTACGGTCTTTCTACACTTCGCGTCAAACATGCAAAGGTAATGAAGTCAGGCAAAGTTTTGCTACAATATCATGCCAAAAGCGGCATGGAGCAATGCCATACAATAATTCCAAGAGACAATCATTCGCGGGCCATCTGCGAGTACATTGAAGATCGAAAGATTGACGGAAAGAGCGAAGACTTTTTGTTTGAGTATGACAATCACAGAATAGCTCCACAAAAGATCAACGAGTATATACGTTCGCTAGGCTTGCCTATTACCATACACAAGTTCAGAACTGTGCATGGCACATCGCTGTTTAGAAAGTTGGCAGATAAGAGCAGGCTGCTAAAAGGCAGGGCTATTGAAGAAAAGGAGCTAAACGCAGAAATTGATCGTTTACTTGGCGAAGTTGGTAGCGAGTTGGGGCACTTCACTCGTACAGATGATGGTCAAAAAGTTACAGGAAATACGGCTTTGGCTTATTACATCAATCCGCCATCTGTCGCTGTGTACTACGATCACTTTAAAGTTCGTTACCCTGCAAAACTGCAAAAAGTCATTGACAATTCCAAAGAATCATCAGAGGACTGAAAAATGAAAGTCTCTCTGCAAGATCATATCGGCTATAAAATGTGCGCGGTAATAGAGGGCGTAATATGCTCTCACGCTACAACTAATATAAGCTATCCTAAAAGAAAGGGAGCTATTATAAAAGACTCGCGTGGCATCTACCTATCAATGAGCAAGAAGTTTGTACTTGACTACTATTCTGGGCTTGCTGAGCAAGAGGCTTTGTTGACCTTGCAGTTTGACGAAAAAAGCATTCTGACTGGCGATCCAAAAGTCTTAGACGGCGAAATCAAGGTATCTCGGTGCAAGATTCTTGACATTGAATACATGGAGTTAGACGAATGAAACTTTTAATAAGTACAAGCAAACGTCGGTTTGATGCACACTCTATTGAATATGTGACTCAAAAGTACAAGGACGTACTAATGGATCCAGAGAACAAGGCCAAGCATAGAGACTGTTGCCACATAGGGAGTATACAGTATGTTCTAGCGCATTCCAATGAAGAATTGAATGTGCTTCTATTAGGAAATGAAGATGGCGTATACCATTCCATAGTAGTGAATGACGACTTTGAATTAAGGTATGACTGGTGGAAAGAAGGCGCTCACGAGCGCATCGAATGGAATCCAGAAACTCTGACGTACCGATTCATACTTGACACCAGATTAAAGAATCCAACTAGGCATGAATACTACGCCAAGAAACGGTTGAAAGTAAGATGAGCCGTAAAGAAGTCACCGAAGCCCTTACCAAGGCAGCTATAGGCCACTGGACGAAAAAGAATTATTGCGTAGTACGCGAAGCAGCTATCGTCAGAAAGGGTGCGCTTAGAGCCGATGTAATAGCTATTCACATAAAGAGGGAAGTAATAGTATCCGAAGTCAAGTCAAGTCTGGAAGACTATAAGACTGATAAGAAGTGGTTAAAGTATCTAAAAGAAGAATGCTTTAACAAGTTTTACTTTGTCATATCGCAAGAACTATATGAGGACAAGCGTGCTAGAGTCATGTTATCTGACATTCGAGAACACGAAGTCGGCTTGATGGTATTAGAGCAAAAGACTGGATTACTTCGAACAAAGATCAAGTGCAAGCCAAGAACAATATCGGAGTCAAAGCTACTTGATATAGCGATACGTATTCTATGGAGAAGCAGCTTAAATAGAACCAATACTAGAAGGAGGCGTCAGTATATATGACACGATATACTTCCGAGACAAAGTTCATAAATGGCACAACATATGTAGTCAAAACAGCTTACGGAGTAAAAAAGAACGAAAGTAAGGAAGTGTACGAACATATATCGCAGGAATCTATAAAGAGCGGAAGCAGCCAAACACAGCCATTACAATATGTATTTGTAGTTGAAAACGCAAAGACTGATCTTATAAGAGTACCTATGCGTGTCTGTCAGGTAGTTGTATCAAACTCCATTGTAGAAAAGTTGAGTGTATTTTGTCACAAAGTAGTAATCATCAATTCTACAGTAAACAAAGTGCATGTAGACTTTTATGAAGAACGGTTAGCACCGAGTATATATCTTGGGGAAAATGCTAGAATAGGTCTCAGATGCCTAGAGGGGTGCAAGCTGGCTCACGTAGACAAAGATTTTCCTGTTCTTAGACTAAAAACACAAAGACTAGCGGGTATAGCAGAACGTAGTTCATATGATATTTGGAATATGAAACCGAAAACTCCAGATTTTCTAGAACAACTGGAAAAAATGTCGCTATTTAGAGCCAAAGTGTTCCTTTTGGAACGAGGTTTAAATGCAGCGTTCTAATAGGTAATAACATGAGCGTTCCAATAGTTAAATCAGAGATTATTGCTGGTGCTGATGCTTATATAAGAATGGTAACACTTGAACATAGCTCAAGTTTACCAGATGATCTGAACGATTTATACAAGAAGCTAGCCAGCGACTTGTTTTATAAGCAATCCGATGATGATGCAGACGATTCACAGGAAGTCATGGAAATGTGTGAGGGATCGCAAAAATACTTGCGTCTATTATTTTGTAATATCAGTATAGAAGAGAAGGAAGATAAACCTAGATTTGGAGTTCTAGTAGCACAAGAAAGCACGGTAAACTACTTTTGTGGAGAACTGTATGAGCTTACTCTGATAAATTCTACTCTATTGGCTTCTGATATTAAACCAATGTATATTGAAGACTTTGGTACGTCAGAGTGCCGAGCTTCAATAGTAGGGGATACAAAGTTGGGCTATCATGCTCTGAACAACACGACTATTGTATACATTGATGGCAGCTTTCCGCTTTTAAGTCTCGCACTGCAAGGAAATATAAACATACTAGGTTCATCTCCGCATGAAATTCCTGAAATGATTGAAGATTACCAATCGCCAGAGTATGCCAAGCCCATTGTAGAAATGTCTATATTTAGAGCCAAGCATTCTTTGGTAACGTCCGGTTACAAGAAACAGGCAACCTTTTTATGATTGACTATAAGCTAGTACTAGATTCAGATCGTTCTTATGCAATAGAATCTATTGAAGAACATTCGGTAACGCTAATAGAAATGACAAAAGGCAAATATCAGCCAAGAGTGGTAGTAGATAGACGCGTATTTGAAAGATTTCAGCAAGACTTTCCAGACTGTATAAGTTGAGGAAAACCATGTTTAACATGAGTATAGAAAATGAAGAAACAGCCCACGAATTTAAGCTAATCGTCAACGAAGCTACTGACGAAAATTACTCAGCCATATCCAAGGCGGTTCACAGTCGTCGCGTGCAAAGTTGGGGGGTAACGATTACGTTAGTGAATTGCCATTTTAAAGAATTCATTATACCTAGTAGTGCCACTATGGCACTGTATAGCTCTACGATACAATCTTTGGCAGGTACTAGCCACAGTATCTTTGTAAAAGACGCAAATGTCTTTATTGGAGAGATTGAAAACGAAAATAATGACATTAGCATATTCTTGGACACAACAGAATGGCTAAAATTCAAAGCTCTTGGCAAAAAAGGAAAAGTTGTCATAACTTACTCTGAACAGCCCATGTTTAGATTGTTTCTATATAGCAACAACTTCGTTGTAGAAGCATCTACAAAAATGTTGAAAGGTCAATACAAAGAATTGTCAGATTTGTTTAGATTCAAGCTGCGGCTAATTAAGAGCGGATTTAAAGAACAAGCCAAATTTTAAAAGGCATAAAAAAGCTCTGTAGCCTAATGTACAGAGCTTTTTTTTGAGGAACTAAAATGATAGATCATACACTGATAATAGAACAAGACAAAACATGGAGCGTATATGTATTATATGAGCTTACAGAGAGGACTCTGACGGAACTTCGTGAAAAAATGGAAGAGTTTCAGGCAAAAAAAGACTTGCGCTATGTTTCTTACGAAGTTGTACACTTGCTTGGAGTAAAAGCGGACTATTTTGATGCAACAAAAGTATCACAAATTCTTTTGGAAAGATGTGTCATCAAGGAAGTAGTTGTTAGATTTGGTCAAATAGTAACTATAAAGAACAGTCGCATACAAGCTATTTTGGACAGAAGTACGCTAAACTACGACTATCCACTAATCTGTTTGGCTGAAAATTCACAACTGCCACTAAAATGCTTTACCGAGAACAACAAAGCGAGCATCGGCCATATAGATGAAAAGTATCCACTGCTAAATCTTCTTACGCAGAATTTTGTGCAAGGCATGAACTTATCCAATACCAAAGTTTATGGTGTAGACAAAATTAACTCACCACAATTTATGATGGGAAGACGCTCAGATATATTCCGTACCAAGTTGGAACTAATTCAAGCTGGCTACAAAAACGCACACTTTTGAGGCAAGTATGAAAGTTACGGTCGCAAACAACTGCAAAGAATTTCCCGGTTATGCTGAGTATTATGTGATCGTGTCCGAAGCTGATGATACAGTTGCGGAGGCTATTGCAAACGCTTTGCTAAAAATAAAGAATGAATATCATTCAACAGAAGCCGCTATATTAATACAGGACTCAAAACTGTATTTGGATAAGTTTGACTTTTACAAGCCATCGGTAGACACAGTATTCGTACCTGCGCTCATCTTTGATCGTTCAGAAATATCTTTGATATGGACAAACGACATACTAACAGCGCCTATTGTGAGCGTAAATGAATCAAAGATTCTTTTACTAAAGCATTTTTACGAGGTATTCTTGCTAGAGTCTTCTCAAATAGCTTATCATGCACTAAGCCATCTTCCGGTAACTATTGGAGATGACGATTGTATGAATGGAAGCACACTAAACGCCTTTTTGTTCTCTGATAGTCGAGATTTCTTTCCTACACAATTACCGGATAGCATATTCAGGTGTAAAGCTGAGTTAGTAGCCTCTGGCTTCAAAAACACTGCAAAATTCAACATTGATGAAGTGTACAGACCGTAAAAACGGGACGACTCAAAAGAGTGTCCCGTTTTCGTATTTACTTGTAGTAGCGTCTACAAAACAGTTTTGTTTTGGTATAGTGTTGATCTAATCGATGCGCTCTTTCTCGGTCTTTTGTTACTCTCTCACATTCCTTATTCCATGACTTTGGTTCTCTACTCTTACGCATATTCAGTTCTAGGCTAGGATGAAATTCGTTGCCTTTTAAAATGAATACGAACCACAAGTAGTCGCAAACTGCCTGCCACATTCTCATTTTCTTGCCTCTGTGTGAGCTTCGTTGATTAGTTTCCGAATGTCAAACACTTTGGTGCGTAGTTCCTCAGATAACTGATTTGTTCCTGCCATTACTAGAAGCTCTGCTAGAGTAGCTAGAACTTGTCTAGCATGATGCCCATTCCCTTCATAAAGACCTTGATTTTCCAAGTCCTCTATCATGCGTGAACTCTCATAAACTTTGTTTGAGAATTCGCTCCGAATTGACTCTAAGTCCATAATAGGTATCATTTTCGTTTTCCTCTTTTTGTCTAATTTCATTGCATATTTACAATAAGGCATTGCCATGTTTACAGTTAGAAATGACAAAGACTTGGAAAGAGTTCCAGAAGGAACTGAGTCTATAATGTGCTACGGAGCTTCGATAAACTCTTTTTTCAAATTACCAAAGATAAAATCACTAAAGTCAGTAACTTGTGATAATAGTGGCATAGGATCACTAAAGTATTTGCCAGATAGTGTCACTACCATTAGCTGTAGCGGATGCACTTATTTGGTAGAGGTAGAAGACTTGCCCAGTAGCTTAGAGAATTTAATCTGCAATGAGTGCGGTATACTGGAAGCAGTAAAACTGCCAAATAATCTGCAAAATGCGTCTTTTGATGGATGTAGAATGCTGCACGATCTAGGAGTTCTTCCCAAAAACTTGGAAGAACTCCGAGTACCGAATACTGCGGTAATTAGTCTATTAGGAATACAGGAAACAAATCTAAGAGTGCTAGACATAAGCTCAACAAACATTAATTCTCTGTCTGAACTATTTAAGTCTGGATTGGAAGTGCTTATTGCCTCAGACTTGTATCTTAGTAATGATGATTGTTTGGCACTTATTCCTAGTAGTCTAACCTGCCTAGACTTGACAGATACTTATGTAGAAGATGAGGAATTCAGTATTCCGCTAAAGTTCTTCTTTGTCAAAGACCTAACAATGAATCAGGAAATGCTCGATGCAAACAATGTCTTTCGGTATAAGCTGCAATATGAGCAAATGGGTAAAAAGAGTTTTGGAAGATTGAGGGATTTATGAAAATCATTATACATTTGTTTTCTAGTACATCTAGCGGATGGGACAAAGAGACGGAAACTCTGCAAATCATTGAATTGCCAGAGTACAACATTCATGTCGAAAAAGTTACCTATGGCGATAGTGAGCCGTTTGAAATGCGTGTATGTCGTACAAAGGAAGGTCATTATATTGGTGATGAAAAAGTTGCCAAGATGCTTGTTGAAAAGTATGGCATAAAGCCGGAACTCGCTACTGCCGATGACAGAGTGTGCAGTATTGGCTGGAGTGAACGAGACAAGAAATTTTATGGATGGAGTCATAGAGCCATATATGGCTTTAAGATTGGCGACAAAGTAAAGCCTGGGGACTGCGCTTACAAGCCTAGTACCAAGGCTGAATGGATAAAAGATATGCTTAGATGGCATAACGATAGTCACAATCCAATAAAGTCGTATATGTGGGACGAAGAATCACAGACGCTTAGAATACAAAAGGCCAATAGAGATTTGTCTAGCGTAGAGGAATTCCATAAGGATTATCTTGGCGAAGGCGAGTGGGAAGCCAAGACTTTGGATGACTGTCGTAAAATGGCTATGCGCTTTGCTGAGTCAGTATCGAGTTCTGAGCCTGAATGGTGGAATGAGCCTAGTGACAATGTATTTGCCAAAGGCATGACAAAGGGACAAGAAATCATTGATTATCTGGAAAGACATGATGTGCCAAAAGAAGATGGTCGTCATGTCTTTTATCATGCTACTACCAATGATAGGCTGGACGACATTAAGCGAACTGGAATACGTGCAGGTAGCTACTTGGCTTTTTCCAAAAAAGCAGCAATAGACTTTGCCAAGATCAACAAACATGTAAAGAGTAAAGACATTACAGTATTCACAGTAAAAGTCTTGCCTTGGCAGATTATTCCAGGAGTACATCCTACTTTGAGAGAAAACTATTTGGTAAACTGACATGTCCACTACTATCACAAAAAGAAATGTCACAGACGCCAATCGAAAGCATATAGATAAGGTCATAAAAGGCTACGTTAGTAAGCAGTTTGAAAAAACAGGAACAAAGCAGTCCTATAGGCTTCGGCTTATAGACTCGGAATTGACCGACTATAATAACAGCCCAGACTCTGGAATAGATTGTATAGAGTTGCAGAATAGTCATGTTAAACAACTAACTCTATACGGCAAGAGGTCCTATCTTACGTTAAACAACTCAAAGATAGATGTGTTAAAGTTGATGATGACAGAAACTATTGCGAGCATTGAGCCGAACTCCAGTTTCGGCTATAAAGGAATACCTAACGGATTCCAGTCTTCGATTGACTTTATCTATACTCATCCAGATTTTCCGCTACTTCGTCTCTATACCTATGCTGATAAGTTTTCAATTAGTCATCATGATTTGACGGCAGCGGCACATAGATCAAGTTCGATATTTAGACACAAGCTTGATCTTATTATCGCTGGTGCAAGAAACGCAAAGTTGTGAGTAGACTATGAAAATAATTACATTGAAAGGTCTAAACTCTGAAAAAGACACACTTGACTCGATACGAGCGCGTATTAACAAGAGAATCATAGACAACTTTGACAAGACTAACATTCCAGAAGACTACGTTTTAGAATTGATTGACTGTAACTTGGTAGCATTCAATAACAATCCTGACTGGAAAGTTGCCATTATAAAAATCATAAATAGTTGGATAGGGAATTTAAGTGTGTATGGGCGTGAGATTGGTGTAGAAATTCACGCATCTGAAATTCGCAACATCATAATAGGATACAAGTGCTATACTAATATGAAACTATTTGATGGAACAAAGTTGAGTAAAGGCAGTATTGATGTTGAATCTAGTAGCGGTAGTGTTGTTGATTTTGTCTTTGTAGAAAAGTCTATTCCTTTGCTTAGACTGTACGACTACGCAAGTAACTTTTTATTGAGTTACAAGGGTCTTAACGCTGCGGCACACTTGCATTATACTATCTTTCGCAGAAAACATGCTCTCATTGTTGCTGGTGCAAGAAACGCGAGGCTATAATGATAATAAGTTCAACAGACAGCGAGTTGGGATTAAACATTATTGTGGAAAAAGCTGTTTCCAAAGATGATTTAGGTGGAGCAATAGCCGCTGAAATACGAGCAAAAGGCAACAATTACGTTGCGTACACAGTTTCTCTCAAAGATTCCTCGGGCGACTTTCATTTGGATGGATGGCCGTCAAGAATAATTGAACTATTCAACGTAGACAACTGCACTCTATCGATTACTGCTTCCGAACTATCATCTATTCACATAAAAGATAGCTTGGTAGAAAAAATATCTGGCATACCTGTGATTGCGATAGAAGACTGTTTGGTAAAAAAGCACGCTATATTGGATAAAAACGTCGAGTTATATGTTAGTGTAACGCCAGCTTTATCCTCATTATTATGGCTAGGGTACAAAGCTAATGATGCAACTATTAATTTGCAAGACGCCAAAGTCAAAGCTAAATTCTCGTCTAAAGAAGGCTTATTTAGAGCAAAGCTGCGCCTAATGAGCAATGGACTTAAAAAACACGCTAGATTGAGGTAGGTATGTACAAAGTTATTACCGTAGATAGAGAAGATGGATTCAAAGATAGAACTCTTGTTGGAGAGGGAGAGGAAGATGGCGAAATAACTGTAGAAAATCCGACGAAATTGAATTGTAGGGATTTGACTGTCAAAAGACTTGTACTGCAAAGTGGTAACATTGGTATTCTAGAGAATGGTCCCAAGAAAGCAGATTTATTCTACGCAAAGTGCTGTGGAATAACTGGATTAGATTATAGTTATGCAGAGATTACCAATTTCTTTGTGTATGAAAATTTTGAGCTAAAGAGTTTAAAAGGCTGTCCGAAAGTTACAGAAACCTTGTCAGCATACAACTGTAGTATTGAAGAGTTGGACTGCTCTGAAATGAGTCTGGACAATTTTGAATTACATTCAAATCAACTAAAAAGTCTAGCTAATGGACCAAAAAAAGCTAGAATGTACGACGTGTCAAACAATAGATTAGAAACACTAGACTGCCCCGAGCTAGAAGTTGGCGAAATTTTCAATATAAGCAGTAATAATCTAAAAAGTCTAGCTAATGGACCAAAATCTGTGCTTAGATATGATGCCAGTGATTGCTGTCTACAAACGCTGGATTGTCCTGAATTGCAAGTTAGTAGACTGCTGGTTCAGAATAACTACCAATTATGCCTTCGTGGCTGTCCAAAAGCTGATTTTATCAAAGTTAGCGAAGACATTCCGCTTTTGTTTGCAGTAGGAAAAGTTGAAAAGGTTATCATCGAAGGAAGAAAAGAATATTCCATAATGCTAGGCGATACTATATTTAGAACCAAACTAAATCTAATACAGTCTGGTCAAAAAGAGTATGCTACCTTTTATAATGAAAGGCCAAGTATTGACGATGACAATGAAGACATGGTATAACTATGGCTAACCGAATTATTGTAGGTGCGAATCAAGTACCAAATAAAGACCTCACTTACGTAAGAGACTCTTTTTACAAAGATGCGGGAGTAACAGACTTGGATGCGTCTAATACGGATATTACCTCGCTAAAGGGAGCACCAGAAGTCGTAACTAATCGTTTTACGGTATTAGGCACGAACATTGAATCTCTAGCTTACTCACCAAAAGAAGTCTATATTTATGACTGTAGTAGATGCTGGAGTCTAAAAAGCTTACTAGGTGTGCATCGTATCACCGGAAGGCTTGAATGTAGTATTGAAAATGTACTGCCTGCGGCAATTGCAGGTGGAGACATTGTAATATGGACAGAGAGTGGTAACAATCGAGTAGGTAAAGTGCAGATTGCAATTAGAGAGCGGACTATATTCAAAGCAAAGCTAGCTATGATACAGGCTGGATACAAAAAATACGCGGTAATACTATGAAGATCAAACGTACAGCAAAGACGCTGCTTGAAGGTGGTATTCCACAAGATTTGGAAGAATTTGATAACATAGAGATTCAAAACGAACCTGACAGAAACGGTAAAAACAAACAGGTGTATCTCAATACTCTGCGTGGTTGCCCCAAAAAGATTACAGGCAAACTCGATATAGAGAATGCTCCGGTAAAAAGTTTTCGAGGCGGGCCAAAAGAAGTAGATATTCTAAACATATCAGGCACGGATATTACAAGCTTACAGTACATGCCTAGTATTGCCAAGACTCTGTTAATGTCAAATACAGACATTGAGAGTCTAAAATATATTACCAGCGTTAATTCGCTAACTGCAAATAACAGTAAGCTAAAGAGCCTAAAGTACTGCCCAGAGAACATAACTATTGACATTGATAAGTGTTCAGGCATTACTTCATTGGCGGATGGACCTAAAACAGCAAAGATATATTCAGTGTCGAATTGCCAGATTGAGACATTAGCCGACATTGACACAATTACATGCAAATGGCTTGACATAGAGTCTAATCCAATCAGGAACCTAGATGGATTTGAACGAGTCTTTGCTTCAAAGTTCATTTCAATTTCAATAACTACCTACTTTACTGGGCTTGTATTGACGGCAAAATTTTGCAAAAGCAAGCTCCAGATTATTGAAAAAGAAAATTGGGAAAACAAAGCCTATGAGTCAAACGAAATCGCAAGGGAAGCTTTTAGGCACTTGGACAAAAGTCTATTTCGAGCTAAACTTGCTATGGTACAAGCTGGTGCCAAACAATACGCAAAGTTGAGGTAAAGACGATGACTAAAAAAGAACTTTCTGAACTACTTGGAATGATAGATGAATTGACTCAGCAAGAGCGCCACACGATAGAGTCTCTGCATAGCGAAAGGCAAAACTCTAGCGTTACAGACATTTATTACAAGTCTATGGGTCGCGCAGAAGCATTTGAAGCGGTAGCAGATGCGCTAAGAGGCAACAAAATGTCTCTAAAGCTCTTAAAGCATAGGAGCTAATCATGTCAAGAAGCCTAATTCAATACGCTACTGATGCAAACTATGTACAGAAATGTGAGGAACTTTTAAAATACCTATTTGAAGTGTTTGATAGCATAGAAACAGATACGGATTTCGACAATTGCAAAAGACTGTTTGGAACATTGTATCTTGAAAACTGCGTATTATCGAATCAGACACTTCCATTGGAACCACCTTATAGGCCATTTCACACTCTAGACCTAAGAACATGCACCATAAAAACGCTATCTCTTAATGACCGAGAAGATTTTTCTGACGCACTAAAGTATGTCAAGATAAAAGATTGCAGATTGGAGAAACTTGAAGTTCCTACTAACCGGCTAATATCATTGAAGGTGTTCGATAGTGAATTCAACTACGCGAATTTCTATGCAAAAGTTGACGACATTGCTGTTAATCAAAACGCTCTATCTGTACTGTATACAGATTTCAAAAGGCTATTTGTATACAAAGACAGCGAGGACAAGTCTGATTTCAAGTCTTTTAAGCGAAAGTCATTGTTTCGGCTAAAGCTAGAGATTGTGCAAGCGGGCTTTAAGAAAGCAGCTACATTGTGAGGATATTATGGAAATCAACGTAGGTCAAATATACCTCATGGAATTGATGCCCGATCAATTGTACGCATGTAGAGTACATTCAAAGACGGAGCATCAAATAGAACTTAATTTCTCTCAAACAGAGAAGAATCTACAGGAATTTGCTCCAGCAGACTTGGCTACAGTCAAATTTCTAGAAGTAAGTGATAAGCTTCAACTACCCGATTATATATCAGACGTATCAGCATCAGGATGGAAATTCTTCAAAGAGCTAGAATGTGCGAATACCGTTATACAAGATACATTTGATCTAAGTGGATGTACGATTCTCTCATTGAAAAATGCACCAAAGTACGTAAAGAAACTCGATATATCAAATGGACGTTTAAGATCATTGGACTGCACTAACACTGTTGTTTCAGAGTTCATAGTCAGAGGCAATTCACTACTAAGATCGCTTAACAATGGGCCTAGAGAGGCAGAGTCCATCAATGCACGAAGCTGTGGGCTTTTTAGTCTAAAAACAAATACAAAAGGCTTAAAAAGCCTAGACGTATCTTTTAATCCCATTGAATCGGTAAAAGACTGTCCTATAGTTGAGAAGCTTATAATAGAAGATTCTCCTCAAATCATGGAATTACTATATCTGTCAGGAAGATGCAAAACATTGAGCTTTGAAAAAAAGAGCTTTAAAAACGAAGTGGAAGTCAAGTCTGTATTTAGATTCAAATTGAGCCTTATCCAACGAGGCAGAAAAGACAACGCAACTTTATAGGTGATTTATGGAAGTCAGTCTTAATAGCTATAAGCAAGTGAAATTTGAAAAGTTCATTGAGGCACAGCAAGAAAAAGAGAAGCAAACTTGGACAACGCATCTTCCTGTAATGCTAGAAACTATTACGGAAGTAATCAAGAATCATCCTTGTAGAACAGAAGAAAAGTGGCAACAGTCTACGTTGCCAAAGCTAAGAGAATTGTATGCTGCTGCTAGAAAAACTGCGGCGGCAGGCAACATATTCACAGTTGGAGGAAGCAAAGATTGCTTAGACCAAATGCGTGCTATGATAAATAGCTGGGCAGTTGGCTCTGGAGTGTTTTTGGAAATCAACAAAACAATGGACACGCGATATTATGGAAAAGCTGCCATAGCCAAGGAATTCCACTTGGCTTTTATGGTAGATGGAAGGGAAATGCCAGTAAATCCAGCTATGGAATTGCTAAGAGAACGTATTGTCAAGCACAAAAAAGAGGCTCCAGTTAGAAAAGCTGCTGCACAAAAGAGATTGGCGGAAATTGAGGAAAACAAAAAGAAAGTAAGTGCTACTCCGATAGAGTACAAAGGTAGTATCAATGTGCTAGGTCATAAGTTAGATTCAGACACCGTATCTGAGATTATTAGATCGTATCGTATCTACGGTAGACTTGATATGAAGATTGGCGACATTAACGCTTTGATAATGTACACTGATTCAAATAATTCGTCGCTAAAGCAATATATCAAAGGCAAGCCTGTGATATGCAAGGAGCTTTCTGATCTGATTGGAAAGTCTGTTTACGTTGGAATTTGGCCTTGATGGTGACTTATGAAATCAGCGATGCTTTTGATATTACTAATGGCACCGTACAATGCTTTTCCAAAGACAGTGGCAACAAAGAATTGGACTGTTCCTGTAGTGTCTGTACACGATGGCGATACCTTTACGACAGAAATAAATCTACCAGAGCCGTTGAATGTAATTGAAGTTCGTATCAAGCATATTGATACTCCAGAACTAGGCTGGCGAAGCAAGTGTGACAAAGAAAATCAGTTGGCTATACAAGCTAGAGCTAGAGCGATGAGCCTTTTGGCTGTAGGCAAAGTGACTCTAAAAAACTATGAATGGGACAAATACAGCAGAATACTGTCAGAAGTTTATGTAGGCAGAAAAAGTGTAGGTCAGATTCTAATAGATGAAGGTTATGCTGTTGCTTATGAAGGCGAAGGAGCAAAAAAAGACTGGTGTAACTAAGTGGCTTTATGAGAACAAGGCTTTGGCTAAGTTTTAGTGGTACATTAGATGAATAAATACAAAGTTGGCGATAAGGTAGCTGTTTTATTCAAAGTGTCCGAACAAGATGAACTTCTTTCATTGGCATCAGCCACAGTAGTTGAAGTTATGGGGGAGCTTACTTTGAAACGCATTGGAAACACAATGGCGGATCCACTTCCATACAACGAAGAACTTATGATGCCACTGGGTGAAAACTTCGTTGTGCCAGAAGGCATTTACAATCTAATTGATTTACGGCATACGAACGTCAAATCGGTAGACTGTTCCAATTGTCAAACTGGTACTTGGAAGCTATCTAATAATCCAGAATTAGAAAAGATAATCTGGCCTACAGTAGAGTTGGGCTTTGTCTACGTAAATGACACAAAGATAACTGGTTTGCATGGCATATCAGTACTCAGCATGAGTTGTGATCTTAAAAATCTAAGATTAGGTGTTCCCAAAGTACGTGATGTACTGGCAGTACCCGACGTATCAGGTATATTGTGGCTACTGGCCTCTGGATGCAAAAGGCTTCGAATCTCTGCCGTTGTAATAAACAACACTAGTCAGACAGTATTCAGGAACAAACTAGCTCTAATAAATTCTGGACGTAAAGAAATGGCTTGGATAGAAAGAGGCTGATATGAAACGTAACTTCAAAGTTGGCGAAAAGGCTTTGTTTGCGTATTATGAAAATGGACAAGGTACACATTTGGAGAGCGTAAAAGTAGCTACCAAAAAGAATGCACTAAATGAGACTGTGTACATTTTAAGAGTTCTTGCACCCAACTCTCAGCGTAGTCATGACTATGATGAATCAAACATGATAAAAGTAGATTCCAATCTAAAGATGGCTGGCGGCTTTTATGTGTCTGTTGACCTATCGGGGCTTGAATTAAAGACGCTTGATTGTAGTGGTGTAAATATATCAAGAGGTTTGGTGTGTTCCAATAATCCTAGCCTAACGACAGTGATATGGCCGGATACTGTGGCTGGTGTAGATGTAGATGGTACATCTATTACAGATTTCCATAAATTGAGTGTCAAAGACTTTATTTGTGAATCAAAGAATCTAGGAAAGTCATTACCCAAAGTATCAAATGAATTTAGCATTGTTGATGAATCTGGAATGCTATGGGCAGCGGCTTCAACAGCCAAATGGCTGAGTGTGGGTGGCGACAAGACAGGCATTACCAGTATTCTAATCAAAAATCCAAATTTGTCTATATTTCGAGCCAAGCTGAACTTGATCTTGGAAGGAAAAAAGAAATACGCGAGGTTTTAAATGGCATATGAACTTGGAGAAATCGTACTGTACTTTGACAAGTATTTCAAATCATTGGAAAGATGTGTTATTCAAAGAGATGTAAGCGGTAAGAGAACGATAGTCTGCGGAGACCAAAGTTATTTCTACGATGAGCAGTATCTACGTAAAGTAACACAAGACTTGGTTTTACCTATAGCTGAATATAATTCAGTGAATCTAGCTTCGCTAGACTTGCATAGCATTGATATGTCACAATGCAAGGTCAAAGAACTCTTTTGCGAGAATAACCCAGATTTAGACACAGTAAAATGGCCTACAAAACTTGAAGAACTTTCTCTTACAGGAACCAAACTAAGATCACCAGCTTGTCATCTAAGAAAGCTATACGCAGAGCCAAGCAACATAGGTAATGGAACGGTAGCCGATTTAATAAATCTGGAAGGCACTAATGGAGCATTATGGGGATTAAGGGTGAAATCTAGTTCCGTATTTCTGACAGACACAGGTACGTTCATTCAATTACCACAGGGCTCCGTATTCAGAACTAAGCTAGAATTGATACAAAATGGTCTAAAGAAAAACGCGTGTTTTTGATAGGTGCAAAATGGCAAAGTTTAAGCTAGGCGACAAAGTAGCTTTTGTCGGTATTACCTTTAGTAGTAACCGATTCATTGAAGCAGTATTTGTATCTTCCGCGATAAGTAGGACTAGCGGTAAAAATTTGTTAAAGCGTCTAAACGGAAAAAGCATGGCTACTGAATACGACGAAGACGCAATGATTGCAGTAAACAAAGGCAAGCTAAAACTTCCGCGAGGTAAATATGACTATGTAGATGTTGAAAAACTAGATATTACTAGCTTAGACTGTAGTAAAATAAGCATAAATGAAGGTTTGGTGTTGAGCGATAATACTCGCTTGACACAGGTAAAATGGCCGAGTCGTGTAAACACAGTATTCGTCGAAAATACAAAGATTACTGACTTTACTGGATTAGTGACAAAAGATTTTGTGTGCAAAAACGATAATCTTGGAAAAAGCTGTCCAAGAGTCTCACGAGAATTTAGTATAGCAGAAGAAAACGCTGAGTTGCTTTGGGCAGTTCCATCGGGATGCAAGTTTCTCACAGTTATGGGTGATGGATCAATATCAGTGGAGCTTACAAGCAATACAGTCTTTCGAGCTAAACTGAGCATTGTGCAAAGCGGATACAAACAACATGCAAAGCTAGGCGGCTAGAATGAACGAACAGTTGGTCGGACAAAGAGTTTTGGCATACTACGAAGATGGCTGGCTTGTTGGTATGCTAGCTTATATTACTGCGGCGCAAGGCACAGTCATAAATGAAAATGTAGGTACGTTCAAAGTAGATCATAAAAACATTTACGAGATAATCGGCAAAAAGATCAAAATTCCAAGCGGAGACTATTCCTGCTTAAATGTTACCGGACAAGATATTGAAGAAATAGACTGTGAGGGATGTTCTTTTAGAGTTGATTTTCAAACAAAGGAATCCTCAGTCAAAAAGATTGTTTGGCCTGATAAAGTCGGAGACAACTTTGCAGATACTAGCTGGGGAATCTTTGATGTTTCTGGCACGGAAATAGGTGTAATTCATGCTAGAAACATGGTAGTGAACGGCGAGTTTGAGTGTAGGTATAATATGATTGACTCATACATGAACTTACCTACAGTCAACGGCTCTCTTATCGTATGGTATGAATCAACTCATGTTATGCATTGTCCAGTGCTAATACCTTTTGCAAGAGGCTGTGAAGCCTTTCATATAAAGAATGAGGATGATTCGGAAGGAAACGGCCATTTTCACACGGTAAGAAGTCCCGGATTGTCTCTCTTTCGCAACAAGCTCAGTCTTATTCAGTCTCGTCAAAAATACTACGCAATTATGGAGTAGCCATGAGAATCAGCCTATCGACTGCAAAAAGGGTCATTGTCGTTGACGTACAACCTACTTATGACAGTTACTCAAGAAAACACTTTGACACAGAAGAGCTATGTCAGTATCTAAACAGATTTCCCGACATTTTATTTCTGTACAACGGTAGAGATACAGGAATGACAGGTGACACAGAATGGGATTTACGCGCTTATTATGAGGAAAATGGACTTGATTTAGATGGCAAAACAATAAAGTTTGTTGACAAAGGCTACGGCTATTTACGCGATTTGATGGATGCTGGCGTTGAAGAAAGAGATTTGATCAAACTCATTCGTTATATGTTGGCACATCGCATCAATGATAGCCGAGAGATTGATAGCGAAGTATATGTAGAAATAATTCCTGACCACGATCAGGAAGATTATATGGCTAGTATTCCTGATGTGAGCCTAAAGCTATTAAAAGAATGGTCAAACTCTTATATAGTCGGCGGTGGCAGAACTGAATGTCTCAAAGAAGTTCAGATTTTGATGAACGCTCTGAATATCCGCTACAAAGTAGTGGCAAAGTTTGTTTACTGAGAAAAGCCATGAAAGTCAATCTTAATCAAAAAGCTTGCATCATCATAGATTATACCAAACAAAACGTATATCTAAATGAGAGACCTGAATGGGATTTGAGCCTGAAAAAAGTACAAAGTCTAAGACCCAACCTAGAAAAACTTGTTCAACGCTGCGAACTACTGAATATTCCAGTAATTTTCATAGGTACGGTAGAGTGGTCTGAAAAGAATTTGCCTGAGAATATCAATCAGCTATACAAGAGCAATCCAGAGGCAGCTTTTTATAGTTCTGGTGAAGATGAACAAGTGCTAAAAAGCAAAGGCAAAGTCATACTAAAAAACTCGTATTCAGCATTTTCTGGATCACAAGGCAAGCTAGAAAGGCTTCTAAAGAGGCAAGGAATAAACAATCTAATCATAGCTGGAATCTACTCAACAGGCTGTGTAAACGCCACCATAGTAGAAGCGTTTGCCAAGGGCTACCACTTGACTATTCTAAAGGATTGCATAGCCACGTTCGATAGAAAAGATAAGCAGCAATACCACAAGATTCTACTTCAAGACTGGAGCAGAATGTATGGAAATGTTGTCAAGCTTGCTGATTTATAGGTGTACAATGTTTCACAATCTAGATCAATTCGCACAAGATTTATCTTTGGTTCCAGCAGGAACCAAAAAGCTAAAGTGTGACCAAGTGAGAGAACTAAAATCACTAAAAGGTATGCCTGATAGTGTCGAAGAATTGATGCTATTCGGATGCCTTAATCTAACAAGTTTTGAAGGTATGTCAGATAGCGTGACTAGGTTAGACTATTCCTATTGCGACGTATTTAGCTGGAAAGGCGTGTCAAAAAATCTAAAGCAGCTTTTTCTATCGGCAACTGATGAAGAGGAGGAAGGAATAGATCATTTACGAGGCTTACCAGAAGGACTAGAACACATAACTTGTGCTAGATCGTGCGTATCTTCTTTGAAAGGTATGCCGAGTAATGTCAAATACTTGAATATAGCATTTACTCCATTAGAAAATTTGGATGGAATATCTGAATCTATTGAGGAACTACATTGTGGCGATAATCTAGTTACTGCAATTATACCTGATTCAGTAAAGATACTTCAAATCGATTTGCATCGTACAACGAGTATACGACTACCCACCGGTTTAAAAGAGTTGCATTTGACAAATCGAAAGAATATGCACATTGACTTTGATAAGCTTCCTAATCTGGAAAAGCTAAGTGTAATGTACATGATCATTGACTTTGAGGAACTACCGAGAAATTTAAAGGAGTTGTCTCTAAAGTATATTGGTTCACTAGAGACTCTAAGAGGCTGTCCTGCCGTAAAAAAGTTGGATTATTCAGGTGGAACTGTTACAAGCCTAAAAGGATTGCCAGAAGGTATTTTAGAGCTAAACATTGATAATTCAGAAATAGAGAGTCTAAAATACTGCCCTCAATCTGTAGTAAGTCTCGACTGCGGTTATACAAGGATTACAAGCTTCAAAGGAATATCAAAATCCTGTAAGAAGTTGATATGCAAGGCTCTAAAGCTGGAGGACTTTCAGTATTTACCTGATGGAATAGAGACAATTGATGCTACATTTTGTAATGTGTCTTCTTTGAAAGGTATGCCCGATACTGTTACAGAACTAGCTATATCAAATGCAAAAGAACTGGAATCTTTGCAGCATCTACCAAAGGGACTGATAAAACTGGACTGTGAGGGCAGCGGAATACAGAGTCTTGAGGGAATACCGCGAAGTTTGGAATATCTAAATTGCTCTCAATGTAATAATCTATCGACACTGGAAGGTATTCCAAAAAATAGTCGTCTAAAAGAAGTATTATGCAATAGATGCCTTCATCTAGAGTCTCTAGCAGGACTACCAGCGACAGTAAAGATATTGGATTGCCGATGGTCTTCTAGATTAAGACCTAATATCAAAATGCTGTTCATAAAACAACTCAAGTTCAGCTTAGAAGCCGAGATACAAAAGTACAAAAAGATGACTATTTTTAGAATGAAGCTTCTTATGATTCAAGCAGGAGAAAAGAAAGAGGCATCACTATCATGAGATACGAATTACCAAAAGCGTCTACTTCAATAGGGAATATTCCTATCGGAACAACAGAACTAGACTGCAACGGATGCAATAGTTTAGAATCATTGGTCGGTATTCCGAGCAGCGTGACGCATCTAAGCTGTAATGGCTGTGAAAGTTTGACAGATTTGTTTGGTATGCCTGATAGCGTTGTCTACTTTGAATGTGGAAAATGCACTGGACTGACTTCCTTGAAAGGAATATCTCCAAATGTGGCAGTTCTAAACACAAGCGAGTCTTCTATAAAGTCATTTGCTGGTCTTTCCAATGCTTTGGAATACTTGACTTGCATAGATTGTGCTGGAATAACATCGTTGGCTGATCTTCCAAATAGTATCAAGATGATAGACTGTAGTGGATGTGTAAGACTATCTACATTAAGTGGAATGCCTGATGGCACAATAAAACTAACTTGTAATGGATGCTACGGGTTGACGAATCTAAAAGGTATTCCAAATAGCGTCATAAGCTTGGAATGTAATGGCTGTCTCATAGAATCGCTAGAAGGAATATCCGAGAGCGTGACTACAATAGACTGTAGTGCTTGTGAAAATCTAAGTTCGCTAGATGGATTACATGAATCGGTACTCGAATTAGATTGTAGTGGCTGTGAGAGTCTAAAACCCTATTTGATGACACTGCTGCGTATGAGTCGATTGGAGTCTCTTTATTATGATTACCAAGAATTGATTGACAAAACAGTGTTTAGAACAAAATTAAAAGTGATACGTTCTGGACATAAAGAATTTGCTTCTTTGGGTGACTTATGAAAATTCAAATCTCTCTTTCTACTCATTTTGAAGACTTGTACAGCGGAGGCTTTTTGGAATTTCGAAAAAAGTACCTTCCTTTGCACAAGAGGCATCAAGCTCTAGGTCTATGGGTGAACTTTTCAAACTTTAAAAACGACAACATTGACAAAACTCCGCATAACGATCCGGATCATACTGATCCGATAGGCATCTATTGTTATCCTATAGAGTATGTACTAAAGTATCCTGCCGATATTTGGTACGGGCAAAGATGCAAATATGTTCGGGTTTTGAAAAACAAAGTACATCCGCATGATATATTGTACACGCAGTCTCTACATACTTTGTGGGCGGCTGAGTCGTTTTTGAACAACATCGGTTATACTCCCAATCAGATTGACATGTACTTGAAGAAGGCGAAGCAGTATGTCAAAAAACACCACAGCACTGGAGAAAAATACACTCTAGGAAAAGCTGCATTCTTTATGTTTCAGCGTAATATGGAATTGCCGGATTATCCACTTAGGTCTGGGCAAGAACAAACCAAGATACTGTTGAGAGCCGGTATTCACGCAATCATTGATGAGGCTTCGCGCCCAAGCAAAGCTATTATCAATGATAGAGAACCGCATCAAATGGTATTTTTGACTAGAGAGTTTGAAATTGTTGATGTGTTTGAAAACAACAGAGTATCAGAAGGCACAATAACTACCAAGACGGATGATACTGATCTAGCTCTGAGGCTTGCAACAAGAATTGCTCTGGAAATTGGGGATTTTATTCCTAAAAAGCGGCCTAGAACATCAAATGAAAACGGCTGGAACATAATGTGGTCAAAGAAAGGCAGACGCTTATCGATTTATTTTAAGCAGCCAGCCAGCTATTTCAACAAAAAATTTGGAGAAAAGGGACACAAGGAATACAAGATTACTGACGATCAATATCCGCATATAATTATGTGGTCGGAAAAAGGAAAGCTAGAACGCGTATATGATTCAAGCGACAAGTTCAAAGAGATTGCACGTAGCTTTGCAAAGGAATTCCTTTCTTCAACAGACGTAGATGACGCCTGGGAGCCAGAAACAGAAAAGCTATATCTACAGAAAAAAGATGAAGAACAAAACAGAATCATGGAACAACGTCGTGCCAGAGAGGCTAATTTTGCTAGAAAAGATATTGACGGACTTCGAGAGTCAATAGATTGGCTAGCAGATCGTTTCGGTATAAACATGAATTTTCTATACTCAGCCGAGGATAGAGTACTTCATCTAGTATGCAGTATGGTAGGTCATGGAATACGTGAGTTTAGAGAAGAAGGCAATATCAAGTGGGAAGAGGATGGCTCTTGGTTTGGTAGAATACTCAGAGACGAAGACAAAAAGTATATCAAGCCAATCAAAGAGATGCTACTAAGCATATATAGAGAATGTAAGTCGGAAAGAGTTTTGGACTTCCGAGGAACTACATCATTTTTTGGTGGCAAAGACGATGAGCTAGCTTGGCCGCTGTACTTGTTCAAGTATGCCAAAGAAGAATTGGCTGGAGAACAGATATGAGAATACTGATTTCCTTGAGTTCAAAAGTAACTGAACAAGCAGTAAAGCTTGGACTACATCATATAGGATTTGGATGGTACACAGACAAAAAAGAGTCTGTGCATTACAAATCGGTAGATGGAAAGCTAAAAAAGGTAGTCAAAGTACAAAAGAAAAAGTCTGGTCTATTCAAGCGTGCGACTGACTTTGTTCGGAATTGGGGTAAGACGGAACAAGACAAAAAATACACAGGCTATTCTACACAGTTTGGCAAGTTTTCAAACAGCGAGAGTCACGCAAAGTCTTTTGTCAAATGGGCAAAAAAATTCAAGACAAATCTGTCTAGCAAGGAAAAAGACAGTCTAAAAAAATACAAGGGAAAATCGTATGAGGCCATCAACAAGTATCTACGCAAGACCAACGAAGTGCTTGGATTGACGCATTCCTCGGAAGAATTAAAAGAAATGGTATCAAACATTGATAGTGCTTTGAAAAAGTCAAAGTTATCCGAAGATGTATCAGTTTATCGAGGTACTGAATTGCCTGAAAAGTATTCTGGTGATAATGTACAAGACTTGGTGGGAAGATCGATCAATGACGATGCTTATACGTCTGTATCAACTAATCCACGTATGGCGGGATATTTCTGTCGCAATAAAAAAACAAAGAGAACAGCGGTCATCAAAATGACTTTGCCAAAAGGAAGTTCGGCTCTACCACTTACCAAAGATACGGTAGGTGGAAATGGTGGAACAGATAATGAATGTGAGCTAATATGCCCTAGAAGTATGAAGATTGTCGTTCACAAAGTAGAGGAAGTAAAAGACCCAAAAGACTGGCCTCCGGCTTTAATTATTCATGCAATTCCAGTATACGAGTAGAGGAACGACAATGGCACGTTCAGATAGATTCGGCTACAAGCCAAAAAGCTCTGATATTAGCGAAAAGATTTTGCTTGAAAGAGCAGAGCTAGAAAAAATTGCTGCTGAAAAAGGATTTGAAGTAGACTATGCCAAACAAGTATTAACAAAAGACAAAAATACTGTGCCTATGACAAAGATCAATGGCAAGTATCTAGTTACTGGGTGGTAATATGAAAGAGTCATCGAGAGTCAATGTACTGATACGGAAGGTCGAAATAGAGAGCGACGATGAAGAACTTAATATCGAAATTTCTTATGGTAATGGAGTTAAGACAAAAAACACAGTAATCGGCTCTGATGGAAAAAATATCACGTTGACAAAGGATGTTACTGTCATACCTTACGAAGACGAGATTAAGATAAGGGAAGACGATGTTATTTCGTTTATACTCATAAAAAACTCGCCTGCCAAAAAAGTTTCCATAGAAGCGGAAGCCGTCTGGCAGCTATATTTTCACAACACACGACAGCTAGAATCATTGGAATGTGCGGTAAACATCAGTACGCTATCTATAAAACACACCAAGATAACTAATCTTCGCGGAATAGACGCCAATACAGTGACGTTGTTAAACAACAACGTAAAAGCTGGAGGCGTATCTACAGATATACCAAAAGTGATGTTTGCTGAGCCGGTGGAGCGAATATTAGCTTTTGCTGGAAACGAAGTGAGTGTTTATGAAGCTATTGGAGACAAGCCGAACAATCTTATTGCAGCCTTCACAAAAGAACACACTGTTTTCCGTACAAAGCTAGCTCTGATACAGCAAGGCAAAAAATCTATTGCCCGTTTTTAGGAAAGTCACTATGAAAATACATATAAGTCTATCAGCAATAGCTAGAAAATACGAAGAACGCTGCACCTTTGTAGTAGCCAATGCTATTCTTGAACATTTTGGCTTGCCTGAATTGACGCTTGAAGAATGCCCAACAGACGGCTTGGCTCTTGTGCAAACACTCAGGCAAAAAGGTTTGAATTATTCGCCTATAAAAGAGCCAGGACAAGATTGGCCTATGCAGCCGCGTACACTAAGATGGTGCTTGTCGAATCTTGACAGAACAAAAGTCTATTATCTGTTCGTTGTTGGTCATGCAATGGCTCTGATAAAAGGGCAGTTGATAGATACCTCAGAAAGACCTGGTCAACGCAAAGTAATGGGCTTTGAGATATACAGGCAAAGAGAAGTGCAATGAAAATATATATCAGTTTGTCCACACGAATCAATGTTCCTAGCGTCATCATGTATCATGGCACTAGCAGCGTATTTCGAAAGTCTATTCTCAAAAAAGGCTTGGTTCCTTCCAAACAAAAAGTATGGGATTCCGACAAAGATGCAGGCTTTAATAGGCTTCCGCGTACTAGCTTGCCCGGAATATATATGACTCGCAATCTAATGACTGCAATATCTAGCAGTAGCAATGCCACTCGTAAGTTTGGCGGAGACTCAATACTCGTCGTAATGAATGTACAACCCAAAAGTCTTATAGTCGATGAAGATCAGGTTCTAGGTGCTGTACAAAGAATGCTGAGTAACTCAATTGCCAAAGTTCTTGGTGTATCAACAAGCAGCGACTCAGCTTGGATATGCTTGAGAATTGGTAAAATGCTCAAAACCGATATATGGAATAAAGTAATAGAAGAATTTGTGGAACTGGTAAAAGTAGCATACAATATCAAAAACACCAAGGCGATCAAACAGTTTGTCTATAGCTTGGTAGATTACAACTATGCACATGCCACAAAAGCAATGAGCAAATGGGATAAGCAGTACGGAATAAAAAGATGGTATTATACACGAAATGGAAAAAAGCTTGTTCCTCCAGAAGTGAGTAGATTAGAAATAGAAGTAGGTTCGGCTGAAAAAGCACTCACTAGAGCGATGGCTGTAATAACGGAAGTAATAGGCGACAGGGTGTACAAGCAAAAACTGCGTGAAAATCGAGACGACTTGTACAGTGATGTTAATCAATATAGTGGTCGCATGAAAGAAGGAATTCAATTCAGAGGAAAAAATAGGATTCTAGCTATTGTACTTGAAGAAGATCGCAGAAATTTAAGTAGGGGTGAACCTACAAAGCTAGAACTCGTTTATGGTGATAGTCTGCCTGATGACTTTTTGAAGCAATATTCCAATAGAGTAGGTAAAAACTATATTGTAAGTAAAGGCAATCAGATTATACATGATGAAACCAGAGGCATGTCATGAATCCAAAAAAAGCAACGTATATGATAGAAATGTACGCAGAAGAATTGGATACCTATAGCTATATTAGCGCCTATGAAAAAGTCGTAAAGGGCAAAACTCTGCTGATTTCATCAAACGATAAGATTAGACTTGACCCTAAAGTCGCCACTGCCGATACCTTTGCCTACAAGATAGACGGCTCTATTGCCATAAAACGACCAGACGATATTATTGACGAAATCTATATCTGTAATACAGAAGCCAAAGAGTTTGTATGTGAAGCAGATCAGATCAACGACAATGTGACTTTGATTAGCAACGCACTGCTAGAGAACATTCGCATAAATACGCGTGTAAACGCTGGCCTATGCGTGATGGGCACAAAAGTAACGGACTTCCGTAACATATCTGGCGCAGAGCGTTTATTCTGCGCCAATTCTAATATTAGAGTAGGAGGTACACCAAAAGATATTGAGCGTATCTATATAATCAAACCAGTACAGGGTATCTTGGCTTTTGCTGGAAAAAAAGTAAGTGTGTACGGATCAGATTCTAGCATGGCACAACCTACAAATTCAATAGCTGAAACATCCGGCTTGTCTGTATTTCGTGAAAAGCTAAGCTTGATTCAAAAAGGCAGCAAGCAATACGCACGTTTTTAGGTGAAGTATGAAATGCGATATGCTACTAAAAAGAAAATTGCCAGGAGGCACAGTCTGGTTTAGCGGAAGGAAAATGTTGATTGATGGTAAAATGTCTGTGACAGACGCATCCAACTACTTTCTAACACGCATTCCTCCAAAGAAAAATGAAGTTTTGACTGAACTAACTGATTCTATTACCATAAACGAAGCCGATACCTATGAGATAAACTTAGAATACGCTGATTTAAAAGAGCTAGTTTGCAACATAGACAGCGTAGAGAACCTATATTTGGCAGGCAGTAATATTGATAGCTACACACTACCCAAAGTAATAAAAACAGAAATGTCGATTGTAAATTCAAGCATAAACGACCTAAGTGGAATGACAATAAACAAGCTAATGTGTATGCTTGAGAACATAAAAGTAGGTAGAGTACCAAAAGCTACCAACGGAATAGTAATTGTCGGAGAAGTAAAGAATATGCTGGCTTTGTTTGTAATGGACAGAGTGGCACTATTCAGAAATGATGGCGGCATAGAAAAAAGAGTTGTAGAGATGGAAAACTCAGGTATATTCCGTAGCAAGCTAGCTTTGATACAAGCGGGTCATTCTGATATTGCAAAATTTGGTGATTTATGAGAATCAGTATTAGTGCTGTTCCAAGAATGAGTGATAGAATTAGAACGTACTTTCATGGAACTGATACAGTAGCGTATCTTGATAAGATCATGGAAGAAGGGCTTGATTCAAAGGCTACAGAATTAAAGTATGGAAATAAAAAGCCTATTCTGCGTCCAGTAGATTCATGTGTCTATATAACGCCTAATCTAGCCTATGCTCTAATCTACGCTCTTGGAGGAGACATGGCGGGCCATAAAAACGATAGGTACAAAGATAGGTATGGAGTTGTATTTGCGTTTGAAGGCACTCATTTGATCGACATGTCGCCTGATGAAGACTGTGTTGGCTTGATCGCCAGATGGCTACTAGCTGGAACAGACCGAGACGTAATAGAAAGGTATTATGGAAAAGACTATGATTTGGACAAAGTATACAGTGCTGAAATTACGAGCTATATAAGAACTAGCGTTCACATACTAACCGATAATCAGTACAAAAACATAAAAGGCTATAAGGGTGACGAGTGTGTTGTTCAAACACAGATCGGTAAGAAACTCGTAAAGCATATGCCCGACTCTGTAAAACTGGCGATGATCGATGCTGGTTGTCACATTGCACACAAAGGTAGACTACTTCCTAATGTAGCATATCAGGTAGACAAAGAACGTTCACAAGAATTTAAACGTGATGGAAGCAATTTCTTTAGCATAGCTACAAAAGTTAGGTGACTTATGCAAATCAGTATCAGTGCCTTGACAGCACCAGTTAGATCGGAAAAAGCTTTTTCGCAGTTTATTGTCAAGAAATTTGCAGCGTGGCAAAATCCGCTACAAATAGTTATTGAAGCCTCCAAGCACTCTTTTGAAAAAGATCGTAGTGTCAACATGGCACTATCAATAGTTGATTATGCCAAGCGTATCAATGAATGTCTTGATAGTATGAGAGAAGACTTGAAATTTGGTATCAAGTTTATCAAGCGTAGTTGGTTCGACGACAGCTACAAGAATCTAAATAAGTGGATTGAAGCAAATAGAGAGTACATTGAATCAGACATAAAAGACTTTTATCGAGAATGGACAGATGATGGCGAACTGCCATCAAAATCCGATATAGAAGGCTACTCGGGTGCAATGGTAGCAGAACTCGTTTATGCCACATATGATGCGAGCAAAGCCATATTAGCCTTTCTGAACGAATATCCAAAATTCATGAGCCAAGTGTTTGCTACTCTGAACTCGACGTTTAGTGTAGATATTCAAGAGTCTCTAGACGAAGTGGAGATTCTTTATCATGCTACAGCCTTTAAGACGGAAATTTTAAAAGAAGGCTTTCAGTCAGAAGCGCCAATGAATCGTAGAGGTCTAGGCGTATATGGTAAACAATATGGAATTTCATTTACCTATGATCTGTATGTTGCCAAGGAAATCTCAAGATGCCTAAAGGAAGCTCTTTTGATTGTCGAAGGCAAGCTTAGTTACCATCAAGTTTTGGACTGGTTTTCCAGGGATAAGTTGAATGTACAAGATGCCATAGACAGAGTAAAACGAGAAAAAGCACACGCTACCCAGGTAGAAAGAACGCTATATCTGTACAACTACTATTTGTGGATAAATCAACACAGATACAACCCTGTATTTACATATGTTGAAAATTTGGCTAATTTGTTTAAAACTCGTCGCAAAGAAGATATTGGTGTGCTTCGTTGTCATGTAAAGACAGAGAAGATCGAGCATAAGCCAGCAGAACGTGAGATTATTGCACCAGCAAGTAGTGTAATCAAAATAGAGAATTTCATTTAGGTGGTTTATGAAAATTCAAATCAGTCTGTCAGCCAAAGGCGCAGACAAAAACGAAGTATTCCGATTCTTTAACATGGTATTTTACCCAGGTAAGGCGTGGCAACTAATGCAAGAAAAGAAGGTAAAACCCACATTAGAGGAGTTTCATATAGAGGAATGGGCTAAACAGTTTCTAGCTTTGAATAGAGACAAGCCTGACGAAAAGGCTCTTGGCTTTATCAGAGTAGATCACGATTATGCCAAGACTCTTGATGAAGAACGGATAAACGAACCTGGAATGATTGTAGTTACCAAAATAGGTGCCGTACTAATCGATGGTCAGCACAGATTGGCTAGACGTTATTTGTCTGGACTTGATACAATGCCAGTCTATGTGTTTACCGAGAAACAAGCCAAGAAACACAAGATAATGCTGTAGGAGATTGGCATGTATCATGTTATTGGGGAAGACTATACAGCAACAGACTTGTCAAAAATACCTAGAAACGCCACAATAGTAAGATGTGATTGTACTAATATCACATCTTTGAAGGGCTGCCCGGAAACAGTTGTAGAACTTGACGTTAGCCGAACGCAGATTGAAAATGTCAACGGAGTTCCAAAGGGAATACAAAAGCTCGTTTGTAACAACTGCAAGAAGCTAAAGAGTATAAGTCTACCTATTGGGATAAACAGTTTACAACTGCAAAGAACTAATCTTACCAAGATACCTTTTTTGCCCAACCTAAAACATTTGAATGTTTCAGGCAGTAAGATCACCAGTATGCCAAAGCCTATTGGCGTAAACTATCTGATATTCGACTACCTTGATTTTAGCAACACCGATATTACCAACGATGAGCTAGCCACATTGCCTAGTTCACTATCTATAAACCTAACTGGTTGTAACAGTCTAACTTCATTGATCAACTGTCCAGATACAAAAACTCTTTCGTGTACAATGGCAAAAAACATTACACTTGAGGGGCTTCCATCAACTGTATCAGAGCTTTATTGTGGAGGAACTCCGAATATAAAAGCTTCCGATCTTCCCGACAGTATAAAGAAGTTGCGTATATACCGTGGAAATATCAAAAGCTTGTCAGAAATACCTAGGTCAATCGTAGACTTGGAACTGGGTAATACCGAATTGAAAAACTTTCTTGGTGCACCAAAGAATCTAAAAAAGTTTGAATACTCAGGTGATATACAAAACTTTTTTGGCTTGCCCGAAGGCTTGGAAGTCGTGAAAGTTATATATGGTAGCATCAAGACTTTTCTAGGGCTACCAAAAACAGTAAAGCAAGTATTCATTATTGAAGCGGATATTAGGAATAGCGTGGTAAATTGTCTAATTTTGCGTGACTTGCCTGATTTTTTCCGAACGGATGATGCTGAGAAAGCGGGTCTAGTGAGGCCAAAAGCTACTTCACTATTTCGAGCAAAACTAGAACTGCGTGTTCCTGTACTGTAATAACTGGAGAAACAAAATGAACCCAACAGCAATTTTCGCATCAATGGCTTTTGAAGCTCGTACTTTGGCGCACAAAGCACATTTAAAAACACGTAGCTATGCACAGCATGTAGCTCTAAATGAATGGTATGATGGTATCGTACCTCTTGTTGATAGCTTGGTAGAAATGTATCAAGGAGAATTTGGCGTAATTGAAGACTATCCAGATAGTGGTCAAATCAATTTACCAAAAGAGCCTATTCCTCTGTTGCTTACGTTTCGTAACTGGTGTGATACCAACAAAACAGTAATCGCGCCTTCCGAAGATACACAAAATGTTTTGCAAGAGATACGTGGTCTGACGAATCAAATGTTAAACAAGCTACAAAATTTGGCATAGCTATGGAAATAGGTCAAAGCGTTGTCGTAAAAGTGCCTAGCGAAAAGTCAATACGTACTGGAAAGATTACCAAATTCAACGCGTCAAGTGTTTGGGTAGAACGCAAGTCCAAAGAGTCGCGTCAGTATGGGACTTACCGTCACAAAATTTCAGATATACTGAATATTGTTGACGACGTATTGACTGTACCAAAAGGCCAATACGAACTAATTGTCATATCATGCGAGGCAAGCCAAGTAATATGTACAGACGTAGTAGTCGAAATGTTTGCGTTAGCAAAATCGGGATTTGACAGCACAGAATTTGATTATGTAGAGTTGCCTATAGTAGTAAACGTAGATTGTGAAGTAGACTCTACGATAAATCGCGTCAAGATGCCAAATTTTGTAGGTGGTAATCTATTGATAAATCTATCAGAAGATTGCAGGTTCAAACCGCCTAGCTATGTAGGCGGCAAAATTCAGACAAACGATCACCTTTTATCGTTACTTCCATCCAAATGTAAATTCATTTCGGGAAACTGGAAGTTTTTGCCAAATCCAATGCAGACGCTATTTCGTAACAAGCTGTATTTGGTACAAAATGGTTGTAAGGAGACTGCCAGAATATAGGTAAAAGAATGTACAATGTAGATGATATTGTAGTCGTCGATGCTCTAAATGAACTACTTGTGGTCAGAGTGGCGGAAGCTCACTCCGGCCATATTTGCGTAGTGGAGCCAAAAAAGAGAACCTACGAGAACAGTCAAGTAGTATCTGTTGTAAAAGATGGTGTTCTATCTATACCAGAAGGCACATACGAAACTATTTGGGCAAGCCAGAGGGGGATCAAAAGACTAGATTGTCACAAGGTAATAATTGAAAATCTAGTAGATTTGAGACACAACCCGATCAAATCAATGATCGGGTTTCCAGAATATGTCGGTGATGATCTTGATTGCGAAGGTACGGAATGTGCGTCATTGCAAGGCTGTCCAGACATTGTAGAAAGTTGCTTCACAATATCAGGGAAGCACATACGTACATGGAAATATCTACCTATCAAAGTCGGAAGATTCGCAATACGTTTTGAAGAAGGATACTACGATAGAACACAAGCATATTCCATACTAATACCATTGTGCCGATTCGATGTATCTATTGAAAATAGTTCGGGAATGACTGACTTTGAAAAGTCAAATGAAGGTATATTTAGAACCAAGCTGTCTCTAATACAGAGTGGTAATAAACAGCTAAGTGGAATCGGCTATACTGGTGATGTATGACAGATGTTTTGGTAGTAGACGATGATCTGGCCTATATTGGCGTAGCGCAGGAAGTAGAAGGTGGCTACACAGTAACTTCTGCTTATGCGGATAAGCAATTTTTTACGTTTGCAAATCTACACTTTGAGCCAAAATCACTTAAAATGCTGGATGGCAAGACTCTATACTCTGTAGATGTTGACGGGTCGAGTATCACAAGACTAGACTGTCCTAATCTAAAGGTAGAGCGCCTTCATCTAAACAGATGCACAGAACTAACTTTCTATGAGAATGGACCATTGACTATTCATAAAATTGAGGCTCAGCATAGTGGAATACTACACTTCAATCAGAGAGATAGCAACGTAGGTACTTTTGATCTATCAGGATGCAGTATAGACTCATTTAAGAACTGCCCTGTAATGACTACCTGTGTGGTAACGCTAAACGCTAGAAGATTGTTGTTTACTGTAGGTAGAGTTACAGAAATCGCCTTTCGCAAAAGGCTATTAACTTCGGCTCAATCCTATTCAGAACTTGAAAGCGATCTGAGCCTAGTGAAAGTATCACCAACAACAGTATTCAGAACAAAGCTGGCTTTGGTTCAGATAGGAAAAGGCTATCAAGCAAAATTGGTGTAGATATGAATGTAGGTGACGTAGTAGCAGTATTTGTAAAAGATGAAAATATCGTCATAAACGGAGAGATTACCTTTGTTCACACCAATGGCGACGTTTCACTAGATAGACGGAAACGTACAGGAATGATGGAACATGGAGCGAATGTACGGCACAAGATTGAAGATATTCTTTTGCCGGTAGATGATGTTCTAACTATTCCAGATGGCAATTACAAGAAAATTGACATTTCACTGGATTACAAGCTAAAACGCTTGGTATGTGATAATGTAACTACGGAACAAAGGTTCGACGTAGCCTTCGAATCATTGCTTTCTCTAAAAATGCCAAGAATAATAAAAGGGTATCTGCGTGTCAGCACTGAGGGAGAAGGCGTAAAGAAATTTGAAAACATGGCGTCCTCTGTAGCTACAGACATGGCTGTTCATATGGATGGAGCGACTTTGCATCAATTTCCAAAGATGCTACATGGCGACATTGACATTTATGGCACTGGAATAGTAAACATGCTATCTTTGCTAAACAGCGGATGCCGCATGTTCTCTATAGACAAAGTATTAAAGACACAAAAGAATCCAAAACGCAATGTAGGTGTCTTCCGCAATAAGCTTGCACTAATTCAAGAAGGCAACAAGAAACTAGCTACCATGGAGTTTATTGTATGAAAGTAGGTGATTCGGTACTGGTAAAATACAGTGATGAGTTGGTCACTAAAAAAGTGCTGGCAATTGAGGGAGCGCGATTTCTATTAGGCGTTAGCGATTTTGACGCAGATAAACGCTATTACAGCAAAGTCGATTTTGATGTTATCACAGATGAATTAACAATAACTAGAAACTATAAAAAAGTATCCGCTGCATACACTGGTATAAAATCATTGTATTGTTATGGTACAAGAATAGAAGAGCTATATTTGTCCTATTGCTCAGAGCTAACTTCGCTAGAAGGTAGTCCCAGCTATGTAGGTATCTTTGTATGTATAGGATGTCCTCTAAAAAATCTTAAATGGAGCCCAGAATGCAAGCGTTTCGCGTTCACTGGAACGCATTTGGAAACATACAAGTATCTTCCAAAGGCAGAAATTTTTGAATTGTCTACAAATGAGAAATTTGAATTTCAAAAGAAGCAGCCTATTCATCTTAGAATACTTCGACCACTAATGTATTATGGAACGATGCAGATCAAAAACGGTTATAACGAATCTTCTATTATCAAGAAGATGGAAAACACTGTTTTTCGTCAAAAGCTAGCCATGATTCAAAGTGGTCAAGCCGGACTAGCTCACATTGCTTAGGTGACTTATGTTAGAAAAAGGCTCAAAAGTTTTGATAAGAACAAAAGCTTTTTCAGGAAACGACATAATCACCATCGGAACCATTACTGGTTACGATGATAAAACTCAAAACTACCGAGTATATGCCAACAACGAGACCTTATATTACAAAGCGGATAATATAAAAGAGTTCAAAGGCGAAAAATTCTCATTGACAGGACAGTTTGATTCAATCAACGTAGGTTATACCAATATTAACGAATTGGATTGTTTTGATGTTACTGCGAGAGTATTAAAGCTGACAAACTGCATATCACTCAAGTCATTGAGAGGCGCTCCTAAAGTAGTTGCTAATCTATCAGCTAGAAATAGCGGTATAAAGACACTTGATTATAGATACGGCAAAGTTCGTATGATGGACATAATAGGCTGTCCAATTGAAAATCTACGCGGCTGTCCTATGACAAACTCAGTCTCCATGTCATTTGATTACGCAAAAGACTGTTTGTTTCTAGTAGGAAGATGCAAAGAGTTTAGTTTATTTCCCAAAGTCGGACAATCAACTTATGTTCCTATAGAAGCGCCTATATTCCGTACAAAGCTATCAATGATAAAGAAAGGTCTAAAAGCTTACGCAAATCTATAGAGGAGAACTCTAATGTTCAAAAAGAATGATAAAGTATATATCAACAACTACAATGCTGACGCAAAAGGCAATAAAGTATTGAAGGGAGTGATGTATGGAATAGTCGATACTAGCAGAGGAGAAAGATCAGCAATAGATGCGTCATCGTATATACACAAAGTCAAAATAGGAGGTTTTAATTTTGACAAGACGGAAGATCAATTAAGGGCATATACTCCCATATTCTCTACAGAAGACTGTGCATACGTAGAGTTCAACGACATTTTATTGGAAAGATTCGATTGCCTAGACAATGATATTGGAACTGTCAAACTAAAAGAATCCAGTATAGAAACTTTAAATGGCTTGCCAAGGACTTTGGCGATTTTACGTCTTGAGGATTGCATAGTAGATGAGTTTGACTATAGATACGGTACAGTAGTCAAATGCACGGTAATCGGAACTGAGATAAATTCAACAAGACAGTTGCCAAAAACAAACAAAATCTTTTTTGACAAACTTCCAGATAACATACTAAATCTAGTTGGCAGAACTACCACCATAGTCATAGATCAAGGAGCAGAAGCAAGCGCCATAAATTTAGAACCCAAGTCAGTATTCAGAACCAAACTCCTGCTTTTACAGAGTCAATTCAAGAAACAAGCCACTTTATAATGAGCAGAGCCTATAAACTGAGTGTACTACACCCAAACGACTACCTTACTCTGTTTCATGGATCAGATGAACGCAGTATATATGATATGTGCCTAAATGGCATAGACGCACGACAGTATTTCCCTAGAAAGACTGTACATCATGTTACGGTAAATGGCGAAAGCAGACGAACAATGAGAGGACTATTTGTTTCTTGGAAGTTGAGTCGATCACATCGCTTTGGTAACACAATCATCAAATTCAAGACTATAGCCAAGAACATTATTCATATCTATCCAAGTCCTAGCAATATCAAGTTATCAAGACAATACGCTCAAAAGTTTTTTCCTCATTCCTTTAGGCCAGAAGTCAGCTACAACTTTTTGATGGAAAGAGAGGAGCAAGGACTATATGTAGGAACAGCTAGGCCAGAATCCATTGAGCAAGTAATTCTATATCGACAAGGCAAAGTATATAAGTTATCCAGAGAAGCTTTTTTGAGTGAATACGAACAGCAGCACTATGATCTGGAAAAAGTATTGACTCTTTCAGATAAAGCTTGCTTTAATCTACTAGAAAAACGTCTAATTTATTATGGCTATCAAGTGGACTTGATCGCAAGGCTAGGACAAGTCACTACTTTTGAACAACAGATAAACGTAATCGAGCAATATGCTCCATATTCAATCAGTAAAAAGATTGTAAGAGCCTTACGCCTGCAAAACAAAATTCCTTCTGTTCCAAGCATAGGAACAAAGCGACTAAATACGTTTGATATAAATAGCGTGATTGACATGAAGATCATCTCGGAAACTTGCGAAGTATTTGGTGGAGCTAATAGTAATTTATGTGAGTTTAATTCACATAAGAGTTCCAGCCATGTATACAAAGAGTCTAACAAAAACGGACATCACGGAATTTCGCAAAGTCTACAACAGGCTTTACGAGCCTGATCACCCTAAAGGGCCTCAGTTTTTCCGAATAGATCGAGAACTAAGTGAAGAATTGAGCTTAAAGCTATCTAAGATACGAGGAAGCAAAAAGTTTAAAATTCAAGTAGGCTTGGGCCACGCTCAAATAAAAACATGTTATTGTGGCGAAATTTGCTTTGATGAACGGCCATATTGCAGCAGTGTATGCGCTGGTAACAGTAAGAATACCAGAAAGAAATGCCAAAACACATGTCTAGACAAATATGGAACAAAAAATCCGTTCCAGAGTGAGAAAGTAAAAGCCAAGATAAAAATATCTGTACAAGAAGCCTACGGTGTTGACAATCCCAGCAAGAGTGAGATTGTCAAGAAAAGAATGCGTAAAACGTTCATTCAAAACTATGGCGTGGATAATCCAGCAAAGAATGAACTCATAAAAAAGAAAATGAGGCGAACATGCAGGCAAAGATATGGAGTCTCCAATATAGCTCACGATAGAGATATGCAAAAAAGAGCTAGTGAATCAAGATTCAAACCGAAAAAGTATCGAATAAATGGGAAAGTGATTAAAGTTCAAGGATACGAGCCTCAAGGAATCACATTTGTCAAAAATTTAGGTGTAGCGGAAGAGAGATTTGTATTTGGAAATGAGGTTCCTTCATTCCGATACACTAGGCCAAATGGTAACAAAGCGATTTACCATCCAGATTTTATGGTAACTAGGAAAAAGAGAGGGCCGGTAATAGTAGAAGTAAAGTCTGTATACACGATAATCGGCTCAAAATACAGTGACGAATTCGAAATCAATAAACGGAAAGCAAAAGCTGTTTTACGCGAATATGATTATGTAGTTCTAGTAATGACGAACGACGGAAAAAATATCAAATTGCCAAAAAACTGGCTAGAGCTATCTAGAAAAGAGCTTGACCGATACCTAAAGGCAAAAATATGAAGATATTAATAAGAAACTTGAGTCAATCCAAAGAAGGTGCTGGATGTTTAGTTTATTGCTCGGCGACTGATCGATTCCTAATAGCTTTCAGATCAAGGCTTGTAGATTCTCCTCACACATATAGTGTATTTGGAGGGTTAGTTGAGTTCAATGAAACTTTAAGTAGAGCAGCTATACGTGAGTTTCGAGAAGAATGTGGATATGAAGATGAAATTCAAGACGTTCGACTGCTGTACAAATACGTCAGTGACAGTAGCGAGTTTGTCTATACTACCTTTTTGGCAATTGTAGACAGCGAGTTTGAACCACATCTAAATTGGGAAACAGAAAGAACTGAATGGGTAACTAGAAAACAACTTGGTGCCAAACAGAATTTGCATTATGGTTTAAAGGCTTTGCTGAATGATTATGGAGCGAAGCGAGTATTAATGGAAGCTCGTAGAGACCCAGCCGGAATTGAGAAAGTCAGGAAAGCGAAATGAAAAAGGCAATATTCAAGTACACAAATGACAAAAATGAAGTCATAGTAAGTTTGGTTACAGTAGTAAAAGCCATGAGCAATGACACCTACAAGATAGAGGGAGATGACACACACTACTATGTCGATAAAAGTCAGCTTCAAGAATTTAAGGGTGTTTTGTCACTAACTGGTAAAATCAGGAAAATAAACGTATCTGAGTCCGAGCTACGAGAATTAAACTGTAGAAATGTTGAGGCAATGGCTCTAAAAATTAGTCGCTGCCCAGCACTAAAGTCATTGAACGGCGCTCCTACAAACGTTGAGGTGCTTACGGCTCAGTACGAATCATTGACCGATCTTGACTATCGATATGGAAACGTAGGTATGCTTGATATAGTTGGGACAAAAATAGAATCTCTAAAGACTTGCCCCAAAGTCAAAATGCTTCGAGTTGATGACCTGTGTTTACCAAAACACTGGCTTTATCTGGTAGGAAGATGCGAAAAAGTTATTGTAATAATGGCAAATGGTGACGTAGAAAATGTTACCTTTCTACCTACTGTTTTTCGTGCCAAGCTAGAGCTAATACAAAAAGGTATCAATTCAGTTTCTACATTAGGTGACTAGCATGGAATATGAAGTAGGTGACAAGATACTAATGCTATATGATAGAGACCTAAGAACGGCAGAGGTAGTTCAGGTACGCTCTGATTCGCTAACAGTTCAAGTGTCTCAAATTTTAAGGACTGTGCGTAAAGAAAACGTTAAATCAGCAAAAAATGCGACTTTTTTTAAATTGGATTCTCTAGATAGCTACCATAGCGTCTATATAAACGACATGGGATTTACTGATATTGATTTAACAGAGGCAGTCATACCCGGAACGCTAAACTTAAATAGAAATCCCATAACAGTATTAAAGTGTCCACAACAGATTGGTGGCAGTTTCCTGTGTGATGAAACTGACATTGCCAGCTTGAAAGGCTGCCCAGAAGTAGTGGATGGAATAGTGTTGGTTTCTGGAGAAACTCTGCAAACATACAAGTATCTGCCTATATCAGTAGAGAACTTCTTCATTAAAATAGCATTTGACGGTATTCCAAAAATCAGAAAACCCGGATATGGAGTTCTTGGTCCCTCGCTGAAATTAAAAACATCTATACGAAATTCACAAGACATTATACAGCTACCATCAGAAAAAACTATATTCAGACAAAAACTAGCTATGATGCAAACAGGTCTAAAAGTCTTTGCATTTTTATCATAGGAAGAGCCATGTACTATCAAATAGATGACGACTACAAAGCATTTGATTTGTCTCTAGTACCTAGAGACGCGACTATGATTAGATGCAATAAACGCTCTCTCAACTCATTAAAGGGATGCCCTAGAAAGACAGAAGACCTTGATGTAGCTTCCACTAGCATTAGCAGCTTAGATGGTATAAGTAGTAACGTAAAAAAGTTGAATTGTGACTATTGCCGAGAATTGACTAACATTTCAAAGCTTCCTGAAAAACTCATATATCTTAGACTATCATCCTGTCCAATAGATAGTCTGCCAAAAATGCCGAATATAAGCATTTTAGATGTTGGCGGAACGAAAATTAGGAGGCTACCTAATCTTGATATAAATCAAAAGATGGAAAGTCTCGATCTTGGTTATCTTAAAATAGACAACAGCGATCTGGCTACCTTTCCTAGAGTGGTAGAACATCTTAATATACAATCTTGTCCAAATCTCACTTCGTTTAAAGGATGTCCTCAAGCAAAGTCAATACATTGCTTGGGAAATAGTAACATCACTTCGTTCGATGGATTTCCTTCAACGGTGGTAGACATTAGCCTTGGAGAAATGCCTAACATCAATTTATTAGATTTGCCTACGCACGTAAAAAAATTAAAGTTATACAGGCATACTGCTACAAGCATGTTGGATATTCCTACACACATTGAAGAATTAGAACTCAGTGATACTAGGCTAGTCAACTTTCACAACGCATCAAAGAATCTAAAAAAGCTTGAGTATTCGGGTTTTATCAAAAACGCTTATGGGCTACCTCAAACACTGAATAAGTTGCATGTTACTTACGGCACTATTCAGACTTTGATGGGATTACCGTCTGTCTCAGAATTGTTTGTCTATGAAACAAACATAAGAAGCAACGTAGTCAACTGCCTGACATTTGGTAAAATACATGGATTCTTTGATCGTTATGAAATAAAGCACGGCAAAATATACAAGGTAAAGTCCGAATCAATTTTTCGAGCCAAGTTGGAATTAGCGCAACAAGGCAAAAAGCTTCCACTTATATGAGGCGATTATGTTAATATCATTGTCAAAACCAAAAAAGGCTATTCATCTTTCTGACATACCACCAGAGTTGAAGGGTCTGAGAATACTCAATCCAAATGCAGGTGCTACGTCTATTGTATTGGAGAAAAACGCTAGTACAGTCTATGTACTGACTAGAGATGAAAAGAAAAAAGAATGGATTGTTAGTGGACTTCGTTTAGATTCCAAAGTAGAGGAATTTAATATCGTCAACAAGAGAATGCGTTCTTTTGGCGAAGAACCAATCTACTGTATCGAAATGCCAAAGCTGTTTCCATTGAGTGCTGAAAACAAGAAAAGGGCTCTAAAGGACATCAAGGAGTTTGAGAGAATATATGACACTGTTTACAGCAAGAATCTTTTCAAATCAAGAGCTAGACAAATACAAAAGATGGATGTGGTGCCTTATTCTACAGAGGAAACTCTGAGACTATTGGAAGGACAGAATCAAAACAATATCATCATTCCATATTTAATATGGGCTACTAGCCACGACAACTATCTAAACGACATTGGCATACGCAATTTCATGCAAGACAGTAGTGGCAAAATAATTTTACTTGATCCAATTGTATCGGAAGAAGTTCATACGTACTTATATCCGCATCACAGCAAATGGTAGCAGTATGAACACAATACCTGGTGTAATCGATACGCATGAGGAAGAACGAATTCATCACGAAGAAAAGCTTATTATGCTCCATCTAAACAAAAAGCGCATTAGCATGGAACTCAAAGAGCTAATAAAAGACGGTGTTCTACAAGAGAACAGCACAATAAAAGACTTGCTCATATTATTGGCGGCGTAACATGAAAATTTTCATTAGCCTGTCGGGCGCAAAAGAAAAACTAGCAATGTTCAACTTTGCTCGTTCCGTATATGAAAAAGATGACTCATACGGAAAGATGACAAAAGAACTAATTGACGATCATATCAAATGGGCGGGATCGGTACTTCGTAAGGAAGACAGAGTTTTATGGTATATTAGAGTAGCCAAGTATTCTATCATAAACATGCTATTTTCTAAGTTAAAGCATGATCCAGATATTGAAGTAAATGAAGATACTCTGCATAGTGAAAAAGCAAAGTTGATAAAAGTCATGCCTTGGCTGGAAAAAGATCGTGATCTTGGCTCTGATCCACGCTACTTTATAGGCATTAGGGTCAATCTATCGCACTTTTTAAGCAGTGACTATCAACCAATACGTGATTTCAAGTTTGAAACAAAGAGCTACGCGGATATAAAAGAAGCTCTTGAAGAACTTGAAGCTATCAACAAAGCCAACAAAGAGGAAGAGGCTAGTTCAATCATTGATGAATACGGCGAAAAACTCATTACCTTCAAAGACGGAAGTGCTTGGTTTGATTTAAAAACGCCTTATTGTCATACAGAAGGCAAAGCAATGGATCATTGCGGTAATAGTGCATCACATCGACCAGGTGATACTGTACTTAGTTATCGTATACCGAAACCAGGCGGTAAATGGATGCCTTGGCTTACTTTTGTCTTACACAAAGATGGACTTTTGGGAGAAATGAAAAGTAGGCATAATCAAAAGCCGCTAAAAAAATTTCATCCACAAATCATAGCTCTATTAAAGCTGCCGATTATCAAAGGTATTGTTGGCGGCGGCTATAAGCCAGAGAACAATTTCGAACTTTCAGATTTGGAAGAGTCGCAAAAAGAAGAGGTATTACGAGCAAATCCTTCTCTAAAAAGCTTTACTGACATGACGGTCAACGAAGCTGCTGAATTACTTACGGAACATGGTAAAACAGTAAAAAACAACAAGCTTTTGATCTTCTCAGGAGACTTGGAAGACTTGTGCGATATGTTTGAGTTGAAAGAATTGGAAAGCTATCGTTCATATATTGAGGGAGACAGCTTTTTTGAAAGCGATCAAGGCTATGATGAGCATTTGTCAGAGAATGTCATAGAAATGATGAAGAAAACTCAGGGATATTCTGAGTGGGAATCCGCTTTTGTCAAGAAATACAGAAATGAAATCTTAGGCGTACTAGAAGACGAAGACAATGAGAGATGGCAGGAAGCAACGGAGTTACTTGATTCCGATATAGACGCATGTGACAAGATAATTCGAAGAGGGCTTCGTGACGACAGTATATTTCAAGTTCTTGTCGAAGAGCATTTTAAATCAGAAATGGCTTCTGCCATAGCTAGAGGAACAGACGACGGTGCTAATTCTGAATTATACAAAGCTTATACTGACCTTTTAAAGAGCAATAACATTGAAGATGATGAAGGTAAACTAAATGTTTTTGCGCTTATAAAAGATGTTCAGGAAATGATCGAGGAGCACTCTAGCCAAGAAGACTTTTTGTATTGGCTAAAATCAGAACGCGTTTCATCATTAGTCAAGTTTTTTACCCACGAGTCAGAAGTAAGAGTAGAAGGTAATGAATTTGCTAGTTTCTTTGGTATAGAAGACTTGGATGTCCCATATTATGGATTCCAAGACTTCTCTTACGAATCAGCAGCCGAAGGCTTTATGGAAGGTGTAGACTTATGATTATCATGAATAGAAACAAACCAGCTTCTAGAGAAGAAAAGGCGTCTGAATCTATTCAGACGCCTGATGATAAAGCACACAATGCTATTATAGATATAGCAAAGCCTATAGAAGCGCAAAAGGATCAAAAGAATCCCCAACAGTAGGTTCTCCTAGTTCCTTTTTTAGAAACTTTTCAAACTTTCTAGCTTCTTCATCAGAAAGAGGATTGCAGGTATCCGATATGTAGCCGTTTGTGTCCAAAAGCCATAGCTTGCGTAGCGTGTTCCTAAGAAAGCCAATATCATCTTTTATTGGCTCGTATATTACCTCTACAAGTGAACTGCATTTGTCTACCGCACTATTACCAAGTGAATCATAGAAATCACAAAACTTGGCAAATATAGTAGGAACTTGATAAGTTTCCAGCATGTAGGAAATCGGAATATCATGTAAGCAATGCTTGGAAAAAGACTTTACAAACTTCATAAACAGTTTTGTTTGTGCAGGATTGCAAATTCTTTTTATGCGAAAAGCTTCATTGCGATTCGCAGCAAGCGCACAAGATAGCTGCATTGCGTCAAATGAACTCATCATAATAAGTGGTGGAGGCTTCATAACTAATGGTACTCGCCTTTCCTTATCACATTTTTCAGCTAGCCACGATAGTCTCTTCCATTCAGAGAGAGTCAAGCTGTCATATTCAGCTTCCTTGCTCTCTTCCAAGAATCTGACTATATCCAATATATCATCAGAAGATTTATTTCCTTTTGATCTGTTTGCTTTTACACCCATTACCACCATATTTCCGGGAGCATAAGCTCCATTGTTGTTGACTCTATCAATAGACCAATCTGTGTCTAAACAAGTTCTAGCTGTCAATACCGATTTTGTAATCGGGCACTTTCTTACGCACAAGTAGGAAATTAACTGAGGTGAGACGTACTCTGATACAGCGCGTCCTCTATTCAAAGCAGAATAGCGTAGATACAAATACTTTCGTATAAAAATATCAGCGTGTCTTCTACTCTTTTGCTGAGAGCCATATTCGTACCCTTCTAATATGGAAGGCAACGCATTACTGTTCGGCGTAATTCCATAAACAGCAAAATCCCACCCCAAGTCAAAGCCTAGCTTATCTAGCTCATCGGCTCGGAGCATATTTACCTCACAAGCAAAAGAAGCTCCGACTTTATTCAAGACGGAGCTTCTGTAACGAAGGCGAGAAGAGACTAATTAATCGTCGTCGTCATCTTCATCAATGTCTTCAAACTCGTCTTCTTCCGAATCGTCATCATCTTCATCTTCATCATCGGATTCGCCATCAGAATCTTCGTCACCAAGATCATAAATTAAAGCGAGATCGATTCCATCTTCGGAAGCAAAGTCTTCCATTTTCTTATCGATACGCGCCATTGCTTTTTCAAGCGAAATTTCTTCTTCGGCAACAACTTCATTGATGATAGTGTACATTGCCATTGCACCGTTCAAAAACGAATGCTTTAGCGAAATGTCTTCCATACTCGTCAACGAGTTTTCGATAAATAGGTTGAAGCACTCATTCATTCTATCAACGATAGCGACTTTCGGAGCATTTTTTGGCATAACGTTTACCTCAATCAAAATCTCTAGGGTTTATCTTAGTTCGACTCTTTGTCGAACTGCTTGTATCTTTTACAGTTTTTCTTTTTGAGCTAGTTTCTCTTTCCCTCTCTTTACTGCTTGCCTTTGCCTTGACGGGTTCCTCCTTTGGCTTTTCAGCCTTTGGCTTTTTTGGTATTCCTACGTCACAAAGAAAGTCCAAAAAATCGTCGTAGTCGTCTGCTGGAATCTGAATTCCAGCTTTGGTCATAATCCAGTCATCGCCTTTCTTTAGTTGAACTCTAACGTCAACTAAATCGACTCCACGAAACTCGGTTCTTGTCACAACAATTCGTTGTGAATCAGACTTTTTGAAACTAGTCATTTTTTAGTTTCTCTCTTAAAATTTGAATGTGGGTCATTCTAGTCTCGCACAAAAGCTTGTAAGTATACAGAGGAACATCTGGGTATAACTTTCTATACCGTTTGTACTGCTCTAATTTAGCAATCTCATGTGAGAGTCTAGCGGCTGATATTTCAACTCTTTCGCTATAATCAACAAGACTATGTGGATCGAGTAAAGGTAGCCAACTTTGGCGAACTTCATCATCAGATTTCACTTTGGTAATAGTCTTGACGGTACAGCTATCGTAGCGTCGTATCATACCATCTTTTACACTATGCAATAGGCTACGATCAATAGGCTTACTATAAGGAAAGATTAGGTAATGACCTTTATCTATTACCTTGAAATTTAGTCTTTCTGTAGCATAGCCAGCAGGATGTGGGCTATAGTCATAGAAAACGTAGAGCGTGGTTGGGTCAATGGTAAACTCTCGATTGTGTTTTATGAACGCAATCAAGTCCTCGACAGAGTTCAAAGAATATTGAACTCCCTTAGCCTCTACTAAATACTTCATGCTATAAAGGTGTGTTTTCGTTTCTTGATTGTTTTGACTTCTTCTATGGCTTTGTTCAAAAAGCGCATTAGAAGAACGACAGCGATACCTAGCGCGGCAAAAGCTAAACAAGTAATTCCAATTAGATTTAACTGGTTCATGGCAAGCCCTCACAAAATGCAAAAGGTATGCTGTCAAATTAGGTACGCCGTCCTATTTAATGTAAACATGTAGTTTTACAGTTTGGAAACATGTCATGTCAAAAACACTATTGTTCAATGAAGATAATATCAAAAGACTTCGGAAGTTACCAGCAGATAGTATTCATGCCTGTGTAACTGATCCTCCATACGGTCTTACTAATGATTTGGATATTAACAAAATGCTGAGTGATTGGCTAGACTACGGAAAGAGTAAGCCTAAATCAAAAAAGGGATTTATGGGAAAAGAATGGGATAACAGCGTACCACAACCCGAACTTTGGAAAGAAGTTTTGAGAGTGTTAAAGCCAGGAGCATATTGCCTAGCGTTCTTTTCTGCACGTACATACGATCTTGGCGTGCTTAGTATGAGATTAGCAGGTTTTGATATTAAGGACTGTATCGTCTGGCACTATGCTCAAGGTTTCCCCAAGTCAGTCAACGTAAGTAAAGGTATTGACAAGAAGCTAGGTAAGAAACGAAAAGTAGTAGGCAAACGCTCACATCCTACATTAAAAGACAAGAGTAAAGTGAACAGACAAGGTAAACAACAGTTTCACGGTACGAATTCCATCAAAGATGAATGGGATATAACTGCTGCTGAGAGCGAGGAAGCAAAGAAATGGGATGGCTGGGGTAGTGCGCTAAAGCCTGCTTCTGAATATATTGTTATTGCACAAAAGGCTTTTGATGGCACAATAGTTGAAAATGTTCTGCGAAATGGCACTGGAGCTTTTAATATAGAGGCTAGTAGAGTTGGCTTTGATTCAAACGATGACAGCAGAATAGGAAAAGGCTATACTCATAAAGCGATGGCTGGAATATCTCCAGGACAAGGCAAAAAGTACAATGAAGATGGCACAGAGAATAGTCTGTACAAAGACAATGGTAGGTATCCAGCAAACGTGATTCTATCTCACTCTCCAGAGTGTAGACTTGTAGGTAAAAAAGTTGAAAAAGGTAAGCAATTGACGGCTGGCAACAGAACGGTATCCGATAAAAAGGGCTGGGGAATAGGTCAAGGTGGATGCTCTTACAAAAAAGGAACAGGCGCTAAATTCGCACCAGATATTGTTTCTAAGCAGTATAAATGTGTAGATGGCTGTCCGATAAAGACGATGAATGAGCAGTCTGGCGATAGAAGTAGCGCACGTATAGGGAACGATAATAATCCTAAGCGTGGCGGAAGCACAAAGCCACAATGGGGTATGAGCGATGGTAGAGAGACAAAAGACTATAGAGATAGTGGTGGAGCAGCACGCTTCTTTTATTGTTCAAAGGTAAGTCGTAGTGAGCGAAACGCTGGACTAGAAAGCTTGTCAAACAAGCATCTAAAACAAAGCAATCAGAACATGATAGGCTTAAAGAATAACACTAATACGAGTAATGGCAAAAAACGAAATCCAAACTTGGTTACAAAGAATCATCATCCTACAGTAAAGCCAGTAGCTTTGATGGAATATCTAGTAAGGATGGTAACAAAACCCAATGGAATTGTCTTAGACCCGTTCATGGGAAGCGGCACAACAGGCGTTGCTTGTATGAAGGAAGGTTTTCGCTTCATTGGGATAGAACGTGAAACTGATTACTTTGAGATTGCTGACAAAAGAATAGCTTTTGCAAAAAAGCGTATTCTGCAAAAGCTATTCTAATGGTATTATGACACCTATTATTGAAGCGCCTCCACCAAGACTTGGATTCACAAAACCTACGTATGGCGAATAGTTTTTTCCTTGGTAAGATACTGTTGTTGAGAAGCCTCCTACGTTGTTCCTGCCATTTAGGTAGTCAATATCAATTTCAATATGAAGTATACGAAAGGAATAGCCTACCATAAAGTCTACTGTTGAAACGCCTGCCAAGTTTTTGTTTGCTTGATAGACGCCAAAATAAGCATTATCATAGGTTAACTGAACATAGTTGAATGAATGCAAAGAGTTACCAATTGTTCCAATCTGACTACCTACAGAAAAGTAATCAAACTTTTTGGTTACTCCTATATAGGAATCAAGAGTGGAAGAGCCGTACAAAGGTATGTTTGTGCTATTCAGAGAGAAATTCCAGTCATTTACAGAATAATCAATCTCCAAATTCAGTAATGAAGTCTCAGAATAGCCGTCTAGTTCCCATATAAACGCCATTTCTTTGGATTCTATATCAAGGTCAATATTTCGATGATTGACCTTTTTTTCGGCGCACACTAATGATGATATAAGGGAGAATACAATGTAATATTTCGCTTGTTTAATTCGCATGTTAACGCGAGTAACGTTGAATAGCAGCACAGGTGCCACTGTGAGCCATGTTCATACAGTGAGGCGTACTGATGGTCTTTTTCAGCGGCTTTTGCTTGTTCGATAAGACTATTATCATCAAGTTTGCTAAAGTTCATAAAAACTCGCTAAGTTTTATTCAAATTATCAGGAATAATAATCATGTTTGGCTCATCTGCATTCGATTTTAGGGCAAAAAAGGTAATAGCGATCAAAAGATTTCTGTGTCTTACGACCATAATCTGTGAAGACAGTGCTTACAAGCTATTTTTGGATAAAAAATCGCATGAAGCCTTGGTATCTGAGTACAAAGCCTATTTGGATAGCATAAATGAAGTTGGCTACAAGGAAGTGTTCTTTTCGATGCCTACCGAACAGGTATTTTCCATTGAAAGAATTAATGGCAGTACGGTAATCGGCTATTACGATACTAATGGACAAGTAAAGGAATGGTTTTTACCAATAGACCTGACGCAGCACAATATGTTGACGAAAAAGTACAAGTCTTAGTTGTCTGTCACGGAAGAGTTCGAATGGGATTACCTTTATGAGAAAACCACGTAGGAAACTCTGGCTACAGTTAAGGTAAAGGACATTGGTAGGACATTAAAAAATCTGTACTGAGGTTGCGGCGAAGCCGCATTTCAAGGCTACGAACGAGCGTCAGCGAGTGAGTAGCCTTTTAACAATCAACATGTTTCGATTGCATTGTTACCACTACCAGTTACCTATCATGAATTACCATCAAAGGTAGCGGTAACAATGCAATCGAAGAAGTTTCAGTTGGAGTTATCTTCCAGACTCGCTCCGCTTCGCTACGCGAGTCGAAAAGCTATCAGAAGCGGCTTCGCCGCAAATCACCCACCTTTTTTGTTTTTTCGTCAGTATCTCTCTTAAAGAAGGAAGGAAAGACGAAAAAACAAAAAACTGTAAAGGTAAATGGTAACTGAAAAAGTTGAAGCCCTTGAAGTTGAAATGGATTTTTTTTGTTTTTTCGTCAGTATCTCTCTTAAAGAAGGAAGGAAAGACGAAAAAACAAAAAACTGTAAAGGTAAATGGTAAACAACGCAGTTGCGACAGACAAAAACTGTAAAAGTTAAAATGCCGTTGCGACAGAATACAAGCCCTTATTTGGTATTTGGAGACCCGTATGATCATCGAGTATTTGTCAGCTATGCCTGGTGCTGGAAAGACTACCTGGATTCTAAAGCACATGTACGAGAACTTTAAAAAGAAGCGTTGTATCATAGTTTATGCAGCGCCGACCAAGTTGTTACTCACACAGGTACAAGCCGACTTATTCAGCCGCTATAACATACACGGCGAGATTATTCTAAAGGAACGTGGTGATTCTACCATCATAGAAGAAAAGATTGATGACTTTTTGTACGAAGCAAAGAAAGGAGATATTCTGTTAATATCCCATGAAGCTTTGCTGCGTTCCAAGAAGCGTTGGCATAACTCCGACATTATCGAGCTAATTGTCGATGAGCAGATGACTCTTATTAGAGAAATTCCTCAGTTTCAGCCACAGATAAAGATTTCGACTTGGGACAGCCTATTCGAGCCTATTGTACTAAACACTTTTTCTGAGATAAAGATACGAAAAGGTAAGATAAAAGAAGCAAAGGAATTACGTAAAAAGCTATGTTCTGATGCAGAGACACATGATTCTCTGTCAATAAAATTCCTCGATTGGATCATGGACTCTACTTTTGAAGTCTTTGCTCAGTGCAAAAAGAACAAAGATTTTATGAAGGTATCTTCGGTATCAATCGTATCAACTTCTGTGTTCAATAACGTCAATAGGGCCATTCTAGTAGGTGCCTTTTTAGATTCTACTGAGATGTTTCATGTATTGAAGCGCGATGGACACGAATTGGTAGAAATGAAAGAAAATGTCTTTTTAAGAGACATGGAACATCGCTTTTCCAAGCTCAAAATCTACCCACTTTTCGCTAGAAAACGCATAATTTCAAAATCGTCTCGCTCATTGCTAGTGTGTCCAACAGAGTTTAAGCAAGAAATCGAACAAAAGTATTATAAAAAGGGAAAGTTTCAAAAGCAAAACTTCTTTCGAGACAGTCGCATCGCTGCAAATAGTCGTCGTGATCTAAACAGCAAATGCAAGTCAAAAGGCAAGCAATTACCTGAAAAAGATGATCGAGCCATCTATTTTGAAGACAATAGCCGACTTACTGTAATCGACTACTTTTTAAAGGTATGGAAAACACATCCTCTATTCGGCCTAAAAGAAGAGTCTCCAACTCTATTGGCTGCAAATAGAGATATTCTTACTGAACAGATTACCTCATTGCCTGCACGCTATCTTGACAAGCTATTAAGTCCAAAATCTCATGGTCTAAACTCTTATACTCGATATAATAGAATAGCATATTTCGCTACTATGCTGCCTAATCCCAACAGAGGCAAGTTCTACAAGGACGTTCTAAAAGGCTATTCTTCCAAGGAATGGACTATAAATGCTCTGGCTCAAAGCGTGACTAGAACTGCCGTTCGTAATCCAGATAGTAATGAAACAGTAAATGTTTTGGTTCCTGACTTTGAATGTGCAATGGAACTAAAGAAAAAGTTTTATGATCTTCCAAAGATTCTAAAGCTTGACATTTTCAACGAGTATTCGATTCTGGAAAACCATCTGTATAAGGACTATACTGGCCTTACACATGATGAAAAGAAGAGAAGACGTAGCTCCGATTACTATCAAGAGAATCAGGAGGAAATCAAGAAAAGAAGGGCAGAACGTTATCAAGAGAATAAAGAAGCCAAAGCTGATTACTATCAGAAAAATAAAGAAGCCAAAGCTGATTACTATCAGAAAAATAAAGAAGCTATAAAGAAAAGAAGAGCCGAACGCTATCAAGAGAACAAGGAGGAAATCAAGAAAAGAAGTGCCGAACGTTATCAAGAAAATAAGGAGGATATTAGGCAAAAACGCAATGAACGCTATCAAGAGAACAAAGATACTGTCAGGAAGCACGGTAAAAGGCGAGATTCATGAAAATGTAAAACTAGTATATTGTCTTATGATTTACTTTACCTATATGAGAAAAAGACATGAAAAGAATTTGGTCAAATTACCAGCAAGACATTTTCGGTAGAATTGTAGACACAAAAGAAAACATCATTATCCAAGCTTCCGCTGGTAGCGGCAAGAGTAGCACTCTATTTGAAGCAATTCGTAGATTACATGCCAAAGAAAAGTTTCTATCAACAATGTTCTTTTCCTTTAACAAGGAAATTCAGTTACATGCTGAAAAGAATCTAAAGGACGTAAAAGACTGCAAAGTCTATACCTTTCATGGCTATGGTAATCATTTAATTCGTAGCACTGGCTTTGCTGCAAAATGGAATGCTGAAATGGATGTCAGCAAAGTATTCAAGCATGTTTTCGATACTTCCACTCCATTTGTTCCTGACAAGAGCAAGAAAAAGTATTTGTTTCGGCTAGTATCACAGCTTAGAACCCTTGGCTTTTTGAGCTATGACACTGAGTTGATCAAACAATTTCTAAGAGAAGGTTGGGCAGATGTTTTTGGCTTTCCAAATGAAGGCTTACAAAAGCTAATTGAGGCTAATATCAACAAAGTTGCCAATGTTCTAAAAGACTTGGACGAAGACAAAGTTCTGTATGACTTTGATGACATGTGCAGATTTCCGTTGATCTATGGAATGCTTGAGAAAAAGGCTTTGCCTGACAATAGAATACCGAATGTAATATTCGTGGACGAGTGTTTTCCGTATTGGACACCCGTACTTATTGACTATGATAAGTGGGTTCCTATTGGAGAAATCGTGGAAAATCCCGAAAGATACACTCATGTATTGAGTTATGATCTTGAGCAAAAGAAGATTCTTCGTAAGAGAATTACAAGTGTCAAAAAAGCCAAGAGCAAAGTCTTGCTTGAAATTGAAGTTCAAAACTTTGATGGAGAAAAAGGCTACATTAGATGTACGCCAAATCACAAGCTTCATGTTGTTGGTCGCGGCACTATTTTAGCTCGTGATTTAAAAGAAGGCGACAGAGTTATCACCTATAATGGTGATTTGCCTGAAAGAGCAATTTATCACGAAGGTAAACTCCTAAGCCGCTTTGAACATAACAAAGTCACCAAAAAACACAAGAAATGCCCACATTGTGGCGAATACTTTGAACGCGTATCTATGCACATTCATCGTGAGCATACCTCTGACGGTGCTAGAATTAAAAAACGTGCAAAGCTTGCTGCCAAAAAGTTTTGGGAGTCTGAGTCTTCTGATTGGTTCAAAAAAGAGCAGTCAGATCGCATGAAATCTAGCAATCCTATGAAAAAAGCCGAAACCCGTGAAAAAATGGGAAGGTCAGTAAGTAAGCGTTTTTGGTCAAAAGCAAAGAGTGAACGTGATAAGCAAGTTACACGCTTCGTACAAGCACCAAAGTACAGAAAAGGCGCTTGGGCCAACAAAGTAGAACAATCAATTATCAATCTTGAAATTGGCGGTCTATTCTTTACCGGAGATGGATACTTGCAAGTTCCGCTGAACTTAGACGGTAGAACTCGCCACAAAATACCAGATTTTGTGCATGTTCCATCGAACTGTGATTTGTCGCCCAACTTTTCTCCAGAAAAAGTAGTCGAAGTAATGGACTTTGAATATTGGCATTCACGCGATGAAATAAAACCGCTAAAACGCGCTTACAAAGAAGTAGGTATTGACTGCCTTATTCTAAATGCCAAGCTACCTTTGATTGAAAAACGTGAGCGTATTGAGTCTTTCATAAATAATCACCATGGAACAGTTACAGCAATAAAAGAATTGCACTCTACTCATGGTGAGCATGACGTTTACGATATAAACGTAGATGGAACTCATTTGTTCTGGGTATCTACTGTATCTCAAGAAGCAAGTAAGCGACTAACTTGCAACAAAGAGTACAAGTACAAACCACGTTTTCCGATGCTTGTTCACAACTGTCAAGACCTTAACGAATATCAATTTTTGTTCATTGAAAAGCTAATGGCTAGAGGCGCAAGAGTAATATCTTGCGGTGACAAATGCCAGCCAGCAAATACTCAAATCTCTGTAGTGCGTAAAAATGCAAATGCGTGGCACAAAGAAGAGATTGAAACAGTCAACATCTCTGATTTAAAAATAGGCGATCAGATTATTTCCTATAACGTAAAAGCTTCTCGATTTGTAAAGAATCGAAAAGTTTTGGGTATCACTAAACGTCCTTATGAAGGAAGTTTAGTAACTGTTGAAACAAAATATGGGAACAAAAGCTCATATACACCTGAGCATCACTGTCTCATAAATTTAAGGTCATTGCGTTATAGATATGCTGTTTATATTATGCAGCGCGACTCTGATGGAAGCTTTAGAGTAGGCGTCAGCAAAACCTATTCAAAGGCGCATGTGAACGGCTTACGTCATCGACTAATTGCTGAAAAAGCTGATAAATTGTGGGTATTAACGACATTCAAAAACAGAAATGCTGCTCTTAGAGAAGAGCAAATTGTTTCAATGAAGTTTGGCATACCGCAGATTATGTTTACTCCGAAAAATAATAGTCAGTTTACGGAGTCTGATCTTAATTATATTTGGAGTCAAATCGACACAAGTATATTGCAGAAGAGAGTTGTGCGCTGTCTTGAATCTTATGGAAGAGACTTGAGATTTCCATTGTTTGAACGTTCTGGAAAGTATTATTCGGCAACAATGCCTATTGAAGTTCGTGCTTGCAATATACTAGACGGAGCCTTAGTTGCTGTATATAACGGAGACATAAACCCAGGTGCAAAAAAGATATGGAAGATAGTTCGAGTTACTAGAACACAGTACACAGGATATGTGTACTCATTGAGTGTTGAAGGAGAACACTTGTACTGTGCTGATGGTATTATCACACATAACTGTCAAGCAATTTACGGCTTTCGTGGCGCTGACATGTACAGCATGTCAAGATTACAAACGCTCACAAAAAGCGTGGAAATGCCTTTGTCGATTACCTATCGATGCAAGTCAAACATTGTGCGCTTTGTAAAGTCAAGAATGCCATCAGATCATGGTGTGGAAATTGATCCACATTTGGAAGGCGGCAAGGTAATCAGAAAAGATACTTCCGGCCAAAAAGACTATTATGATCTTGATAGACTGCTAAGTTCTGGTACTCAGATGGTTGTATCTCCAAAGAACAAGCATCTAATGAGTATTTGGATTTCTCTCTTTGAAAGAAAGATTCCTTCGTCATTAAAAGGCAGCAAGATTACAAATGCCATTGTCAATTTATTAAAGACAATGCAAGGAGAGTCTGTCCCGTTTAGTGAAGTAGCCTCAAGATGTTATGCTTTGGCTCAGCAAGAACATCTGGATGATAAATCCAAAGACTTGGCGAATACTTGTTACGAGTTTTTGACTCGACTAAAGTTTGCCAACTACGATCAAGCTTACAATCAGTTGAAGCAAATAGGCGAAAATGATAAAGGCATAAAATTGCATACCATACATTCGTCCAAAGGCTTGGAGAGTGAAAAAATATGGTATATCAATGACATGTTTGAAAGCCCGCAAATGGCGAATATGACATATGTTGGGCTGACACGCGCCTCTGATCGTTTATATGTCGTAGTAAACGAAGAATGGGGTATCAAAAAACGTGAAGATTGAACTCAACGAAAACACTCTTTTTACGGCTGACACGCATTTTGATCACAAATTTGCGGCTCAGATGCGTCATTTTGATAATACCGACGACATGAATAGAGCGATTGTCTCCGATTGGAACAATAAAGTATCGGAACAAGACACTATAATTCATGCTGGTGATTTTTGCTGGCACAAGAGGACTATCAAAAACATTTTACCTAGGCTAAACGGTCGTATAATCCTTGTCTTAGGAAACCATGACAGAAGCATGGAAAAGGAATATATCCATTATGGAGTAGAAACATGTCTAATGGCAACGATAAAGATACAAGACGTGAGAATTGAATGTTGCCATTTTCCGCTGTGGGCATGGGATCGTATGCATCATGGTGCTTGGCATATACACGGTCATCAACATGGCGACCCTACTGGAATAAAAGGTAGAATACATGATGTTGGCATTGACAATAACAAAGGTATTATTTCTTTTGCCGAATTAAGAGAGTTGATTGGCGAAAAAGAAATTCGTAATCATCACGGAGCATAAACATGAGTTTAGATATTCAACATTCCAGTATAGAAAGTGTCTTTCAAGATGCAATTCGCTTTAGGCTGTGGATTCAATTAGCTGCTGAAAAGCCTTCTGTTGTAGCCAAGGCTCTAGCAAATTGCATTACCGAAGAACAATACAGAGAAGCTTTGGATGCTTTGATGCCGAATGTCGTACATTTAGCTGACGACATTGTTGAAAAACTTCCTGAACAACAAGGCTATATCGTAAATGTTGAGGGAAATTTGCGTGCTTGGTTCGCAGACGCCGAAGAAGCAACTACTTGGGCAATGGAAAACTATTATGGAAGATGGCTGTTGTCTCAATACAGCTTGATTCTAAAGCCGTTGTTCACTCAAGAACAAATAGACATTGCCAACGCCAAAGCTGCTGAATTTATGCAGAAATTCAAGATTGGAAATGTGGAAAATGACGACAATTCGGAGGGCTGTTAAATGAAGATTAGCATAGCCAACCATACCTTTGACACAAATTCGTTTTTTGCAAAAGCAAAATTGCTAATACCTAGCCTTTTGATTACTTATATCAATTTGCGCTATGTTGTTCCATTTTTATTTCGACACGGAAGTAGTGCAGCTTTTGAGCTTATGATCGCTGCGCTGCTATTAAACGCAATCCTAATCACAATTGCCATTGTCTATGCAAAGACCGGCAAAAATCTTGTCAATATTGCTGCAAACAAATTGAGGAATGTATGAACAAATATGGCTTTTTTGAAAAGTTTATCATTGGCACAATAGTTGTGACTGTGATAGCCATAGCACTACTAAACGTATTTGGGCCAGAACCAATAACGTCTATTACAATCATAGAACAATGACAAAGTGGCGCGAAGATAAACCTACTGTTCCAGGTCATTATCTAATGCGTAGCATGGAAACAGATGATGAAGTTGAGCCAGTAGTCATTTATCGACACAAAAAGGGATTTTTGATGGTAGATGATCCACATTTAGGCCCAACTATACTTGACGCATATCACGATGGCTTGACAAATTTGGAGTGGAAGTCAAGATTACGAGTTGTAGTGGCTGGCTCAAGAGACATTGTAGATAAAAAGCTTGTATTTAGATTGCTTGATAATTCCAAGTTCGACATTTATCAAGTAGTCTGTGGATGTGCCAAAGGCATAGACTCTCTTGGTAGAGAATGGGCTATCAAAAACAGAATTCGCGTAAAGGAATTTCCAGCAGAATGGGAGAAATATGGAAAAAGAGCAGGAATGCTTAGAAACAAGGAAATGGTGGACTATGCTGACGCAGTAATCTGTATTTGGGATGGAAAGTCAAAAGGCACTTTAAATACAATAGAGTATACGGAAAAGTGCAACAAGCCACTTGAAAAGCATATTAATGCAATGGAGCGACTATGGTAGAGCTTACAAATGAAAACGCGCATTTGGCAGTAGTACAACATGCTGAAACGCTCAAGTTTCATGGTGCTGTATATCAGAACATGCCGAAACCAAGTGGCTTGGAACGATGGATACTTCGTCTCTCCACAGTAGAGAGCTATGATACAGAGTTGGAAGCTGCTCAAGCCATAAACAAACAATTTCCTCATTTGGAGCAATTATGCCTATCATCATTGCAATTGTCTGCGTAGTTCTATTACTTTGGATAGTATTTACCTTTGTAATACCTATCATAAAGTGGGCAGTTATATTGTTGCTAATACCCGCAGCAATTTATTTTTGGAAAAACCCTATTTGGAAATAGACATGATTATTGCGGAAAAAATACCCATTTTCTTGTATTCCGAGTCAGACTTACCTGAGTGTCTAGCTCCTGGAATACACTTTGTCTGCTCATTCGCAACAGAAGCCATTCGACAACGTATTCATTCCGTTTTAGAACAAAATCTGCCTTTTGGCAAAAGCTTTGAACGCAAAAAGCTTTTTCTACGTGGTCAGACGCACTCTTCACCAAATCACGATCTTTTGGATAAAGGCTTTAATCTTGTATACATTGACGAGAAAAGTTCCTATCTCAATGGAGACTACTATATCGACAAAGATTTTAATGTAAAAGGAATAGATGAAGACTTTGAGAGTTTTGTCAGTTTCACAAAGTCAATAGAAGCCTACGACAAAAGAACCGATATATTTTTACAGAAATTTGACGAACTAACAAAAGAACAAAGAGGCTTTGAGCGATCTTTGTATCTTTTATTTTTGGCGTATCCAAAAGTCTTGCATCAGTTGTACTCAGATGACTTTAACGCTGGTGAATTTCATCGAAATTTACGACAAATTGATGTGAGCGATGTAAAACACATTGACACCGTATTCTGGAACTTGCTGCACTCCAGCGAGTATTTTTGGAAAGCTATCAACGAACTAGCAAAGGATGAAGTATGAACGCAGAAGCACTTGAAATAGTCAGAGCCTTGGTAAAAGACGTATCGTCATCAGCCTATATGACCGTGTATATAGGCGAGATTATCATAGATAATCTTGAAAACGTCAAACTTCATGAAGCTGTTGCAAGAGATTTACCTGAAATAAAAGGTAACACAATTGCAATTACCAACTTTTTAAACTTCATTTCGGCAGGAACTCTGCGTAATGGTCTAAAAGAGTTTGAAAGGCTATATCAGCTTCTTCAAATAGCACCGGAATTGGCAAACACTCTTGACAAAGACTTTGATATTGTTTATTCGGCCATAACAGAAAAGCATCAAGACTTCCTTAGAGTGGAAGAATCTCTAAAAGCTCAAAGTTCCGCTGAACATGACATACCGTCGCTTATTACGATTCACAATCCTGTGTCTCTGCAATTACCAAATCTGTATTTGGTAATTCGTGATCTAATAGATTCAAACACTCAAGAAATGACTGAGGAAAGCACAAATGCTGGATAGATTAAGAGCAGACACTTTACAGGCTAGGCAGAACAAAGATACCAAACGTATGGCAGTATTGGTTCCTTTACTGTCCGACGTTCTTTTACTGAGCAAAGAAAAGAAACGTGATGCCACCGAAGAAGAAATATTTGCCATCATACGCAAGTATATTGCTGGATTAGATCAAACTTTGAATCTGATTCAACACGACGCTTCAAGACAGGCTCAAATAGATCAAGCTACTTATGAGTGGGAGTTATTGAATCAATATCTTCCAATTCAGTTGACTGATGCCAAACTACGCGATGTAATCAGAGAATTCGTCGCCAAACTAGAGAATCCGACTGCAAAAGACATGGGTAAAATCATGTCATTTCTCAAGTCGGAATATACAGGCAAATATGACGGTAGCAAGGCGTCTTCCTATGTCAAGGAAATACTATGCGCCCCAAAATAGTTTGTCTATGTGGAAGCACAAGATTTAAAAAGGAATTTGAACAAGCCACTCTTGATGAATCTCTGGCGGGCAACATCGTACTATCGGTGGCTTGCTTTACTCATCACGACAACATTGAATTACCTACAGATGCCAAGCTTGAGCTAGACATTTTGCATTTTTACAAAATTGATTTGGCCGATGAAGTTCTGATAGTTAATCCAAATGGCTATATTGGTGATAGCACTCGAAATGAAATCGAGTACGCTGTTGAAAACAAAAAACAGATAAGGTATTTGGTGCAACCATGATGCCAATTAACGTCAAAGTCAAAATTGAGGACGAAAGGCTTGGAAAGGAATTTCCTTTGCCTAAGTTTGAAACTGATGGAGCTTCGGCAATTGATCTGCGTGCTATGATTGAACAACCTCTTTTGATTGTACCCGGTCAAAGAGAATTGATTTCGACTGGTATACGAGTTGAACTGCCTGAACAAGTAGGAATGTTCATTTTGCCGCGTTCTGGATTGGGTGCGAAGAAGGGACTTGTAATCGGTAATCTAGTCGGTCTAATCGACAGTGACTATCGAGGAATTGTGTACATGTCAATATGGAATACAGGAAGTGAGGATTACACTGTGGAAGTCGGAGAAAGAGTCGCGCAAGCTTGCTTCATGCCTACACTAAAAGCAACGTTTGAATACGTGGACGATCTATCTGACACTCGCAGAGCTTCTGGTGGATTCGGTCATACAGGTAAATAAAATGGAACAGCAAAAGGCTCCCAAACCAAAAGTAAATGCAATGAAAGTAATCAAGAGACTGCGTTCTATAGAGCCAAAGTCTCGTTCTCGATTCAAAGTCACGTTTCTTGATAACGAGGAAAACAATCTCGAACTGACGAATCTGGAAAACGCTGTTATTGAAGTCTCTGGCTTCGTTGACTTGTGGAAACGCCAGGAAAATTGCGAAAATATTGACTTTGATCTTGTTATCATTGACGCCGAAGACAATGGTGGACGTAATGACTTGAATAAGCTGCGAGGCATTACTTTTACTGTGGTTGTATCTGGACTTAATAGTCTGAATCAAATCGTAGATAATGTTCGCTTCTCTCAATGCGAAGTAAACTACGCTAGTTATGACAATCTCGATCTTCGTGCCAAGAATGATCCAAGATTTATTTATATCAGCCTTATTGCCAAACAAGCAGAGGCAGCGGTAGTTTAGACGACCCTCTTAGTGGGGAGAAGCTTCTCCCCACTATATGACAGCAAAAAAAGCAATGCATAACCTATATGAATTGAGTCATGTCAACAAATTTGAAGCTTTGCAAACGCTTATGAAATAGAGACGAAGTTTCAAAGCCATAATCTTGACGCGATCAACGATATTCTAGGAGAATTCAAAGTAAACGAGGCTCATCCCACATTAACAACAGCTTTGCTGCGAACGACGTTTAGAGCAAGAAGACTTTTATCGAATTGGTATCCGCTTCTTGATCAAACAAAATGTTATTTTGATTCCATAAAACTAAATACCCAACACACTCTGAGAGGCTTGTATGAAAAAGAAAAAAGTTAACCTTGAGTTCAAACCTGTTTGTTTGTTTGCCGTGTCGTTTTTTGAAAACGATGCGAATCTAGGCTTGGAAGAGCTTGGCAAGAACATATCGGTAATATCAGCCTTTGACAATCCACCAAAAGATGATCAATTAGTAGATATTCCTAATCAGATTACTGTTTTGGTAATCTGTGATATTGAAGGCAAAGCTGAAAAAGAACTGAGTTCCCTAAACAACAAAGCGTTTTCCATAAACGTGGATACGCTCAAGAATGAAAACGACATTGTTGATACCACCACATTTTTCAACTGTAAGATACGAAACATCGTATATCCTGGCTGGGATGCGAACTCGGACTCAGCTAGAAGTCTTGACGTTGAAATCAGCTTTGAAAGCGTGTTGGTAACTCATCATGAAAGTGAATGACTTTATTTTAAATCATATGCGCGAACAGGCTGATAAGCTAAAATCTGAAAGTTTATCAGATGTTTCAGACGCGTTCGATGAAGTGATTGTTGTTGTTCAGCTTTTGAGAGAAAATGGAGTTGAACTCAATGTAGGACACTACGAGAATCTTGCAAACAAAAAGCAGGCGCTAAAGGAAGTTGTAAAACAAAAGATTCTCAGTAATGAACTAGATAATCCTTTCTTGTGCAAAACAGGTGAAGCTCTTTACATTGACTTGACCGAAGAAGAATTAGCTCAATAATGCGAGCTTAATTCCAAGAAATCATTTCTCTTGCCAAGGTAATTTGTACTTTTGTGTAAGAGGCTTGTATGAGAGAGACATTACTTGCAATAGCTGCGCTTATTGCTATGGTAATGCCAAATACTATAGCATCATACCTTGGTTCATGCGGCTGGCTTTGGCTTGAGTCAGCCACTTTTTTGTGTATTTACTATTCTCCTAGAGTAGGAGCCATAGTTTCCCTGCTATTAGCACTAGTTTACGAAGCTCTGAGCCACGATGATTCCGCTACAGACATTGCTATTTACTTGGCAACTGCAATCTTTTTTGCTTATATCGTAGATCGAAGGCAGACTTATATGCGTAAACTAGAATTAAAGAATAATGAAGCTTTGGAATTGTTTGAAGAAGCTTTTTCCGATAATCCCACGGCTCTTGTCATAAACACATACGAAGGTGAAATTCTACAGATCAACGAAGCTTTTGTTACTCTATTTGGATATACTGAACTACGAACAGTAGACGACTGGTTTCAGTCAGCCTATCCTAATCCGTCATATAGAGAGCTAGTGAGAAAAACTTGGGCTAGCTTGTTGGAAACACATGATAAAAAAATTCCAGCAATGTGTTATTCAGTAACACGCGCTGACGGACAAGTGAGGGATGTGATGATAGGCGCTGCCAAAAACGAGACAAATCTTCTAGTTTCTTTGACGGACATTACCGATCTAAAAGAAACTTCTACTCAACTCACCATCTTACACACAGCAATTGAACATAGTTCTGCTTCGTTTGTGCTAACCGACACAGAAGCTAATATTCTTTATGCTAATTCAACTTTTTCAAAGATCACCGGCTATCAGTTGAGTGAAGCTGTAGGAAATAACCCAAAAATATTAAAGTCAGGCTTAACTCCTGAGCAAACCTACGTTGAAATGTGGGAAACCCTACATGATGGCAAGACTTGGAGTGGCTTGCTGATAAACAAAAAGAAGAATGGTGAAATCTATTACGAAGACGCACATATATCGCCAGTTTTATTAGACGGCAAACTTACTTATTATGTTGCTGTTAAATTTGATCGAACTGAACAAGTTTTGGCGCAGAAAAAGCTTCAAGATGAAGAATTAAAAGTCAGAACTCTATTTTATATTTCCAAAGACGGAATACACATTCTTGACATAAATGGAAATATATTGATGGCAAATCCAGCTTTTTGCCGTCATTTGGAATACGACGAGAGCGAAATATGCTCTCTGAATGTTAGAGATTGGGATATAAAGTTTAGTGAGGTTGAACTAACCGAACTTCTATCATGCAATGACACTTATTCCTTTGAAACAGTACACAAAACAAAAACCGGAAAAATTCGTACCGTTGAACTAAACATGAAAAAGGTCCGATTTGCAGACCAAGATACTCTGTACTGTGTATCGCATGATATTACCGAAACAAAGCGCGTATTGGCTGAACTCGATAGGCAAAAAGCACAATTACGTAGATTATTTGAATCGGCTGGTGATGCAATTCTCATATTGAGAGACAATCAGATCATTGACTGTAATAGTCGCGCTCTACGTCTATTCAAATCTGACAAGTGTAACGTGATAGGTTGTTTTCCCTATAAGCTTTCACCAGAATATCAACCGGACGGCTATTCTTCCGAGGAAAAATCTCTTCTTTTACTGGAAAAAGTAAAAGAAGAAAGAGAAATTCTGTTTGAATGGACGCACACTGATGCGAGAGGTCGTAACTTCGACACAGAGGTTGCTCTAAGTATAGTAGAGGAAAAGCCTGAGATTATAACACAAGCAATAATACGTGATATTACGGAACGCAAAGTATTTTATGAATGCATGGAACTCACTTCACAAGTATTCGAGTGTAGTCAGGAGGGCATTGTTATCACTGATGCTCACTCTATAATAGTCAGAGTCAACAAAGCCTTTACACAGATTACTGGCTATAAAGAGTCAGAAGCTATAGGACAGACAACTCAGTTATTGAAATCTGGTAAGCATGGAAAGGAATTTTATGAGCAGATGTGGACTTCCATTGTTAGTACCGGAAGTTGGCAGGGAGAAATCTGGAATAAGCGCAAAAATGGCGAAATATATCCAGAATGGTTGACGATTTCTTGTATTAGAAACGAAGCAAATGCCATAGTTCATTATGTTGCTGTGTTCACCGACATTTCTAAATGGAAGGAAGCCGAAAAAACAATATGGAATCAAGCAAACTATGATACTTTGACTGGATTGCCTAATCGTCGTTTGTTCATGACTACGCTTGAGAGAGAAATGCTCAGAAGCAACTCAAATGTAGCTCTGTACTTTTTGGACTTGGACAGATTCAAGGAAGTAAACGATAGCCTTGGACATGACTACGGAGACTTGCTTTTGATTGAAGCAGGCAGACGCATAAAAGAGTGTGTTCGTGATAGCGATCTTGTTGCGCGATTAGGTGGTGATGAATTCACGGTAATCGTAACAAATTTGCAGTCAGAAAAGCCTGCCTTTAATATCGCACAAGCGATACTCGATAAGTTATCGGCTCCCTTTGTATTAAAAGCTAACACTGTGTTTGTATCAGGCTCTATTGGAATTACGTTTTATCCAAAAGACGCTGTTGACGCTACTTCGCTCATAAAATGTGCAGATCAAGCAATGTATACTGCCAAATACTCTGGCAGAAATCAGTATTGCTTTTATACCGAAGAAATGAGTGAAAGGACCAGTCACAGACTGCGTTTGGCTAGAGATATGCGTAGCGCAGTGTCGAAAAATCAGTTCTTTATGGTATATCAGCCAGTAATTGATCTGACTACTGGCAAAATTGTAAAAGCTGAATGTCTGGCACGCTGGACACATCCAGAATATGGCTCCATAAGTCCAATGGAATTTATTCCAATAGCCGAAGAAACTGGAATAATACATGAGCTTGGCGACCTTCTGTTGCATCAAGCACTGGATTTTGGAAGAAGAATTGCAGAACATGACATTGCTTTGTGCATAAACAAGTCACCTGTGCAGTTTGCTTTAAAGTCTCATTCTTGGATAAACAGCATCAAAGAGTCTAACGTAAGAATATGTTTGGAGATTACCGAAGGTGTACTCTTGCAGGAATACGATGCTGTGCGAAACAAGTTGCTTGACTATCGTGATAATGGAATTGACATTGCCATTGATGACTTTGGTACAGGCTACTCCAATATCGCTTATCTAAAGAAGTTTGACATTGATATACTCAAGATAGATCAGTCATTTGTACGCAATCTAGGAGAGGACAACAATGATTTGATCATGTGTGAGGCTATTACAATGATGGCTCATCGACTAGGAATAAAAGTTGTAGCCGAAGGCGTAGAGACTGCGGAACAGTGTAAAATGTTGCAGTCACTAGGAATCGACTACGGACAAGGCTATTTGTTTGCAAAGCCTTTGATGGAAAATGATTTCCGTAAAATGCTAGAAGCTCAAAACGCAAAGAATTTTGGAGAATTAACATGCTAATCAGACTGCTCATAATCACAGTTTGTACTGTCATCGGCTACTATGCTGGTGACGCTTATGATGAAGCTAATATAGGAGCTTTGATCGGCTTCGTTGTTGGACTACTTGTTACGATGGGTGCTGGCCGTTCTCTTGGAGATATAGATTTTCCCGATCTTGATTTTGGTGGAATTGGCGGTGATAGTGGAGGTAGTGATGGAGACTAATATGAAGATTCCACTAGTTTCTATTGTTGAAAAGTTGCGTTTCTGTGAGATTGTACTAGATTCCTATTTGGATCATCTAGTCATTGATACAGGCCAAACTCAGGAAATTTATGGCTTAGGCGATGCAGATCGATTGTTATCAGATCACTTGTCTATAAAGCACTTGATGACCGCTAGAATATATCCTGATCGTTATGGAATACTCATTAGTCCAGTGCTTCTTCATATAGACTTGGGATTTCCCAAAGAAGTATTGGAAGATGGTAGTCTAATGCTAGATCAAAACAATGATCTACTTTATGTCGGCTTCAAAGGTCAGAATCGAATCATTAGAGTATCATAGACATGAATGAAGAAATAGTAGGCAATAGAATCCCCATAGTGTTCGATGACAGAATTAGAGCTTTTGAGATTGTCATTGACTCAAGAGAAGGAAAGAATGGAATACTAAAAATACATAATGGCCGTTGTCTTGACAAGTACGACTTTTCCAAAGAAGCCTTTGTGCCGCGATTAAGTCTAGGCTTGGCTAGAGTATATCCTGATCGCTTTGATCAAAGTGGTGCGCCTCAATTATTGCAAATTGAGTTAGGAAAGACTCCAGATACCTTGGAAGATGGCGAGATGTTATTGGATGACAATCGCGGCATCTTGTATATTGGAATCTATGGCAAGATTGCTACAGTGAGAATCATATGAAATGCAAACATGTACAATATGGCGACATGATGCTGTGCGAAACATGTGCAATATCTTGGGACACAAATGACAGTTACCCTCCTCAATGTCCTCTTGAAACGACTGACTTTCAATGGCTAATCAATGCCGAAGCCTATACTCCAAAGTATTGGACGTTTCCGACTTTTGCCTTTGACTTTTCCAAAAATCTAAAGAACAGCTTTACTCTAATTTTTATATTGGCAAAACTGTCAATAGGCTTTAGAGTGTGTTGGAAAAATGAAAATAACCTTGACCGGTCTGGATGAAAAGACTGATTTATCTAGACTTGCACATTTAAAAGACGTTGAATTTGGCATCTTGTGGCGCGTTGTATCTGGCAAAAGATACCCACGAGTAGAGTGGATTCGAGAAGCTGTCAAAGTATTAGATCATACGTCTATTCATGTATGTGGAAATCAAGCAATAGAACTTGTAACAGCCTTGGATCAAGATTTCCTACATGTAGCTGACAGAATCCAACTAAACGGCAAGCTAGAGCCAACAACAGTCTACAAAGTGCTTTCAAAGTACAAAAAGCCAGTCATTACGCAGTATTGTAAAGAAAATATGAGTCTAATGCGACTCATACTCGATTTTAAGCATCAGTTGCTTGTCGATGCCTCTGGCGGTAAAGGAATCTTGCCTAGTTACTGGCCTAGCCTGTTGACATTCAAAGCTGTTGGCTTTGCTGGAGGATTGAACTGGCAAAATCTACATATTCAACTTCCATTGATTCGTGCCGTCGAACGCAAAGACTGCTGGATAGACATGGAAAGCAGTTTAAGGATAAACGACAAGTTTAGCATAGATTTAGCACTTGAAACAGTGTCGGTATTCAACGAACTGAAAAACTGTAAACAGTAATTTGGAAACTCATTTCGGGGTGTAATTCAGCTTGGTAGAATGCTCGCTTTGGGAGCGAGTCGCCGCACGTTCAAATCGTGTCACCCCGATCAATTTTAGGAATGCAATGAACAGCGAATTTGTACTCAGAGTTTTGCAGATATTCAGCAAGTACGATTCACATGATAATCTGTGGTGGCGTACAGATGACAAGTACGCGCCAGTAACTTTTTTTGTGAATTGCAATGATTTGTTTTTCTGGGCGTATGCTGATCTGGAAGAAATCACAGAACAAAACATTGACTGTCTTGAGCAATCATTTGTAGATGCAAGCGCCGCACATGAAGACGGCGACATTTATGGAACAATGTTATTTTGCTGTAGACAGCGTAAAATGCGGCCACAAGGCGCAGCGTATCCAAAAGTACAAGAACTTTGGCCTTTATTTGATGCTTGTGGCCCCGAACGTGAAATAGGCTTTGGCAATCCAGCAAAGCCTGGACAATGATTTAGCAGATAGTGTCAGTGGTTACATCCAGGTTTTCACGCTGGTAAAGATTGACACGACAAGAAATGTGGGACGCTGCATTTCTTCTGCGCCTATTAAATTGCAGATAGTTTGTACTATGATGATGGCATGTTGTTGGTTCTGGACATCATGATACAAATGACAAGTAGCTGGAACTGCTATTTCTGCAATTCCCATCACACTCTTGATTGTGGAGTTACCATGAAAGCTCTCGCACTTTTACTTCTGTTGCCATCACTGTCGGCTAATCAGAGTCAGTGCGTTAGTCTTGGCCCTATTTCTAATAGTGTAAACGAAACAATCATGCACTTTTGTTGGGGCAATAACTGGAACTATTCTAATCAAGAACAGGCGAAAAGAGCTTGTGAAGCTCAAAAGTCTGTAATGCAAAGACATAGTAACACTCAATTTTATTGCTCTATATCTACCAAGACCTAAACAATGCGCCCGTAGCTCAGTTGGATAGAGCATGTCCCTTCTAAGGACACGGTCGGGAGTTCAAATCTCTCCGGGCGCGCCACTCTTTCATTTTTGCCATTACTTGTGCTTTATAAGCCTTGATGACTCGTCTTTTGTTTTCTTTGTTCATTATAAAGAAGCCCATAGGCGGAAGTACGATACCTCGATTTACGCAATTTTTGCGTAGAGCTACATCAGACACTCCGTACTCTTTGGCTAAGTCTCTTAAAGTATATTTCCATACTTGTTTTTGTAGTTTAATTACGTTGTCGTATCTGGTAGTTTTGCTGACCTGTCGAGCTTTCAGTTGTTTATCACTCGGTTCTACTGAATAACCAAAGTCTTTACGAGTTTTACGCTGCCTGTCTTTAAATGACACACGTAGAAAGTCTTCGTACCACCAAAATTCTTGACCCTTATTCGGTAATTGTTCTTCGATTGTAATACACCTGATTTTGTTCTGTTCCATCAGCCTGATAGGAACAAAAATTGAACATCCGGCCTCTGGTAGATAAGTTGCAAAAAAGTCAATCGTCTCTGACGAATAAGTTTCTTTTGAAACATATTTTGTTCTATTCTTCCAAGTCTGCCTAGTGCTAAAATGTGGATAGCTTTTGACCTGAACCCTTATATACAAAGGTCTGCCTTTTACCATTCGATAAGCTAGCAAGTCAAATGGCAAGTGTTCAGAATGAACTGGAGCAAGAACAAACCATTGTTGTTCCATAAGATCGGCACATACTCTAGCAACAGCCAAATCGCCTTTGTATTTTGTTGGATGATTATTCATAGAGTCGAACCCTTTAGATAAAGCGTAAAGAACGAAATTAGCAAGTTCGATTCTCAATTTAATGATATTGGAAACAGTTTCTCCAATATCTTTTTCTCTCAAAAAAGGAAAAGTCAATGGAAGAGCCTACAAATTTTATACCGTTAAACAGTGACTTTGGCCTACAATACACACGGATAGTCGTATCGATAAATGTTCCGGCTGTTGAAGGCTTTCCAAAAGATATTCGTCTGTCAGAACTTCTATTGGATATAGGTAATAGCTGTTTGTATATTGGCAGAGCAAAGCATCCTACTGGCGTTTCAATATACACACTATCGGAAGTATCCAAACTAAAAGAAAACAAAGACAGTATTAATCTTTCCGATCTAAAAGACGCTATCATTGTAAACGATAGGTGCAGTAGCAACTTAATGTTTGGAACAATGCCGCGCATATTCGGAACGACAAAGCCAACAATAGAGTTGAATGCAGAGAGAAATAATACTGACATTGGAAGTCTAATGCTGAATTGTGAAAGTTCTCCATACGGATATGGTATTCTTTATGTTGGAACTGGAAAAGAAACACTCGCTATACGAGTTAACTTAGATCAGTGAGGCAAGAAAATGCATCCTGTAAAAGCACCGAATCAAAATGAGTACGATGAAGTAAAGCAACTTGATGGCTTATCTTCTTCTGCCATCAAAAAAGTTCCTACGTTCGTTCAACAAACTCTAGGAATGTGGAAGCTTAATAAGCCTGAATTCCAAAAAGCGTTTCGTTCTGGTAAAAGAGCTACGATCAAGCCTTCGGATCATTCCAAGATTGGAAATTTGACCACTGTTGACGAATACAAGTCAAACCCAAAAGCAATTGATAGTACAAAAAGAGAACGAGTAAACAAGCTGATTTTAGACAAAAAGCCTATAGAAATGCCAATAGTGTTAAAAGATGGCAAGACAGGCGAAATGTGGCTGTTTGCAGGCAATGTTAGATTCGGCGCATTGTCTGGAGCGAATACCGGCGATTCAACTAGGCTTGGCCCAATTACAGTTCATTTGATTACGGTGTAAAAAATGTATATTATTGCTCACGAAAGCGGCGACTGCGTAAAGTGTAAAGCTGTTACCGAACAAGACATGAAGGCAAGCGAAGACGGCTACTGTACGTTGCTTAACATTACCGATCCAGAGAATCCTACAGTCTATATGGGTAACGGTGAATGGGAACTCATTGACGATAGTAATCCGACAAACTGCGTGTACTAATGAACGTACAAGAACATTTGTTTGAAGTGCTTTCAGAAGAATGCAACGAGATTGGTCAAGTATGTTCCAAAGTCAATAGATTCGGCTTACTTGACGAATATCAAGGAATAACGTCAAAAGAACGGTTGGAAAAAGAAATCGACGATCTTTTGGCTGTTGTGGAAATGCTCAATGCTCGTGGTCTATCAATACAAATTGGTAATCGAGAAAACATTGAGCAGAAAAAGCGTAAAGTTCTAAAGAACATGGAATACGCTAGACTGAGAGGCCATTTGCTTGGCACATAAGGACGATTATTTTTAACACTCAAGAAAGAGGTTTTTCAGAAATGACTCAGGAAAAAATGACGGTAACTCGGGCCTTGGCAGAAATCAAGTCTATCAAGAATCGCTTCTCAACTCAGTTGAATGAAGCGCCAATGCTGATGATTGCCCTTGGTAAGGGAGAAAACAAAAAAGTCGTAAATTCTTCAATGCCTGTCGCTCAGACGGAAGATTGGCTCAAGTCCAAGTTTCAGTCTCTTGAAGGACTTTTGAAGCGTTACAAGGCCATTCGTGAACAAGTAATCCTGAGCAATGCTACTACCAAAGTAGCAATTGGCAAGGAAGAAATGACCGTTGCTGCTGCAATTGAAAGAAAGACTTCCATCGAGATGGATCAATTGCTGCTTCGCCACATGATGGCTTTTCAGAACAAGGCAAACAATGAAGTAGCTTCTGCGGAAGCGCGGCTTACTGCTGATATTGATCGAATGTTGACTCAGGTATACGGCTCTGACCGTACCAAGATTACCGAAGATCAAATCAAAATGATTTCCGATCAGAAACGAAATGACTTTGAGCCTTCCGTAATTGATCCTATCGGTATTCCAGAAAAGATTGACCTTTACAAGGAAGACATTGAGCAATTTCTTTTGGAAGTAAACTTTGTACTGAGTGAGTCCAACGCTCGTACTGAGATTACCATCGAGTACTAAGCACATACATGTGCTGACCGACTTTGCGCTATAGGTATATTCGCCTCGTATCTATAGCGTGAAGAACTGAAAGTGTAGCGGGATTAGTGACAGTTGTGGAAACTATGCTGCCTTGGAATGCCCGGCCTGTGCCGTGCCAGTCTTTGACCCAAGCAGATTGTAATCTGTGTAAGTGTACTGTTTACCGACGTTACCATACAGAGTGCGTTGTATAAGCGATTCGGGTCGATGATGCAGTTCAAATCTGCCGTTCCTTGTAAGGTGAGAGTACACGATGTATTTATCTGTAAAGTTTAGATTGTATCCAAACAAAGAGCAAGAACGACTGTTCAACAAGACAGTCGGTTGCTGTCGATTTGTGTACAATCAATGTCTGACTCGTAAGATTAAACTTTACAGGGAGACAGGGAAGTCCCCCTCATCTTTTGATTTTATAAAAGAGTTGACAAAGATTAAAAAGAAGGACAAGTATAGCTTTCTACAGGAAGTTCAAGCTACGGCTTTACGGAATTCTATTCTTGATCTTGAAACTGCCTACAAGAATTTCTTTAAGCACGGAAAAGGATTTCCTAACTTTAAGACTAAAGGAAAGTGTCGAGAGAGTTTCCGCATAACTAATGGAACTGTTAGCATTGATGTTGCTATTCAAGATGGTAGAGTTAAGGTAGGGAAGTATGGTTATGTTCGAGCCAGAGGCGGCTATGATCTGTATAATAGCGAACATATTCAATCTTTAACCGTCGTCAAAGAATCAGACAATAACTGGTACGCCTCTGTACTAATCAAGAAAGATACCACGATTTACGATCACGTTCATAAATACGAATCGTGTGGTATCGATCTAGGTATCAACAAACCAGTGGTGATAGTGTATGAAGATCAGTCTAAACTCAGAGTCTCAAGTACCGGAAACGGATTCAGTAAAAGACTCAGAGAACTTGAACGAAGAAGAGCCAAGTACCAACGCGCTTACAGCCGAAAGCGTAAAGGCAGCAAGAATAGCTACAGAGCAAAGCAAAAAGTCTCCAGAGCTTTCTTCAAAGAAAAGTGTTTGAGACAAAATTGGATAGAGAAAACTACTCACACAATTGCTAGTCAATGTCGAATAGTAGTCGTAGAAGATTTGAATGTAAAGGGAATGACAAAGAGTGCTAAAGGAACTGTTGAGAATCCAGGAAAGAATGTTGCTCAAAAGACTGGATTGAATCGAAGTCTAATAAGACTAGGACTAGGTATGTTCTTGATTAGACTGGAGCAAAAGGTATTAAAATACCAAGGAACTTTTATCAAGGTTGATCCGAAACATACGTCGCAGACTTGTTTCAAATGTGGACATAGATCAAAAGATAATCGACGTTCTCAATCAGAATTCCATTGCCAGAACTGTGGATACACAGATAACGCAGATTACAATGCAGCTAGAAACATTAGAGTCAAGGGACTTAAACTAGCAGCTTAATATCGAACACGTACCGTGAAAAGCACGGGAGCTATCCCAACGACTTTTAGTCGGAAGCCTGCTAATACAGATGGGAATTCTGGCGCAGGAAATTCATTACGAATACTTTGTACTATTCTCCGCATCATGGCGATGAAATAAAGCTTGGAATAAAGCTGTACATTCAGCAAGGCACTACCATTGCAACTTTGAATCATTATGTATCTTTGATAGATTCGAAACATCTTGCAAGGATCAACATATTTCCTAGGACGCTTGTCTTATGAATTTAATGATAATAAACATTGTAGAATTGCTTGCAAGTATTGTGCTTTTGATATTGGTAATAAAAGAGAGTACATATGAAAACCAAGTCCCAATCACCAAACATAAATATGACAATTGATGACTATATTTCTATCGTTAGGCAATCGATAGATACCTATCAAGGTAAGTTTCTACAAAGAAATTCGATATTGCTTGAGATTGCAAAGAAGTATGGTGATAAATATCGTCTAGCTTTGCTTGATCTTGAAGAATGCAAAGAAACAAGTGACTCTGAGTGTGAAGCTCTGTTTGTCTCTCTATATGTACAGAGCGGTACACGGGTAGAAAAGTATAGTACGTGCATCAACTTTACCATTGAGAATGGAGTTCGTAAAATGACAAAAATGGAAAAGTCTGCGGCTACGTCAGCATAAGCGAGATTGGATATGAATATAAAAGCAATACGCGCTTCCATTGATGAGTACCTTATAACTGCGTCTCCTACAGATGGACAAATTGCAAAATTATCCACGTTTTTACATACCAACGTAAGCAAGTTCATCAAAAACAAGTTTAAATTGGAAATATATACGTGTTCTTTGCCAAACTCTGCCGAACGTAGAGTTGGAATAAAGATAAGAATCAACGATGTATCAAATACTTTGATACGACATTACGTGGCATTACCACGAGCGTAAACGAGTTAGATTGTCGGCGTGGACAGCGACACGCAACGAGTAGAACCGAGTCTCCTCGTGGTGAACTCGAACGTTGTTCGAGGTAGAAATGCGATCAATAGTTGGTACGAATTAGACGGCTGAGACTAAACGGGAATTAACCCGTGATACCGAATTATGTTCAGGATCGCACGATTGCATAGTTCTTGTGTGTAAGGCTCACTCAGCTTGAGAAATTCCAACTGAATCTAATGGGTGCAATTCCCGTACAATCTTCTATGAATAAGTGTAAAGCTCAAAAACAGTCAGATACCATAGTTTGCGAACATTGTGGCCTAGTGTGGAATGTCAACGCAAAAAATCCTCCAAAGTGTAAAATTTTGGCAAAGCCAAGCTCAATAAGAGCCTTTTGGAAGCGTCTCTGGAAATAACACAACTCTCAAGGAGACTACCTTGAAATATTTAGTTTTATCTGTTACTGGTTTGCTCGTATCCATATTTCTAATAAGCGATTTGCTTAGTGCGAATACTGTTACGCATTCTCATAACGTATCAGTAGAGGGAAAAACATATGTGGCTACTTGCGAAGCACGGCCAAAGTCAGACATTTGTATGTTTGAAAAGGACAAAGACTGAGCCATGAGTCGAAAACTCTTTGAACTCACAAGAGGCGCAATCAAGACTGCCTTGGATTTTCATCAGCCTATAAACGATGACAAGAATACACTCTCAAGTATTCGAGAAATGATAATAGGCCAACTTGCTTCTGATTGTGAACAAGGCTTACTAGATTACAAGACTATTAGCAAATATCCAAGAATTCTGGTAGATATAAAGCCTAGACATGGAATGAAACTAGACTTTACTGTCCATATGCAACACGAACACACAGTAATATCTCATGTATTGAGATATGAGGAGATAATATGAACGAGTTTTACGAAAAACGCAAACAGCATTTGCTAGCAGCAAGAGGAATACGAAATGGAACTATCATGTTGTCTTCTCTTGCTAGAAGATGTGGTATGGATATGGCAAAGTATCATATCGAACAAGCGAATTTGTTAAAGGAACAGTCAAAAACAAAACTGTAAAGAGTTTTTTAGCCATAAATGATTTTTTGTAGTTTAGCGCAGCGAACATAGATGACACGCAGGTTTCGCTGGTGCCGACGAAACTAAATATTCGGCACTATACTTTTTTGATTAGCTCAGCCGGTTAGAGCGCAACCCTATCAAGGTTGATGTCGGTGGTTCGATTCCACTATCAAAAGCCATAACACGACTTGAAATCGTGTGTTTTCCCTAACACGGAAAACGTCTTTCAAAGCTCAAAGCTCAAGCATCAAATTGTAAAGTTTAAATTGTAAAGATCAAACGATCAAATTTCAAACGATTAATCGTCAAATCTTATCAAATCCTGGATCAAAGTTTCTGGTATTTCGCCAGCAAGTTCTCTCGCTAAGACTTGCTCTTGTACTCCAGGCTGCTGCTGCTAAACTACATCTTTTAAGGCTATCTTATGATTCCGCAAGAGACTTTTGAAACACGATTGGAGGCTTTTTATAGGTACAATCACATTCTTGATATAAATGTTTCCAAGAAAGCAATCGTTCTCACTATTATTAGTGAAGACTATCAGGACTCGGTAATCAGTATGCTATATGATTACGCAATGCAGTTGATACTCATTGATAACTGGCATGTAGAGATAATGAGAAGCTTTCACGATAATACTCTTGTCAAAAACAAGAGTGAGAAACGCAAAGAGGAATTGCTAATAAAGCTTGGAGTAATAACATTTAAAATCCAGAATACGTTTAGAATAAGTAGATGACAGATTTTGTAGATTGGTACGAAGAACAAGATAACGTGCGGGTTCCGCTGTGCCGACGGAACTGAATATTCGGCACACCATATCTTTGACATTGCCGAACGGTAGAGGCATCTGACTTATAATCAGACGAGCGTAAGCTCTTGCAGGTTCAATTCCTGTTGTCAAACTAAAGAAGTTCTTGATTAAGTTCAAGAATGGGTCTGAAATGATCCGCCAAGTCAAAGATCAAAACTCAACTCTTACTTTTTTAGAGTTTAAGACTTAACGTTCAAATTGTCAAACGTCAAACAATTAATCGTTAAAACTTATAAAATCCTGGAATATAGTTTCGGCTAACGCCGCTAGTGATCCAAGCTAGACTAGCTCTTGTACTCCAGGCTAACGTACCAATCTACAAAATTTGTTGAAACTAATTTAAAAAACTATTGGCATAATAGCCAATTACAGAGTTGCAATGGCGGTGAGCCGCAGGGTGTGGCAGCAGACTGTTAATCTGCCTTAGATTGGTTCGATGCCAATACCGCCAGAATTTTATGAGACTGATTATGATACCTATCAATCGCAAGAATGAAAGATTTTACTTGAAAAAAGTAGAAATTGGACATTTTGAGATCGATAGAGATGGAACAATATACAACACCGTCTCAAAAAGAGAAATGAATTACCTAACTACAAAGGGATATATAGAGTTAGCTTGCAGAGACTCAAAGGGAAAACTTAGACATATATTAGCACACCGTCTTGTTTGGCTAGCACTGAAAGGTGAGATACCTGATGGGATGCAGATAAATCACAAGAATGGGATAAAGCATGATAATAGGATAAAGAACTTAGAGTTAGTGACTGCTTCTGAAAATATACAACACGCTTACGACACTGGCCTAAAAGTAATGACAAAAAAGACTAGAGAGAAAATCTCAAAATCTTTAACAGGACAGAATCATCCAGATACTTTTCTAAAAGACGGAATTATACGTGAGATGCGTAGATTTCATTCAAAAAAGAAAGCACAAGGCTGGACTACTAGAAAAGTAGCGAGAAGAATTGCAACAAAACTTGGTATGGGAGAATCTACCATACGCAATATATTGATGGGCTTAGCTTGGACTCATGTAGTTTAAGACAACTTCACTGGCTACGAACACACATCCTTCTCTTTTTATTTCGAAAAACCCAGTGTGTTCACTTTCCAGTACCTTCTTCTGAGCAAATGATGATAGCTTCACCGTGTATAGGAACGTGCAAAGTTGACCCAAATAGCAATATCTGTATAGGATGCTTTCGTACCGTATACGATATAGTTAATTGGCCTACTCTTTCCGATGCAGAAAAACAGTTGGCAGTAGATGAAGCACAAAAAAGAAAGCAGTCAGAACAACGATGCTTTTTTCCTTGATAGAATCAAAAAAGGTATCATTGTCGTAGATAGTTTGGGGAACATTATAAACCCAAAGACTGGCGAATGCCTTCCTTGTGATGCAAGATGCCCAAGCATCACAATCAAGGGCCAAAAGATTGAAACAAATCGTTTAGTTTGGCTAGGCGTATTTGGACCCATTCCTAATGGATTTAAGATAACTGCCGTGAACAAGAATGTTCACGATAGAGACCCCTTCAACATGAAGCTAGATTATATATAGGGACATAATCAGTATAAGGAAGCTGATCTTATACTTTCGTATGAGATTTCAGACAATGAAAATAAAAATATTAGTAGCTGCTTTGACACTGGCTACAATTGCAATTTTGGCTTGTGTATCAATTCTTTTGAGGTCACTATTTTGAGTAAGCAATCCGAGTTCCAACAGGAATTGGAAAATCTCATAAATAGGTTTTCTAGAGAAAGTAATTCAGGAACACCTGATTTTATTCTAGCAAAATACCTAATATCGTGTTTGCACGCTTTTGACGAAGCTGTAGTAGATCGAGACAAATGGTACAGAGCAGACGAAGACAACAAGGTAGTTCCCATGTTTCAAAACATAAAGGGTGAAGTTAGTGAAAAGAGTGCTTTAATACCTGTCATGGAATAGATCAAAGTGTATGAATCCAAAGTTCTTTGTAGCTATGCAAATGACATTTGGATTCATAACGCAACAGTTTGGAGAAGTGGCAGAGTCCGGTTTATTGCAACGCGCTTGAAACGCGTCGAACCGAAAGGTTCCGGGGGTTCGAATCCCTCCTTCTCCGCCAATTATACTCAGGCATATAATATGGATATGTCAAGAACTTTGATAAAGTTGATGAGAGGCTCATGCGAGAGTCATCAAAAGCGTCTAATCAGGCGTGGCAATCTTTCAATAGTTACGGACAAGCCTGAACTTAGATACCATGACGGCTTCGCTATTGGTGGAATACCAATACCTATTGATCCAGAGGTACATGCCAAGATTTTAGCTGATTACAATCAAGCTACTGCCAAATATGTTCCACAAAAGGGTCTGCTTTCATTTTTCAAAAAATGGAAATTCTAAATGTTTCCGATTACAATCTCGATTACTCTTGTAGGAGTAGCTGCTGAGATATTAGCTTCAACTATAGTAGGCTTGATGCTAGGCGGTCTTATAACACTGCTATTCTTTTTTGGAGAAGACCGAGCATGGAAATTCACGATGCCAATCGGACTGATAATAAGTTGGATAGCGTTGGGAATATACGAGAAGTGGATAGTGTTCGTGTAGTACGTCTGCCTACAAGCTGGCTAATAGACTACGAAACCGAGACTTGGCGAATAGTTTTGTATTGGATTATCACTTTGCCATTGATTCTATGGCCGTTGACTCTTAGTATATTGTCTTTGCCGCTTTTGTATTGGCTAAAACACTTGGGATTGCAATGAGCAATGTAGCAAATGTAGTAGTACAGAGTATTGAAGCACAGTGCGTTTATGTAAGAAGCATAAGCAGATTGCACTTTTACTTGAGGTCACTCTCCGATGACGCTGTATTAGATGCAAGCGTAATACAGGAGTTGATTGAGATTTTTGAGCAAGAATTCAAGTCTATTTCTCTGCGCTTGATTGGAAGATTTCAGAAGATCGAACTTGAATTCAAAAAAATAGATGCTCGGTTGGTAAAACTCGACTTGTACAAAGTACACGTAGACTCTCTAATAATAAAAGCCGATTACCTGGACAATGAAAACGTAATCTTTTTGCGTGCTAGAAGCACAGTAATTGACAAGATTGAAAAACCAAAGTTCTTTTGGATAGATAGCGTGCTAATAAACTCTATAGTTCCAAAGAAGACAAATTTGAATGTTGTTCGTTATTGGAACAAGTCGGTAATCAAGTCAGTGATCGACGTACAAAATAGAGTCCATAATTTCATGGATAGATATACTGGCGAATACAAAATAAAAGAGTTGAAAGCTGGACATGGAGAGTCGTTTATTTTTTATGATAAAACTACCAAAGTTTGGAAATACTCATCTGGCTATGGAGACTCAAAGTCTATCTCAGACTGCTTTAAAGCAAAGACAGACACAAAGATTTTTAGGCACAAGTTGGAAAGGGTTATAGCTGGAAAGCCTTTGACGGTAGAAAAGTTGGTAAAAACAATAAAAGCTTCCAAAACTGGAATAATCGAATTATCTGCTTATGCGAATTACAATTCGCATAAGCAGATTATGTAAAGGGGAATAACAATGAAAAGAATATTAACATTATCCCTAATGTTGCTTACTACTACTGCTTTTGCTGAAATTGAAGAAGGCAACGTTGGAACAGTAACGAACTTTCTTTCATGGAAAGAATACCAAATATCCTTTCCAAAAAGGACCACTTATAGAGCGTTGACCTCTATATCAAATCAGGCAGACGCACATCTAGCTTTAGACCATGAACTATCAGATTGCAATCTAGGACAAGTAAAAGTTTTGCTTGATATAGGAACAATAGCAGAAGCAGACAGAACAATGAATGGGACTGGAAAAGTCGAAGTGATGCTCTACAATACTTCATGGGGTGGAGTTCACGACTTTGATTATTCCACGCTAATGTCTTCTGGTTCCACAAAAGTGATTCTGTCAATCAACAACTTTTCATGGAATGGCAAGAGCTTCTACAATGCTCTCGCAATAGGCTCACGAGTAAAACTGGCTTTTTTGATAAACAGTCGAAACATTCTGGTGGAATTTCCTTTAGATGGGTTTGATCAAGCAAACAAAAAAGCTTCTACTGAATGTGCGTCGTTCAAGGCTCTGTGGGATTTAATAAAAGGCAAATAGAGCCATGCTACTGGAATTTCTATATGCAGCTATTATTGGAGTCTCATTCAGTCTCGTACTTATGGTAGTGTTTCACGGTAGAACTTGGCGTATACTGATTCCGTTAGGGCTGTTTGTAGCTTGTCTGATTCTTGCTGTATATAAAATGTCATCAAACTAGATTTTGGAGAAATGGGTGAGTAGGTTTAAACCAGCAGATTGCTAATCTGTCGAACGTTGAATTACGTTCCGAGGGTTCGAATCCCTCTTTCTCCGCCACTTTCGATTCAACAGACTACCTAGGTAGAAGGCAATCAATCCCCCCCATTTGCCGTTTGTTGAATCTTTTTTATTAGGGTGATCTTTGCGAGTCTTTGTGACTCGCTTTTTTTTGGTATCAACTACTCTAATTTGAATCTATTACCAAACATATAGGTTGTGCCATGAAACTCTGGATTAGTTTATCTAGAAATGTAATGAATACAAATGATTTAGATAACTTTATTACCAAGTTATCTAATATTGATACTATTCAAGCTTGGCTAAGATCAGTATTTAAGAAATGGGCTGTCAATAATGGCCCAGCAATCAGAGTAACATCAATATCTGATGACAGCCCTGATTGGGCTAAAAGCGCCTTTGAGAAAGGTAATCTGTATTTGTTAGATTGGGAATCTCTTGAATACCTTGTAAATCCAATAATAGACTACCTTCGCCACTTGAGACAGCAAAACAAAAAGTTTGAGAGAATGTCTGTTGATGAAGCCGATAAGCAGCAAAAAGAATGGCATGAATCACTAATCAATCAAAGTAACTCCAATCTGGAAGAAGATGGAATATCTACAGTAATGACATTTCCTGATGGCTATCAGTGGGTTAGCGTCTTTGGCGAAAACTCATTGACGCGAGAAGGCGAAATAATGAAGCATTGTGTAGGCTCTTATTACGAAGAAGTAAAGAATGAAGGCACACAGATATTTAGCCTGCGTGACCCAGATAACGATCCTCACGTTACAATCGAATATCAATCTGATGCGAACGGAATAGCTCAGATAAAGGGATCATCAAACAAGCAAGTATCTGAAAAGTATAGAAAATACTGCATTGACTTTATTTGTCGTAAACAGTATGACTACATCAAAGACTTGGATAAGCTTGATCTAACTGACTCTAAAATGCGTAGTATTTTGGAAGAAGCCGGTACTTTTATTTCAGAACATTACAAAGACACCACATTTGAAGGATATTCTGTAAAAGAAGGACATCCAGATAAGCCTAGCTTAGACCGAATTCAGTATGGCCGTAGCGAGTTGTATCTACCAGATATAACAGTAAGCCTATCGTCTGGCACTTTTCACAGCAATGGAATAATTCCGTCAAAGTATCATGGAATACTTGCCAAGCTAATTGCCAATTACATGGAAAACAGTAAATTTGGATTTGGTTTGTCCTCATATATTGATATTGGAATCATGCGACAACAAGCAGCTTTTGGCTACATAGATACAGCGGCTCCAGAAATGTACGCTGCTGTGCAGTCTTTGGTATTTGATATTATACGAAAGGGAAGAGAGCTATCAAGAACAATAGAAGGTCATAAAGTCATATCGTTTGACAAACGAATAGCCTCTTGGTATGCTTCCGAAGTGCCTAGAATTGGTATACAAAACACTTGCCCTTCTCTAAATACTGTTGTATACCACAAAGATATTTTTGTATCAGCACTAGAATCCAAAACTGATACTTTGAAAGTAGTCTACGTTAGAGAGAAGCACGAAGACGCTATGGCAGATGTTGTTCGGGAATTACTTGACAATCGAAGGCTTGAATTCGAAAATTCTTGGGTATATTCTCTATATTCAAAAGAAAAGTTCACTCGTCGTGCTGTTGGCGGAGACTACAACGAAGCTAGTTTAAAATTTGGCCCGGCTTCTATGATAAAAGACTTTCAAAAAAAGGGATATAGCCTTGACGCAAAGAAGCTTACGCACGAATTAGATAGATGTACGACAAAGGCTCAGATTCTTGCCAAGTTAAACAAGTCAAAACTGAATTCACTGGAACTATTCTTTGCCCTATCAATGATAGTCAACAAAAAGTTGCTTGTTACGGCTTTGATGACGCGATCTGATTTGTGCGAACGTCTACATGCTTGCTTGCAGAAAAAATACGGGAACTACATAACTCATGTGATCAAGTTACTTGTCCCGCTTGATGAAAGTACGATTCACAAATCCAAACTGCCTAATATACAAAAGACTCAGATAATAGAGCTTTTGAGAAAGTCATCCGATGACTAGATGACAGTAGACGAAACTGTAAATATTGTTTACCTTTTGCGAGTTGGTACAAGAGTTTTGTACCAACTCTTTTACTTTATAGGTAACTCAATGAAACTTTTGGTAAAACCGGAATACGTTGCTTCTGAAATTGAGATTCCTGAATATTCTTTTTTTCAAGGTATAAAGCATATGCTTGGGTATCAAGCTATACCCACTTCTGTCACAAGACACCCAGGTAGAGTTGAAGTCTCTAATATTGTGATTGATGACCCAAATCAACAAATACAAGATAGAAAACAAGATTTGGAATTAGATGGCTACCAAATCTTTGGACTCTTTCCTGTAGAAAGACAAGGCGACAAAGTAACATGCGTTGTCGATCATTTTTTGACAGTAAACTGACTGAGTTATACGAGAGCGAATACTATATCTTCTAATAGAAGTCTTCTAGAAAGACTTGGAAAGTCAACTGTAAAGAGCCTGTAGACTAGTCTACAGGCTCATTTCAATGAAATCTAAAAAAGTGATGCGATTTGAAGGATGGGTAGCAACTATTGTCAAAGACAAACCTGATAATGGTGTAACCCCAGTTACCATATACTTTGAGGGAAAAGGTAGTATAAGAAAAGAAGACGTTCTACGTATATTTAGAAATATCCCGCTCCATAGTTTTTTGCTAAATGTATTCGTGGAAAACTCAAATTTCGATCTATTTCATTTCCCTAAATCCATAAGACATATGCTGGCCTCCCCATACTTTCATTTCGAGAACTCATTCATCAAAAACGTTATTATAGAGACTACAAGCAAGAATCAAGGCATAATGGGAATAGAGTCAAATATCACAAAACTCTCCTGTAGAGCTATGATCCCTGGAGTTTTGTGGAATTCGTCTATCAGCAAAACAAAGAATTTTTGCATAACTGATTATTGGAACAACTGTATCTTAGATACAGCTTATGACATTGCGTCAAAAAGATACTATTTTCTAGACCAGCGTTCTAAAAGAATAGGAGACGCTGGCTATGATTTGGAGCCATTAGTTCATTTTTGTGAAAATGGCGAATGGCAATACTTTACGGGACGCATCCTAATGAAGCCAAATGGCTGGAAAGACATAGAAGTCTTAAATGTAAAGTCGTGTATAGAAGAGTTATGCAAGCCTTCTATTTTTAGAGCAAAATTGAAATCAGGACAAGACAAGCAATTCGCACAAAAATGTGCAACTACCCTCTCTTACCCAGCCTTTCAGAAGGCAAACTCTTTATGAAAGAGAAGAAGCTAATATTTGATAAATGGGCTTGCTTAGTTAAGCATATACACCCTGAAATGTCAGATCGGCTCAGAGTCGAGATTATTTTTGCTGGTAAAGGAGGCTCAGTTAAATCGGGTGACATCAAAAAGATATTAGACAACGAATTACCTACTGATATAGTGGACTTGACTATAATCATTAGAAAGTCTCATTTCAAATACTTTGTTGTTCCTGCTTTGACTCGTTATAAAATAAACCTGCTTAATTTTCGCATAGAATCAAGTTTAGTAGAAAAGTATTCCTCCTACGCATTGGGTTATCCTGAACTGACTCTCAAAAAATCAAAGATTATAGAGTTCAAAGCTCATCGTAGAACGATATGTAGACTTTTCGATTCCATAGTACCCTTTTCCAAAAAACTACTCGTAGTTGAGTATTGGAATAATAATGCCATCGATACTGCTTATGATATTGCCACAAAGAAGCATTATTTCCCAGGTCAGTCTTCACGATCCGTAGAATTTTCCGAAGTCGAAGGACAAAGGACTTCATTTCTATACATTTATATGGCATGTTGCTGGGTTTATAAAACTGACTCTGGCTCTCAGTTAGCCAAAAAATATCTCGAAAGCCTTTTAAAAGGCTCAGTGTTTCGAGCGAAGCTGCTTGCGACAAAGACTGCACCAATTATCGAGAACTTTGTTGAGAAGCGAAAAGCTATACTAGACTACTATCACAATAAGTATGAGTAACATGACTAATTCATTTATAATGTTCATATATCTGTTTACTGTTATTACCGTGTATATGATCGCGGGTATTGTAAACATTTACTTTCAGTTTCCAGCGCAAATACTGCAATTGAGTTTGATGCTAGCTATCTCTCTCGGAGTATTTGATAGAACTCGCGGTTTTATTCAGAAATCAATGAGAGCAATACTACTACGAATTGGGCAGTAGAGTTGAGTTTGCTATTGTGCCTTTGTGGAATAGCAATAGAACTGGCAAGGTATTATTAGGAGATTTTGGAATGGGTATTCAAAGCACAACAGAATTGACAAGAACAGAGGCCGAGGCTAGAGCAGTAGATCGACTTGATGAAGAATCTGCTGAAACTGTTCAACGCTATCTTGAGATTGTTGAACGTCGTTTAAGATGCGGCAATAAGCTCTCCAGACAGCTTATTGCAAAAGCTTTGACAAACGAAGAACTAGAAGAGATTCTAGACGAGCAATTTGACAATTACCTGATTCGCGGCTAGATTTTTCTTTAATTTTTAGGGAGATACACTATGAGGTAAAAGGTAATGAATATTGAAATAACAGAAGGACGCACTCAGTGGCGAGAAGATGAGTCCCATGAAAGCGGAGGGTACACGTACCAAATACACCGAGCAGTGGTCACTGTAGATAAGGAAGTAAACGATGCACAGTTTGTGGACGCTATTTTGTCAAATAGCACCGTTCATATATACTTGCAAGTGACTACTGCAACAATAGATATTGTGAAACTGGTAATAAAGTGTGGAACAAATCTTTCATTACCTGAAATAAGCAAAGCTTTCCAGCAGAAAATGCCAGATAGAATTGTGATTTTCAATCCAGAAACCATTGTATACGATTCTATATTGTCGTTGGAGTTCCATAAAACGGATCCTATAGAAGGCTCTGAGGTAGTTTTAATAAATTCACATGCGATAAAGCTAGAGAACTTCATGTCAGTCTCTATTGTAAATAGTTCTGTAGCCCACAAGATGCTCGCCAACGAGGCTAGACTTACCTGGGTACAAAGGCCAGTACGTTGGATAGAATTGATCGGTATTAGTGGCGCGGAATATGGTGTAGACGAAATTGATGATATGTTCATACAACTGCCAAACGTTGACTTGGCGAGAAATGACATGGTAATGATATATCAAGATGACTTGGATAATCATAGGCAACAGTTGTTTAGAGCAAAGTTAAAAAGAGTGCATGAAGGAAAGTTTGATTGGCGTAATACTTTGGAGAACTAAAATGGCAAAGCCCGTTCCTGTAACAGAAGATCGCAATGACGATGCTTATGAAGCCTATTTGTATTTGCAAGCCAATACCGAGTTTGTAAAGGCACACTCAACACCTAGAGAAAAAGATGACCAAGGTACAGTAGTTTTTATAACGGTAAAGTATCAAGGCAAAGATATAGTAGTACATGGGTTTGGTAAACCTAGGCATATAGCTTATCAAACTGTGGCGATAAAAGCTGCGGCAAAGATAAAAGAACTTAGTGCAATAGCTGCTTAGATAATTGGGATTTCTAATCAAGAATGATTAGGTAATTTCTTTCTAATCATTCTTGAGGTAAAAACCATGAAATTTGAATATTTAGGATATTCCTATGGGCTAGGAACTTATGAGTTTGATCCAGACTTCTGCTTGTATGAACCCACAGTACTAGTTACCATAGATAATCCATGTAAACACGCTGATATATGCAACGATTATCTCGATTGGTTAAAAGACAGTGTTATTCAAGCTCCAGAGTCGGCTGAGCTACCTTACAATAAAGTCAAACTTCATATATTGATAAAGTGCGACTTGGCTATCATAGATGCTCGTAAAATAGAAACTTTACTAAAGAATAAAGTTCGCGTATATAGTATTAGCGTCGTTAATTGCAGAGTCAAATACGTGTATGGGGATGGCATGGAAAGCACTGAATTATTGGTGTTTCTACACAACGCTACTGTTGCTCGAATAACAGAATCTCTGGTATTTGAGTACAATTCAAAATTCATACCTAGAACTAAGCTTGGAAGTAGACGTAAGTACAGCTTTTGCATGGATAGTGTTCTAATCGGAATGTATCCAATGAACTGGATAAAAGCTATTTTATCAAAAGCTGCTTTTATTGATCCTGAGAATATGGGAGAGAAAAGTTTCTTGTGCCAAGTATCACCTCCATGGGTATCAAGCACGACAATAAAGTATCAAATCATACTTGATGAACAAATACAGTATGCCAAAACAAATATCTTTCGAGCGAAGCTAAAGTATCTAAACTTTGACTATATACCATATTAGGAATGAAAAATGAGCGGAAAATATCAAGTATTTCATCATAGCAAACATTTGGTAAAGGCGTGAATTAACGAACTTCAATGCTACCATTATAGCATTTGAATGGGTTTCCGTTTTCCTTGTTCCATACTCTTATTCGTTTACGAAGTTCTGTCAGAGACAGACTACTAACTTTGTTCTTTTTTGAGTTTTTGGAACTGCTTATGATGCGTAAGTTACATGGGTGACAAACTTCTTGAAGAGTCGCTGAACTTGCCAATTTCTTTGGATTGTAATAGCCATCATGTATAGAATATCGGTGATCTAAATGATAATCGTATCTTGAGCGTTGTCGCCTTTTTGGATTGATGAAATCGATGTATTTGGCATAGACTATTTCAGTTAATTTCGTTACTGTCTGTCTATGCCAATAATAGTATTCATCTTTTGTGGAAAATTTTTGCTTTTTCGAGCATTCCAAACAGCCATATCCTTGCAGCACATGAACGGGTTTAGCGTACCACTTATGTCCTTCCTTGCATGTATGCTCAATATGTACCGAAGCACCTACGTAAATTTCAGTGGGTTTAATCTTATTTCCATGCACTGACTTTAATTGAGACAGGTATTCTTTATGCGACCATTTTTTCTTGCCTTTACCTACACATTTTGGACACGCGCCCTTGCTATTCACGGGTTTAATCGTCCATACGTGCCGACATACATTACATTCTAGTCTTACCTTAGACATCGCATTCTTGTATTCGCTAATGACAGCTACATTTCCATTATGCAACTCTTCTATTTCATCACAATACAGACTGTGGGACTTTCCTGTGTGAATGTTACATTCTGGACAACCTTTTCCCGTCAAAGCCAACCTAGGCAGTGTATTCCAAGTATGACCATTTGAGCATTTGAACTTTATTTTAACTTTAGATGAACTATACACTTCTAGTGCAAGAATGGAATCCCCGTGCTTTTCATACAACTCTTTACGAAAAGTCTTGTCTGTTTTTTTAGATTCGTTTCTACTACATATTCTGCATCCAGAATTTCCAAGAACACTGTTCGGGCTAACGCGATATTCGTGTCCCTGATCGCATCGATGAAGAATTTTGACTGAGCCTTTCACGTACTTTTCTACTGGTAGTATCTTCTTGCCGTGTTTTTGTTTTAGCTCGTCAAGGTATTGCTTGTGTGTTTTTGTTTGTGGTGCCATTGTAAGCTCTATGATGGGTGTCGAAGTGTTGGTATCAAATTATTGTAAACAAGTGTATGCAATCTGATCTTGTTGAGATTGTGCATACTCTTACAAGTAATGTGTGTAAAGGGGTGATCAATGAACTTAAATACCATTGTCGATACGGTAAGACAGCTAAATAGCGATGAATCCGTAGATAGACTTAATGCTCATTATACAACTGAGCAGATCATGCTAGATATTGCTAGTGTGTATACTGAATTACGATTGCTATTAGCTGATAATACGGATATCAAGCAGTCACTAGATAAAATTCACAAGTGCGTGAAAAATGATATTCTGTATAGCGACAAAAATAGGGATGCCAAGCTAAAATCACTCTGATGCAATACCTATGAATCTAAGACTTTCTACAGAAACAACATACAACGTTTTCTATTTTGTCTCTTGTTCCTCAATAAAGGACGACAAGATAGAGTTTGAGTATTATGGCGAATCTGTGGAAAGCCTAGAAGCTGGTATTTGTTTGTTGGAAAATGCTCGAATTGCTTGTCCTAACAAGCCTTGGAACTTGATTGTTTCAGCCAAACGTGTAGTAGTTTCCTCAAAGTAAAAAGTCTCTCTAATTTAAGAGAAATCTTTTTAGGAGACTACAATGCTAATCTCAATCAGCAAAGAAAAGCCTGTTTCTAGATTGTCGGAAGACGACTATGACTATTCAACTCTCTGAAAGACATGTAATAAAGCCTTCTCATTCTCTCTTCAACGAGTGTCAGTCTATTTGTCTAAAAACTGCTAGATTGTATAACGTGGTCAACTATGTTAGTAGACAACAATTCTTTGCTGGTAAGTTGGAAGCCTGTAATAAAGGAATTAGGTTTCAGTCAATAAAGTCTCATGAATGTTATCAGGCTCTTCCACGTAAGGTATCCAATGGAGTTAAATCTATTGGAAAAAGACTGGAAATCCTATTTTAAAGCTACCAAGGAATATAAAAAGAATTCATCAAAGTTTTTGGGTAAGCCAAAAATACCTTCTTATAGCAAACATGATGGAAATCTATTACCAAAGGTAGCTATTTATGATAGTCAAGCTATTTCCGAGATTAGCCTAGATAAAGGACAAGTAAAGCTATCACAGTCTACCATTGAATTCAAGTCACCTGTAGTACGTAAAAGTAACAAATATCCTAATAAATATCGTATCAATCAAGTCAGAATAGTGCCTAAACTTAATTACTTTGTGATAGAAGTGATTTATACCAGACCGAAAATAAAGGCAGATGTTGATTCCAACAGATTTGCTTCTATCGATCTAGGTATCAATAATATCGTAGCTCTACTCTTTTATGGCACAGTGGATCCTATTCTATTCAATGGTAGGAAACTAAAGTCTATCAATAGATGGTTTAACAAGAGAGTATCGGCCTTTGCAGTCAGGCCAGTAACTTTAAATGTAGTTACCAACTAATTGTGGTATATTTTACCATGGTTTATGCGACTGTTGTGGAACAACTCTGCTTATGACGCACTCGGCATAGTGAAACGCTATTTTCCGTTCGCGGCCATAGTTGAACGAAAAGGTAACAAGGTAGTCATATCAGAAAACGCTCGTTAAATATTGGAGTATCAAATGAACATGCTTCGTTATGCGGAAAAGAAACCAGAATTTGTCAGGATTCGAGTACCAACTATACATTCACCAACTCGTTTCTTTTTGCGAGAAATTCTACTAGATTCGGCAATGCATCAACTCATTGTGTGTACGGCTCGTTGCCCGAACAAAGATGATTGGCCGATTGAAATGTACGATTTGTATACTCAAATAGACGACTTGGAAAGAAAGCCAGTTTTGAAGCTGGAGGATTTATCCAATAGTCTAGTCTACGCTTGTAGAGACTCCTCACAAAATTTGGTAGTGCCTCATATTGCTCCAACAATTGAAATAGGTATATTTGATAATCGTACCTTGAACGCAGGCGAATTGTTCTATGACCCATATGCAAAGATATTGTTTCTTGGGGCGTTTGTTAATGGAACCGCTCAACGACACTGCATAAAGTGTGCGTAGAGTTCGCTAATCTCACTCGCCAAAATTGAGGTAGAGCCACTCACATGCCTATCCAATACACTACACAGCTTTGTCCGAGGCTAGGATTGAAAAAGTGTGTGTATGAGGAAGAGCTTATATCATAGAGGAACTTATGAACTTGACAATAGACACAATAAGTTTTATTGTAGGAGTGGCTCTATTCTTGTACGCTGTACTAGATGTAGAAGTCAGTGTAAGCAGTATAAAACTGCATAGAATGGGTCACAGTCAAAGAGTCAGAACATCTGTAATTGCTTTGATATTTACCATAGTTGGAATTGTATTTCATTACGTTCCTGATGGAAATGCAGTGTTGTCAGTTAGTACAATGATACATAGCTTTGATGATGTCCCTAATAGGGAAGCTACTGACTTTAAAAATCCTACAATAAGTAATGAACGTCTTGATATTTGCTTAATTCAAGGCTTTGGCTGCGGCTTGGATTCTGCCAATAAATGGTGTAGGCTGCACGATTTTCTGATTTCTACGTCGTTTCAAGTAGATCAAGTGGGATTAAATAAAATACGTACAATAAGTATTGGCGACAATTCCATCTGTAATAACGATACCTGTACAGCATTCACTTCGATCACATGTGCTAGATAGAGAAAGCTACAAGACTCTGCAAGAAACTGGCTATGCCAGTTTTTTTGTGTCTAAAATTTAGGGTAGTTAATAAGCTAATTTACCTGTACTTCTTTTGGAGACATTTCAATGAAAAGTTACGGTAAACTTGAGCTTCCAAGCAATACAACTTTGGCTGATTTGGGCATTTTAGATGATGTTCCTATCGGTATGCCTACGGTAGTCGCTCTGTCTAACGTACAGGGTACTGGGTTATTTGCTATAACGTCTTTTGTTGCTGATCCAGCTTCGGCTTCTGCTACTGTGCGCTCTATTGTGGGTACTGGCGATAGCATATCAGTAACAAATGGAAATGGCGTTTCTGGTAATCCAACAATAGACATTGGTAGCAACGTTGCTACTCTATCAGGAACACAGACTTTTTCTGGTTCAAAGACTTTTTCTAGCCAGATTACCAGTAGTGTTGCTACTGGTACTGCACCTTTTTCGATAGCATCGAGAACTGTAGTAACGAATCTAAACGCAGACTTTTTGGATGGCAATGATTCCTCATACTATGCAAGTGCTTCATCAGTAAGCACTCATATATCAGATCAAACACTTCATTTAACGTCAGGTCAAAATACTTGGCTTGATGCTATTACTGTTACCAGTGCAGAAGTCAATTACTTGTCTGGAGTATCGTCTAACTTACAGACTCAACTAGGTAACAAAGAGCCTACTATATCGTCAGGCACTACAGGTCAGTATTATAGAGGCGACAAGTCTTGGCAAACACTGGACAAAACTGCTGTTGGCCTTGGAAGCGTAGAAAATACTGCTCTATCCACATGGGCGGGCACGGCTAATATAACTACGCTAGGAACAATTTCAACAGGTACTTGGAGTGGTACTGCTGTAGGAACAACAAAGGGTGGTACAGGCCAGACTTTGTATACAGTTGGCGATATATTGTACGCTAGTGCAAATGACTCGCTATCTAAATTGAGTGGAAATACAACTACTACCAGAAAATTCCTTAGACAAACAGGTAATGGTAGTGTCTCAGCAGCACCAGCTTGGGATACTGTCACTGCTTCTGACGTTGGATTAGGTAGTGTAGAGAATACTGCTCTATCCACATGGGCAGGAACTTCCAATATTACGACAGTCGGAACTATATCTACAGGTACTTGGAATGCTACCGCTATTGGTATTACCAAAGGTGGAACAGGTCAGACTTCTGCTAGTGCAGCATTTAATGCTTTATCTCCTACCACAACTCTAGGCGACATTATTTATGCTGATGGTGCTTCTTCCGATACTCGTTTAGCCGGTAATATAACAACTACCAAAAAGTTTTTGAGACAAACAGGTAACGGTAGTGTATCTGCGGCTCCAGCCTGGGATACTGTCACTGCTTCTGACGTTGGATTAGGAAACGTTGAGAATACGGCACTCTCGACTTGGACAGGCAGTACCAATATTACTACGGCTGGAAATCTAACAGCATCGAGTTTGACTGTTACTGGAACTTTGACGGTAAATGGCGCGACAGAAACGATCAATTCCACTGTTACAACTATTGTTGATCCAATTCTTGATATTGGCGGTGGTACGGGCGGCGCTGCTCCAATATCAAATGATGGAAAAGATCGTGGTCTTGCTTTTCAATGGCATAACGGCACAAGTGCAAAGCGTGGCTTTTTTGGATACGACAATAGCACAGGCTATTTTACCTTTATTCCAGACGCTACTGTTACCAGTGAAGTTGTAAGTGGAACAAAAGGAACATTAGACGCTACTATTCTTGCTGCCAATGTTTCTGGAGCCTTAGCTAGTTCAAATATGCCTGCCTTTACCGGAGATGCTACGTCATCTTCTGGTGCGTCTGCTTTGACATTGGCAACAGTCAATTCAAATACAGGCTCGTTTGGAACCGCTTCAAAAGTTGCTACTTTTACCGTCAATGGAAAAGGCTTGATAACTGCTGCAAGTGAAACCTCTATTGCGCTTGCTGGTTCTGCCATTACTTCTGGAAATGTAGCAGCTACAGTTGGTGGGACAGGTCAGACTACATATACTGTCGGTGACATATTGTATTCAGGTGTAGCTGATACACTTTCAAAACTTGCTGGCAATACAACTACTACCAAAAAGTTTTTGAGACAAACAGGTAGTGGTAGTGCTAGTGCCGCGCCTGCTTGGGATGCAGTAACAGCTACAGACGTTGGATTAGGTAGTGTAGAGAATACTGCTCTATCCACATGGGCAGGTAGTTCCAACATTGTCACTCTAGGAACTATATCTACAGGTACGTGGAATGCTACCGCTATTGGTATTACAAAAGGCGGTACAGGTCAGACTACAGCTAGTGCAGCTTTCAATGCTTTATCACCAATTACAACATTGGGCGATCTTGTATATGGAAATGGCGCAAATTCTGCTACTAGACTTGCTGGCAATACGACAGGTACTAAACAATTCTTGTCTCAGACAGGTAACGGTAGTGTATCTGCTGCACCATCTTGGTCAGCAGTGAGCAAGTCAGACGTAGGCTTAGGTAGTGTAGAAAATACCGCTTTAAGTACATGGGCTGGCACAGCAAATATAACTACAGTTGGTACGATTTCATCAGGAACCTGGAGCGGCACAGCAATAGCGATTACAAAAGGCGGTACGGGACAGATTACGGCATCGGCATCATTTAATGCTTTATCTCCTACAACAACTCTAGGCGATATAATATACGCCGACGGAGCTTCTTCTAATACTCGTTTAGCTGGCAATACGACAGGTACTAAACAATTCTTGTCTCAGACAGGAACAGGCGCAGTTAGCGCCGCGCCTTCGTGGAGTGCTATTAGTAAATCAGACGTAGGCTTGGGAAGCGTAGAAAATACTGCTTTAAGTACATGGGCAGGTAGTTCCAACATTGTCACTCTAGGAACTATATCTACAGGTACTTGGAGTGGTACAGCGATAGCTGAAACAAAAGGCGGAACAGGACAAACGTCTTATGCACTTGGTGATACGCTATATTCTAGCGCCACGAATACCTTATCTAAATTGAGTGGCAATACAACTACTACCAGAAAATTCCTTAGACAAACAGGTAATGGCTCTGTTAGTGCTGCTCCAGCCTGGGATACTGTCACTGCTTCTGACGTTGGATTAGGTAGTGTAGAGAATACTGCTCTATCCACATGGGCAGGAACTTCCAACATTACAACTGTCGGAACTATAGGTACTGGTACTTGGAATGCCACAGCAATAGCGATTACAAAAGGCGGAACAGGACAGACTTCTGCCTCTGCTGCGTTTAACGCATTAAGTCCTACAACGGCTCTTGGTGATTTGATTTATGCTGATAGTGCTTCTTCCGATACTAGACTCGCTGGCAATATAACAACTACCAGAAAATTCCTGAGACAAACAGGTAATGGTAGTGTATCTGCTGCGCCTGCTTGGGATACCTTGACCACTTCTGATGTTGGTCTAGGAAACGTCGAGAACACAGCATTATCAACTTGGGCTGGCACTGCTAATATAACTACTCTAGGAACTATAGGTACGGGTACTTGGAACGCTACAGCTATTGGTATTACCAAAGGTGGTACAGGACAGACTTCTGCCTCTGCTGCGTTTAATGCTCTATCGCCTATTACTACTTTGGGTGATGTTATTTACGGTAGTGCCGCTAATACCTCTAGTAGACTCGCTGGCAATACAACTTCTACAAAGCAATTCCTGAGTCAGACAGGAACAGGAACAGTCAGCGCCGCACCATCTTGGTCAGCAGTAAGCAAATCTGACGTTGGATTAGGTAGTGTAGAGAATACTGCTCTATCCACATGGGCTGGCACGGCTAATATAACTACGCTAGGAACAATTTCTACCGGAACGTGGAATGCTACTGCTATTAGTGTAGCGAAGGGAGGTACTGGATTATCTGCGTTAGGAACTGCCAATCAAGTTTTAGGAATGAATAGTGGCGCAACTGCATTGGAATACAAAACTCTTACACAGGGTTCTGGTATTACAATAACTCATGCAGCAGGCTCAGTAACAATCGCATCAACAGGTACAATAGGAAACGATCTTACCGCAATAGAAGCTCTATCTTCTACTGGCGTTCCTGTTCGTACCGCTACAGATACTTGGGCACAAAAGAGTCTAGGTATAAATCCAGATGACATTGTACAGGCTTGGTCGCTGTCAAAGTCTGCGTTTATAGATGGCCCTGTAGGTTGGGTTGATCTGGAATGTGGTGCGACACAAATGAGAACTAACGGCTCTACCGCACCTACCTATAAAGCCAGTGTTGGTACGCAGATGGATTATGCGTTTGTTGGTACGGGTACTACCGTAAACGAAGGCTGGATGCGCTTCCATTTACCACATGACTTGGTAATCAATGCAAATAGCAAGCTGTATTTTCATGTACATTGGTTTCATACGACAGCTAGTCCTACAGGAAACGTGTACTGGCAAATTGATTGGGTGTATGGTAAAGGCTATAGTCAGGCAGAAATGACTGCCGCTACTACAATAGGCATTACAGGTACTCCTGCTGCTTATACTACTAGACCAAAGCATCAAATTGATGAATGTGCAGAAGCAAATGCTATTCTCAGCACAAGTCTTGAAGAAGACGGCATAATCATGATACGAGTAATGCGTGATCCAGCAAATGCAAATGACACGTTTGCCAATGACGCTTTTTTACTTGGAATAGATTTGCACTATCTATCAATGGCTGGTGGCAGTACCAAGGAAAAGATTTATCCATTCACAAAATGGTATGAATAAGGAGCCTCTATTATGCTGAACCCAACACTGAATATAGTAGCTGTTCCAGGATTACGTTTTCCGTTTAGAAGTAGTTTTTCACGTAGTAGTTCTGGACTATACGTAAATAAACTCGGAATTTTGCAAAGTTCCAGTAGTGACTTGCGCGATAACTATGATCCAACAACTGGCGCTTACAAAGGCTGGCTATTGGAAAGTTCTCGCACTAATCTATTACTGTACTCTCAAGCAATAGATACGCCTAATTGGACTTTAGCCAGAGTTGTGTGTACTGTCAATGCTGCTACAGCGCCCGACAATACAACGACAGCCTGTTTGGTAACTGATGCCAATGACGGCACTTCTGGCAAGCATAATCCACGGCAGAATGTTACAACAGACATTACTTTGCCACATACTGCTAGTATATGGATGAAGCGCCCTGCTTCAAATGCTACGCAGTACGCTTTCATCTACATGTACGATGCTGCAAATCCACTTGTAAATTCAACTGTTTCTGTTTTTGATTTGGTAAATGAAACAGTTATATCTACCAATTCGATTGGGGCTACCGTATCGTCGAATGCCGAGATTCAAAAGTATCCTAATGGCTGGTACAGACTAATAACATCTGTTTCAACTTATGCGGCTTCTGGTACATTAGCTCGTACTGATTTCGGCTTTACCACATCTACCGATCCAAACTTTATTGGAACTGGAGTCGAATGTATGTATATGTGGGGAGCGCAGCTAGAGCGAGCAAGCTCTGCGTCTTCTTACATTGCTACAACTTCTACAGCTACCACACGTAGCAATGATAATGTTCCAATTGATGACGTTGATTGGTTTAATACAAGAGAAGGTACGTTTTATACGAGAGTTATTTACAACGAACTCTCCGAAGGTTTGTGTACTTTCAGTATTAGCGACGGGACTGACAACAATAGAATAATGTTACGTCAGGCAGGCTCTCCTCATACTCAAAGATTAACTTCTGTTGTATCTTCTGTAGTATCCCCAGATTTGACTATCTCTGGAACATTGGCTACAGGTACAGAGTATCGTATTGCTGCGTCTTATGCAAACAATGATTTTGCAGGCTGCGTTAATGGAGGTACTGTGTATACAACAGCATCGGGCGCAATACCTAGCGGCCTAAACAGTGCTTCTCTAAGTCTTCCCTCTAATCACAATCTGCTACAATTCGCATACTTTCCCGAGCGTTTGACAAATGCAGAATTACAGAGGCTAACAGCATGACTATAAGCCCATCATTTAATATTGTAGCAAAGCCCGAAGTTCCGCCACATCATTCTGTGGCATTTACACGCACGGGAAATGCTTATCGTGTAAACAAATTCGGCATATTGGAAAACATGGGTCAAAACGTGTTACGGCATGACTATGATCCGTCTACAGGCCAGTATTTAGGATGGCTAATAGAGGCGGCTGCTACCAACTATTTGTTACAATCAAACAATTTCAACACGAGTTGGTCAAAATCAAATCTTACAGCCGTGTACAACACTGTAGGACCAGATAATGTAGCCAACAGTGCTTGTACTTTGACTGACTCGGTAGACGCCAGTCCCACGAACCATTCTGTAGCTCAAGGTATTGCTCAGACAGCAAATAGGGCAGTAAGCTTGAGTGTATGGGTTAAGCCTGGAACTGGGAGATACATTTCTCTGTTCGCGGCAGAGAGTGCGCTTACGTTTGGAAATGATGGCATACAAGCTGTTTTTGATTTACAGACATTGAGTATCAGCGCGTATAACACTGGTACTGGTTCTGGAGCAACTGGCCGTATAATAGCGTATGCTAATGGTTGGTATAGGCTATCTCTTGTGGGACAGCCTAGCACACAGTCTACAGGCTCTACCTTGTACGCTAGAATAAGCACAGACGGTGACATGACTGCCAACATGGCGTATCAAGGTACGGGAAGCACCTGGTATTTGTTTGGCGCACAGTTTGAGCTTGACTATCTAGGAGCGACTTCCTATATTCCAACAACAACTACTTCTGCCACTAGAAATGTTGACTATCTTCGTTCAACTTCGCTGAATTGGTTCAATTACAGTGAGGGTACTTTTTACACGGAATTCAAGTTTATTGCGACAGCCAGTACAATTAACCATACTCCTTTCAACATTACAGACGGGAACATTCTTAACAGAAAGTACCAAGCTTTTAGTCAAAATTCAGGACAGTGTAGCTATAGAGAATCAATTGCGGGATCAGGATTAGCTAGCGTAACTTATGGCGTGACTTCGCTACCCACAGGTTTTGTCAAAAGTGCTGGTCGTTACATGTTGGGTAATCTAGACTCTTCGGCAAATGGTGCTTTTGGCTCAACAACAGCCTCCTCTTTTATTACTTCTGGGCTAACGACTCTGTGTTTAGGATCAGCTAACGGTTCGTCTTCTTCTGGAATGAACGGCTGGATACGAGAGTTTGCTTATTTTCCAAAAGGCTTATCTGATTCAGACATGAAGGTATTAACATGCTCATAAAACCTACTTTTCGACTAGTAGCAAAGCCAGAAATGTTGTTACCGATTGATGTGGATTTTACTAGAACGACTACTGCATATCGTTCAAACAAGTTTGGAACTTTGGAAAGCAAAGCTGCGGGCGCTCTACGTCACGATTACGACCCTTACACTGGCGAATATCTAGGCTGGCTACTAGAATATCAGTCCACCAATTATTTGTTAAATAGCGAACAAACCGATCTTTGGACAACAACAAACGTAACAGTATCAGCAAGTATGACAGACGCACCTGATGGCACTGGTACGGCTGATAGTATTACTGACAACGCTACGTCTGGTCTGCACTATGTATCTCAGACAGTGGCTTATAATTCCAATCAAGTTTGGACTTATTCCGTATATGTAAAGGCTGGAACTGGACGCTATGTGTATCTGAACATTGTAGACAGTACTTCCAATAATTATGTAAGAGGCTCGTTTGACCTACAAACTCAGACAACGGCTACCGCGACATTAGGAACGGGAACAGGCGTATCTTGTCAAATGACTCCTTGTGCTAATGGTTGGTATAGACTTTCTGTGACGGGACAGCCAAGTACTACAAGTGATTCCTCAGTCAAAGCGCATTTGTACATGTCAGGCTCCTTGACAGGAACTACCTATTCAGGAACAGGCAGCACTGTGTACGCTTGGGGTCACATGCTTGAACTCAGTACCTACAGAACATCCTATATCAAAACTACGACGGCTTCTGCCTCACGCAGTTCTGATAGTATTAAATGGCTAACTGGTAGTTGGACAAATGACGCAGAAGGTACATTTGTTTTAGAATTCAAGCCGTTTACAAATAACGCTGGAGAAGTATTCCGACATGACGATGGTACTGCAAATAACGGACGTAGAATTCATGTCACTCAGTCCACGCTAGCAATGTCTACCTTCGAACTGATAGCCGGTAATTCTCACAATAGCGGTATTTCCTCTGGCCCTTCCATCAATAATGGCTATGTAAAAGTCGCTTATGGCTATGGCAGTGGTAGTGCAATAGGCGCGGGTAATAACGTACTAGCTGCTTCTAATCCCTATTGTGCTTCTGGCTTGACTGAAATGCACTTGGGAATTAGTGGTCATGGAGCATCTACTTTCTCAGGCTGGGTAAGACAGTTTATGTATTTTCCGCGCAAGCTATCTGATTCTGATATAAAGTCTCTTTCAACTTAGGAAAACACCATGTACGATTTAATAACGTTTTGTTCCGATACTGCGGCTTTGGTCGCTGAACTACAAGTCAAATTGCCAAATAGAGTTTCGATAGATGAACAAGGGAATCCAATATTCCTGATTGACAAAACACCTACTGTTAGAAACGGCAATGAAACGCTAGCTTTGATACGACTGGATCAACAGGAATTAGAAGAACTGTTGTTGGCTGACTTGCAAAATCTTACGATACTTGGAACCTATGAACAAGTGTTTGCTGATCCGAGTAAAAAGTCGATATATGATCGAGTCTATCCGAGACTTCCGATAACTGTAAATACGGAAGACGGCGAACAGACTTTTGTTCCGCCGGAACTATTTGGCGTATTTGCATAATTAAGGAGCATCCATGAAAATCACTTTGGCTAATCTTGACGCAGCAAAGACAGTAATTGCAAAAATTGCAAACTCTGACCTTCCAATTTCAATGAGCTTTAAGCTGACTCGCTTTTTAAAAACAGCAGCCCAAGAACTCTCTTTGTTTGAGGAATCTCGCACTAAGCTTATTGTAAAGTATGGCAAAGAAAGCGAAGAAAGGCTGGGAGTTTTCACAGTTCTTGACGAGTACATGGCGGCTTATCAGTCAGACTTGTTGGAGCTTTCTAATACCGAAATTGAATTGGAGTTTCCGATTACAATGACTGACCTGGAGTCTCTTGGCGATGCTGTAAAGATTACTCCAAGAGAGGCTATAATGCTTCAAGAGTTGTTTGCATAAGTTTTTGGTAAACACGGCTGGCTCTCAGGTGGGAAACATGAAGTCGATCAGGAATGCAGAGTATCGAATTAAATCCCGGTGTTTACCAATATCAAAAATTCTATGGAGACTTTGGTGGACTTTTTTGATATTAGTCGTGCTATGCTTCATTTCAATGCCCTTCTATTACAAGTTTAGCATTTACAAAAAAGTTGTGATAATTGATGGAAAAGAAACAGAAGTAGAATGTAAGCACTACAAAAATCACAAAATTGAATATTGTAAATACGAGAATACTAATTTCGTCGAGTAAAAGTTCTATGCCGGTGTAACTCAGTTGGTAGAGTATCTGATTTGTAATCAGTTTGTCGCGGGTTCGATTCCTGTCACCGGCTTATCCATTTGAGTATTGACAATGCCATTACCAGTCAATCGTAAGAACGAACGCTTTTTCCTGAGAAAAGTAAGAGAAGGGCATTACTCTGTCTCTAGCAAAGGCGTTGTAGTAAACGAAAAGACTGATAGAATACTTGATAAAGTAAACATCCGTGGCTACATTGAAATATCTTGCAAAGATAAATATGGTAAGGCTAGACATATATTAGCACATAGACTCGTGTGGCTCGTTCTTAAAGGCGATATACCCGATGACATTTTTTTAAATCATAAAAACGGTATAAAGCACGACAATCGGCCAAAGAATTTAGAATTAGTTACAAATGCTGAGAACGTTCAACACGCATTTGACACTGGATTGAGACAAATAGAAGAATCTACAAAAAAGAAGTTAAGACTTCTAAATCAAGGAGAGAAAGGTGCTGCTGCTATATTCAGCGACGATTATGTACGTAAGTTAAGAGCCTATTGCCATATAAAACAATCAAAAGGTTGGTCAAAACGTAGAGTCGCAAAATATGTGGCAAAACGAAGCGGACATAATGTGCATTCTATTAGAAAGATTCTATCGAATCGCTGCTACAAAAATGTACAAATCTAGGAAAGAAATATGAATCTCATAGAGCATTTGCAGAAACAGCATGAGTTTTCACAAAAAACATTTGGCCCAGGATATCGTACTGACACTGTAATTGCTCACATTAGAAAAGAACTAATTGAAGTTGAAAGCTCACCTCAAGACATTGAAGAATGGATAGACATTGTTTTGCTGGCTTTTGATGGCGCATTACGTTCTGGAAATACGCCAGAACAAATCTCACAAGCATTAGCAGCAAAACTAAAAAAGAACATGTCCCGTACTTGGAAAGATTGGAAACAAGTCAAGGATGGCGAAGTAATCGAACATATTCGGAGCTAGCTAGTATGAGCATCAAAAATGCTGTCAAGCAAAGTTCAATAGCCGCTGGCTATGCTGTAGCTCTACCTGTAGCCTTTCTCTCATTCCTAGCAATAGGATCAATATTCTCCTCACTTAATCGTTTAACGCGCAAATGATTGTTACTACAGCTTTATTTGTGCTAACTCTAGCGCAGATAATATGGAACATAGAACAGTCTTTGCGTTGGAATAACGGTTTTTGCCGAAAAACAAAATTGCCTTGGCAGTACGTGACTACAGTTCGACAAGACTGTAAAGTATATACTGACGGCCAAGGCAATTTCTGTTATCAAGATTAAAGCGGGTATAGCTTAGTGGCAAAGCATCTGCCTTCCACGCAGACTACGCGGTTTCGATTCCCGCTACCCGCTCCATATTCTGCTAACATAGAAGCATCTTCTGTGTAATATGACTCTAGCAATTTATCAGCGTATTGATATAGAATACGTAATCACCTTTTTTGCCTTTTGCTAACACGATGGCCTCTATCATGTAAGACATCCCAATGCTGTCAGCATGGCGACACTTGCTGTGTAAGATGAGAAGAACGCTGGGATTTTGTCAGCACAGTGACACCTACTGTTGCAGCACGCATTACCTTCAAAGGGTGAATACTTTGAAAGACAAACTTCTAAAAGCTTTATTTGCTTTGATAGCGATAGTGTGTGCAATACTGATTGCTAGATTTGCATGGAATTCGATAGAAGCATTTACTTCTCAATTTTGGTATGCTGTATTCGGATATATGTATATTTATCTGTGGCGCAAACTAGCAAAAGAATACGAGTGCTAGCGTGCAAGCATTTTTTTCACGCATGTATATTCCAGATTTCGGTGTTCCGATGAACGAAAAACAAATTCTTGACGCCTTTAATCGTGCCTATGAAATGGCTCCTGAAACAATGCGATTGCTGGCAATAAATAAGATTCCAGCGCAAGAGCTTTTGGATCATTCAGATTTTCCAGTACAACGAATGCCAATGTCAACTCTCTTTTGTGCTGATGGATTAAGTGCAGCGAACATGATTCTTGGAATGATGTTCAACAAGTATATCGTGCTAGAGTTTGATGAAACTGCTGACGCAGAGGGCGTTCATCGAATAAAGGGATTCAAGTATCTTGATCTAATTGAGCCTGAAACTGATACATACGGTAATACGATTGCCTTCCCAGGATTACAACGTAGATTCTCGGTTGAGTACAAAGGAAACAATACTTTTGACTGCAAGCTATCAAATCCATCTGATGAAGAACGTGATTATATATGGCAGATTGTCAGAGCCTACAGCAATACACAAGATATAGACACCGTAAAGTTTGACTGTGATTTGTCTGTTGGCATCAATTCCATAACGCTTTATGGAGTTCTAATCTATGCTCCGTGCATCATCGAACAACAGACTGAATCTTTGCCATTAAATGTCTTGACGCTAGCCATACAATACGACAGGGCTGAACACTCTTTTATGCAAAAGTTTTTTGAACTATGATTAACGCAAGACACATGAAACGAATAGCTCAGTCCATGACTGAAATATTTGTCACTGACTTTCAAGAGAATCCAAACTATCAAGGCCGCAACTTTTCATGGCAAACATTTCCAGAAAATTTCGCTGGTCTTATAAGCAGTCACATTCCGACTAGCTGTTTACGACATGAAAAAGATTTGTCTGTTTTCAAAAAGTCTGAGGCTAGAATAAAAAGATGGATAAAAAACTACGCAAGGCAATTGATAAAGGCTAGAGGCTTAAATGGAGAAGCTGTCTAACACATGCTATATAATTCATGGTGATTCAATAGACATTGTTCCAAAATTGCCAGAAAAAAAGTTTAGTTTAGTATACTCGGATCCTCCGTATGGTATATCATACGATAAATGGGACGTGTTACATGACAACAAAAATAAGTCTTTGCTGGTAGATGGTAAAAAACGCAAACGTACTGGAAAGCCTATTCGCGGTTGGTCAAAAGAAGATGAAAAGATTTCTAAACAGTATAGACAATGGGTTTTTTCTTGGGTAAAACATTTGCCAAGATTGTGTGTACCTGCTTCCGCTATACTAATACATAACAGTCGAAGGCTAATGCACTCGTTTATTCTGTCAGCAGAGCGAGAGTTATTGCTACAAGACATACTGGCTTATATTAAGCCAGGATCGCATTTTCAAGCATTTCGCCCGTTTCCAGACGATCAGCCAAATATTAGAATAGGTAATCTCTCCCCAAGATGGGAACCAATTCTTGTGTTTAGAACAAAGTTCAAAGGAACGAACAAGAGTATCATACAGCAGTACGGTACTGGCGGAATGAACGTAGAAGAATTCAAAAATTTTACTGGCAGCTATAGAAATATGATAGAGGCTTGTTCAGTAAAAGTAAAACAGCATCCAACACAAAAAGATGTTGAAACTACAGAGTGTCTTATAAGAACATTCTCTCCAGAGAAATCAAGAGTGCTTGACCCATTTATGGGTAGTGGTACTACTGGAATTGCCGCACTAAAGAGTGGTAGAGTTTTCGTAGGTATAGAAAAGAATAAAAAGCATTATAATACTGCCAAATCACGATTATTGGAGTTTATTCATAATGAGCAACGCAGACTGTGGTAAACTACGCAAGGCAATTGATAAAGGAACGCAACTTGAACTCCCAACCTTAGTATATGCCTGTTCTGTATGCAAAGGAATGGGACAGTACGAACAATCGTACAATGCAGGTTGCAGCTTTGGAATGTATAGATCAATGGGTCCTTGTGACTTTTGCCAATCTACAGGCTTTCGCTATCATAATGGGACGCCAATACCAAAGTCTGTACTGAATCAAATAATCGTAACAAACTCAGATACAATAGAAATCGCCAACATTGATTCAGACGCCATCTCTCTAGTCTGTCAAAACGAACGTATATTATACGGGTTCATAGACGACGAAAGCCTAGAGCGTGTTCGACAAAAAGTAGTTGAACTGGTGACAATACCATTTACTGTAAATATAGTTGATCAAACCGATCAAGAAGTTACCTTTCACTTTGCCTTTCCTCTGACAGAAAGAACGTATTTTTTGTCCATAAAGGTAGTGTACCGAGATTGGCATATACTATGATGACAATTCAAGACCTGTGCAGAGAGACGCTCTTTGGTATCGACATAAAGAATAATGCCCAACTAGCTTGGGAAACACTACATACCGAACTCTCCAAGCATCTAAGCAACTTTTTACTGGAGCTTGTATACGGTAATGACGGTAGAGAGTACGTAGCTGTTGTAATTTATGAGCAACTTGGTATTACTGTAAATCGTTCCATGTATAGAGTAGACTTCTATACAATATCAGAAGAACAACTGAACGAAATATTCGAGTAACACCATGGAAAACACAAAAAAGATTTTGCTCAGAGACGCCTATCAAGTCATAACCGCGTCCATGTATGTTTTGCTGTTGGCAACTTGCCATGAAGATACAGAGCTACGCAACTTGGTTAGACAAGACTTGAAGGATGCTAGAGCAGACGTAGATAACACCAAGCAATATGATATAATTCCAGACCTTGTGTATGTCTCTTCGGTACATATTTTCCATTACGGAACGTGCTTGCTAAATGCGTTGAAGGAAAATAATCTGACAAAAGATAATGATTCACTCGTATCAGAGTTAGATTACTATGTCAGCGAAATGAACAAAGTTGTTAATCCAAAAGAAGGCTCTGATGAAGCTGATTTTGAAAGCAATTTTGACCCAGACTATATCGTATTGTACGATCTGACTGGCGGTCATCACAGCTTTGGTAAGACAATACGCTTTTTGCACAAGAAACTGCACGAACTAGCAGAGAGCAAAAGCGAAGATTGATTATGGGAGAGTGGCGAAATTGGTAGACGTTCGAGTTTTAGATGCTCGTGCCGAAAGGCGTAGGGGTTCGATTCCCCTCTCTCCCACCAAATTTATGAACTCAGTCATCTTAACTGAGTTATATGTATGCTATTGAATACGATACATTTTATTGGTCCGATCCCTGTAAAATGCAAAAAGCATCAATTTCGATGCGTGTAACGTTAGGTACTGTGTTATGGATGTTCAATTGGGTATTAAGGTTACTGGCGATGATGGCACGGTAATTCTTGATGTGCCGATTAGTTATAGTGGCATGGACATGGCTCATGTCTTGGCTGTCGAAGTTTTGGAAGCAAAAAAGATTCAAACTCTTACCACTTATGGCATTCAGTTGGCTCTGTCCAAGAACGCGATTACTCAAGAGTACGCGGAATGGCTACTAGCAGAATTGAACAAGCCTGTGGAAATTCCAGACTTTCCAGTGATGAAGCCTGCTGCGTCTGATCGCAATTGTTGTAAAAAGTAGTAATTACTGGTACGGCTAGCCGTACCAGTCAATGTCAGCAAAGAGACATTATTTTTGCAATATCTAATCCTCACATTCGAAATATTCTGTGAGTTTAGCCATATCTGCTGAACAACTCAGTAAGCAAGTGCTAGCAAAGCAAATTCTTTAGTTTTTTGGTTATAGCCTCGTGGCGGAATTGATTAGACGCAGCAGTTCAAGGTACTGCCGCCTTTGGGCATAAGAGTTTAAATCTCTTCGAGGCTACATCTTATCAGTTCAAAGATACGTTTTGAACAAGTCGAGTTCAACTCGTAATACTAGTTTGACAGCATTTACCATACAGGCAACCGGCGATTGCCTCTAGTTTTTGTAAGTTCAAAGGCATGTTTTGAACAAAAAAGATATGTTTAATCCTAAAGTTAGCTAGATAACTTTCATCTAGCAAGTTGTGTTTAACTCTTTTGTAAGCTCGATTACATGCATCGAGCAGTTTTGATTAACTAAATGGATGACTATCGTGAATTTGTCTGCAATCAGATTTAGGTTGTATCCCAACAAAGAACAAGAACGACTGTTCAACAAGACAGTCGGATGTTGTCGATTTGTGTACAATCAGTGTCTAGCGCGTAAGATCAAGATTTACAATGAAACTGGAAAGTCTCCAAACTCATATGATCTAATAAAACAGCTTTCTCTGATTAAGAAACAGTCAAAGTTTAGTTTCCTGAATGAAGTTCAAGCTACTTCTCTAAATAATTCCGTTTTAGACTTAGATCGCTCGTATCAAAACTTTTTTAAACATGGTATGGGCTTCCCTAGATTTAAAGCTAAGGGAAAATGTCGAGAGAGTTTTCGTATAACGAATAATGGTAATGATATTTACGTCAAAGACTCAAGTATCAAAGTAGGTAAATATGGATATGTTCGTGCTAGAGGGAGCTTTGACGTATACAATACAGAGATCATACAAACATATACACGAGTATGCCCGTATCTGGCATATACAAAGCAATCCATGCTTTACGAACATAGACGTATTCTCTGTGTACCATCGTAGCCACTCTGCAAGTGTAGACGCATCTTCTATACATCCAGATTCAATGTTCAGAGTTCTCCACCGAAAGTCACAGGCTACCCGACAACTGTGTATGAATAGGAAAAGCGACGAAAGTCCTGGCGTTTGCATATCGGTCGGAACGCCACCTATTTCTAGTAACGTAATATGAGTGCAAGCACCTATTTTGCACATAAAGATCAATAAATTTGGAATAGTACAAATGACCAATCGAAACATATTGATGCGAGATACACGCATAGCCTTGTCCATAGCTCAACACGCATATACATGCATTGAGAATCGAACAAACAAAAAACTGCAAAAGGCTATACGCGAAGAAATGCTTGAGAAAACCACCAATTTTGTAAATGTGCTTCGTAGTGAAGGCATCGACAAGGTAGTTACCATGTTTTCTTTGCTTTCAATGTATCATGCAATTGCTATTTGTCGAGAACTTTTGGACGAGTGGAAAAAACTTGATCTGCAAAAGGAAGACATGAGCTTTGTAGAAGGCTTACGATTTGTAGTCGATTTCCAAGATTCAGTTTTGATGAAAGAGGTAGGATTGGAAAGAATAGAACCAGATGCTTTGAACATACAAAGTGCTGTCATATTCAATTTTAACAACCCCGCTGATTGTTTTGGTAAAACCATTGCCTTTCTTCGTAAGCTGAGAAAGAAATATCAGCCGACTGATACAAATTCGGCAATGTAGGTCATGTCGATGAAAGAAAATCTAAAAGACACTCTTCTCTCTCAAGCAATGATTCTAAGTGATGTAGCCACATGCGCTTCCATGCTATTAGAATACATAGATAATGAAGGCGTCAAAAAAGCTGTCTTAGAAGATATGACAGAAATGCTACATTATAGAACTGGAGAGCGTCCAGACATAAGCGGCAATGAGGAATTAGTTGGAACTCTAGCTCAGTTATCCGCTTATCATTTTTTGTGCAAATCGAGAGTGCTAAAAGCAGCCATAATTGAAGCAGACTTGACTCTAACACCTTCAGAATACGAAACTCTAAATGTGTTTGATTCGTTAATCGAGATTCTATCTGGAGTAGAAGACTGCATTCAAATAAAAATAGATGGTTTATACCCAAACTATGTTGTTCTTCAAGACATGAATGAACCATGGTTTTCCATGCAGCGTACCATCAAAGCCGTAAAGGAATTAAATAGAATTCTGTTGGCTGAAACAGAAGGGACAGTACATTGACATGCTAGACTGTAAACTACAAAAAGCTGTAAATGACATTCATAGTTTAATAGACATGGGTGTGTCTCACGAAGACATTGAAGACTTGCACAGCCTAGTAGTTGATGTTTTGTATGAACACTGCTTCGACGATAACTATGGAACACCCGAGTTTAACCCTCTTATAAGAGGTATAAACTACGGAATCGAACAGGAACCCTTTAAAGTATGGTTTAGTCCATACGTTGGAAAACCAATTGAAGTCTACCCAGGCTTCGACAACATTAGACGGTGATAAATTATGCCTACTGGAACTTGCGCTGTGCAACAAGCTTGCTCAAACAAAGTAAAAGAAATAATGGAAATATTTGAAAGCGGTATTGTAAAGATAAATTGCAAAGACCTTGACATAACATCAGAATCATGGAATACGATCACCGCTTATCACAAAGTTCCTGCGACCTATGTAGAAAATCCTGATGGCGACTATCTGTTAAAAGGCAGTCTAAAGTTTGATATGACTGAAACAGCACCAACACATGATTTTCCAGAACACGAGCCTAGTGCCGAGAATCCACATGGCTTTATTTCAGACATGAAAGTCTGGAAAGCGTAATACCTTTTACGGCTACAAACACGCATCCTTCTCGACTGTTTTCTTAGCCTACCGCGTGTTTAATTTCCGTACCTTTTTAGAGTCGGCTACAATCTGGCATCCTTCTCTTAACCGCTCCTTGAGCGATTGCCATCTACGCTAGATTCCTTTCCGACACCCATTATAGGAATGAATTATGACAAAGAATCAGCTATATATTGGAGCATGTAAATGCTTGATGGACTATTTCAAGACAGATTCATTTCTGCCCAAAATAGCCGTTATTGGAGATACATTTCAAAACAAAAAGACTTTTAGTATTGCTCACTTGACGACACTAAAAGATGTTTCCAACGAAGAATCAAAGGTAATTCTGGCTTCTCTGTTCGACCCATTCTATAGTCTAATGGCGGAAGTTGAGACATTTGCATTAGAACTACTTGAGTTTCAAGACTACATCAAAAAGATTGATATTGAGCAAGTCATAAAAGAAGCAAATGCTATACGTGGTTCAACACTTCTGTTTCCAGAAAAGTATTGGAATAAGATGATAGATCATTTAAACGTCTTGGAATTTGAGCGAGAGCAAAGCAAGTTCAAAATCATGTCTGGCGTACTAGGAAAGTTTGTAGGAAAGTCTACTGTAAAAGAGACGTTGTGTCTAACAGACAGTTTCAGACATCCGCAAGCAAGATCACTAAATGATCTTTGGCTTGTGTGCGGTAATGGCACGGTTCCAAAGTTCAACGTAATGATAGAGATTGATGAAGAGAAGCTTTTTCTAAGCTACATGTTTTGAAACTGTAAATAGTATTAGCAGGCTACGATTGTGCATCCTTCTCTTTTTTTTGGAAAAACCTCGCACAATCACTTTCCCGCATCTGCCCCGTTAGCTCAACGGTTAGAGCAGCGCCCTCATAAGGCGTTGGTTAAAAGTTCAAATCTTTTACGGGGCACCATTTTATACAAGCCAAAGCCAATTTCATTGGCGTTTGAAACATAGCGTATCTTTTACCAGTTCACAGATATATTGTGAACATGCGCCTCGATTCACTTCTTATAGGCAGGAACTCTCAGAACGTAGAGACATTGCGTTCAGTATTTAGCGTGATGCGCGGAAATGTCAAAGTTTTATATTCAGAATGGCAAAAGATTATCTCAGAGAATAGAGTTATTATTCTCAGTGTAGAAGGACAGGAAGCCAGTTTACAGGAATGTTGTGAACACCAAAGTTCGAGAAGTCTAATGAGTAGCAATATTAGAAGAATCTCCATAGAAAAGGACAGAGGTTACTTAGAGGTAGACATTGAAGTAAAGCGTCTTACTACTGATAAATTGAACGAACTAGTGGAAGAAGAAGCAAAACGTCGAGACAAGGAACATGTAGATATGCTAGGAGGTACAGAACGCGATTACGAGTACAAATACGGTAAGCAATACTCCGTATCGTTAAATGTGCATAATCATACAATAGATGATATTTACCTAGATGTTGACGAAACAAAGCACCATATTACTGACATGACCATAATGGACTCGAAGGTAAAGGAACTTACGCTTCGTGGACAGCTATTTCGAGCATTTACCTTGAACTTGGATAATTCTTCCGTATCAAAAATATCTGTTTCCGCACCAATATTCGTAGAGATTATATCTTCCAAGATTCCGAAGCATGAAAACTTGATTGTGCATTCCTATTGGAATCACGGTATTATTCAGTCATCAGTAGATATTGCGAACAAGAAGCACACATTTTTGACTGAATTTCTTGCAAAGAAACATAATATTAGGAATGATAAATTTGATAATACTAATGCGACACTCAGATTTAATACCGAACTATATAAATGGCAGATAATGCCCTTGTTACCTGGGGCTGATAAGGAATCAATCCTTGACTACTTTGATGCCAAGCTCAAAACTGGCTGTTTTCGTTACAAGCATAAACGAGAATTAGCTGGAAAAGGAATGGACTTGGAAAAGTTTGTAGACGCAATGTACATTGATTGTTTATAACACGGGGCCTAAAGTTCTCAGAGAATAGAGTTATACTCAGTGTAGAAGTACAGGAATCCTGTTTACAGGTAAACAGATTTCATCACTATTTGGGCCGTTAGCTCAGTCGGTAGAGTACCTGACTTTTAATGCGAAAACGGGTGAGTTCGACTCTCACACCTTCCACCAAATTTCTCGAACTTACTAATTTAGTTGAACTTTGTTCAATTCATTAAGGTAAGTTCGACATGAGTGATTTCCATTATATAAACGGCTATGTTTTAGTCTATAAGCCAGATCACAAATCTGCATTCAAAAAAGAGTCATCTGGGCACAAAGGATATGTTTATGAACATATTCTAGTAGCAGAACGGAATATTGGTAGATCGTTAAGAGCAACAGAAGTGGTTCATCATCTTGATTTTATCAGATCGAATAATAATCCATCAAATCTGTTGGTAATGGAAAACTCAGAACACAATAGACTGCATCGATGGATAAATCAAGGCGCAGAGCTACTTGGTAAACAACGTTTATACCAAACTCTTGACGAGTTAGATAACTACTGCGGAAAGCCTCACAAACAGCACAAAATTCTAAAAATACGTAGATGCGAGATTTGTTCTTTCCCTTTAAGAAACAGTCAAGAGCATACTTGTTCTGAAAAATGCCATAAAGAGAGAATACAGCGTGAATGTGGGATTCACGAAAGTCAATTAACTAGAAAAAAGTTAAAGTCTCTGTTGCGACAACATTCATGGGTAGCTGTAGGTAGAATGTATGGCGTTTCAGATAATTGCATACGTAAATGGGCAGTAAAGCTAGGTATAGACCCAAAGAACTATGCAAGAGGCTTTGAGAGATAGGTCGTGCGTTCGAGTCGCACACGGCCCACCACTTCATACAAGCCAAAGTGTATCTCTTTGGCATACCGGATAGAAACACAAGTATGGCATTCCAAGGCTATGTGGATTTTATAGTCAAGTCGCTACAAATATTGCAGTCACTCGCAACATGAGTTGACCCACGCGAAACTAAGGTATTTCCAAGGCTATGTGGATTTCATAGTCAACGCGATAAAGCGGTATAGAAATGATTTATGAAAGCGGTTTGGTATTCAAGTATTTCCTCGATAGAGGTTTCGAGCCTAATATGGCTCAGATACATGCAACAAATCTGTTGATAGATAGATTCAATGAAATCTATCTAACTGAGGATGTTAGTAGTCGTATACTGTCGATCAATCTTGGCAGTCAGAAAGGTAATACAACACTTTGGCTAGCATTTGCCGACGCTTATCCGAATGTTCATTTAGCCTTTGCCACACGCGATGTAGCTAGAGTCTACAATAGCAATACCATAAAAGACCTTCTAAAGCAGAAGCCCGAACCTGGAGCTATTGTAATATACGATGCTGGTGGAGCAATGTACGCTTGTAGCGGCATGTTTAATGTCTCGCCCGAGGACATTAAAACATTTGTTCAGAAAAACAATGTCAGAGCTTTCATAATAAGCTAATGTACTGTCTTGACGTAAATTGACGAATACTACATGGAAAGCGCAAATGTTTGACTCTACTTTGGTATGTCAAAAGTTCGTTGATAAGGGATTCAAAGCGAATCAAATTCAAACTCACATGGCTAGCCTGTTAGCTGAGATTTTGAATAGCCTTGACTCAGAAAATGAACATCAAGAACGCATATTGTACCTATATGCCGGTAGCAGAAAAGGCAATACTGAATTGTGGAGAGCTTTCAAGGAATCGTATCCTGAACATATTCATGTAGTGTCATACACACTAGAAATGTCAAAGCATTTTGGATTTGAAGACTCGATTAAAACAATTCAAAAGCGGGATGATCTTAAAGACAAAATTGTAATAATTGATGCAGGCGGCGCATTGTATCTTCAAAGTCGCGCTACTGGCCTCACTCCAGGACAAGCTAATACATTTGTGAACGACAAAAAGTTGAGAGCGTTGGTGTTTAGTTGACTCATAATACAGAGATATTCCAGTAAAAGTTCATTGCTAACTTGCTAGCATTAGTGCAAGTAAACGAGCATGAGCATGTTGATTGACTAAGATTCAGGTCGTCCATTATACGCTTTTGCTGAATATTCGGTAAAAACTGTAAATACCTTCGTAGAGAAAAAACAAGCCAAGAGCTTTTGTCAGCTAATCATGAGGAACGCATGAACAAAGAACGTCTTATTATGGCACTTGACTTGCCTGACTACAAATCAGCTTTGGATTTCGTGACTGACGTTGGAGATACTATCCTCTTCTATAAGATAGGATTAGAGCTTCTAATGACAGACAAGTATTTTACTCTCATGGAAGATTTGCATGATTTTGGTAAAAAGGTCTTTGCTGACATAAAGTTCTTTGACATTCCTGAGACAGTGGGTCGATCTGTATCAAATCTTTCAAAGCATGAACCTGAGTTCATTACAGTTCATTCTGGCAGTCAAGCCATTTTAGAATCTGCTGTAAAGAACAAAGGAAATTCCAAGATACTAGCTGTAACGGTATTGACCTCTATTACAAGAGAAGACCATTATTTTGATGGATTCCGAGCAAGCTGGATAGTTGAAGATGAAGTTGTTGCTAGAGCAGTAACGGCTTTGGCGGCTGGATGCGATGGCGTAGTAGCTTCTCCATTAGAAGTAGAAATACTCAGAAAGGAAATAGGACAAGAATTTATAATCGTCTGCCCAGGCATTAGAAACAATGCAGCGATTAGTCAAGGAAATACACAAGATCAAAAAAGAGTCGCTACTGTTGAATCTGCTTTCAAGTCTGGAGCAGACTATATTGTAGTTGGTAGACCGATTAGAGACGCAATCTCATCAAGAGACGCAGCACAAGAATTTCAAGACCAAATAGAACAGGTCTTTTCAAAAGTGAGTTGATCATGTTTCTAAATCACAAAATAGCTTTGATTGAAAATCATTCGTTTTCCGAAGAAGAGCTAGAGCTTTTAAAGCCTGTAATCGGGAAGCCCTTTGATGCCAAACAGTTGTTAGATACTGGCATACTTACTGTCATGGTATGCCAAGATGAAGAACGCATCTACATAAACAAAGCATAAAACTTTTTCGGCTACGTATTTGCTTCCTTCTACTAGGAACTTTGGGTCGTGGGTTCGAGTCCCACCAACACTAGAAATAGTGTTGTAGCTCAGTTGGTAGAGCAAAAGTGTAAAATGCAAATATACCTTCCGAACCTATTTTGAGGAAAATGCAATGTTAGAGTCCTTCAACGATGGAAACGAAGTTACAAGGAACAGATTTGCAAGTTGCAAAGCGAAAACGAAAGATTTCGCATAGCATTACAACGCATTGCTCTAAATACCTATGGAGATTTACCAGCACAAGTTATTGCTGGAGACGCTCTCTCAGGTAGAGAACTCGGTACATAAAACTTTTTCGGCTACAGAAAGGCATCCTTCTAAACGTATCTTCACGCGGCTAATATAGGTTCGACTCCTATGATACCAAAGTATTTGGTAGATCGTCTAATGGTAGGACAGCCGCCTTACAACAGCCTTTCTACTTTCCGAACCCATTACCTTTTCGGCTACAAGATCACATCCTTCTATTTCAGGTTCGACTCCTGGGAACTTCTAATCGGGGTTCCCTTGCCATTGGGGCACAGTGATCTTACTTTCCGAACTTTATATGTCAAGTGTGAGAACTCTCACAGTCAAAAGGCACTCTGCTGCCTCCCGCCATATAATGTTGGAAAGACTTACCTATTCTTTTCAATATGATTATTTCAAAAATCCCTGTACATTTGCATCTAGGCACAGCTTCACAGCTTAACCAACCCGAAACTCACGGTATCCACTATTCAATGGTAGACTGGCCTGAACCAGAACTAGCTCTTTCCAATATACGAGCCATTCTGGAGCGTTGCCTAGCAATTGATGTAGTTCCCGCTGGCTTAAAAAACGGAGTTGTCTATAGAATTTCGGATACAACGCCTGCCTCAATACATTTGTGTTCAGGCTTTTCTAGTCGTGTGCGTCAGTATACCTTGGCTGATGCTGATTACCTTATACATATGGGTATAAATCCGATCAGGCATTTCTTTGAAAAGAACTTTTCCGCATGGTACATTAGTGGACAAATGTTTGTAAATTTCAATCTTGACGTACATGAAATGTACAACATGCGTGGCTTGACAAAAGAATTTAGAGATTACTTAGACACGGTGAACAACAATGGAAACTAACAAAATTTTATTACGTCGCAAGCTGTCAGTTTACGTTCCTGTTGAGGATTATTTTGATGGTATGAGCTACGACACTGTTAGCGATTATCTGTCAATAAATAGCGAAGACAGCGGAACGCTAGGCGCACTAATAGCCAATGTAAATAAGTTGGGCTTTTTGTTTACGCCTGAACTGATTTCCTCTTTGATGCTCAAAGGAAATAGGCATATTCGTGAACTTTCGACCTGGTTAATTCCTGAGTTAAAGGAACTTGTCGGCTCTCGTGATTACTCGCCAATGTATCCGAACTTTCCTAAACAAGTAATGGAAGCTAGCGACGAAGAACTGTTCATAAATGCAATTTTGCATTACTTTGGCGATGTACTAGGAACTAGAATACTGCCCGAGTATGAAAAGCACCCTAGAGATGCCTTGGGATTTGATTTCTCAAAGCAAAAGCCACTGCGTTTGTGCAGTCTTGCTGAAAGAAAAAATCTATTGACCAACATTCTTACTCAAAGAAGCAGTCCCTCTGACGTAGATAAAAAAGATATTGTTGACCTTCTAAATGAAGGTAACGAATTCTATGGTGAAGATATTCCGAATCGTGAGTATTTGGCTTACTTCATCAAACTTATTCACAGCGACAAGGATAAGCTCAAGAGATACCGTAGATTAGTTACTACAGCTACCGACGTTTTGCGTATTGCTGTGGCGATGAGTGATGGTGATATATCTTTGGCCGAAGACAGCAAGTTTGCAAAATTCTGTCGGCAAGATAGAAAGTTTTTGCTGTATTTGTTGAACAGAATTCCGCCCAAGTTCGCCAAGGAAGATATGGTGCGCTATGAGCAGAAATGGAAAAGGCTTGGCGAAAAGCTACATCCCGGTGAATACAATGAAATGTTTCCAGAGGCTTATCGTTGTTTTGACAGCCTGCGTAATTCCAAGATACGTACTTATGCTTCGCGTGTAGAAGAAGCGATTAGTATGCGTGATTGGGAGGAAGTTTCAAACATTTTGAAAATGCGTCCTGGAGAGTTTGCTCGTGGCTTGTCTCGTATGCTTCGTCTGTGTGACGAAGAAATTCATTTTCCAATAAAGGTAGATGAATCTCCTGACACTCATGTTATACTGCGTTCTTTTGAGAGCGTAATTGGCAAAGTGGCTTCCAACATACTATGGACGGTATATGCCCACTTTAAGGGCCATAAGCATCTTGAACACAAAGATCGTATTTTCTTTCCGAAGGGAAATACAGCCAAGCCGATTGTGGGCGAAAATCATTTGCCTTCCATTCAAGAGAATATTCAAAAAGTCATTTGTACCATCATCAAAAAAGAGTTGGTGCATCGGTATTCTCAAAAGGACGTATTAGGCACTGTGTACGTTGATCCGATTTGCAAGACACTTATTTTGCCGACTTCCACCCGAAGCGCATCTTCACAATTACGGACTGTAGGTAGAGGTAGCCGCTTTGATGTTGATACAAAGTATCTACGTTTCTTTATGTGGTGGAAAGATCAAAAAAACGGTGGCAGAGTTGATCTTGATCTAAGTGCCATAATCTTTGACAAGGATTGGAAGATGATCGGTAGGGTAAATTGGACTCAACTGCGTAGCCAAGCCTATAATACGCTGACTAATAGTGTAGCTTATGAAGGAGTACATTCCGGCGATATTACCAGTGCTCCAAACGGTGCTTGCGAGTTTCTTGATATAAACATTGGGAATCTACGTCCGCAAGCTGCCTATGTAGCAATGGCTGTATTCTCTTATATGGGACAGACGTTCGACACTTTGCAAGACAGTTTTGCCGGTTTCATGTGTCGAGATGACAAAGGAAATGAAGGCGAAGTATACGAAGCTCCTACAGTTCATACCAAGTTTAGTCTTTCCACAAAATCTACATCAGTGTGTCCGCTGATTTTTGACGTAGCAAATAAACAAGTTGTTTGGGTTGATGTAACAGTCAAAAAGAACGCGAGAAATTCGTATGTTGAAGATAGTTGGAAAAGCGTTGCCCTGGCTGGACAGTCGATCATTGACTACGTTCATACAAGGCCAAATTTGTACAGCATTTTCAAAGCACATACAAAAGCTCGTGGTGCCGAAGCAACTTCAAAGGAGACGGCAGACTTTGTAATTGCTGATGATGGAAATCTGTCTCCATTCGACGTAACTAGAATAATGTCTGAGTTTTTATAAATGCTTCGGTATAAAGCTAGGCATGGAACAAGGTTTATTGCGGACGCTGACTATATAGATACAGCGTCCGTAGTAAGAATCATAAACGAAAAAGGCGAGAAACTCAATGTAGACCCAGACGATTTGATGGAATTTCTGACTGTCTTACATAGGCAGGAACTAGCTCGTACCTATGAGAAAATGACTAGGGAAGAGCTTTTGAGTGTAGTAAAAACAATGGCTAACCTGTGAGGAAAGTATGAATACTGATTTGACTGAAATTGTTTTGATTGCAGATAGAAGCGGCTCAATGGATAAGTTGCTCGACGAAACTGTTGGCGGCTTGAATAACTTTGTACAGACGCAAAAGAACTTGCCAGGGCAAGCAAATTTTACGCTAGTTACGTTCGATGACATGTACGAGCGTCCTATAGATCGTAAGAGTATTCAAGATGTACCAGAAATCACACAGGCAATGGTTATGCCTCGCGGTATGACTGCTTTGCTGGATGCTATTGGCCGCACTATTACCTATATAGGCGAACAGTTGGCTAATACACCAGAAGAGAATAGGCCATCAAAGATTATATTCGGTATTCTGACTGATGGTCAAGAGAACGCAAGCAAAGAGTTCGTTCCTACAACACAGGAAATTGTTAGTGGAGTAAAGAAAAGTCAAAAAATCTTTGACATGATTACTCATCAACGCGAAAAGTATAATTGGGAATTCGTGTTTCTTGCCGCGAATCAAGATGCTTTTGAAACGTCGGCTGGCCTTGGTATCAGTGGACAAGCTACTGCTAATTTTGATGCAACAAAAGCAGGCGCGACAATGGCTTACGCTTGTCTCGATAGTTCGATAAAGAGCTATCGAACCAAGGGCGCTGTTGACATGAAAGCAAACTAAACAAACAAAGAAAAAAGCCGAAGACCAAATGTTTTCGGCTTTTTTGTGGAGAGCTAAAATGTGTTTTCAATATATTGATCCATGCGTAGATCGTCTCGTTGACAATGTGTTTTTGAATGTATGCAAAAACCTACATGATCAGGAGCAAGAACCGCCTACTACTGTAGAGCAGATTCTTGCTCACATTAACAAGTCTCTACAAAAAATGCCTGTGCAGGATTTTAGTGTGGATGGAGGATTGTGCCTAGGATTCAAAACAAGTTCAGTCAAAAAGGGAAATAAAAGAGGCTGTCAAGTAGAACTGATCTATGCAAACGATCATAAAACTACAACGTTTTTTCGCTCTACACGATACGCAAGATTGTACGGTAAACTCTGTATAGGGCAAGTATTAGCGAATGTGAATATAGTTCCAATAACTCCCGTTGAGTATATAAAGATAGATATTTCAGTCAGTGCATAAAGTGATAATTTTAACTATCATTGTTTTTTGAGTTGATTAGCACATGACTATTACCGATTTCATACATGGAGCGTCAGACTTTACTACATTTTTGACTTACATGTTTATTTCATACTGGACGTTTCGTTTTTCAGCGAAGCGTCCTCGTTACAAGAAAATGCTATCTTTGTATACTGCATTCATTTTCTTTTGCGGTATAACTCATTTAGCTCATGTTTTATGTTCGGAGGTATTACTTGATAGTCCAGACTTTGTGGCTTTATCTACACTTGTCACAGCGATAGTCTCTGTATGGGCAGTATTTGCAATAATTCCATTCTTTCCGATAATAATGGACTCATCGACTCAGGAGGAAATAGAAGACCTAATCACTATTAGAACACAAGAGTTGAATCAAGAGATTAAGGCTCACAAAAAGACAGAATTTCATTTGACAAAAGTATCCAATTATAGACGCGCTTTGAGTTCTATAAATAAACTAATTGTGCGTTCGACAGACATTAAGCAATTGCTGTTGGATGTAGGTCATACGCTGGAGACTTTTGGCGAAGCTAATGACGTGTACATTGGTAAGCTAGTTGATGGTAAATACGCATCTGTATACCGTAGTTCTATAGATGAACAGCGTCTTAAACTGTCAGACCTGAACCAAAATCTGGTAGTAGATTACGACGTAGACTCAAACAAGACGAGCGCCTACTTTAGTATAAAATCCTACAAGCATGACTATTTATTGTGCGTTGTGTTTGACACACTGCACGGGCAATACGAGTCCGACTATCTTGATCTATTGGTAGAAATTGCTTCCGATGTTGAGTTCTCTATCAAGAATATAGAGTCCTCGGAAAAATTCGTTAGTCTTGAGTCAAGTTATTTCAGTGCAGCAGATCGAGTACGCTACCTAGAATCGCATGACACTGATACCGGACTACCTAATAAAAAGTATTTATCGGAGCTAGTTGACTCAGTTATAAGAATGAATAATCGCAATCAGAGCAAATTTGCTTTTTTGTGTATTAGAGTCAATTCTCTCAAAAAGATCAATGAAGTTCATGGTCACGAGGCTGGCGATTTGATCTTGGATAAGCTTGCGAAGAATCTAGTAAATTGTCCAGTGATTTCTATTGGTCGTATTAGTAATGATGAACTCTTAAAAGTCATTGAAGTGTCTGCAAAAAAAGACATTGAGAACGCAGTAGAGTTCATACTTGGTATGGCTGAGAACGATATTGAAATCAATGGAAATCCACAAAAGATTTCTCTTAATGTTGGAGTTTCCGTCTATCCAGAAGACGGCACTACGTTTGATTTATTGTTAGACCATGCTAGTGCCGCACTATCAATGTCGAGGGAACTTGGTCGCAATAAATCTGCTTTTTACGATGATAAAGAATCAGAAAAAGCAATAGCACAAATGCGAATCGAAAGTCTGTTGGATCGAGACTTGCGGCTTCACAAGATTGGCGTTGTATATCAGCCGCAAGTTAATATGGCTACTGGCGAAATAGTTGGAGTAGAGGTATTAGCTCGTTGGCATTCTGATGAACTCGGAAGTATTGCTGCTCCAGTATTTTTCCAAGTCGCTGAGTACTCAGGCTTGATAGTTAAACTTGGCCTTGAAGTGCTGGAAATGGCTTGTAGACAATGGCGTGAATGGATTGATAACGGAATGCCAGAAATAAGGCTATCTGTAAATGCGTCTGCCTTGCAAATGCATGATTGTCTCATCTTGCAGCCAATGTTAGATATTTTGGCAAAGTATGATATTCCGCATCGTTGTTTTAATCTTGAACTCACTGAGACAGTATTAGTGTTGGATACTCACAACGTAGATGGTTGTCTTGACCTAATTCGTAGTGAAGGTATAAAGGTATCCATTGATGATTTCGGTACTGGCTATTCCAGCCTAAGCTATCTAAAATCATTGCACACTGATGAGCTAAAGATTGACAAATCTTTTGTATCTGACATTATGGCTACAGGAAATTCTGTAATCGTCAGGTCAATACTTAAATTGGCTGAGGACTTAAAACTGGAAACAATAGCAGAAGGAGTGGAAACTGAACAGCAGAGGCAGACACTACTTGATCTAGGATGTCAATTCGCTCAAGGCTATTTATTTCACAAGCCTTTGGATGCCAAGACTTTATTTGAAACTGTAATGAAGAATGTTTAAGGTCAGTCTATTATTCTTCTACCTGCCAAAAGCGTCTAGAGACTGCCTAGACGCTTTTTTGCTTCGAAGGCTAATTTAGATCATATAATTTGTGGTGACTACTGTGATCTACACGTTACGAGAGAACTTGACGATTGTTTTTTCAGGAAGCGATATAGTTGCTACTTTGCAGCACAATGGTAAACAAGTTGAGATTTATCGAGTGCCGTTAAAAGATATTGTTATAAGTAGTAGCTCAGACGAATTATCTCTGAGTTATGATACTTGTCACGAGATTTTAACTGTTCTTAGAGATAAACTGAATCAATTATAGGAGAAACAATTTGGACACATTAAAGCTGATTCATGCTGTATCAGATTTTGCAACTTTTATAGCATATTCGGTAATAGCCTATGGCATATCACATTTGATTAGAAAGCGTGCCAAACATAGAAGGCTATTGTCGTTGTTTGCTGTTTTTATTGCAACCTGTGGTATAGTGCATTTGTTTCATGTGATATTTTCCAAAGCCGCTCTTGATAGCGAACCAGCAATAACCATAGCTACTTTGGTAAATTCATTCTTTAGCATATGGACAGCTTGGGTAGTGCTGCCGTTCATTCCAAAAATAGAGTCGTCTAATATGTTTAATTCTGACGAGTTATTGGAAGCGAGAACTAACCAGTTATCTGCTGTAGTAAAAGAGTTCAAGAAGGTAGAAGCAGAATTAAACGTATACACCGACTCTTACAATGTTCTAACTGAGGTGAATAAGACGCTACTGAAAACAATTGACATTACTCATTTATTTTCAGAAATAAGTAACATACTAACGCTATTCGGAAAAGTTACTTATGTTTGGGTTGCAGAATGGACAGAAGACAAGTATTCCCTTGTATATTCTTCTGCCAATTGCCCTACGCTTGAAAATCTGTGTGATGGAGTCACTGCTTCTGAATTTTTCGATGACCAGAACATGATCGTCGAAACAGACAACTCAGAAAAGATTGCGTATTTTCGCATACACTCTGAGACAAAGGAGTACACTCTATGTACTGCTTTTCCGATGGGCATAGACATTCAATACCTAAAGACAATTGTGTCTGTTGCACAAGATATTGAAAAGTCCATTCTAAACGAGGGAATAGAACAAAAACTAAAAGAAGTAGATGCCAAGCGTCTGGAGGCTCAAGCCTCTCTGAGTTATTTTGAAACGCATGATAAAACTACGGGTCTATCAAATAGAGACCATTTAGCTAATATAGTTAAGCTACATTTGTTTCCAACTGAAAAAAAGTATTTTGTTTACTTTCTTGATATTGACGGACATTCAAAGGCAATTGACGAAAACGGCCATTATTTTGGCGAGGCTTTGATGATAGACGTAGTGTCTCGATTGTACGCAGTAATAGGGAAATCTGATTACCTATGTAGATTTGGAGCTAGTGAGTTTCTTTTGGTATCTCAATTTGAAAATGCTGCTGACGCTGCTGATCTGGCTGCTAGAATTACGCAGACTTTTACGACGCCAGTGTCCATAAATGGAAAGTATATTGAGCTATCCATAAATATAGGAATATCATCTTACCCGGATGATTCGAATAATTGGGAGACTTTAGTTGTAATTGCTGATAAAGCTAGAGCTTCCGCCAAAGAACATGGAACTAATACTTTTGCATTGAGCAATAAAATGATTGTTGACTCAATGAAGAAGGAAAAGTATTTGATTCGTGATCTTGAAACTAGCAATATATCGCTAGTTTATCAGCCACAAGTTAATATTTTTACAAACGAAATCGTTGGTGTAGAAGCTTTGGCTAGATGGTCGTGCGATGAATTAGGGAAAGTAGATACGCCGACATTTATTCAGATGGCTGAATACGCAGGAGTCATATCAAAGTTTGGTGATTGGGTAATTAGAGAAGCTTGTCGTCAATGGCGAGACTGGGTAAATGACGGTATGCCGCTAATAAGGCTATGTATCAACATTTCCGCTCTACAACTCAGAGATTGTTCTATTCTGCCAGTACTAGATGAAGTAATAGAAAAGTATTTGATACCCACTTCTTACCTTAGTCTGGAAGTTTCGGAATCTGTTTTGGTAAGGGGCTTAACTGTTGCCGAAGAATGTTTGGAATCTATTCGGAACAAGGGAATTCGTGTATCCATTGACGACTTTGGCACAGGCTATTCGAGTCTGTCTTACTTGCAGAACTTTAAAACTGACGAAATCAAAATAGACCAAGTGTTTGTTCACAGCACTGGCTCAAGCAATGTAGCTATCGTGAGAAACATTCTAAAGCTTGCCGAAGACTTGAAAGTCTCAATAGTTGCAGAAGGTGTAGAAACTGCCGATCAAAGACAGGTTCTAAAAGAGTTGGGCTGTACGATGGCACAGGGAAACTTGTTTTACCCGCCAATGACAGCCGACAAAGTGTCGCAGTTGGTAATAGAAAATAAGAGGTAGCCTATGACGGAACAAGAAATCGAAGATGAAATAAGACAAAAGAAACTTGATGCTCCCAGATTGACACCGGACTATATAGATGGTTTGATTGTTGATGAATTGTATCATGTTTTTCCTAATACAACCACAACTGTTTGTTGTCTTGTATTAAAAAATAACTCTACTGTTGTTGGCGAATCAGCCTGCGTAAGTAGAGCTAATTTTGATGCAGAGCTTGGCAGAAAAGTTGCCAAGGAAAAAGCTCGTAGAGAAATATGGATACGTGAAGGCTATTTGTTGGCACAACGTCTTTTTGAGGAAACACCATGAATATTTTGGACAAAATCAATTACATCAACGAATGTATGCAAAACGGCAAAGCTCTTTTGGACGCAAAAGTCTGGGCAGACAGAGCTACACGCATCGGAACTTTGCAGCATTTTCTGACAGCACTAATAGGCTTAGGTGCGGCTTTTGGCTACACCTTTAATGTATCACCTACAGATATATCTTCATTGGCTGTTGGTATTTCTGTTCTTGTCGGCATACTGTCTCAGATTTCAAATGTAATACATGTAGCCAGCAACCCAGAAGCGGGCGAAGACACATCAAGATCGCTGATAAAGCCAAACGTTTGGCCGAAGCTAATCTTTTGGACGTTCCTCGACGTAACTGTCATAGCTGCTGCTGGCTATTATATCTCGGTGCAACTGTGAAATGGATGTTTTTATTTCTACTTACTGCTTGTACCAACGTAAAGCTAGATCACGTTGAATACAATCGACTGGTAGCAATTAAACAAATTGTGGCCGAAACTTCCTGTACTAAACTAAATCTGTCTGCGCTCAAGCATGAAGTTGACGCTCAACAAATTTATTCACAGTATAGAGAAAACCGTCCAGAAATGGCGAAGGCATCCAATCTGTTAAAGTCTATGGTAGACGAGTTTGCCGTACTAATGAAAGGTGGTTCTGCCTCGTTTTGTGAACGCAAACTACTAAACATAGACAACGCTGTTACCGATATGCTTAGAACTGAGGGATCATTGCTATGACACTCGACGATCTTAAAAAGCATAACATTGTAGAAATACGAGATTTTGTTGCCAATACTGACCAACTCATTTCACTTTACGAAAAAGGTGAACTGACTTTGGAACAGTGCAAAAGTCTAGTAGAAGACGAAAAGCGTTTGGTGTTGATTAGCGAAGCTATGCAAGACTTGAACAACAAGGCGGTCTTTCAGCACGTTTTAACTGTACTAAGCGCCATATATTCCAACATACCATTAGTCTAGGTGACTTATGAAGAAAGCTTTTTTAGTAGGAATCAATGCGTATACACAATCAGCTTTGCGCGGATGTGTAAATGATGTGAACTCTGTGTTCACTCTGCTTGAAGCAAAAGGCTTCGCAGGTAATATTAGGCTTATTACTGACAAAGACGCTACCAAAGCCAATATTTTAGCTGGACTATCTTGGCTTACCGCTGACGTAAGGCCAGGAGACCAATTAGTGTTTCATTATTCCGGTCACGGCTCACAAGTTTCTGACTCTTCCAGAGACGAAGCTGATTTCCGTGATGAAATCATTTGTCCAGTTGATGTGTTTTCCGGCAATTTCATTACCGATGATCAATTGAAGCAAGCCTTTTCCTTGCCAAGTGGTATTACCGTAGACGTGTTCTTGGATTGCTGTCATTCTGGAACAGGTCTTAGAGACTTTGTGGTAGAGCCTGTAGAAAATGACGTTGTAGGTAATAGGTATCTTGATCCTTCTCTATTCGATAGTGGTATCGACGAAGAGAAGGAATTCCGCAATTCCATGCGCGATTTTGTCTTGCTACCTACCAACAACATAACGCTGTGGTCTGGTTGTCGTGATACACAAACATCAGCGGACGCCTACATAGGCGGAAAGTATTGCGGTGCTTTTACCTTTAGCCTGTTGGAAGCAATAAAAGCACATCCAGGCGTAAGTCGTAAACAGCTAGACAAGTACATTACGGCATCATTAAAATCGCGCAATTTTGCACAAGTTCCTCAGTTGGAAACAGATACGATTAGTGGAGACAAGGTAGTCTTCTAATACCGTGCTGTCTCAACATAAGGAACATGTTGAGACGGTAAACTATCATGGAAAAGACCTTGAAAATACACATTTTTCTTTTGAAGCGCGGTGACTCAGTGGCCGCAAAACTCAATTTGAATACTTGGAAAGTTGGAAATATTACAAGCATATCCAGAGATAAAAGCACTTGTAGTATTTTATTCAACGATGGAACAAAGACAAGGATTGAAACTTGTCGAGTTCGGTATTTTCCTGGAAAGGGGTCAGCAAGAGTTTATTCAACGGATGAAATAAAAACCGCTTTAAAGCCTAGGAGTTAATATGCCTCAAGCATTTCTGAATAGACTTCACGAAGACGTTGATATTTCAATGGACGAATTGGAATTATTGTGGAGCCGAGCAAAAGAAGCGGCCAAGCGTTACAAAGATGGTGAGCAGTATTACGCTGTTGTAACCAAAATCTTCAAGAATATGATCGGAGCGCATTTTCCAAAGCAATGGCAAAAGTATCAGAAAATGCGCTCCGAGTCTTCTGCCAAGACCAATTTGATACTACATTTGGAAGGCGATTATACTGCTAGGTTGTACGCGCTGTTCAAGTTTATTGAAACTGAGACTCTACAAGGAGGAGGTGTTACAATAAATGTAGAGTCAAACGAAGGTAAAAAGTTGGAAGTATATTTGGATGGCGATGGACGTGATAAATTGACAGTAGATGAATTGTAGAGGAAGCGACAATGAAAATATACGTATCCTTGAGTGGCGAACTAAAAAAAGGAAGCCATGTCATAGCTAGAGTAGCTACAAATGCTTGGAAAGTCGGCGATGTTACTAGCCGCTCCAAAGAAGGTAACTGTCTAATTCTTTTCAAAGACAGTACAAAAGCGCGTATTGAAGACAAATATATAAGAGCATTGGACAAATCAGGCAAAGCCACTGTCTATACGACGGATGAAGTTCGTGCGTTTCTTGGACTAAAGCCAAAAGAAACGCAAAAAGAAAAGCCACAATTGCGTGATCCAGGAGAATCCAATCGCGCTGTGTTCGTTCTTCAAAAAACAAGATTAGCTTACCCAACATATGTTGAAGGCTATTGGAAGGCTACAAAAACTGAAAAGTCTCCATACGCGTGGCCTGTTCCGGGTGGCTCAAAACCCTCTGGTTTTATGGCAAAGCTCAAACAGATTGAAGAACATGCTGGTAAAAGTCAAGATAGAGGCTTTTCTGTTTGCCGACTATGTGGAGAGAAGAATGGTAGTAAGGAATATCATATAAGAGTAAATTTCAACGGCGAACGTATAGCTGTTAGATGGCCCGAGGGATATTCCCATTATCTATCAAAGCATAAGATTGGTCCTAGTAAGGAATTTGCCGAGATTATAATGAATCACAAGTAAACGGTGAATACTTTGAAGATGCTGATTAGCTTATCGAACATATCTAAGCTTCCGCTAGAAATAGCGGAAGCATTCAAACTAATTGCTGACGAACAACGTGGAGAACCAGAACTAATAATGTCACAATTACAGCGTTGGTGCCCAGGAACACTTGGCTACAATGCTGAGCATATTGGTGATCTAAGTCACAGAATGACTCATGCTGTACTATATGGAAACTTTGGCTATGAATATGTCAATGATAAGGTAAACAAGTGTTTAAGATCGCTAACACAAGCCTATGGATTTGAAAAAGAACTTGAAGAAAATGTAAAGAGTAATTCTAGGCATAAGCAAATGACAGAAACCGACTTTCGAAATAAGTTGGTTAAGGCAATGACTGCCTATGCAATAGCACACTCTAAGCTACCCGCTTACAATGACTTACAAAAGTCTGCCAGAGATGCGGCTGTTTGTTTGGGCAAACAAAACTACGAAGGAACGATATTACATTTGCGTAATATACAAAAACATTTGGCTACTGAAAAAGCCTATAACGTAGAAGCAGCCAAATATTCTTTGATCAACGGCAAGTTACAGGTGTTATAACAATGGGCTTCCAGCTAAAAGACTCGAATCAGGTATTCATTTCCAAACGTAAGTTGGACACGCTTCATAGCGCCTTAGCCAAGATGCCTATCATATTAAATGACTTGGGTAATAGGCTAATGATTTTGGAGCAGAACTTAGCCTACTTAAAACAGTCTAATCAAGACTATTCGGGCTTGGAAGCTGAACTGATCCAGTCCTACGAGAGATACAATATTATTCTTTCAGCCTTGCTTGAAGCAGGTGTCATACAAATTCAAAATGTAGCAAATACAGAAGCGGTTACAGAGGCTACGACTAATCGTGAAAATAACTCTGAAAACGTAGTAAACTTATTCAATGGACATTGATTTTTCTGTTGATATAGATATGGATAGCTTGGCAAAAATCTGTGAAAAGTCAATTGAAAGTTGTCAAGACAGGTCAAGTCTTGAATTAGAAATAGCTCAAGCTATCATATCCTCGCTCGTACTACGAGTAACTTATTCAAAACAGTTGAGAGTAAAATTTGACTTTGATAAAGAGTAAGTCTGGAAAGCATCTAATTGAAGACTGCGTTGTACAAGATTTTGTTGTTGTTCTAAAAAAGACATTGACAAAGCATTGCATAAACAATGTACTTGTTGCGGACACTGTAGCCATAGACTTGGACGCTAATAACTATCGAGAACTCAAACTAATAATTGAAGTTTTACGACAGATATTTGACTGCAAAGTTATTGTCAAAGGCAAGTACGAAAATAATGTGTTCGTAGGCAAAAAATTGGTATTAAAAAGGGGTTGACGAATTTTCGTCAACCCCCTTTTCTATCTCCAACTACTACTAGGTAGCACTTTCGTCGGTAAGAATCATGATACGCATACCGCTATTGTTTGGAATATTGGCGTGCATTGCCATGTACTTGTAATTCTTACTGGTGAAAATGGCATCAAGCTTTACTTCCGTCCATTGCGGCACAACATCAGCAGCCGTATAAGCTACTAAGTCCATTACATCTTTGTAGACATAACGATCACTGTTGAAATTCTGCGGCAGATTCACCACGTACTTGCCGTTTTCATACGTAGCAACCTGCTGGAATGGGTTGACAACCGCGTTGTTATCTAAACTATGAATACACGCATTTACCGGAAATGTAGGACGTACTACATCGCGTTCACGAACCGTGAATCGGTAAATTTGCGGAAGTCTCATAAGATTAATGCCCGTCTCAGAAGTGCCTATTGAGTTACCCGCATTATCAATGTCTACCGCGTCGAAGTAGGGGTTCGCTCCATAGATTGACGTTCTGAACACTGCCGGTCTCAAACCTGTAGCCCATGTCTGAGGTGTTACTGAACTATTGAATGGATTTCCACCACCTATACTGTACATACAGAACACTGGACTACGGCCAGTCTTCATTGTATCGGTAATAGTGCCAGTATCATAGGCAACCAAACGTTGACATACAACCCAACTAAAACGATTTCCCCAATCGTCAGAAGCTTCTTTCCATATTACCAAGGCGAAGCCACGATTTGTAATAGTCAGCCTATAAGAAAATGGATGTGACTTTACATTAGCCATTCCGAGAACAGCATCGGGCACTGTTGGGTGAGAAGAAGTTATTGTTTTATCTGCGAAATTGTAACTTACGAACGGAACTAAACTGGTTCCGCTAACGCCACAAGATAATTCTCCTGAATGGCGACTCATTCCATTTTCGACAGCTTCAACAGATACTACGCCTTTGTCATCGATCTGAACCGGAGTCGCAATATACATGCGAATTTCGCCGTGATCTGTTTCACTAGGTGATATACCCGAAGCATCGATTAGAATACGATAAGGCTGCATCGGAACAGTAGTTCCCCCAACAGGAATCGTCGTATCAACGTCAGAAGCTCCATCTGGAGATAGAGGATCAACTTTGTACTGAGATTGTAGTACTGCTTTGGCCGTAAAGCCGCCTTGTGCGCCTTCCTGATCTACAAATGATGCAGGGAAAATCATTTCATAGCCACTATTGGCGTTAGTGGTGCCTGCGTTGCATAGATCATTTATGATACTATTTGCCATTCTGGCAAAGTTCGTCCATCCATTGCGTTCAATGGATTTCAGCGTGATTGGTGTCTGAGTTTGAGCCATTTGTCTTTACTCCAAAAAGAAATATATTGCGAGAGGCAGTCTCGACTATAGAAATTAGCTTTTGCGCTAACTAAGATAATCTTCTATGATATGCAATCCGTTTTAGTGCTTCTGTAGGCTGTAATACCCTACATTGTACTCGCCATTCTAACTTACGCATTGTAGCCGTTTGAGCAAATTCTACATCAACTACTTTTAGGTAAATATTTCGACTCGGTGCTGCTATTACATCGCCAGAATTTACAGTCGAAATTGTCATAGGCAACACTATACTGATATTTCCCAAAGTCTCAAGTGTTGTATAGTCAAGCGACTTGCTTATACCAGCAAAATTTACTTTCATTGGGTCTATGTTTGTAAAAAACTCAAGAACGACATGCGTAAACTTTGGTTCGCGCACAACGATTTCGACTTTTTTACCTTGATTCGTTTGCAAGTATGAGCTAGACAGCACGTTCATGTTATTGTCATATAGAATACCTTCCGTTATTATACTGACGTTGTTTCGCACAGAATAGCGTACTTCCTTGACGTACTTTGGCATTACAATCTGATAGAGTACATAACCGTCATCATGTAATCTATTAAACGAGTTTGGTGCCTCAGAGTAATCAATATTATAGCCCTCTGCGTCCAGATAATTGAGTGTACCTAATGTAAGTCTAGTACCTCTGTGCATGTCATAGCTATTAAAATACCCAGATCGGTAGCACACACCGCAATTAGTGTTGCCACCTTCGAATATCTGGCTTATGTTAGTTACTGGAACGTCTTCGTTTTCGTCAAATCCATATGGATCCTCAGAATCATCTACTTCTTTGTTTGCTGGGCTATCTCCAAACAAAGAATTGAATTTATCTTTGGTAAATACCTCAAAGACTTCCTCAGAGTTTGTGCTATTACTGGCACCACCCTGCTTCGCAACTACCGGAATTCCAGTCGTTACTTTTGGTATTTCAACCTTGTCACAAGTACAGGATAATCCACTACGTACAATTGTGTAGTATTGAACAGGAACAAAATCTACTTCGAGCGAGTTCAATACTTGACTATTGAACGGCAATACCGTTTCATCTAATCTAGCTTGAGATTGCTTAAAGTGATAGTTTCTGCCGTGAATCCTCTTTATAGTAGGTGTGCCTCTTTTCAAAATAGTTACCTCTCTACTAATTTGTGAAAAATTAGTGAGGTATGTATGAAAAAGATCATTATTGGTGCTGATCCAGGTCATGTAAATTTTGGCATGTGGGTAGGCGAAGTCTCTGTTACGAAATCCAAAATACAAAAGATCGTTACTCTTGAAAGCTTTATGGTAGAGGACACTATAACTGATTTCAAGAAACTCGATTCTCAATATATTGGGTTCCGCGAATTGTTACTAGACTTGAAACACGAGTATAAGCCCAATTATTGCGTAATTGAAAGATTTCAAAATCGAGGTAGCCGAACCGGCTTATTAGCTGAATGTATTGGATTTATGACTGGAGTATTTTACCAAACCTTCGTATCCAATACTGTAAATAGTACAGAAGTTAGACTCATAACGGCGGCAAGTTGGAAAAATAAGGTAAACCGTGTTTTTGATTTGAAGCAGGAGTATAAACAATACAAGTCACTTGGGCCACATAGAATGGATGCCTTGCTGATTGGATTGTCTGTGTTCAACAACTATGAGTTTCTAGACTACAAACATCGTAAACAATTGTTCATGAATTGTAGGTGAATATGAATCGCTGTATATTTGTGGATTGGTTTCACTTTAACGGAAAGTGCCCGGTTAGAACATGCAAGTTTAATACAGTACGCTTAGATTCCGGCTGTATGGCAAAGACATTGACTGCGACTGATAACAAAAAAATCGTTTCAGATCACGAGTTGATGTACCACAAGTTTAGCGAACTCAATTTGGCACAAGTTGCTGCCAAGCGAAAAGAAGCTATACTTCGCGTAAAGAAGATGCTGGTTCTTTACGAGTACATTGAGTTTCTAAAAGAAAACTGTAAACTACAAAAGTGCGACTCGCCAGTTCTAAATGAACTTTTGAGTGTATTTCCGTTTAAACTGAAAAAACTCTCTCTTTCTGTAGAAATACTTTATCATGTAAATGATAAGACTTTTGCAAAATTTGCAGAGGCTAAGCAGTTGAAAGAGGGATTTGAGCTAATTGACGTTTTATTTATGACCAAAAAACAATGGTCGGACTTTTTGGAGAAACGTAAAAATGAACATCGCAAGTTTAAAGGGACTCACGTTAAGTGAGTTAGATAAAGCAAACTCTACTTCCATCTGGGTCATAAATATGACAGGTAATATAGGTATAGTTGGCGCAGAAGGAAAAGCAGGTAGAATCAATTTGAGTGTCAATGATGGCATGGGAAATACAATTCCTGTGCAAATTCCATTAACTTGGATACCTGTTGATCTTACCACGCAAGCTACCAAGGCAAGTTTGGTAGCGAATCCACAATTTCGTAGATTGTCGTCTTCTGGCGCAATAAAACTTCTTGCAGAAGACGATGCTGTAAAAATTCTGGCTGACCCTGACGCACAACGAGAAGCAAAGAGAATATACTCGCTTGACTCTAACATTGAACTCAAGATGCCTGCGGAACTAAAAGATCAACTTGCTGTACAGCATGGTACAATTAGCCCTGCCGTAATCTCTGTTGTTCAACGTGACGACCTTGACGAAGAAAGCGCATTATCTTCCATCAAAGCTAATCAAATGGCTTTGAGCCGCGAAGACTATGAATACCTAGCTGCCAACTGTAAACACTCTAAGGTAAAAGAGTGGGCTATAGACAAAATCGTCTAAATAGCATTTCCGTCCAAAGGGAACGTTCTGAAATTCAGAACGTTCCCTACTACATTAGGGATACACATGTCAACTGGAACCTTCAAGTACGTACCCGCGGGTTGCTGCTATAGCAAGTTTGCAAATCTATCAGTTTATTGGAGACCAGCTAATAACAAATCGTTTAAGCAACGTCGCATAAATGACAAGACAATAGTATACCATTGTCATGATAGAGACCTTATTATTATAAAGGAGTCCATGAATAATGAGTTGGTAATAGGGGGTGATTACAATCTTGTAGTATTTGACGTATTTGATATGCGAAATAATCACATCTATGAGATGGATTACTTCATGTCAAACTATATGAAGTCATCAGATAGTGACTATTCCTTCAAGAATACAAAGAAAAATCCTAATATAACTTTACTATCAGATAGTGGTGGGTTTCAAATCATCGAAGGTCGTACTGATTTCATCGATCCAGTAGATGTAGCACACTGGTATGATAAAAATACTCATGCTGGCATGGTGCTTGATATACCTAGTTCTCGTATAAGAGAAAAAGATATTTTGAAGCGTACTGCCAGAATTCAAAGACTCAATAATGAATTGATGCTAAATGTCTGCAAAAAAGCTGAGCTAATAAACATTGTTCATGGATCGTCGTTAGATAATCGTTTGTATTATCACGAACAGACAAAAAACGACAAAATACCGCGCATTGCTATTGGAGGTATGAAAAATTATCCCATACACGAGATCATATATACGACACTTTCAATCTTCAAAGAAGACAGCAGTTACAAGCAATACCATATTTTGGGTATAACTAGACAGGCAACTCTACTCGCTTTAGCTTATGCTTCGTTAGTTCCTGGGCTTAATATTACTACTGACTCTAGTAGTCATGTTCAAACAGCAAAGTCGGGGACATATTTTTTGCATACACCAAAACTTACGCAATTGATCTTAAATTCCAAATCTGTTGATTCAGAAGACTGGATATTACCTTGTCAATGCCCTGTCTGCTCGATCATGAAGTATGCCAATGTAATGAGTAAGAACGTGTCCTGGGTAACTTCTTTGTATGCTTTGCACAACGCATTTGTAATAAATAAATTCTGCAAGTACGCAGTAGAGTGTGCAAGACAGGGTAGGGATACCATGAATCATTTGGCTTCGTTGGTTGTTTCTGATAAAACAGTTCGACGCGAACTTACCAAAGCCTTTGATTTGGTAGATGAGTACTTGGAAAGTTCTACAGTAAAGTCGGCTTATGCTGGTAATAGATCACCTATACTAACCCCAATGGATTGGGGTGACTCAAATGACTTTACCAAAAGAGTTCTGGCTGCTTTAAAGAATATGGAGAAATATCATGCGACTCAAAAAAATAAAATACCATCAGAACAGCGTAAAAGAAACACTCGATAGATACAAGTTATCGTGGGATGACGTTGTAATTCACGGTGAGAAGTCTCCGAACAAAAAGGTATTTTTGTCATTTTTTGATTTGTTCAATTCAAATCCGTCAAAAGGTAATATAATCGTGTTTTCTACCGAATACAAGCTATCTTGTGTTGATCTGGTAGATGACCGACTACTATTTAGCCGAGTACTGCGAAATGAAAACGCGCTGAAACGTTATCGTAACTCAGTAACTTCTAGCGTCATGAGTCGCGTGAGAACCTACCTTTTTACTCTCAACTCTAATGTTGATCATTTTAGTGAAGAATATCGTATTTGCAAAATCCTTTCAGAAGGAAAACCTCCCAAGAAGCACAAGTCTGACATTGAAGAAGCTGGAGACCTCATACTTTCTATCGATGCTGCTAAATTTAGTGGCAGAGACTTGTCGTATATTTCAAAAATTTTGAGGGGACGATGAAAATAACAGAAGTGTTTTATTCTCTTCAAGGTGAAGGCCCCTATTCAGGAATGCCTTCAATCTTTATAAGAACAGTCGGATGTAATTTAACTTGTTCTGGATTCATAGGCAATTCGTCAGAAGACCGTTATATAAAGTCGGTAGATGATATTCTAGATACCGACTTTTTAAGTGGTTGTGACAGCCGTTATTCGTGGGATAAAAAATACGCAAATCTACATAAAGATGTTGAGCTAGACGAACTTTCCGAGTCTATCAATAGACTGACTCCACAGTTTCCGTACCATATTGTTGTTACTGGTGGAGAGCCTACTTTACACCAAAAGCCACTGATAGATTTGATACCACGACTAATAGGAAATGTTCTTCTCATAGAGACTAACGCCAGCGTTCCACTACGCAAAGAATTCATGAATTCACTACAGAATAGTGGAAAATCGGTTATATGGTCAAATTCTCCGAAACTCTCTTTTACAGGGGAACCACATAGCGTAACTCGTAGAGAAGATGTTATACAAAAGCAGCTAGACTGCTGTTACGATAGATATTTTAAGTTTGTAGTGCGACCTCTAAGGGAAGACTTTGACGAAATCTGCTCGTATATGCAAAGTGTAAACGCTACTGGTAATAGAGTGTGCGTGATGCCTGTAGGTGCTACTTTGGAAAGTCAGTTACATTCACAGGAAACTTATAATCTTTGTTTAGAATACGGATTCATGTTTCAGTTACGCACACATATTGTGTTATTTGGCAACAAAGCTATGGTGTAAAAATGTTAATACGCAAGCAATATGCTTTTGAAGCTGCACATATAGTACGTAATTGCTTTACTCAGCGTTGCAGCCGCTCGTTACACGGACACTCATATCGAGCCGAACTAATAATCAGTACAAGTTGTTTAGATCAGGCTGACATGGTAATGGATTTTGGTTTACTTAAACAGACAGTCTATGACCTGTTTGATTCTTTTGATCATGCGACAATTCTAAAATTTGATGATGATTCAGACTTGATCGCAAGCATCAAAAGGCATTCAGAGCGTCACATTCTGCTGCCTGGAAATCCAACTGCTGAGAATATGGCGGCTTTTTTTGCACAGTCTTCAAAGCTATTGCTAGAGAGCTATATGCCACAATACAAAGAAGGGGTTTTACGAGTAGAGAAAGTAATAGTGCATGAAACTGTGACCGGCTATGCCGAAGCTACTCTAAATGACGCTTTTTCCCCACAGGCTTATTTTAGCCCTGCGATTCGTGCAGACTGGAAAGACTCTAGACTCTTAGATTTGGGTATTCATAATGAACATATCTGATGTTATACGTCAACGCATTTTGGAAGCGAGAAAATCATATAACGCAAATGACAATATTTCATCCTTTATTATGGAGGGTGAGCTTGATAAATTAAAAGAGGAGATTGAAGCAAAGGTAGATTTGCTGTTGCGTTCTTTGGTAATTGACATAGATAATGACCCAAATTCCAAAGAAACTCCGCATCGAGTAGCAAAAATGTACGTGGATGAAGTAATGTCTGGCCGATACTATAATGAGCCAAAGATTACAGAATTTCCAAATGGTAGGCAACTCGATCAATTGTACGTGGTAGGACCAATCCAAGTTAATAGCATGTGTAGCCATCACATGGTTCCAATTTTAGGAGAAGCCTGGATAGGCGTATTTCCTGGAGAAAACGTAGTTGGGTTGTCAAAATTCAATAGAATAGTAGAGTGGATATTTAGTCGAGGTCAAATACAAGAAGAGGCTACTAGCGACTTGGCTGACTATCTTGAAAGTGTAATACAACCAAAAGGTTTGGCTGTATATGTCAAAGCAAAACATCTGTGTCTTTGCTGGAGAGGCGTAAAAGATTCTGGAACACAGATGATTACTTCGGTAATGCGCGGAAATATGCGCGGTCCATTAAAGGCTGAGTTTCTTAGCTATATAGGTAAATAAAAATGTCGGTAATTATACTTTATAGTGGCGGATTAGATTCTAGGATCATGTTACGTTTGGCAGAGGTAAAAGGAATAGATGCAAAATGCGTATTCTTTGATATAGGACAACCCTATGCTGACAAGGAAAAAGCTGCTTTACCTAGTTTCGTAGATGTACGAAAAGTAGATTGGCTCAGAAGTGAATCGGAATTACGTACCAAATCTGGTAGTTCTAGCGGAAATATCTACATCCTAGGAAGGAATCTTACTTTGGCTTGTTTGGCTTCCTCAATATACTGTGCTTCGGAAGTTTGGCTAGGAGCTTTGGCTGGAGAGACAGAAGAAGGTGATACCGACAAGAATAATACGTTTTTACAAAAAAGTTCAGACGCACTAACTTACGTTTTTTCACCATTTATTGAAAGCATAAGAATTACTCTTCCTTTAGCTGACGAAAAGTTTGATGATAAGCTATCATCAGTAAGATGGGCATTAGATAATGGTCTTACGCCAGACGACTTGATGGCAACTTCAAGTTGCTTGTCAGGCTGTGTAGGTAATTGTGGTACTTGTATTGTGTGTCTACGTAGATGGGGTGTATTCGGTCAGATGGGATTTTCTGAGAAATACAATGTCGATCCCTTAACGGCTATTGAGAATAAACAGTTGTTTATTGATCTTCTGCTAGATCGCGCTCATTTCCGTGAGTATCATAAGACCGACATAAGACAATATCTTTTCCAGCTATTTCCCAACAAGTCTCCTGCTGAGATTGCTGAACGTATACGAAGTTAATTTTTCTTTGACTTTATTTCACTGATTTCTTTGTCTTGAGACCTTACGTCATTTTCCAATCTCAAAAGTCTCTCTTTGAAATCAGTGATCTTTTCGCCTAAGTCAGAAATCTTGGCATCTGTCGTTACTTTTATGTTTGATACCTCCGAATTTATATTACTAATATGTTGATTTAGACTTATCCAGCCTGTTACCGCTGTTCCTATTATGCCCAGAAGGGCAGTCATTAGAACACCAACTTTCTCTAAGCTTATTGAAGCTTCTGTAATATCAGTTTTGTGTTCTTTTTCGGGTTCAGGGCTTAGTACTTGGATACTATCCCAGTCCTCTCGACGCATTTTATGACGAGAGTTTTTTAGCCTTTCAGGTATTTCGATATAGTCTTCATCAGCCATAATTTTTTCCTAAAAATCATATTTATCTAGGTAATGTCTTATTGTTGTGCCTATAATTTTTTTGATAGGCACATCAAGTTTGATACCGAGTGACCGAGCTTCACTTTTGTTCATGGCAAACGGTAGGAATCTATCATAGTTGCTGCAATACATTTGCGGAATTTGAGTGAAACCATAGACTCGCATGTTTTTTTCCAAACACTTGATAAGAGAATACCTAGAAAGTCTCTGACAGCTTTTAAGGCATCTAATCAAATTAAACGTAAAGGCTCCATTATAATTCTCAAAAAGAGCATCTGCTGCGGTTTCATAGTCTCTACAAGCTGACCATAGCGTAATTCGATTGTTAGGGGATTTGGCTTTATCTTTGATTAGCTTTTTGCCAACATTGAGTTTTTCCTGAAATACGTTAGCTATATCCATAAAGCGACCCGAAACATCTTTTATAATCTTGCCATCAGTACCCAAGTTTATATCGCCTCTATCTCCAGTACCAGAGTGACAGCAATCTAAAATAACTTCAAATGTTGTTTCTCGATTAACCTCGTTCAAGTACGCTGATAATTCATCATCTGTTATATAGTTTCCGTCAAATACATCAAATGGGCATAATACTTCATCGTATCCGTCAACTTCATCATCATGTACGTCTATGATCTGTGCGCCATGACCAGAAAATGAGAATAAGCAAGAATCATCTCCCTTACTAGAAGTAGTAAGCCATTCAATTCCAGTCAAAATGTTACTTTTTGTGGCTTCCGAATTTAAGCATTTGCGGATATGATAGCCTCGTAGCTCTCTTTCTAAAAGAGCTACGTCATTCACACAACCTCTTAGTGGAGATTGATTATATGAGTTTATCCCTACCAAAAAAGCTCTACGCATAGCGTTTCATCCAGAAAACTGTAAACTTAAATTACTATGACGACAATAGCGCACTGCAAGTACGATATTTTTGATAGGTATATTGGCCGCACTATGCCTCAGTTTCCAAAAGGCTCAATTTTTGGAAACCCCTACGTTATAGGAAAAGACGGAACACGCGAAGAAGTAATAAGAAAACACAAAGAGTGGATATTCGGATTGATTGAGCATCCAACAGTGGATCGCCCATCAATCTCTGACATAATGTCTTTGCGCGGACAAACTCTAGGCTGTTGGTGTAGACGAAAAAATGAGCCTAAAACACAATATAATCATTGTCACGGAGACTTGTACGCTGAATTAGCTGACTCAAAATCTTATTTGGAGTATTGCTTTTCAAAAACCGCACATTCATCTTGGAAAAAGATTATGTGTAGTGAGTTTGATGAAAAGTATATGATAGCACTTAGTTCAATGCTATCTAGAATAGATGTAAGTGAACTGTGCCCGCTTCCACATCGCATATTCCGTGCTTTTCGCTTACCTTTTGCCAAAATAAAAGTTGTCATAGTTGGTCAAGACCCGTATCCTAATACCAAACATGCGAATGGCTTGGCCTTTGCTTATGCTGGAAAAGATAGCTGGCCCAAGTCTTTACGAAATGTATTTCGAGAATGCGGCGAAGATCAAAAAGCTACTACATTTGATCCAACTTTAGTTCATTGGATGCGTCAAGGAGTATTTTTAATCAATACTTCACTTACTACTATACAAGGAAAACCCGGAAGTCATTCAGCTTGGGGATGGCAAGACTTTACTGAACTTGCTGTTAATCGTATTTCGTACAAAAAGAACATTGTATTTTTGTTATGGGGTAAACATGCTCAAAGCCTAAAAGGTAGTATAGAACCCGGAAATCTTATACTTGAAGCTGCACACCCCTCTCCATTTAGCTGCAAAGATTTCTTTGGCTGTAGGCATTTTTCAAAAACAAATAGTTATTTGGCTAAACACAATCTTAGGCCAATTGACTGGAATTATGATATTGATTTGGGAGACTAAAAATGCTAGTAGACTGCGAAAGCGAATTATCTCTTACAACAAAGAATGCTTTGGCTGAACTGTTGTCAAAGTGGTCAGCTACAATACTGCATGAAGTTACGATTGACACAGACATGCTATCTGATCTGGGATTTACCGATATTAAAGTAAATTCTAATGGAACTGTTGATGCAACTTTTCAGAATAAACGTTATCTTGGCTTATTTCCAAGCAAGATAAACAGTGTAGCTTCCAATGAAGCTACCGTTGATGCTACTATTACTTTTAATTTTGGAGATTAACATGATAGAGTTTACAAAGGGTGACTACCTTATCGTAAAGTTTGAAGGAAAGTCAAAACTGATTTTAGCTACTTCTTTAAGTGGTGATATTGGAAAAGGCTTTTTGGAGGAAACTGAATCCGAGGAAGAGAGAACAGTAAACTTTGGAACTGAGTTTATTGTAGCTAATCTAGGCAGAGAACCAGTACCCGGTAGCGTATATGGAGTAAAAGTAGAGCCACTCTTAAAAGCAATGGAAGCACCAGATTGGGGTGAACTAGCCATATATAGAAAACTGGAAGTTGAAGAACGCAAAGTATTAGGAGCCTCCTTAAAAAGGGTGTACAAAAGCCTTGATAAGCAAGGCTTATCTTATTTTATGCCTTTGCGATTGGAAATTCGTCAAAAGAATGGCAAGTATGCAGGCTATTATAAGCTTCGCAAGAATAAGCCACCCATAATGTGCCTAAAACCACCTACATTTCATCTAAGTAATGATGAAATAGATGCTCTGTTATACCATGAGAGCGGTCACGGTCTGTTTATGCATAGTTCTTTTCCGCAGCAGCTAAAAGCTACTTGGATCAAGCTATTTCAAAAGAGAGTGCTTTGTAAGGGAGTAAAACAAGATGCTCTTGACCAGATTTTAGATGCCATTTATGATTACAGCGGTTCAATCAAAGACTTTTACAAAGACGAAGCTTCTGATGATACTCAGGTAATTCTAAGAGAATGTTTGTCACACATAAAGCGTGTACGACGTTTGGATGCTGAGAAACTAGATATTCTTCTGCTACAGCGTGGCCGCGGCTCACTAGATAAGATTTGGCCCAAATATACTGATCTTACCTCTACGTTTGAAGACGTAAGTAGCTACTCCATGACAAACGCGGATGAATTCTTTGCCGAAGCCATGATGTTTTCTCAAATGAAAGTGGAACTACCAAAAGACATTGAAAAACTCATGAAAGAGACTTTATCCGAGATTAGAGACTAACATGAATTATATTTGCTTGATCGTAGTTCATACAAACGAGTTTCTTCTTTCTTGGTATAACTTTGTTGATGCCAAGATTAGAGAGATTTTTTATGAAGCTGAATTTCAAAAAGAGGCTAATAGCTCATGGACATAAACAAATGCAGACAAATTCGAGTAGCTTCTGACGCTCTAAGTATGTTTCATATAAACATTGCTTCTGCAAAGGTAGGTGGCGCTGTTGATATTGAAATTGATGAAAGCATTTCTGTTCTACCAAGAATATCCGTTGCTGATGAAATGAACATAGATGCTGATCTTAAAAGGCTTTTAAATGAGGAATTACTACAGAAACACGGCTATGACGAAATAGCGTATGAAATGAACAATGTTCATATTGGTCGAACGGGCAAAACACTGTACATTAGTCCAGTTACCGCCAAAAAATACAACGTACAAGCTGTAATAAATTCAAAGCCTCTGACTTTCGGACAGGAAAGATGTATTGATAGCCGTATGGCATTCAATTTCTCTATACGTCATCCAGAGTCAGTTATCAGATTCAACAATCTCGTTTAGGTGTAACATGGCAATTAATCTTACCTTGATCGATAATTTAAGCCCTGAAATTGTAGCCATGTTACAGGCTTTCTATAGTAGGAACCATCGCCCCATACGAGAACGACTAGAAACGCTCGGAGATACAGAAGAAAAGATTCGATCTAGCCTAATGGAATGGTACGTCAATTATGGGCACAAGAGTATCGGCCAGTGTAGCAGTACCACCTATTTTATTGAAGGCGTTTCCTTATTAGCTGCAAAGTCTATACAAGATAGCCGCTTATACAATGGTCAGGAGACAAGTACACGCTTCATCAACTTTGTAGATCAAGCGTGTATGAATCCACTCTCTATTGATTTGCAAAGAAAGTGCTTGGACTTTTATGACTATGCTCACAAGCCGTTAGCTCAACATTTGTTTGCAAAGTACAAAGACAAACTAGAAGGCGTGTCTACCGAAGACGCGGCAAAGGCTATTAGAGCTAGAGTCTTTGATATTTTAAGAGCTTTTTTACCAGCAGGTGTTACTACGCAACTTAGCTGGCATTCTACTTTAGCGCATTCTAGAGATAGACTGGTAGAACTGAGTTTCCATCCATTAAAAGAAATCTCTTTGCTATCTCGGGGTCTAATAAAGGCTAGCCTAGAAAAGTATCCTACGGCTTTTGCGAATATTGATGCTGAGATAAAGGCTCTTGAACAATACTACAATGATGCTGGAAGTGACTTGTTCTACTATGATCCAGTAGCTTCCATACGTAAGACTTGGCCTGAATTTGAATACAAGAATTCCTACAGTAAGAAGCATTTGTTGACAAGTAAAGGACTCAATAGGCCAAAAGGAGTTGCTGTTCCAAAATACGTGTCATTACTAGGACAATTTGAATTCAAATATACGCTAGACTTCGGCTCTTTTAGAGATATTCAAAGGCATCGTGACTGCATACAACCGATGCCTTTATTGACTACTGAAATGGGCTTTGAGAAATGGTATTTGGAACAATTACCAGAAGAAGTAAAAACGACGGCTCTAACTCTGCTTTCTAACATAGAAAGCGAACTATTCAAATTAGGTCAGGAAATACCTAGATCGCTGCTACAATACTACATTCCAATCGGCTACCGCGTACCGTGTATGCTAATCTGTGACTATAGGGAACTAGTATACATTTCTGAACTACGCACATCCAAGTCTGTTCACCCCACACTAAGAAAAGTCGCACATAAAATGGCTGAATGCGCCAAGAACATGTATCTGTGTCCTATTCACTCTGATATGGATGAAGAAGACTTTACTGTATCTCGTGGTAAACAGGATATTATAAAGAAATGAAAATTCTACCTTTTACCGTAACGTGGTCGATTCCAAATCCTCCACCTGTCGGCGTAAAGGTATTAGTATCTATGGACGGAACATTAAATACCTTGCGTCTAGCCACTTACGCCAAAGTTGGTGGTACATATAGATGGGTATACGATGGAAACTATGAAAGCTCTGCTCCGGCTTTCTATTTGGAAAACTTGATTAGCGCAAATGAACAGCCTATGTTGGAAAGATTAAAAGCTTCCGAAATGTGGCAGTACGTTTGCACTCAAGAAGATCAATTCTACTTTCGCGTAGACACTGATGACAACACTGTAAAGGAAAATGAAGAGTATTATTATGACATATGCGAACGCCTAGAACAGCTAGGGTGGAAACTAGAAGAAACGTGTATTGAACATGATTGTATCTCTGGAACATTAATTCCTATGGAGTAAAACGATGAAAAAGCCGGTCAAGAAAGTTGAAAAGTCCAAGGAAAAGAAGCAAGTGACTCTCAGTCAGTCAATGGCTGTGAGATATAGACCCAAAATAATTGAGGACTTGGTAGGCCAAAGTGCGATTGTTACCAAGTTTAATGGTATGCTCAAGACAAGAGAATTTCCGTCTTGTTTTCTAGTATTTGGCCCTAGTGGAACAGGCAAAACTACAATTGGCCGAATGATAAATCGCTACTTGAACTGCGAAAGTCTATCTGCGTGCGGCGAGTGTCCTAGTTGTAAACACGACGAAGTTCATCCAGATTTCATGGAAATGAACATGGCAAATACTCGTGGTATTGAGGATGCTCGTAATCTCATAGACGCTGCCAAGCGTATGCCACGCTACAGCAAGCGAGTATTTTTGCTTGACGAGGTGCATCAGCTAACTAGCCAAGCCGCGAACGCTGTACTCAAGATTTTAGAAGAGCCGCCAGAAAATACAATTTGGATTCTTGCTACTACGAATCCCGAGAAGGTATTACCTACAATAAAAGGTAGATGCCATCCATTTGAAGTAAGGCATCTTGAAGAGAGAGCTATAGTAAAACGCTTGCTGTACATTGCCAAACAAGAAAGGCAAGATTTTAAAAATGAGGAAGGTATTGAATTACTCAAGACAATGGCAAGTCTTTGTAATGGACAGATGCGAGACAGTATTCAGTTGCTTGAGAGTATAATATACGCTATTCGTAGTGGCGAACAGATTTCTCAGGCTGATCTAATAAAAAAATATGTAACGACCTTAGACGCAGACCTGGACAAGCTTGCTGCTTGGACATTGGTTTGTCTGTTAAGCAATGACATTCGTTCTCTAATGCGTGCTTTGGTAGATAACGGAAACTCACGGGCTATCGTGAGGAAGCTAATATATCTGATTCAAGATATTTTCCGCGACTATACCGAAAAACAAAAGTTCATGTCATACTGCTACCGCTTCTTCCGCGTAAAGTCTGAGGCAAAGAACATAAAAATTGATGAAAAGGCAATTCAGAAGTTGTTAAAAGTGCAAAAAGTCTTGGCTGAATCTGAACTGCAAATGAATCAAGGCATGTATGAAGAGACTGCTTTGATGAGTGCTTTGGGGCAATTCCTGTGATAAACATAAAAAGATGGAAGCTCACAAACATAGTTTACTACGAAAGAGCCTCGGTGCAAGTCAAGGCACCGCTTGTTGTAGTTCGTGGTAGGAATCTATCTTCAAAAGTTCGTGGTCAAAATAATGGAGCAGGCAAAAGCCTACTCTGTTTCCCTGTACCAAACATTTTGAGAGGCTCACCTCCAATATCCGCAAAGAAAAAAGGCAGAAAAGACATTCTTGGCAAAAAGAGTTGCGCCTTTATCGAGTTTGTCACACACAGCAATAAGAAGATTGAAATATATCAGTACGCAGGAAAGTACGAAGTTGTAGAAGATGGAAAAGACTTGGAAGTAAAGTCTATTCCAACTGCGGAGAAAATGATTCAAGACTATTTTCCGCTAAATGAACAGGAGTTCTACTCTACCTTTTATATTCGTACCATACCGCTAGAGTTTCAGATTGGCACGCCTTCTGATCGTCTAAAGTTTTTGTCTGATCTGTTTCGCCTAGATAGCTATGACGAACTACGCAAGCATTTTGCTGAACAACTCAAAAAAGTAAAAGACGAAGAGACCAAGTATACATTGCTTTCTTCAAGTTTAGCCAAGGTAGAAAAGGAGCTTACTACCTTGAATTGGTCTGCAAGTAAAAAAGAGGAATTGTCGTTTAAATCCAAACAGTTGGAAGACATTTCTGCCAAGATTCGTGTTATTCTTGACAAGAAACATGAACAGGAAACTCTTTTGGTAAATATAGAAACAGCCAATTCTCTACACAAACAACTTTTAGACTTAGGTTACAAGCCTAGTTTAAAAGTAAAGGAAAAGTTGGAAGCTCTACAAGAATTGGAAGCAAAGCTAACCGTATACTATCGATACGTTAGTGACCTTCATGTGTACAAAAAGTCTACACAAAAGATCAAGGAGGATTTGAAACAAATAAGTTTGCCAGAAGAATCAAAAAAGGTTCTCAGTAGTCGTTTAAAGGAACTTGATTCAAAACTGGTTGAACTAAGAAAAGAATTAGCCGAATTGCAGGAAGCACACGATGACTATATCGAGTACAAGACCACGAAAAGTGATTTTCTTGGTAAGCTAAAGGAACTTGGATTCTCGCCAAAGTCTGTACCTGATTTAGACGTAGAAGAAGAATTGGCTCAAGTACGAACTGTTCTGAGCCTAAAGAATCTGCTTCACGATCACAGTGGCGAAAAAAAGTGTCCTACGTGTTTGTCTGATATTGACATAAATGCTATTAGGTCTAGCGTAAAAGCCGCTGAGAAAAAGCTGGATTCGCTTACCAATATACGCAATGCCCAGAAGATTGCAAAAAAGCTCTTTTATCTGGAAAAAGTTGATTTTGACATTGATGAACTAAATAAATGCAAGAAATCCGTTTCAAAGTTGGAAAAACAACTCAATGAAACCGAAGAGGCTCAAAGTCTATACAAAGAGCATGATCGCCTAACTTCAATCCTAAACGAGATTGTAGCTCCCGAAAGAGTTGAAAAGCCGGAAACGAATCATTCCTCTGAATCTCTAACTAAATCAATCTCAGCCTTGCATAAAATGCGAAGTCTGCTCAAGTCGTACAATCGAGTAAAAGAGAGTGCTGAACTAGAGGACGATCTTGAGGAACACGAAGCCAGCATAAACAAAAGGCTAAAGAATCTCAAGCTTGAAGAAAAAGAGTTGGAGAAAAAGTCTGATAAACTGACTGATACTGTTCGTGAATTAGAACAGGGATTAGCACAGTTTAAACTGTTGTATTCGCAGTCGCTTGATCTAAAGCAGCAGATGAGCGCGATACAAGCAGATATTGGCAATAAGCAGATTCTTGAAGCTCTTGTAAACGCTTATGGTCCAAAAGGCTTGAAGATACGTGCCATCAAGAATATTTGTAGCATGTTAGAGGCTAATTTCAATGTTTATAGCCAATACATTTACAACGAGGATTTCAAGTTTAAGATTACCGTGGAGCCAACTGGTATTCTAGTTGACGTAGACCGAGGCAGAGACTTTGTTTCCGATGTTCGTATGCTAAGCGGTGCTGAATCAGATTGTTTTAAGCTAATGTTTTTGACAAGTCTGCTGCCACTAATGCCTAGCGAACGTAGAACAAATTTGCTCATATTGGACGAGCCAGACAGCCATATGGATCCAGTGGTACGTGAAAAGTTTATACATGACTTTTTGCCTCAACTACAAACAGTAGTTCCACATATAATCGTTATAACTCCGAACGACGATTCTTATGATGGCGCGGAAGAATGGATAGTCACAAAAGACGGCAAAAAATCGGAATTAACGGTAAACTAAAATGAGCAAAGAAATTCCCAATGAAAGTCTTGATATTGGCGACTTTATCAATAACTTACAAGAGGCAGGCTTAGTCACAGTACAAGAAATTGATGAAGCTGGCGATTGGGTAAAAGCAGTTTTCAACGAGATTGACGATGAAAAAGACCAAAAAGTACATTCTGTACAATCGTGACTGCCTAAAAGCTCTACGCAAGATTCCGTCAAACTATGTAGATTCCTGCGTGTGTGATCCTCCTTACGGACTAGGTAAAGAGCCGGACATTTACAATCTAATGGCGGCTTGGCTAAAAGGCGATAATCACGAATACAGCAAGTCAGGATTTATGGGGAAAAGTTGGGACTCAGGCGTTCCTGGTCCTTCATATTGGAATCAGGTATTTCGAGTTCTAAAGCCAGGTGGCTATTGTCTTGTATTTGCTGGTACTAGAACATACGATTTAATGACAATAGCTTTAAGATTTGCAGGCTTTGAGATTAGAGACACTATACGATATTTGCAAGATGAACATTATCCAGCCTGGGTTCATGGACAAGGCTTTCCAAAGAGTCTCAACATTAGCAAAGGCATTGACAAAAAGTTTGGAAAGGATCCAACTGTAGTTGGAAAAAGAACTGATGGCAGATACAAATATGGTTTTAGCGACAAAGCAAAAGCTGCTTTGGGAAAAACAGCAATAAAAAAGACAAAAGGGTTTGTTGGCGAAATGGGTGTTATAACCAAACCTACTACAGAAGAAGCTCAACAGTGGGAGGGCTGGGGTTCCTCTCTTAAACCAGCCTGGGAGCCAATTATTATCGCACGAAAGCCGTTAGAAGGTTCAATCGTTGAAAATATATTAGCCTACGGAACTGGCGGTATAAACATTGATGGTTGTCGTATAGCTTATACCAAAGATAATCCTCCTATTCCTCAAATAGCACAGAATAAACGTAATGTACAGAGTTCAAAGACAATGTACGATGGTCAGTCAATGAGCAAGAGCAAGACAAAAGCTGTTATCGGTGGCTCTGAAATAGGAAGATTTCCAGCCAATGTTATTCATGATGGTAGTGACACTGTTGTAAAAGATTTTGCTAGATTTGGCAAGAGCGTTTCAAAAAAAGGAAAACGTCGAACAGCAAAGGTAGATAACAATACAAGACTACTAAATAGCTCTCAAGTTCAAGTAAACTGCGAATATGAGGACTCTGGAACCGTAGCTAGATTTTTCTTTTGTGCCAAAGCTAGTACGAAAGAACGTAGTGAAGGAATATCTTCCAAAAAGAATACTCACCCTACCGTAAAGCCTACTGCACTAATGCAGTACCTAGTAAGACTAGTTACTCCAAAGAACGGAATTTGTCTTGATCCATTCATGGGAAGTGGAACAACTGGAGTAGCCTGTATGAAAGAAGGCTTTCGATTCATTGGCGTAGAACTGGAGGAGGAATATTACGACATTGCTATACAACGAATAGACTTCGCCAACAAGCATACTTTGAGAGGTATTTTATGCTAAAAGTTTTAAAAAACATGGCAAACGAAACAGATCGTCGTCGTGAAATCTGTAGAGCTTGCCCAGACAATGTTGAAAAAAAGATTCCAATGACAGAAGTAAGTTACAAAGCGTGTAGACTGTGCGGATGCGTCATAAAGAATATGACGGCAATACCTGGGTTGCACTGCAAAGCCAAGAAATGGTGATTTATGTTGTTATATGGCGTCTGTAATCATTCAATCGCTGATTTCATAAGGTGGAAACCCAAAAAACGTTGTCAGCATATTACGTCTTTTTCAAATGTCGAAAAAGGCAAAACACTGTTGATTACGGACTCCGCTCTTATAATAAATAATCTGCGATCAGCAAATAAGCTAAATAATACGTGTGTGTTATTTACGGGTCCACTTCGTTTAGCTTCATTGAAGGGAATCCACTATTTAGACCTAACTTTTGAACACTCTCCACCATTTTATGGTATAAAGATGCGATCTGAGCTAAATGACGACATTTGGCAATCTGGTACTGATACAAAAGTAGTATTATCGCCAATTGATTACACTCAGTCAATCATCAATCATGTCGAAAGCACATCGATACTGACTGATTTCATGACAATAATATATACATTACCATCAGCTACTCATCAAAAGCCGATAAAAACCGTTTTGCTAAATTGGATTTATCATAGCAAAAAGACTAGCTCTTTGACAGCACTACTTACCAAGGTATCTGAGACTTTGCCATTATCCGCTCGTAGCGTAGATAAGATACAGACTCTATTACTGAGTCCGATTGGACTCAGGATCAAAAAAGCACTGATGGAATCAAAAAAGGGAGATTTGGAAAAGGCGGCACACGACAACGCAGTCAGTGCTTATGACATGCGCTATATTCTGTCTATTGTAAAAGATGCTAGTCACACTGATTTTGAAAAGCGTTTGATAGAAAAAATAAAGAGGAATGAACTTTGAAAATTCTAAATGGTGTATCCAGTTCAGACTGGCATTTGGGCTCCCTAAAGAACATCTTTCCAGATCATATATCTAGGCAGATAAAGGAGATTAGCAAGATTTACAAGTATTGCGTAGAAAACGGTATTGAACACTTGTTTGTGCCGGGTGACATTTCAAACACTAGCACAATAGGTGACGATGCTCTAACACCTTTGATAAAGTTGTTGCTAATGTTCGATAGTCATGTAAAGACCTACTATATTGCTGGAAATCATGATTTTGAAAGCTCAAAAAAGACTAGCCTTGACCTATTAAAGTTTTTGTCTGATGAAGGGCTGTTCAAAAACTTTCACATATTCCTTGAGCCAGAATGTAGAGAGATCGATGGCGTTCTGGTAAACTTCATGCCTTTTCCTTCAACAGTATTGCCAGAAAGTAAAAAGCCTGCTCTAAACTTTGTACATATAGATGTAGATGGAGCAATAGCTGATAATGGTAAGCCACTGCGTGTAAAAACTAGACACAATTTAGGTAACGCTCACTATACTATCTCAGGTCACGTACACAAGTATCAGAAGTTGCCAAAGTTCATTTATAATGGCAATCCATATCAGCGAAAGTTCAATGAAGAAATGCCAAAGGGATTTATAGACTTTAAGGCTGGTGTATCAAAAGGTAGAATGTGCTTGAAGCATGAGTTTGTAAACAATAGACCGGAGTTCGAGTTACGCACTTTGCGTATTGAAACTGCCAAAGACTTTGATCGAATAGTAAATTCTCCAAACATAGCTTACAGTCTAAAAATAGATGAAGGCGTAATAATACCGCCAGACCTTACTACAAAGTACCTTAATATACATTCACAACACAAAGGCTCGTCTTTGTTAGAAGTCACTCAAAAACTCATAGACAATCAAGCAGACGTAAGTGTCAACCTTACTGCTGGACTACCAAAGTTCCTCAAGGGACTCAATCTAGGTAAGGCGGAACGTACAAAGGCGCTAGGCTTGGTAAACGAGGCAATTCAACTCCTCGGACTTTAGTATTTGCGAATACAACCTTGTTATTTTTTCTTCAAAAAACGCTAATTTATTAGCGTATGTTGTTTCATTGGAGAAAAATCATGACTATCAAAGCAGGTAAGGCGACTACTGCAAAATCGGATGCTATTCCAGTAGCAAAAGTAGTTGGAAAGCACAAGAAAATCAAAGCTGCCGATATTAAGGCAATTGAACGCAAGGCAAAGAAAAAGAAACCTCCTACTGACAAAGAACGTGAAAAGCTGCACGCGTTTGCGAAGACGCACAAGCTTGTTCGTTGCGGTAAGATTTCGGTTTACTACCGTAAGAAGGGTCAGCGCAAAGGCGCGTTGTCTTCATGGAAGCTAGGCTTTGACTTGCGCGGCAAGTTCTACAAAATCGACATGGTGAAGCATAGAGCCGCCAAAGCTGGTGCTAAATCTAGTGCAAAAGGCGGAATCAAGACCTAAGTTTTGACTAGCCTATTCAGAAAAAGGTAGTCGGGATTTTCTCGACTACCTTTTTTATTTTATAATTTTTTTGCAGTATTTGTAGAGGATTTTACCATGAAACAATATCTGAGCAAAGAATTGCTGTGCAGTGTTAGATCGTTTAATGACTTGGTAAAAGTCGCAAATCGACTGTCTGCCTCAATAAAATCTTGCGCCTCATCGAACGCAAAAATCGCTCGTATGATTTCCAAATCAAGCGATGATGACGATGATACCTTTAGAGTTGGTAAAGGGAAGGATGCACGTTCCTATCTTGAAGATTCCGATTTACCAACACACCGTGCAAAGGATTTAAAGCATAGTTCCAATAACATAAAAGACTTGCTGTCTCATATAGACATGCTAAAGTCTACCCTGTTAATGGCTGAGTACTATTCAAATCTTCATACTTACAAAAATTTTGTTGATAGTCTCAAAGATTTGATCGACGAAGCCGAAGAAGGAATTGACAAGGCAAGAGCCAATTTGCGAGCTATTGCAAATGACGGTACTCCAAGAGAAGTAAAAACTTTCTCCGACAAGGTAAAAGAAGCCTTCGCTAAAGTGGTGCCACGAGATTATTATGAGGGTAATCCACAAGCTTTTCGCTTTGTTACTACAAAGCCTTCAAAAGAAGGAGAGTCCTACGTTTACCAACTCATTATAACAACAAGAAACTTCCGTTCCCTTGTTGGTATCAACGAAGATAACTCACACGTATATCCATACTTGTCTGTTGTTGCTTCCACTGTCTTAGAACCAAAAGAAGATGAGAGTGGCAATACTCGTTATGCGGCTACCCATTATATTCAAGTTCTAGCTGATAAGCTAGAACCAGGGCACTTTGAATTGGGAATCCTGGTAAAAAATGATGTGCAGTCTAAGCTTGGAAAATTGATTTCCAACTACGCTCACAACATTTTGGTTCAAGACAATCGTGAAATGATTCCTGAATCGGGCAAGCATAGTACACGCTTACACACATTGATCAAGTTACCTGGGGTGAAACGCGTAGACATTTTGGAAGATAAGGTAATCGTTAATTGTCTGAGTAAGATTACCGATCCGCAAGTGGAAGAAATTCACAAGAACATCTTCCTTATCGTAAGAGCATTTTGGCCCAAGGCAACACCAGTTATCTCCAATATGGAAACTGATGAATCTGGACAAAAGTCGTTTTACTTTATCATTACCAAGGGGTTAAAGGCAAAGCCGAATATCACAAGGCAAGACCTTCTTGATTTCCAAGAGGCTTTGGGTATAGACAAAAAGTATATACCTCAACTCAAAGCTATGATGCTTGACTAATATGACGCACCACGTAGAGCAGCCTATAACAAATGTCTTGCTCAACTACAACGAAGGGCAAGGCTCTGTTAATTGGATTTTCCAAAAAAGATACTTGTCTCAAGATTTGGGGCAGGTATTTGGCTATCTGCGTCAAGTATTAGAAAGAGCGCAATGGCCGTTGGTGTACTATACCGATTTTCATTTGGTCAATTTGTATAGTACATTCTATAGAACATCGCATGGAATATGTCCTCCACCACCTGAACAGGTAATGGTGCCAACAACACGCCTAGCGGTAACGTTTTCCCTGCGCGGTAAACATTATGACGTACCAAAGAAGCCCTACAGAATAAGATACAATGATTGGTCTTATATGTGGGGCGATGGCATTTTAAATGCACATGATTTCTTTACCATAAACATACCGATGCTTGATTACCGTAGATTCAAGTTTCGTGCTATGCTTCCGCTGAATATGTTTCATACCTATAATATACTATCGATGCTCACAAAGAGCTTTGTAATGAATTATAGGAGGACGCTGGTACAAAGATCGCAAAGTCTACATGACTATTATACGTCATGCTTTGACCTACATTTTGGCGATTTTATGAAGCGTAAGCCTTGGTGGCTGCTGCCTTACAATAAGTTTGTTTGGAAAAGAGCTACCAATTTGCTAACAGGAATGATAAATGAGGACGTAGCTCTGTACTACGCTCTATATCTATACGATCAACATCTTACAGAAAGAGTTCAAGGTGATCTTGGTGAACAAGTATTGTTTGGCGACGACTCAATAAAGTCAGTATTAACTGAATCTATTCAGAGATTCTTTGATCTAAAGCCAACGACACTGCGTACAATAGACCTTGTATTTCCTGCTTTTTTGTTTCCAACAAAATCAAAGAATTATATAGAGTTTCTTACCGATCATTATCATAATATGCAAGACATAACTAGCGATCTAATCTCAAATAATCAAGACTTGAAAAAATGGGATTTGTATCCATATGATTTTCTTGCTACCAATTTGATCAATAGAGACAACGACACTGCGTTGCTATTTTTTGGAGAATAAACATGTTTACCGCACAAGCAGGAACTATAGCAACAATAATCGAAACTTTCTTTGATGACTTTGAAGTTCCGTTGATTCCAAAGACAAGTCCTATAGTAACTCTGTACGATACAGACAAAACACAGATTTATCAAACAACTGCGCTTATTGGAACACTACCTGGTGAATGGAGTGCTGATTTAGCAATTCCTAAAATGGACAATATGGACTCTGTGCAGCTAAAGGCTGTATGGAGATTCAAGGATGATGACGGTATAAGGCATCGAGTTATTACGCCGATAGTCGTAGAGCCAGCAATAGATATACGTCCATCTGATTGCGTAGCTCTGTACGGTGATTTAAACTTTTCTATTACCGTACCTTACCTAGCTAGTAATGGCGATACGATGAATCCAAAGTGTAATTATACACTCTATAGTGACAACGATTTGTTGTTTGACTATGCTGCTGATAATAGTGCTATCAACTACATGCAGCATTTGTCTAGTACCGATCTGCAATTTCCGCTGACTGTTTCTTATGCGAAAATGCAGCCAAGAATGCTTTTGGCTCGTCGCACACTCAGTGGAAGGCTGTCTCCAGAAATGTACACATTTAAACTGTGGGTGGTTACTCCACAAGTATTAAATGCTGCGTCTTTGGTAGAGAGCTATATCAACAAGTCAAGAATAGCCAACGTAATACCTGAATTACAGTATGCTACTTCTGATCTGCTACAGGCACTTAAAGCTGGATTAGATATATACAATAGTTTCCCACCATATGGTACTTCCTTTGACGGAACAAATATGCAGGGAGTTCTATTAGAAAGTTGGCTAATATGCTCAGCTTATCAGTTGTTGAACATGCAATATATGGCGGAAGGCTCATTAGCTTTTGATTTTTCAGGACAGTCAGTTAGCTTGAACATTGATCGTACACAATATATTGAATCGATGCTTGGTAGATTACAAGAGGAAATTGAAAATACAGTAAAGCCAGCAAAAAAGCTTGTCGTAAAGGCAGGTATTGTTGGCGGAGACGGATCAGCAGGAGCTAAGTTAGGAGGTTATGGAAAGAACTTTGGCTTAACTTCTTTGATAAATGCACCAACTACTCGCCTGCGTACAATGAATAGCACGTTCAGACGATATTGGTAAAAGATTGAACTAATTTACTCGTGATACTTTCATTAGGAGATTTTCCATGTCACACCCGTACTTTGATAAAGTTGTAAGCAATATGAAAACAAGGGTCGCTACTCCTCAAGTTGAGTTGCGTCATTTTTCGCTTTCATCTGCTAATTCTGCCAAGGTAATTCTTCATATTACACACAAGCAGAATTCAAGAACCAACAAAAATAGCTTGCGTGAAGCGGTTCGCGCCAAATTTGACAATGCTTTGGACGTTGTAGAATCTTCGTTTGTCAAAATTGCTTCTGATGAGTTCTCTGATACTGCAAAGGGAATTCTGTCTGTTGTTCGCAAGTCTGTTCCCTATGTCGAAGGTAGCACTAGAGGCTTTACTTCGGTAGCTACCAACATGTACATGGATAGTGAACACACATTATGGAATCTAAAAAAGACTGCTGCTGGCAATCTTTTGGTGCAGACTTCCTCTTTGGAAGATGAAGATTCTTTGCAGGAATTGCTTGCCGGTAGTCTACACGCGACTAGCTTGTACTCTCCCGATTACAAGGCTTTTTCCAGTGTTAGCAGTAACTTCGAGCAAGCTTCTGGCGGCGATTTTGTTTCTTATGTAGGCAAGAATGGCTTCTCTTTGGGTTACGTCCTAGCCTCTGTAGACAGCAATGAAGAAAGCTATGTAGTTTTGGCTCATAATAGTGAGGAGCCAGAAGTCATACGTAGTCAGTCCATCATGTACGCATTTGATGATTCAGATGCTCCGGCTTTGCCGAAGAAAGAAGTCGCTCAATTTGCTAGCAAGTCGGCTGCTTGTAATGAGATTGTTTTAAACGATATTCTCGCTTACTACAAAATGGTTTACTCACGTAGACCGGAATACTACAAGCAATTCGAGGCTCGCCTGCGTAGTCATTGCTTCATGTAACGCCAAAGAGGGTAGATGTAGGCGCATCTACCCTCTTTTCGAGGTTTGTATGGATAAAAAGTCAGTAAAAGGAAATAAAAAGGGACTTACTGTAAAAGATAAGGCCAAAGCTCTGCGTAAGGAAGTAAATGCCATTGATAGAAATGAGGTTGTAGAAATTCTTTCCAGAGCGGGTGACAAAGAGATGCAGGAAGAATACTTGCATATCTTTGATGAACTCAAAATAAGTATACGCATATTCGAACGCAATCTAAAGCTCAACCCACACAGTCGTAACGTGTATGCGTTGATGGCTTTGTATACTCAAATGCGTGAAGTTATTGCTGATATTAGGTCGCTGACTGACTATAGCGAACACGCAAACCAAGTAATAAATGATGTAATCCAACCCTTGTTTAGCGCGATTACTCAGTCCAACTTAGATGTATTCTACCATCTTAGACAGATTATCATTGAAACGTCGGATGATAAAAAGACACAATATGCCCTCAAAAAAGCCGAAGCTCTGATGCGGGAACAGTCTAGGTACTTGCAGGAGCGGTATCTCATTACTCAAAATGAGGTTGTAAAGTCAATCTCTTCAAGGTAAATGTAAATGAACAGATTAAGGCGAGACTACAGCGATACGTGGAAGAAAGAGTCCAGAGAAGAAAAAATACATGGCTCCTGTGCCAAGTGCGGCTTTGTTGGATCACTACATGCTCACCACATAATTCCACTGTCTAAGGGCGGCCCTAATTCCAAAGCAAATAGGATGCTACTATGCGAAAGATGCCATACAAACCAGCATTCTCATATGCAAAAGAACAAGGTCAAGGCTCACAAGTGTCGCCAATATCGTCCACCAAGAGGCTAGTATGCAAATCTCGGACCAAATAAAACATATAATCGTCAATAATGGGATTAAAGTCGATACTTCAATCGAATACTCTCAGGATCAGTTACTAAGCTTGTATGCGTCTCTCATCCAATACTTAAATGATAAGCTGGTAGCTAGTTCCAATCTAGTTGACGAGGGTGACGCCGAAGTTGAGCTTGACTTGGAAGAAATAGTTCAATTTAAACAACAACTTAGCAAAGTCTTGACAGATCAAGACTTTTCTGATATAGTAGGCTACTACAATCATGACTATCTAAGTACACTTGATAGTCAGTCAGCGCGTATCATATGCGAAACTCTAATTAGAACCTTCCATATCAGAAAGCTAACCCCGGTACAGCTATGGAAAGATGTACTAGCCAACAATGGTATTGTACCGGAAATCGAATAAAATGAGGACTACCATGAACTTCTCCGAGTCTGCCTCTGCCCCAAACAACTTCACAGATTCTATCCTACCTGTATCTTTGGACCACGTTTCCCGTGAACAGTTTGAAGCGTACATCTTTCCAAACTACGCAGCAAGCGAAGCCAAGATTGAAGGAAAGCGGAAATTGCCAGATGGTCCAGTTCAAAATGAAATTTTAGAATTGGTTGGTAGCATAAATACCATCATGACCGAGATTAATACGGGTTATGCTATCCTAAAGAGTGTAGCTATAAATAATGCTGATTACTCTGACCTTATATCCGATAGGGAAGCCTTTGATCGTCTTCATGGAAAGATTACCCAGGAAGCCGCGGGTATTAATAATGAGATACTCGCAAAACAAGTAGCTCATTTTCTTCAAATGATCAAAGGATCCTCTCATGTAATAAAACCCTCTACAAAGTACGCTGGAGGCTATGACATTATATGGATCGGAAAACCCTGTGCCCCGGCTGCGTCCCCTTTATTAGGATCAAAGCACCCACTATCTAAGCAAAAGCCTTTGACTAATCTGAGTGCTTACGAATATAACCTGTCTAATAGACTGGCGGTTGACGCTATTAACAAAGCTGAGATTATGTCCAAACTATTAACGGGCGGCGCTGGCCTGGATATTACACAGGCACACGTCAGAAAGTATTTTATGTTGCCCCTATCGTTTGACTTTACTCAATTTAATAATTGGACTTTTAGCAAAGACGTTGTTGGTGCCTCTATACCGCTGTTTCCTCAGTCTTTGGTAAAGTCGAATATATCTATGGGGTTGCAAACGCGATTAGGTAAATACTACTCGATTGTTTTAGCTTATAATCCAAGTACTACTGTAACAGACTCAGCACTTAGGCAAAAGAACTCTGGAGGAATTATCGATAATTCCTCTGCAACTTCGCGTGAGACTCTAGCCTTAGAACCAAATTTTTCAATGTCTTTGGCCCTTCATCTACCAAAAGAGTTTGTAGCCTACATTACTCAAACTCCAGTGTCTCAAAAGCCTTCGTTATCTTCTTTGAATACGTGGGTCAATATCTGGAAAGGCTTTATGTTTAGAGTCTTTAACAAGAAAAAGACAAAAGGTGAAGACAAAACTCTAAATCGTTCCCGCTTGTTACCTAGATATATACTGAAATCGAGCTTGCTGCGTTCTATTCTGGAAAAACGCAAAGAGTTCAATATGTCTATAGAAGAAGGGTGTACTGATCCGAATACCAGTATTTTCGTTGCAAATGATGGTAGTCTCAACTACATGATCGGCACGTCCCAAAGTTCCACAACAAATGCCGAGGAATACGAAAAAATATTGGACTCAGTAATAGAGTTGTGCGCTGAAATGAATATGCCTGTAGATTTTTCTACAGGCAGCGCCATTGATACTGTCTACTCTGTTGAACCGAACAACGAACAGAAACTAGCAGCACTCTCTAATCTTAGAACACCATTATTTCAAAATGCTGGGAAACTATTGGGCTATTCTTGGGATTTCAATACGGCTCTATACGTTGATCCAAGTAATCCAGCCAAACTAACTAGCGCAAACTTATCAGGTGCTTGCCGCCCTGACGACTTAGCCATCGCAGACTATCTAAGAAAACCATTTGCTGAGTGCATGAGACTAATGATGCCTACATGCAAGGCTCAATTAGCAGACGGCTCACCAGTAGCTCTTGCTTCTCATTGGGGAGCAGATACGAATCAACCTGATATATTTTTGAATCAGATACCAATGTTCAAACACATATTTAATATGTATGAACTGTTGGTAACTCAAGGAAAAGCACCAGACTTCAAAGCTTTGGTAGACAAAGCTGCCAAAAATCTCGGGATAACGTCTTTGGACGACGCCAAAGTCAAAGACTATGAAAATAACATTTATCATACTTTTTTAACACCAGATTTAAAAGAGATTCCTGGTGGAAAAGGTATTGATAACTGCGTCAAAGTACATACTGTGATGACTGCTGCTTTGAAAGAAGCTGCGGCAGGTTATGGGACGCTTCATTATCAGCAACTATTAAAAGTCAATCCCTCTGATCCTGAGAGCGCCAAGGTAGATAGTCCTAGGTATTTCAACGTATCTCCCTCGGCTAAGATAGACGACAAAGGTAAAATCATCGAAAATGACTTTGTGTGTAGTGCAGATAAGTTCAAGAATGTATATACTTATCTGGGTGGACAAGTATTCCTTGTTATGCTAAGCGAGCTTCGCAAGAATATTTCCAAATTTCTCTACAAGGTGGAATTTGATGAAAACTCTTTGCCTTATGCACTAGGCGAGGGAGGAGAAAAGGTATTACCTTCATATGCAATAATATCTAGGCAGATAGCTCCATTTATTCAGATGTGTACCAAATACATTCCTGAAAGTGAAGAAATCTTTGAAAAAGCCAAGGAGTTAGAAGAAAGCAACACGCGAGATAGCAGCATCACCATCAGCGATATTAAAATTCCTGGATCAATCCGATCAGCGGAGTTATTTCCGCATCAGGTAAAAGCGCATCAAACTCTGCGTAAGCTTCCTCGATTTGCAGCAATCGACGTTTCACCAGGCGGTGGAAAAACTATCATGCTTCTTGTAGATGCCATGTGCTGTATTAGAGAGTGCATGGAGAGAAAACCGAAGGTTCATATAAAGCCGCTCATCATTGCACCTACTGGCTTGGTCAAGAACTGGGTTGAAGACTTGACTAAGGTAGCAGGCAAGAATTGGAATATTATTCCAATAAATGCCCAAATTCTAGAAAGATGGGGAGTAGAGAGCCTACGCAAACTAATTCAGGATGCACCCATAAATACAATCGTTGTTTGTGGGTTGAGTATTCTAAATCGTGCTGGTAGGTATAAGCTAGCCTTTGGTAATCATGTAGAAGAATGCTCTAGTACAATTGACCTGATAAAGTCGTTGAACTTCAATTATATCGCAATTGACGAAGCTCATAAAGTAAAGAATGCAAAGTCTTTGGTACATCAAATGGTAAAGAGACTTTGCACTGCATCCTGGGTAAAGTATTTGCGCCTTGCTTCGGGTACTCTCATTTCCAACGAAGTAAAAGATATAGTTGGCGAAGCCTCAATGTTCAGTAGTCAGATTTTCCGTACTGTTGAAGAGTACACAAATGAAAAGACACTACTGTTAGGTGACAAAGAACTCAACATAAGGGATCGTAATTACCATCAGATTACCAGAGACAAATTGTCCAAACACGCAGCACTTATCTCCATAAAGAGAAAGGAATGGGCATTTATGTTGCCTATACCTGTAGAGTCTTTTCATCATCCAGATATTGAATTTGATCGTATGATGGACGACGAAGGGCAGCCAAAACAAAAGCTGCAAGACATGATGAAAAAAGATTCGTCTATTACAAACGAATACATTTATCTATGCCGAATGCACCGCGCTGCTTATGAAGCTCTTGTCGAAGAAATGGCAAAAGCTTTTAGAGAAGCTTTGAAGAAAAAGAAAAATACAGAAGATGATGAGGAGGACGATGACGATGAAGAAACATCAAAAGACGATGTAGAGTCGTTGATGGACGGCCCCATTGGCAAGTATTGGATGCAACGCGCTGATAGATTTTTGATGGATCCCCTAGGCGATCCAATGGCGAAACTCACAATGGACGATGAAACAATCGTTAATCTGAGTTCTGACGCAAAGGAAAATTGGGAAAAGATCATAGACGCTTTCCAGCTTATGAGAGAAAGCAACTATGTTCCACGAAAGGTTAAAATCGTAATTGACCTCATTAGAAATCATTTTGAAGTTGCTAATAAGCAATGGAAAGCTGATGGAAAGTATTATGAGCTAGAAAGTGATGTTTACTTTGAAGGTAAACACTATATAGCTCGTAAAAGAGACTTGGATAGCACTGAACACAAGAGAGTGATAAACAAAACGCCGCCTTTAAAAGCTCCAGAAAGCTGGAAGCCAGAAGAAGTTGGCAAAGTTCTAATCTTCTGCCGTTATAACAAGAGCGTAGAAGCGATTCTTGATTATATGCCACGCGATCTTCGAAAGAAGACTGTGACCTATTACGGATGGATGGATGCTACTGAAAAGAACAATAATATTGAAAAGTTCAAGACTGATCCAAACATTCAAATATTGCTTGCAAACGAAGAAGGTATCAAGGAAGGTCATAACCTACAATGTGCCAGCCGACTTATTAGAGTAGAGCTTCCATGGACTCCCGGAGACTTGGAACAGGCTCAATCCCGTATATTTAGACCCGATCCAAAAGGTTATCAAGACGGAGAAATGGATCGTTCTGTCATATATCTTGACATTGTTACCAGTGACAGAACTCTGGAAATGAACAAGCTCGGACGCTTGTATAGCAAAGTTATTGGCAACTGCAAATACGAAGAGGCTGACAATCCCCTATACGCAGACGTTCAAATCGTCGATGACTCTAGTTTAAGACTACGTATTGGTAAAAATGAAGTACAGACTTTTCTTTCTTTCTCCGACAATCTGGCTCCAAAGAGCAAGATAAACGAAGACACGGGTGAATACGAGTATTCTTTGGAAGAAAGACTTACCACTCATATGGGAGCTTGGTCACACTACGTAGGTATTCGAGACACTGAGTACCTACGTATGAAAAAAGAGGCAATGGAAAATGGAACTGACCGACTAGTGCCAATTCCTCAGTCTGATGTTCCCAAAGATTTTAAAATGGTAAAGATGCACAATGTGCCCTATGTAGCAAACCAACATATTGATTTGTTAGACCATGATGACATGAAACTCGGATTAGTGAAGTTTAGTGATTTTATCACCAACCCTCACAATGCCAAATACCTCGCTGCTGCACAATCAGGCACCAAAGAACTAACCAAGTCAATGAAAGGTATGCCTGTACATACGGATTTTGGCTATGGGACAATAGTTGGCTTTACGCCAAAACGTAATTCAAAGGCTTCTTTGAGTGGGTCCGATGACGATGACGTTGACATCGATGTTATTGACTACGATTTACGTGTCAACAAAGTTCGCATAAAGATGGCTGGTACGGGGGAAGAAGTCTCGGTTCCAACTACAATCGCTTACATTGGGACCAATGTAAGCAGTAAACATATGCGTATTTTCCATAGTGTAGACAGCGGGTTTGAAATTCCAAAGATAGAAAAGACAGAAAAGGAGCAAATATCCATAGATGATTCGTTAGATATTTCTGTGGATGAAATAACGTCTTTGTACAATTCTATTACAAAGAAGATTAATGCTCGCACGCACGCGAAAGGATACCGGCCTCCAAGGCAGAAAGGAAAGATTTATGCTATACAGCCCGTAGTCTATAATGGCTTCCTAGCAATAGAAGCCGATACTGGAGATAGAGAGCCAGAAGATATTCTCTTAGAAGAGTATGACTTCTTAGATGTTCCTCATTACGCTTATGTACGTATAGACAATAGGCATAACTTTGACGCCTTTGTCAAGTTCTTGCTAAATACCTGTGGCTATAGCTTGGACAAAAATAGTGTTGAACGTTTAAAAGTTGTCACAAGAGCTTTTGACCAAAACACCAAGATGTTTAGAATAGAGCTACAATCCTTTTCGGAATTACCACGGTTCCACACTTGGAATACTCAAACTGCCAAAGGTAAGATGATAAAGGTATTTCCGTTTGTACAGTACAAGCACAAGATTGCTGACAAGCTTAGAGAACGTAATTTACCTACGTCGGGTGCAGAAATTCTCTATCTCGCCGTCAATTTGTACCGTAACCCAACCTTTGAAAGATATGTCTCTCATAGAATACCTGGAAGTGCTCCAATAGTACAAATTGCTGAGTGTCCTAGGCAAGAGATTTGCTTCGTGCATAACAAAGCCGAGGCTATGAAAGTCATGGGAACTCTAGTAGAATCTAACAAGTTTGGGTTGACCGAAAAGGATTTCAAAGTTTTCGCAGAAACACTTCGCAAATTACACATTAGCTCAGCCGGAGGCAAGCATGATTAGTCAGCGTCTTATAGTTAGACAGCAGCAAGTTCTAAAGTATCTAGGCTATTACAATGGGAAGGTTGATGGCGTTTGGTCTACAAAGTCTGGACAAGCCAAAATTGCTTTTGAACGTTCTGGAAAATTTAATCCAGGCATTCCAAATAACGGAATGCCGTTTGAAATGGGTAAAAAGCTACCTGAGGGTCTATACTTTGATAAAGGATTGGTAGCTATACAGGGTATAGCTGTTCAAGACCTGCCTGAATTGCAGCCTGAATTGCCTGTAATAGAGGAACGCGTTGTATCAACAGAAGAAGATGACGATGAAGACATTTCTAGTATACCTACACAGGTATATGATCCAGCCGTAGGTGGACAACGACAACTTTCTAGAAAAGAAAGAAAGAAGTTGTTGAGAGAGCAAAAAGGAATGTCTATTACCGAAACGGCTCATCATCCTGACGGTTCAAAGAGTACGGTTTCTAGTAATTTAGCGTTCTCTCATATAATAGACCCAGAGAAGTTGATCGCTGAATAAAACAGCGCAAAAGTTTTTCTACCAAAAAAGGCTATCTTGTTGATCGAGATAGCCTTTTTTTCTGTGCCGATTCATAAACTGTAAATAGTTCTTGCCACTACCTTTTCTGATTCTGAGGCATGGAAACGATGTTACAGTTCAACTATAAAAGATTGTCCTATGATTTTCCTTTCACCCTGCAAGACGCAGACAATTTTGAAAACGTCAAACTTTTGGAACATCTTGGACCCGCAAATAGTGATACCGTATTATTCGTACTAGACTACGTTCCGACCGATGATATTATAAACGGGAAAATACTTTCGGGTGAAGGAAAAGAATTTTTGCTAAATCTTTTGGCATACAGCAAAAAGCTGTACGATCATAAACCGTTCACTTGGTACGCAACAGCCTTTCATGTATGCCGTACCATAGGTACTACTAGAGAGTTTCAAGAAAGAGCTTTTGAGGCATTTCATGATAGACTCTTGCATATTATACAGAAGATAAAACCAAATAAGATTATATTGTTTGGTAAGCATCAGTTTGAAGCTTTATGCCCAGAAGAAAATGACAAGTGCAGTGGAATGTCAAAGATATACATTGGCAATCCGATAAAAAAGACTCTGAAATTGCCAAGAGGCAAACACGAAGCCACCATAACACGTTTACCTTCCATAACAGGAATGCTTGCTGGAAAGGAAGATGTATATTTGGCTGGCTATGTAGCTAGATCAATGGCAAATGCTCTAGCAGGAAAGAACCTCTTTACTCTTGAAAAGCCTGACTTTAAAATTCATTTAGTCGATACGATGAAAAAGTTCGATAGACTAATGGATTTGGTAATCAACGCAAAGGTAGTATCGATTGATACGGAAGACGACAATCTAAATAGAATTGTCAATCGAGTATTAACTGTACAATTCTCTGTGGACAAGCACAACGCATACATTTTGCCGTATTGTCATAGAGATAGTCCATTTTCATCAAGAGAATTACGCTATATAGCCAAACGACTGCGCGACTATTTCGAGACAAGTACCAACGACTACAATATATACATGAACGCACAGTATGACCTGTGTACCATGAGGTCGCAATTTGGAATTAGATTCTACAATGCCCCAATATGGGATGTTGCAGCGGGTGAATATCTCATAGATGAGAATTTAGTAGGCTTGGGTAAGCTGGAAGGAACAGACAAAAAGAGAGGCGGTTCCTATTTTGGCCTTATGAATATTGCTGGTCAATATGGAAACTTTTCTTATATGGAAGCAAAGTTTTCAAAGTCTGATCGTGAAAACATCAAGAACATGCCTCTCAATGATGACGTTTTATATTACTGTGGTCTTGATACAATCATACCTTGGCTTATACATGAAAAACAACAAGAAAAAGCCAAAGTTATCAACTACAGAAACTTTGTTAGAACAATTACTAGATTACAATCAGATGTAATTCATTCGATTCACGGCTTGGAATATGTAGGATACAAAATCGATATAGCTTACTTATTTAGAATGAAGATGCCTGACTCTCCAATAAATGTAGAGATTCAGAAAAACGAGTCGGCTATACTTGAAACTGAACTTGGTAAAAAAGCCAACGCTTTATTATTAGAAAAGGAAGGCTTACCTACACGCGGTCTATTTTCTGAACAAAAGAATATGCTGTCTATGAGTAAGCCTGACCATCAGGTAATACTGTTCATTGACGCTGCTAAGCTAAAACCTATAAATAAGGGTGCGAAGGGTAGGCCAAAGATTGATAGTGAATTTCAAAAAGAATATAAAAATATACCTATCGTAGAGCTTTATACAAAGTGGAAAAAAGCTCTAAAGCTTAGAGACGCCTACGTAAATCAGATGCTAAAGCATTGGGGTACACAAGAGGACTTCAAACGCGATATGCGTATACGCTGTCGCTTTGACTACATGAAGATTACAGGAAGGCTGTCTGCTAGTAATCCTAGCTTACAAAACATTCCTTCTCGTGGAGATATGTCAAAGTTCATCAAACGCATGTTTATTGCCGAAGTGGGCACGGTAATCGTAAAAGTTGATTACCGTGTACACGAAGTTAGAGGCTGGGGTATTATTTCAGGCGACAAAGCCGTAGCTAGAGCTTTTCAACTCGGAAAAGACTTGATAGACGCCTATAAACTACGTCCCAACCGTGTTGATCTTGAGCGAATAGATACAGATGGAGACATTCATAAGGTAAATGCTTGTTTCTTTTTTAGTAAAAAGATTAATAAAGTAACCAAGGTTGATAGAGAGAACATCAAAGGCGTTGTTTTCGGCCTAATCTACGGCAAATCTGATTCAACTCTGTCAAGAGATATTAAACAAGAACTTGTATTTACACAGAATCTAATAGCTGCCTTTATGAAGAGGTTTCCTGTTGGTTCTGGTTGGTTTGATAAGATTGAAACACAGGCTAGAAAACACTATTTCTTGGAGTCTCCGTTAGGAAGAAGACGTAATTTATTTGGCTACATGCTGTCAAATAAAACAAAAGATGGTAGACGCGCACATGGCGATATGAATCGTCGCGCACGTAATAGTCCGATACAAGGAATGTGCAGCGACTTTATGATGATTGGGGCACGAAATCTTCAAAAAGCTGTATGGAATCATTATCAAAAGACTGGGTATCTACCTAATATTAGAGCTTGTGTCAGCGTACATGACTCGCTAGAATGTGAAGTAGGATATGAAGATTTGTTGATGGGAATCAACTTTATTGAAAAATCGTTGACTGAGCAAGTTCAAAAGGAATGCAAGGAGCGTTTTGGCTTAGACTTTGTAAGTGATCTAATGCTAGACTTTGAAATAGGCCCTTCCGGCGATACACTAAAAAAATGGAAGTACGAAGTTGAAGGGTATTCATATAAAAAGATGGTTACGGAGAAGGTAAAGCTCGAAAATGGAAAAGAGGAAGAGAGGGAAGTAGAAAAAGACATAAAAGTCTTTGGAATCAAAGACATTGTAAAGATGTCTTTGGAATTCCAAGAAAATGAATTAGGCTATGAACAAGACAAGAAAGCTTTGTACAAAAGCGTATTTAAGAGTGACACCGCTAGGTATATGCCAAAATGGATGAAACAACAAATAAGCCTGTCCCAATAGTACCCAACTACGTAACGATATATCATGCAATAGAAAAGTTGAATGAAGCTTTGAGATGTGATCCGGCTTCAATAAACACTCTATTCAAGATATTAGTTCCATGCTTACCCGAATTGGCTGATACTACGGTTGAAGCCTACACATGCGATCAAGTTCATTTGACGAATTTGCTTGGAATACTAAATTCGATATTCGCCTACTCTACTGGTACTCATCAATATCGAATTTCAGCCGAATTCGACGAGAACGGCATATCGGAATTTAGACTGGGTATTAGAACGCTATGAAATTGATCATAAATCTAATGCTTTCGGAGGGCGTATCAAATCTAGGTAAAACTTTACCGGGGTATCTGGAAGACTTTGTTCCTCATACTCTGAATATGATCAAACAAGTCAATGACTCTGGCGACGATATATCCAGAGAAGACGTAAGACACCGAATTTTGTACGCGATCAACAGTGAGCTTGTCTCACATTTTCCAAAAAAGGAATTTGAATATCAGTGCTTTTTGTATAGTCGAACTGACATTGAGCTACATATTGTAATAGACGTTCGTCCAGATCATCTATTCAAATATGAGATTGACAAATTTACCTATTTTACCTACCAAATGAATTGGCAAAGACACTAGGAGATACCATGAAAGTAGTAAAAGGCGATTTTTCCTTTGATATTGACGCCAAAACGCTTGAAGTAGCGTTGACTCGCATGAGCAATATAACTTCGTATAGTTCCTCAGATACAGACAAACAAAATATATTTGTCTCTGACGGGAAAACTCTGTATCTTGTTGGACTAGCTCAGGACATAACTGCCTACATTAGTGTTTGCAGTGAAGTCAAGGGCAGCGGCTATGCTAGTTTTCCAATCGATGTCGTTCAAGGTCTAGTTAAAAAACGTTCAGGAAAATTTCGCATTGAGTCAGATCAGTCGGAACTAAAAATACGTAGCAATTCCACATCTTACAAGTTGACAATAACCTTACTATCAGTAGGAGACGACGTACTTTCTGATATAAAGGAAATAGAACCTACTGAGATGAAAGGAACCAAAATCAGTGAAGGAACAATTTCTAGTCTAAGAAAATACGTAAAAACAGCGTCTCTAAAAGAAGCTGTTTTTGGTAGTCCCCTTCCCGTGTACATTGATTCAAGAAAAGATCAACTTCGAGTAATATCCTACGATAACTATCATGCTCTAATTTTAATAGTCCCTAGAAAAGAGGAGACTACCTTTCGGCTGGCTGTAACTGGCACTACCTATGGGGTGATAGAAAAGTTTATTAGCGATCATGTAGTTTCCTTTTCTGTAGAAAAGTACTTGAATCTAGTGGGCGAAAATTCTAGTTTTTACGCTAGCTTGCCTCCAATACAGTCAAAAGACGAAGACTACGATAGTGCAATGAACTATTACAAGTCATTGAAGAACCCGAAAGTAAAATTCTACATAAACGGGAACTCTTTTAAGGTAATTGAGAACATGGCTACTTTGCGCTCTGCTGCCGCCGATGCAGCTAGCACAAAGTATAGTTTTTCTACCAAGATTGGAGTAGTCAAAAGAGAAATAGAAAAGACGGTTGATGGAGTCAAGAAAAAGAAAATTGAAAAAGCTGAGGGCCCAGTATTAGAAGTCACGTACTCTACTTCAAACGGTAAAGCGTCAGAGGAAATACCTTTGCTAATGCCAGAAGGATATGAAGATACTTGGAAAAAAGTATCTTTTGTGATTTCCAACAAGATTTTGGAGAATATCGTCTTTCCATTTGCTTCCTATTCAAGTGTTGAATTTTGTGTTTATGAACGATGCGTAACATTGTGTGCTGAACTCACTTCTCAAAAGCTTGTTGCTCTAGGAACGCTAGATTCATGACAAAAAATCAAATACGCAAAAAAATTGTCAGAGCTTGTTTTTGCTGTATTGAAAATCGTTTTGTCGTAATTGGCGAGTATAATGGCTCTTTGTATACCGTCTTTATGACAAAACGACCAATCAGTAGAAACTCGTTGAGAGTGGGTACGTATGATAGTTTTGGAGGACTGTGCAAGTACCGAATAATACGAGATGCAAAAATGCATATTGGGTTTGTTTTTTGTTCAAAAACAAACTTTACTAGAGTAACTCCAGTAAGCTTGGTAGTTACGTTCGGCTCTGACATATCAGACTTTAGAGAAATTCCACTTCCACCAAAAATTGGAATTTTGACTTTTTTAAGCCAGAATTCCTCAGTGTTAATCGTACCATCAGAGGATGTAGAACTGCCTTATGTGGTAACTGGTGAGTGATATGAACGTTCAAGTAAAGTCAGTAGTTGCTAAGATAAAAAAAGATTCCCGGTTACTGCGTTTGCATAACGCTTTCAATGATTTACCGTACTATAACCTTCATGTTGAAGAATTGTACGATGAAATCAAAAGGCTACACAAGTTACGTCTTATACGTACCATGAAGCCTTCTGACCGGGATTACGTCAAAAAGTTGGTAGAAGCTAGCGCACAAGATCAGTCAACACGCTCCCGTTTAAGTGAAATACGCATTACTACCATCAAGGCTGTGCGTTCCTTAGAGTCAGCAGTATCTTCGTTAAAAGACTATCTTATAGTGGAGTATTCTACCGACTTGTCTTTTGTTCGTACCAAAGGCGAACGAGAGAACATAATCGATACGCTTCTGTCCAAATACAAAAAGTATATCGATGCTGTAAACTCAGTCTCAGAACAGTGTCTTGTTGTAATAGAAGACATTGACAAAGCCGCATGGAGCCTGAAATTACAGCTTGATGCTTTACAAATGACGAATAGGCCAGAGAGATCGATATGAACCTTTTTTGTTTCATCAAAGAAAAGTTTTATGTTCCAGAGAGTATACTGGACATGGACGCGGTTCATGATCGTTATATACACCCAATGTATGACGATAACATGTGTAATTCCTGTCAGTACCGGAATTATCGTCATAGCGCATCGTGTGATCCATGCGAAGGCTACAAAGGCGATATACATACTTATCGTGCTATAATGTACAAAGGCGAAAAGTACATTGGCTTACCACTTGGAGATAAAAAGTATTTTAAAAATTTATTGCGCGTCTCACACAAAGACCTAACCATCGAGGATAGACGTTACAAACCTGAGTTCAAGTATCCTGTAGAGTTTGAAGGCAAACTGCGCGTTTATCAAGAGCCTCTAGTAGAAGATTTCCTAAAAGCACGCTATGGAATTATACAGGCTCCGCCACGCACCGGAAAAACCATATGCTGTCTTGATACCATCATAAAACTTGGCAAACGTGCCTTGGTAATTGCTAGTCAAAACGAGTTTTTGCTGCAATTTGAATATCATGTCAGAGATTATACAAATCTTCCACAGCTAGAAAAAAAGTATAGAAGAAAGCTGTTTGGTATTGCCAAAAAAGAAGAAGACTTTGACAACTATCAAATATGCATGTCTACTTATCAAAGATTCATGAGTGAGAATGGACAAAAGTTGCTGAGACGTATTGCTCCAGGCTACGGCACAGTGTGTATAGACGAATGCTTTCCAGAAGGAACAAAGATTCTCATAGACGAAAAAACATCCGTTGATATAAAAGTCGTTTATCAATCAGAGGACATAACTTCGGTACTAAGCTTCAATCTTGAGAAAAACACTTTTGAGGAAAAGAAAATTTTGCATAAAATGAAAAGGAAAACAAACAAGCTTTTACAAATAGAATTAGAGGACGGTAGTCTCATAACTTGCACTGAAAATCATCCATTCTGGTCAAACACTAGAAATACATGGGTAAAAGCTTGTGATCTTATGCCTGATGAAGACGTAAGATCATGGTCGTAAGATACCACTTATCAAATGACCTTTCTTAAAATGAGATTCCCAAACATACACAACCCTTATACCTAGACTGAGAAGGATGGCTTGACGTTCACAAGTTTTCAGGTAGAGAGCTTTATGAGTAGTGCGTCCAAAGACTTTGGCTTCTGATAACCCATATATCAATGGATTTCCATGAAAGTAATCACCGTAAAATTCATAGGCTGTATCAGTTTCATCACAATAGCCATCGAGTTTGAGAGTTTTGTTTTTCTTCTCGAATCTATATTCGACAATGTATTCTCCTTCATTCTTGGCATGTTGTATATAAACTCCATGTTTTTTCGAAATGGCCTTTAGCCATTCAACCGCAATATCAGATTGAACGTAGCTTGGAGCACAATACTGACAATGACTAGACTTTCGCGTGTGCATGTATAGATAAGTATTCGGTCTTTTTTTCAGGATACTGCCGCAATTTAAGCACTTGAACTTATGTATAGTTGAGTCACCCTTATAAGACTCAAGTAGAATAATATTTCCATTAGTTATATCTGACAACTCTCTTTTAAAAGATGCTTCGGACTTACGACATTTTGAATTGGCTAGTTCTCTACCACATTTAGGGCAGCCAACTACAGATGCCATTAGATTCGAAGGTTTTGTTACCCAACTATGATCACATGATTTGCATAAGCACTCTATATCTTTTGTACTCGTTTCATACGTACTTGATAGTACAATATTTCCGTGAAAGCGTGCTTTCACTCTCTTGGAGAATTCCTCATGTGAAATGGTATTAGATGCCCATCTTTGTCCGAGTCTGTGTTCCGATGATTCAGACAGATACTCTGACAAGCATTGTTTGCATCCACCGAATTTTTGACGCAATAACTCAGAAGGCACAGCCTCATACTTTGTATTATGCTTGGTACATTTAAAGAGTGCTGATTCACTCATAAGAATAGACTTGTTCAACAGTTTGATATGAGGCAAAAGTTTTTCCAAGGACTCTACAAACTTTTTGGTTTTTGTGTTCATTTGTATAGATGAGATTCAAAAAACTAAAATTATTATCGTCATCTGTTATTAGACTTCCAAAGAGACAAAACAATGAAAGTAAAATCAGTTACCCCAATTGAACTAGACTCAGAAGTTGATGTATACGACATTGAGGTAGAACACAATCACAACTTTATCGTAGATACGTCCAAGTCAAAAATCCTTGTTCATAACTGTCACAAAATGGCAGCAAACTGTTTTCTGGAAGTAATATCTCAGATGCCTTCACGGTACAAGTTTGGTTGTAGTGCTACACCCGATAGAAAGGATAAAAGGGAAGTATTAGTTTACCAAGTATTGGGACCTGTAGTTTCTGAGACAAAAATAGAGTCCATGCTTCCTACTGTCTTGGTAGTCGAAACTGGACTCGGACCTAAGCGTGGAACTGGCCCGAAACAGTGGACAAATGCCATGAAATGGCTTGCCAATTGTGAAGGACGAAACAAGCTAATCGTTGATATGGTAATGCGAGACTTGGATGCCGGTCATAGTATTGTCATTCCATCTGTGTTCAAGGAACACATTTTCTACCTTACCAAGATAATAAACAAAGAGTTTGGAAAGAACATTGCTGAATCTTTTGTTGGAGGTGGAAACAAGCTAAACAAAGAAATACGCGAAAAGATTCTGGAAAGAGCAAAGCGTGGAGATACGAGAGTAGTAGTAGGTACACGCAGTCTATTGCAGTTGGGTCTAAATGTTCCAAGATGGAGTTGCCTGTACAGTATATTTCCAATCTCAAATAAGCCAAATCTAAAGCAGGAAACAAGTCGTATTAGAACGCCAATGGAAGGCAAGCAGGATCCTATAATAAGATTCTTTGTTGATAATTTGGAACAGTCGCTCTTTTGCTTTAGGTCATCGTTTAATCATGTCAAAGAATTTGGCTACAAATTCGATCAAGACAACTACGAAATTGTAAAGAGTGTACTGAACAAGGTAAGCGGCAAAAAAGGCAAAGTGACTGACGATATTTTTGAGTCAAATCCTGAGGAATACACGGGTGGTGGTTATGTTAGCGAAGGAGCGCGCTATAGTCATAGACGACAAAAGAAACCATTGAAGACCGGAGGCAGACTCTAATGCGAGACAAAGAATTCGTTGTAAATCACAACAGAACCAAACAAATAGAGGATATTCTGTTAAAACGAGGTGTTGATTATATCAATCTCATGCGGCCAAAAACGAGTATCGATCTTGCTGGCATGATAATGCCAATTGAAATTGACGCACCTGGACTCACACCTAGAACAATTAGAGTTTCAAAACAACTATCTTCCTTAGAAACAATAGCAGCAGACCCTACGAGAGGTCATTATACATTAGGTATATCTAGCTTTCCTTCGGATACATCAGCAAAACAATTAGCCCTGTATTTGATGATAAAAGCTGTGACAAAGCAATTTGAAAAGAATAGTAGGCATTTTTATCCGTTATGGCATAAACTATATGGATTTCCAAAAGACAAGCTACGAGACGCTGAACTTCCAAAAGAAAAGTTACCTTCAATACTAATAGTCTCAAATATTACAAAAGACATTTCTCAAATGAAGCTTGAGAAGTTGAGAGACTTGCTAGAAATGTATTGTTCAATTCCTAAAATTGTTGTCATGGGAGGCATCGATCCAATAACGTTCTTTTCAACAAAGCTGCATCTATCTCTGAGTGCTGGTATTTACCTAAATACCGAGACTCAACCCTATCGTAAAACCCGCGTTGTATAAAACTGATTTTGAGGCACATATGGAAATCAATATTCTTCATACCGAAGTTAATTTTTGGGAGAAAAAGTTTGCTTGGCTTCCACAAGTTATTCATGAACTTGTAAAGAAGCCGCTAGGACCCGATAAGGAAATCATTTATGATAAAGTGACTACTATAGTATGGCTACAGCCATATTATAGGCGCATTGAAGTTCAAGCCATGAACAATACTTGGTATTGGAAGCTTTCTGCCACTCGTCCAGACGGTGTTTAATAGAGGTTAATATGACTAAACTCGACAGGCTAAACGTGTTGTTAAAGGAACTCAATCTTCCAGATCATAGAAAAATTGTATCTGACTCTGGATCAAATCTTGCATGGCTGCAAAAACACGCAGGAACGCGAAATCAGCTTTCCGAAGAATTGCAAAGTTTGTTGAGTCTTTCAATACACGATTTAATGCAAGTCTGAGTTTGGTAAAGGGATACGGAGCTTTTTGCCTCGTATCCCTTTTTGGAGATTATATGGACGAGTTGGACAAAATAAATGCTGAAATCAGTCAAATAGACAATAATATTGCGTCTGTTCAGCGTTTGATAAACATAGCTCTTGGCGCATTAAATGCGGAGTTTAGTGAGCTTTATGCTCGACTACCAAGAAAATCTGTTGAGAAACATGCAAAAGAAGGTGATTTCAAAAAGGTATTCCGACGTATAGCTTCCAAAACGCATGAAGACAAACTTCGTCAAAATAATCTATCTGATGAAGAAATAGAATCATTAAAGACAGTATTCAACTTTGCAAAGTCCGCCTATGACGACGAAGACTTTGAGACCCTTTCCTATATTGAAAACTCGCTAAAAAGCAAGGATATACGCCTTATAGTGATTGCCAAAGCAAAAGATACACTTCAAAAAAAGTCGGGTGAACTATCTAAACTTTTGCTTTCCGTTGACTACCAAATCGCGTTGGACTATCTTTCCAATGATCCTACAAGAATACTAATTGCCAAGAACACTTACGTTCATGTAGTGTCCTCTCTCATACGCGCACAACTTTCCTAACACTTGCTAATTTCTCTTACGATCAAATTAACTCGGAGAGAAATATGGCAACGTCATCTGCTCAGCAATCTCCTGGCGTTTTCGTAAAAGAAATCGATCTCAGCCAGAGAATTGACACAATCAGTTCTACCATAGGCGTAGCTGTTGGTGCTTCTAAAAAAGGCCCAATCATGCAACGAACCCTGGTAACTTCCCAAAAAGAGTTCCTCGACACTTTCGGTCATCCCGATCCAACAGTAAGCTTTATGCACTATTCCGCATTGGCTTTTCTGGAGGAATCACAGCGTTTGTATGTAACACGAGTTGTTTCTCCAAATGCTCTTACTGCTGGCGCTTACGCTACAATTACCGACATTGACGCTGATGATGGTGTCAACTTGTCATTGAATAATTGGGACGCAGGCGTCAATAATAATGAAGCTCTAGGTATTTATGATCCATTAAATACCTTGGCTTTTGATCCAAACGACGATGGTGCAAAGGCTATTTTGTTCTTCGTGTGCGCCATAGACCCAGGTGATTGGAATAATAACCTATCTGTATGGATACGTCATAGTGCGCCATTAGGACTTACACCGGGTTCACATGAAAGCCATAATCCGTACAATTTCTACATTGACGTATACGTCAACTTCGACAATAATACTGACAAGCCTGTTGAAAGCTTTTTGGTAAGTAGGACGTATGGTCAGGATGGCTATGGTCAACAGATGTTCATGGAAGACGTTATCAATACGCGCTCGAATTATATTCGCGTAAAGAATAACCCTTACTGCCCCAACTACAAGATAGTCGGTTCAGCTTACGAAAAACTGGACGGCGGTAGAGACGGAGACATTCCACAAGCGAACAAAATGCTTTCAGCTTGGGAAATGTATCTTGATACCGAGTCCATCAACGTAAATCTACTTATCAATAGTGGATATACTGATGCAGAATATCAGCTAAAGATGGTAGAGGTGGCCGGAAGTCGTAGAGACTGTGTGGCTATGCTCGATATTCCAAATCATTTGCAGAAGACTGCCGACGCGATTACGTTTAGAAAGGAAACTCTAAACGCGGATAGCACTTACGCTTGTCTATGCACACCCGACGTAAAGATTTACGACAAGTATAACGGCTACGAAATCTTTGTTCCTCCTAGCGGCTATTTTGCACAAGTCTGCGCCAAAACAGATAACAATGCAAATCTGTGGTACGCGCCTGCTGGTTTGAATAGAGGCCAATTATCTGTTATCGGTGTCAATGCGATTTATAATCAGGGTGCGCGTGACGCTCTGGACGAAGCTCAAATAAACTATATTCGCTTCTTCCCTGGTCGTGGATACGCAATTTGGGCACAAAACACTCTACAGATTGCTGCAAGCTCGCTATCGAATCTAAACGTTCGTAGACTTATGAACTATGTTGAGAAAGCCATCTCTACATATGCTCAATACAGTGTGTTTGAACCAAACGACAAAGTGTTGAGAGCCGGTCTGAGACAGACGATTGAAAGATTCCTTGATCCGATCAAATTCGGTAGAGGTATTTATGATTATTTGGTAGTTTGCGACGATACAAATAATCCTCCGTACACGGTAGCAAGTGGAGACTTGACTGTTGACGTTTATCTTGATCCTATTATACCGTCAAAGAGAATTCATTTGAACGCGACTATTACCAAAACAGGTGCGGTATTCAGAGAGGCTTACGCTAATCTGAGTTCGTCTGGTTTGGCGTTGAACAATCAAGCTTAATGAGGTAGCCTATCATGGAACTAAAACTCCAAAAACTAATTGAAAATATTGAATCTATGGCAAATGTTCAGAACTTGGACGCACACAATTCAATTGTTGTACGTCTGAGTAATACGATTAGCGCCAAGATCAATGTGATTGCTTGTTCAATAAGTGAACCCATTCAGATGGTTCTGCCTCTAAATGTTTCATGGATGTGTTTTGATCCTCAGTCGTCAAACTACCGCAAGATATTAGTGCGCCAGTCAAAAGTCGCTGATGCAGTGGCCGGTTATGCTAATACTTGGCGTGCTGCGAATGCGTATACTGATGTATTTATCGATCAATACTATGACGCCAATGATACCGCTTATCTCAACGAAGCTTCGGTAATTAGAGATGCCACTACTACAAGAAGTGGTATTGTTAGGCTATCAGTGGATCCGCTTCCTTTGCAGCCTTCCAAAGCTGTATCTGAGGGTGATCCTAGATTAAGTGATTCAAGAGAGCCACTACCGCACACTCATCCAACACTACCTGCTGAATCATTGAAGACGACTGCTAATCCAGTCGTAATCAGTACGTCAACGCCTCCGCAAGCAGGCTTTGTTTTGGTAGCAACTGGAGATACTTCGGCTGTTTGGCGTAAATTGCAACAGTCTGATATTCTTGCTTAATACAGAGAGGCTAATATGGAAACTTTTGCAGAAAAAGTTGCTCGGTATAAAAGAGTTGCTGACTTGCGTGGTGTTGCTACTAGAAATCCAGTAGTCATTACCGAGGTCTACAACGGTACACTATTCAAGATTGTCGTAGCTTACGAAGAGCCGTCAAACAATTCACTTCCGGCTTTATATCTATTGTGGCTATGCGTAAATCCCGACTATAACGGTACTACCCTGGAAGCTGTTACTCGTAAAGCGTATCCTAATTGGTACGGAAAAATGCTACGTCGTACCAGCTTGTCAGATAATCTTCCGAACAGCTACAATAGAAACACCTGGCAGTCTGTTACGACCATTGATACCATGTTCAATGATCCGCAAACGTATGACTTGCACGATGTATTTTTGCTTGGTGAGCTTGTGGTAGGTACACCTTTACCACAAGCTACTACTCTTGTTTCTGGCACAGTTAAAATGAATGGAGACTTTACTTCCAAGCGTTTCTTTGCCAAGAACATGACAGTAAAAGCTGGTTCAGTTACTACGCCTGATGGCGGACTAGCAGACTTGAACAGTTGGCAAGAAACTACCGTAAATGGTAGACATTTTCGCGCCATAGAAGTCGATGTAGAATCAGGCAAGTGGTATACACTTAGTGCGATAGTACGCGCAAATTCCATCAACAATATAGGTCTTTTGTTCTTTGACTTTTTCGTAGATGCTACTTCACATGCTGTAAACAGCCCGAACACTGCGTTGGTAGGTGATAGTATATGGAAAGAAGCCGCGAATAGATGGGATCCGACTTGGTCTACAATGGACAAAGATAGCGTCGGCTGCGGCTTGTACTATACGCTGTCTGGAAATGGTACTTTTGTTGCCAATGACGATAGATATACTGTAGCTGGCGTCAAAAAGTTGTATGACGACGCTCTAGTTGATATTACTCCGTTGAGTGATCCAACCGCCGGTACTGTATGGTATCAGATTACTGCTTCTAGATTTTGCTACAAATCTAGCACAGTCGGTACAAATAAAGCTCGTGTTGGTATTTGCGCTTGGAAATCTGTTTCTGGCGTCGCTACTTCCTCATATGCGGGTGCTGTCAATAACGGCTTTTTCGTATGGGATTGTGAGTTTATTGAAGGAAAGCTTGTCCCTACAATCATTCGAGGTACACATAATATCGTTGTTGCTGACAACGATCCTAGAATGACGAATAATAGATTCCCAAAAGATGCTCATATAAACGATCCAGACGCGCATCCAAAGATGCCTGCCGAAGAATTTGTAGCCTATGGTAGCACAACAATTTCAGTAGGTGAATCCGGTCCTCCAGTTTCAGGAAATGTTCTAGTAGTTGGGGCAGATGGAAAAGCTAGCTGGAAAGCTTTACATCAGGCAGATATTCAGCCTGATGATTACCACGCAGTGTCTTCCAAGATTACTTCTACAAATGTCACTGTGACAAAAGCTAGTACCACTACTGTTCCGGGTGAAGGTTGGGTATTTGAAGATGCTACTACGGCTCAACTTGGAATGAATGTAACGTTCCAATATGATCCGCCTAGCTCTAAGGCTGGTCAGCAGTTTAGTCAGATTGTTGCGCCTGTTACCTGGACAATTCCGTCTGGAACTTACAAAGATGGTGCTGGCGCTACTCAAAGTTACAATGCTGCTCAAATAGGTAATCGACTGTCGGTAGATGCACAAGGTATTCTGACAATTGATACTGCGATGCTGGGCACAGATTCAATCTTTACTGTCAACGGTAGGTATGTGTACAAGGGCGTTACCCTGAATGCACAATTCTTGCTGACAGTGAAGAATATTGTGAAACTCAACAATATCATTGTCACAGGTTCTACATCGATTACTGAAAGATCGGCAGCGCAGCAGTTTATCTGTACCGCCTACTTCGATAACAATACCAGTACAATCGTTACGGCGGATCCTAATTGTACATGGGAAGTTTTTGGAGTACCAGCGGGCGCAAACATTACCATGTCGAATGTTAGCCCCACAAAGGGTCAGCTAACTGTTACGGCTGTTCCTGGTGATGCTCTATTGACTGTCAAAGCTACCTATACATTTAACAATCAGCCTTCCGAATCTTTCACGTTAAATGTTGCAGCAGTTGATCGGCCAGTTACACTTAATGGGTTAGTTATCAGCGGAAATAACGGCGTTGTTAACATTTACGAAGGCACTTCCGTTCAATATACTGCTACCGCTTCTTATAGCGATGGTAGTTTCCTTGACGTTACGCACTCGCCAAATGTTACTTGGGAGTTGACTACTGGAACGAGTGCTAGTATTACTTCGGGCGGCTTACTAACAGTAAGCACTTTGAACAATCTAGATGGTACGGACCGTATCAATTGTTCTTACACTGAAGGTGGTACATCAATTCCAGCGCAGCCCATCAACATTAACTTGTTGGATAACTACGTAAAATCCATCACCATAAGTGGACCGACTAGCGTAAATGAGAATTCACAGGCTACGTTCACTGCTTTGTTTACGCGACGCAATGATGCTACTGTTGACGGAACTGCTACTGCTATCTGGAGCACCAATAAAGGTAGTATGAGTGGTAATACCCTGTCTACACCTACCAATATTAGTGCTACGACAGACATTACTGTTACTGCGTCAACTCCCACTGGTGTAAACGGAACCACTGTTACTAATTCAAAGACAATTCCGCTCATCAATGTACCGCTTGTACTGTATCCAAAGTATGGCGTATCTGCTTTGAGTATTACTGATGGCAACTCAATGAATGCTGTGTTGTCTCAGATTTTGAATACTCAAGCCAACGATCAGATAGTACACTTTACTCCAGGTTCTACTGGTAACGTGTATTGCTACTTTGCTTTGCCCGATACATTGGGTTATGTGTCTAGCGTAGGATTCCAAAAGTGTACAGCCGCTGGATTCCCTCAGGGTGATGCTGGTGGATTTGATGGAGCAACATGGTCTCTAACTCCGAATGATCCCAACGATATTGGTAAGCTCGGTGGCCTTGACGTTACCTTGATTACTTCGGGTGAAACGCATACTTGGCATCTGTACCGCTCCGACTATCCCAATCTTGGAGACGTATACTTTAAGATTCACTATTCAACACCATAAGTCGGTGCCCTTATGCCATCATTTCCAGTCGGTTATCAATTACCTTACCCAGGTTCCGGAGCGACCTGGCTTTTGGAAGACAGATACCTCAGAGGAGGTATGCATGTAGCAGCTACGCAATCACAGCGTGATTCTATTGATCTAGCTAATAGAAAAGCAGGTATGATCGTAGTGACCGCTGATAGTGGTAAATTGTGGCTGTTGAACAATGATCTAACTACCTGGAGAGAATTTTCTGGAGGATCGACTTATTCTGGCGTCCTTCCGATTACAGTTCTCATAAACGGCCAGATTAGCATTGATCCAAAAGTTGTATTACCTGAAGGTGGTAATCCGGGCGATATTATCGCTCTTGGCAATGACAAGATTCCTGTTTGGAAAACATTTAGCGTTGCTGGAAATGCTGGTGTTCGACAAACAGGAACTTACACGGCTCCTACTCCAATATCTCCGTCTGCTAATCACGAGTTTTTTCTACAAATGAGCAAGACGATTCTCTTGCTCTATTTAAAGGTAGATGCTCCCGACATAAAAGTAGAGGCATTTTCTACGCCAGAGCGAGACGAAGCTAATCCATATACTTTCATAACTACTCACGATGTTATGGAAGATGCTGGAATATCTATACTACCTGATGGAACTCAGTTCATGCAGAGAAGATATAGCATTTTGGCTAATATGGAAAAGCCAGACACTCACAACATAATTTACTGGAAGCTTACGAATCAAAGCACAATTCCAGTAACGCCAACTTTTACGTACAACTATCTTATTTTGGAGTAGCGATCATGCCAGGTTTTGTTGAAAGAAACGGTATAAAACACTTTAAGGAATTAGCAAACAAGCTAATAGCCGACTTGGTACGCTTTGGTTTTGTAATAAAATACACAGATAGCGGTGATACAACTTTTACGCCATACTCTGCTGAAAACGAAACTGGCGATCCCATAACGGTAGCTTATACCACTACAGCTACATTAGAGGTAGGGCCGACTGTTGATCCGTTAGCTACTGGTGCGCCTCTTACTTTGGATACCAATCCTAGTAAGATTGTAGCTCAGCCTTGGCGTATACGCATTGATGCAAAAAATAGTGCGGTAAAGTCCAATGACCCAGGATATTTGAGAATTTATATCGCACATCCGTATCAGTTGCCTGACGCTGAATCAGGCAAAGGTGATAAAGTCGCAGTAGAATTCAAAGGTACTGGTGCTGACGCTACTTCGCAGAAATTTTCAAGGAGGTCTGGCGAACTTACTTGCGGATATATCTCTACCGTCAACAAGCTATGGGGTGGCGGACTTGGTATGGAAACGACTATTAATACTGTGCCAATTCCATTTTTATCTTGCCGCTTCTCCGAAGATGTTGGTGCCTCAAATGATGAGACAGGCTGGAATTATGGCGATATTTCTGCTCACCCATATTCTTACATGCTATCTGTGTCTGATAGAGGCGTAGCCTTTGTTTGTTGGATGGAAGCTCAAGACGATTACGGTGACAAATTTAGTTGGTTCGTTGTACAACGTCCAGTCGATCCGAGAACGGGACAAGTGCTTGCCAAAGAAAACGGAAAGAATCCAGTATTCTGCATATACAGCATTGGTGGTGGCAAGCCTACTGATACTGAGGCTGTATCAAAAACGGCTGAAAGAGTAGCTACTGACGTTTACAACAACGTTCAAAGTGCAACAAGTCCGTATTTGCCGCCGAAGATATACCGCTTTACTGTTTGTGAGTCAGATGTATTTAGGCCGACTACTCCAGTACTAGCTACAATCGATTCGCCAGATAATCGTGCAGTAATCAATGCTAAGCAGCAAGTTGCGATTTCGGAGAATGGACAGTATGTCGTTTATTATCCTAATGGCTTTAATACTGATCGATTCATGTATCGAGAAGAATTTGATATGCTAGTATACACTTCTGCTGACGTAATATCTCAGTGGCAAGAAGTGACTTTGAATCCATATCCAAATGCTCCAGTCTCTATACCGAGAGTGTACAAGGCTTGTCAGGCGAATATCACAAACAATCGTGGTATGAGAATTCTGATAATGGTAGATGGCGCTGGCATAGTTAGACCTCTACATGAACGTGATTGGCACAACCCACCCCTAGCAACAGTTTAACGGAGAAAGATTATGCCCGGCTATGTTGAAAGAAATGGTATATTGCATTTCAAACAAATGGCGAATATGCTCATTTATGACTTGCAAAGGTTCGGATTTGTAATAGCTCCAAATAGTATGGACACAAAAGCCTTTGTAAATATTTTAAAAGGCGAAGACGTTAACGAAACAACAGGGATTAACGGTAAAACAGAGCTTGTAGCAAAATACACTTTGTGCGCTACTATGACTGCTGGCCCTACTGTTGATCCCTTGAGTTCTACGCAGCCTTGGCGTATACGCATTGACGCGAGTGGCGTTGCACTTACGCCACCAGTTAACAACGCAAAAACAACTTGCGTTGTTACTGAAAAAGACCCAGGATTTATGCGCGTATTTGTAGCGCACCCTCTACAATTGTCTGACGATGGTAAAGTAGCTACCGAATTTAGTGGACTCACTACTGATGCTGTTTATTCAAGATATGCTGGCGAGCTAACTTGTGGGTACATAAATTCAGATGGCTGGGGTGGTGGTATAGGCAATGCTGATCGTACTGTAACACTACCTTTTGCTAGTGCGAAGTTTACCTATGAAAAAGATGATTACCGTGATAAATGGGCATACGGCTCTATTGTAGCGCATCCATTATCATACATGCTATCTGTTTCTGATAGAGGCGTAGCCTTTGTTTGCTGGCAGGAAGCTCAAGACGATTATGGAGATAGATTTAGCTGGTTTGTTGTACAGCGTCCAGTCGATCCTATTACTGGCGCTACTTTGGCCGATGAGACAAAGAGTAAATGTCCAGTATTCTGCATATACAGCATTGGTGGTGGTACTCCACACGACGTAACGTCACTGCAAAAGAACTATGATGTATCTGGAACAACAGGTGGTGGCGATGTTTATGCAAACTTGGTCACTATTCTGAACACAGAAACGGCAGTTCAAGAAAGCCCTTACGATATTCCAAATATCTATCGCTTTACTGTACGTGAATCTGATATATTCAGACCGACTACTCCAGTATTAGCCACAGCAGACTCACCGGATAATCGCTCAGTAATGAATGGCAAACAACAAGTTGCTATTGCCGAAGATGGAAGATACGTTATTTTCTATCCTAATGGCTTTAATACTGATCGATACATGTATCGAGAAGAAGTAGACACTCTGGTATACACTTCTGCTGACGTAATATCTCAGTGGCAAGAGGTAAACTTGGAGCCATATCCAGGAAAGCCTCGTGTGTACAAAGCCTGCTTAGCTAATATCACAAACAATCGTGGTATGAGAATTCTGTTGATGGTAGAACAACCAGGGGTTCTTGAGCGGCTAGCTGATTGTATTGATCCGCCTATCGTTGACGTTCTGCCTGATTTACCTTACGTTACAGGAATTGCAATTTCAACTGGCGTTACTCAGACAGCTTCTAATACAAGGCTATCTTGTCAGGCTCAACTGACTTTGAGCAATAACTCTTATATGGATGGCTCAAATTCAGTTATCTGGTCGTCTACCCCATCGTATACATTTGATGGCAGCACATTTGTCGCTCCAGTAGTAAAGACAGATACACCTGTCACAATCAAAGCTGTATACAACAACACTACTGCTCATCCAGATATTGAGCAAACAGCCGTAGTGACTGTCAAAGCTGCTACTGTGCGTAGTGTATCTATAATTGGTCCAACCACGATTGTTTCTGGTGCCAAGTCTACCTATGGAGCAACACTTACACTAGCCGATCTATCGACAACACCCGATGGAGCAACTTTGGTTGCTTGGACTGTAGAATCAGGCGGTGGTTCATTCTCTGGCAACATGTTCACAGCACCAGTAGTTACAACAAATACTACTGTTACTATCAAAGCCGTGTACGACAACACTACTGGAACTGATCCATCTACTACGTTCCAAATCTTGGTAACTCCTCCTGCTATATAAGGTGAAGTAGATGGCGAATACAAACTTCTCAGTAGAAAAAGTCAACTTTACTGACTTCCAAAAACTTGGAAACTCTTTAATGTCTGATCTTTTGACTAATGGAGCATTTAGGCTAGTCTATCCAGATACCATCACGGAAATGACTTATCGTGCTACCTTTGAAACTACACTTATCAACGATCCCTTGTCGCCTGCTCAAGCTTGGCGATTTCATGTTGACTGTAGTGGAACTGTGAGTCCCGATGATCCAGGATATATAAGACTATATGTTACTCATCCACTTCAATTGCCTGATGATGGTCAAGTAGCCACTGAATATGCTGGCGATACTACCGGCGCTTGGGCTAGACAGTCTGGTGAAGTAACATGCGGATATTTTACTGGCTCTGGTACGGCTCCCGGCGGGCAAGCAATATCTCCTGGTATGGTAACTATTCCATTTGCTTCTTTGCGCTGGAGCGGTCAAACTGATATTACTGCTCCACCAACAGACGAGAACGCGGCTAGGCCGGTAGCTTATCGACTAACAGTTACCGATAAAGGCTTTGTTTTATTCGTTTGGGAAGAAGCACAAGACGATTACGGTAGTAAGTTTAGTTGGATTACTGTACAGCGTCCAGTTGATCCTATTACTGGTGCTACTTTGGCTTCTGGAAAAGCGCCAGTATTCTGTATGTACAGTATCGGCGGCGGACTTCCAAAGAATCCAGACCCATTACTTCCTGAAAATGCTTCTGATAAACAAAATGTCTATCAGAACAAAGGAGATTGGTACGATTCAAATCCGTTAATCTACCGATTTACTGTGCGGGAAGCTGATGTATTCAGACCTACGATACCTGTATTGGCTACAGTGAGTTCGCCGGATAATCACGCAGTTATCAATGGTAAGCAGCAAGTTTCGATCAACGAACAGAATCAATACGTCGTTACTTTCCCAACAGGCTTTAATACAGATCGTTACATGTACAAACATGAAATGGATTTGACGCCTTATACATCAGCCGATGTTATTGGAATGTGGAGCGATGTTAGTATCACTGTTTATGGCGAGAATACTGCTAGACGCTACAAAGCAATGCACTCAAACTTGCCTAACGGTGTTGGATTACGAATACTTGTAATGGTATTCGGACCCGGCTTTGAAGGCTGGCCTGCAACTCCTTAATGGTGATATAATGAAGATCATGATCTCTCTCAGTCATCCATATATTACCAATTACAAAACTCTAAAACATCTAATGCCTCATCTTATTGAGACTAAGGTAGAATACGGGCTTGTAACTGCTGACAGTCTACGTTTAGAACTGTTAGAGCATGGAATAAAGGGTGAAGACGCAGACAGAATGATAGAAAGAATGCTAGATATACTCAAAAAAGATCCGCAAGTCGTCTGTTAAAGGTCTTTATGGACACTATTCCAAAGAAATTTCAATTTAATTCTGTCGTTGATGCGCCACTCAGCACTGATGTACAGAGCAACACTGTACTTGTAGAGGAGATTGGTACTGATATACCAATCTCCATAGTAGGTGGTTTGTTAATTATCAATGGTACAGAGTCTTCTGGCGGTACAGTAAACTCTGGAGACACTCTATCAGTTAGATTAGTGTCCTCTAATCTGAACTCTGACTATAGATCGTGTGTAATCACTTTAGGCGATTATACCACTGCTTTTTTGGTACGTACAATAGAATTGTCTACCAAGTTCAAGTCAGTCTATAGTCAGACTTCTTTGGATTACAACTTTGCAGCAAGTGCTGCTCAGAACAAACTTTTGTATATCAATTCAGTCTCTAGCTTGCAGACTATATTGGATACTCAAGAAATAACTGACGATCCATTAACACCCGACTATCTATATGTAGCAAATTTATACGAGGACTCAGTATACAAAATCAATCCAATAAATAAAGCTGTTATAAAAGTAATAACTGGCCTTAATCGGCCTTATAACGTCTGCGCCACTTATGAAGAAGATTACGGAAGCCCTACCGGATACAAAGATCCATTCCTTTTAGTTTCCAATACAGGTACTCATAGCGTACAGCTACTCGGAGCTTCCGGTGGTAGTGCGTATTTGCCTGGAACCGGCTCTGGTATGAGCTTTCCAGCAAATGCAGGTTTTGCTTTTGATACTGGCGACTTTTCAATAGAGTTGTGGTATTTTCCGATTTCCGAAACTCACAATAGACTTTTGACAAATAGAGTTCCTTCTGCCTCGGCAAATGGAACTTGGAGTTTAACTTGGGGCAAGAATGTCTTAAATTTTGTAGAAGTTATTTCAGGGGAAAACAACAAAATAGAAGCCAACTATGATTTCATTTTGAAGAAGTGGTATCATATAGTCGTCACTAGAAAGAATGGAGTTGCTAGTATATTTATAAATGGCGTTCGTGTAGTCACACAGCCATACGCTTTTAACTTTTCCAGTAGTTCTCAACCTCTCTATATTGGCGGCGTTCCAGGTGAAGCTTACGCAAAAGGACATATATCAGACTTACGCATAGTAAAGGGAAATTCTGTCTATGACCCAGATTCTGAAACTATCGTAGTTCCGGCTAATCTAGAAAAAGTCACGGGCACACAATTACTTATTCTACAAAATAATGGCGTATCTGATGCCAGTGATAATCAGTTCGTCTGTTCTTTGATAACAGCTACTCTGTCCACTTTTAGTATTCATAATAGTATTACTTTCGATTCAATGCCTGCGAATATTACATCGCAAGGCAACTTCTATTACGTTACTTTGCCTTACGAAGATAAGATTGTTTGTATACAAAGGACTGGATTCGTCATATCGAAATATGCAGAGACTTCTTTACCTGCCAATTCAAAGCCGTTTGCAATAAGATCAGACGGTACTGATCTTTGGGTTACTTTAGCCAATACGAATACCATTGCTCGACTAAAAATCGACTTTTCAGGCTATAAGTTAATAACTGTTCAGGAAAGTCCGTATGGCATAGACATTGACAGCGATCTTGTTTGGGTAACAAATAGTTTTTCAAACTCTGTATCTAAAATAGATAAGTTGACTGAAAATGTCGAGACAATTGACTGCGGCGAATATCCTTCCTTCATTACTGTAAATAACGCCAACGTTTTTGTAGTAGAGTTTGAGACAGGCATCATACGAAGGATAGATAAACAGAATTTTGATGTATTAGAGAGTATACCTACTAGTGGCTTTTGCTATGGTTTAGTTGCTGATGCTGACGGGAATTTATGGGTAAGCAGCTACTATCAGAATACTCCATCAATAGTAGCTAATATCAATACAAAGCCGACTGACTTTCAAACAGTAGACTTGGGAGAAGGCGACTCCAACACTAAGCTTTATAGCGAATTTACCATATCTGGACTAGGTGAAAATCGGCATGTAGACTATTACGTGCCTGATCTGTTATCTATGACTGTGTATGTAAACGGTGTACTTACCACAAATCGTGGTAGACTAAAAGACGGAGATATATTCAAGCGGGAATTTACTTTACCTAGCGTTTATGCTTTACCCGTTGAAATACCTACATTAATAGCTGCAAATGAAGCCTACCTTGAAGCCGCTACTTTTCCAGATTTGACTCCGGACCCATTCATATTCGTACCGGAAACAGAAGTTTGGTTGAGAAAATGGTTTCAGTCCAACACTGTTATTGTGAGTGGTCTATCAGAAGGCTGTACAACTGACCTTACTTGTGAGAGCCGTGATACATACATTGTCTTAAATGATATTCTGCAAGGCGATGCTACTATTCAAATTCAGAATGGCGATGCAATATCGCTTATTACAAAAACTCACGGTCCATATAGCTCTACATATTTCGTAAAACTTACCAACACGCATCATTTTGAAGCTTTATGGAGTATTAGTACGCTTAGCCTTGTCGAGCCTCCGCAGTCATTTGCCTATTTTAGACTTGCTGGAAACTATCCGGCTCCTAGTGTTGGCGCTTTGCACAAAGGTATTGAGTTCCAAACTGTTTTTATGCCATCTGTAAATAAGCTGACAGTCGGCAGTGGTACGCTATTATCTAGTTCGTCAAAAATAGTTTCTGGTAGCAGCGCAAAGACGATTTTATCAGGAAAGCAACTGTTCGGTTCGGTAGTTACTGACTTTTATGCTGATACTCTAGTATCAGGAAGTATTCAAGCGACCGGCTTTGCTAATAAACAAGTATCCGGTAATATATTCGCGTTTGGCTTGGCTAACAAGCAAGTGTCTGGCGATACTGATGCGATTGGCTCTTTTCATAAATCGATTTCATATCAAGTCACAAAGACCTGGCTTCCAACGATGCCAGAATTGTCTACTAGAATACTTCCATTGGTATCTGTGCTAAAAGATGCCATGACGATTCCATATACATATGTTGATGGTGAATATCACTTCGACATACCGTTTAGCAAGCAAATGTCTTTTTCTGTTTCTGCAAATTGTGCAAAACAAAAGATTTGTGAGTATGGCGATTTCGGCTATGACATACAAAAGCTAGGGTCGCCAAGCTTTGGTGGCTATGGTTCACATGTACAGAAGTTGGAATCTCCTGACTTCGGCGGATTTGGTGCTGACATACAAAAGCTAGGGTCGCCAAGCTTTGGTGATTTTGGCTATGATCTACAAAGAAGCAATTTTCCTGACTTTGGTGGATTCGGTTATAATCTACAAAAGCCGTACTTGATTAGCTTTGGTGGATTCGGCTATTTGTACAAGGGTACTACTGATGTTAAGTTTGGTGGATTCGGTTATAATCTACAAAAGCTAGGGTCGCCAAGCTTTGGTGGATTCGGACATGGTATTCAAACGCCACACTTGATTAGCTTCGGAAGCTTTGGATATAATCTACAAAAGCTATGTTCTCCCGAGTTTGGTGGATTCGGCTCGTATGTGCATAAACGCTCTTTGGTATCGGTAGACAAGTCATATCGAGCGAACATATTGAACAAGACTTCGGTAGATATGGCATTTATTCCATATTATCCGTTATCGACTGTAAATTTACAAAGCTTTCAACACAGCATATCAACGGCAAACTTGATAACATCTGCGCCTCATGGCCTTGTTAATACGCAGAAGATGCTTATCTCTTTACTGCCAGAAGTTGTTTTGAAAAAGTCTGGTGCGTTTCCCTTCTTGTTTATCGATGCTCTGAATAGACAAAATAACAAAGGCAGTAGACTTCCACTTTCAGTCATAACAAGATTTATTGACACTACTAGAGTGCCAACTACAAATGAATTGTGGCGTGGCATAAAGCTGGCGTCCTTCGCGGACTTGGGAAGAATACCCGTCAAGAATTTGTATCACCCTTCCTTACCGTATCAGCTTGTCGGATTACATATTTTCCATTCTACCTTTGAAAGAACTCTAGATATACCACAGAGATTTTCTCCGCATTACCTAGACTATAGATCAGACTTTATCGCTCCTATGGCTAGGAAAGGTAAAAGCCTCAGTGCGCTAGACGTTTCTCCACTTTATGGATTAACTGTTTGTCATACTACCTTCTTTGACGGTCACCCGAGTCCCTACATTAATAGCCACGCTAGTCTGTATTCAGCAAAGGTTGGAAAGGCCAACAGCGTAACTTCATCGGGCTTTTTACAGAAGTCAAAATCTCTTGTAAATAGTTTAAAAGTTGGCTATTGGACAAAAGCGACTAACGCGGGCTCCGGCCATTCGACAGGATACAGAAAAGGAATAAAGTCAGAAAAAGGCTTTTCTTGGGATAGATTTGATCAACATGCAACTAGCATGTATCAGCATGTTTTTTCTGGATATAATCTTAAAGGAACTGCTGCTTACAGTGCCTCCAGAACAGCTACGTACAAAACAAATGTCATATCACACAACGAGAATAGATCGGCTACCTATGATAGAATAGGAATAACGTCTCATTATATCAAAACGGTGCAAGCTCCAGCTAGATATTCTACCTTTGCTCAAAAGTATACCATGATACAAGGTAGAACTGGTGTATTGCGTACTGTTAATATGAAATCAGTTGACATATTACTGCAATCGTGGTCACTGAATCCTTGGTATGAGTGCTTCAAAGCTTGCTTAGACTTGGGAATGTTTTTGACAAAAGATTTAGCCTTGGCAGACGGAGTAGCTCATGGCTTTGCATTAGACGTATTAGACGCCTATCAAATGCCTAGTGGATGTTGGGTATGGGTGACTATAGATATACCTAGGGGAGAACGATTTAGATTTGTAGGTGGTTATATCAGTGGCGGCTAAATCTAAAATCGAAAATCTAATTTTGAACAGTAATAGTTTATGGAGATATAAACATGTCACTCATTTCGCTTAGCGCCGCACTGTATAACTGGTACAGGTACAATTCGTCTAGCCCCACTTTCTATGATCACCAATCAAAAAACGCAAGGCTAAGATTGGAAAAAGGCAACAAAATAGCTATCAGGAAAATGCCTGATGGCACAGCCTTACTTTATGAGGAGGGTGAGGAGAGTTTTAAATTCAAATTGTCAGAAAAAGAGCTAAAGACTCTTATGACAAAGGTAGATTCTTTTGGAGGCGCTCATCAGGAAGGCGATGCTCCTATTAGAGGCGCAAAAGATACCAAAGCTAATCCTACATCGGAGCCTCCAGTAATACATCTTACTGCTACCGAAGCTAGGAGATTACGTAAAGATGCCACTCAATATCAGTGGTACAAGTATACCAATCGAAGAGGCAGGACCGTAAAAGATTTTCATAAAAATGAAGTCGGTAAGCTGCATATGAATGATCTATTCGGCTTGCTAACGGCTGACCCAACGAAAGGTGGGTACTTTATGAATTATGAGGACGCCGTTCCTCATGTAATAACTTCCGAGGTACTTTCCAGTCTAGATTTAGGTTGTTCAAAGATTCGACTGCCCAAGAAATTCGCACCCTCTAGTTCGGAAGAATCTGAGACTTTTACTACGGGTGTACGAGGCGCAAGTCCAGACCCACAGCAATCCGAAAAACAATCTGAAAAAACGATTACTCCTCCTAAGACTTCACCACCTGCTACAAAAGAAACTACAGACTACATCATTACGATGAAGCAGACTGTAGCAGATATAGTCAAAAGCATGAAAGAGTTGCACAAAAATAGTGTAACTAGCATGAGTGATTATTCAGATTATGCGGATAAGCTTCGTGAGATTCGTGACGTTCGTATCAAGTCTCTATACGAGGAAATGAAGGCTAATGGGGTTCCAAAAGCCATTGGTAATACAATTTCTGACCTGTTAAAGGAATACTATGATGCAGCTTGTGACGTATTACGTCAGAAGAAACGTCATCTTAATACCTTGAATCAGACACCGGATGATTCAAATACCAATGAACCATCGAACCCTGTAGTACGCATATCAAGGGAAAACGCAGCAAAGTTTGCTGATTTGGCCGGTGTAAACGTTGGCAGTATTCTACATCTTCCAGAAGAATACAAAGACCGACTAAACGCTTTGCTAAAACGTAGTCTTGATGATAGAGCAGCCAAACGTCAAGCCAAAGCTATTCTTGACGAAGCAAAACGTCTCGGCCATATACCTTCTGAACAAGCAGAACAACCGACCAAGACAGTAGAAACTCCTATTGAGCCTACTACTACCAATGAAGACGCACCCGAGACATTTACGGTTGGAACTGGTGGTAAGGCTCTAGACAAAAAAGCGGCTATAAAGGAAATCAAGAGAATTGCCGAAGAAGGTAGCGATGTAATTGATGCCAAGATTCGTGATTTCCCAATAGCCACTAACCTTGAAGAGCTTGATGAAGTCAACGAATCAGTAAAATCAGCTTACGATACTTACTATGGTGAAGCTGAAAGTATTTTAAACACATCAAAAGCCTCCAAGCGTGACTTTAGGGACGCTCTGGCTAAACTGCTTAATATGCAGAAAAAAGCCAATGATCTATATGCTAATACCAAGAAAGTATTAGAACAGATTGGACACCCGCCTGCGATTGTCGTAACGGATGGCGATCACTCATTTACTCCATTAGTTGACGATGACGGTGAACCAGTATCAGCACCAACTGCTGTGCCAACTGCTACCATAGACAAGTATGAAGATATTTTTGAGAATAGAAAAAGTATCTTCGCTGATATGGGAATTTCTAAGCAATCGTTTTTGGCATTTGACAAGTCCACCAAAGATAGCCTAACTGAACTTACTGCCGCGTTTATTGCCGGACAAGTTAGTAAATCTGATTTGAAACTATTGGCTACTCTGCAATTACGATATGAAATTTCTTATCGTGAAGCGATGGGCATAGCTGGTGGCTATCAAAGAGACGTTAGCGTTCTAAGTCAATTTAGTGAAGACTCTCTTGAATACTTGAGGGAATTGCTAGACGCGAGCAAGTCTCCAAATGATATTGGTGTTGGACTAAGAAATGGAACAATAAAGTTACCCGGCTCTACCGCAGAAGTGACTCCAGTTCCTGAGCCTATTCCTGAGCCAAAGCCAGTACCGGCTCCTAAACCAACACCTATAAAGCAGGCTCCAATTCCAGAACCTGAACCAAAGCCTATTCCCAAAGCTGCAACGACGGTAAACTCTCCACTTAATCCAAGTCAGAGAAAGAGCCTAATAGGTTTGATCGGAGAAGAAGGAGTTAAAAAGTTTACTTCGCTGGAAAAAGACTTTCAGGAACTTGTAATAGAGACTTTAACTGACCTGAGTAACGGAACTATCAAAAAATCGGATGCCATTTCTGTTTTGGAAGACATTTACGAAGATTTGATTAAACCAGAGCTTGTTGAAGAAGTTGAAGAGCCTATTGTAATTACCGAGCCTGATCCAACTCCAGCAGAAGGCGATGACAGGGAAACAGAAGCTTCTGTTTCCGATTATCGTTCCTTGCTAGGTGACGATAACTTTGAGATTCAAAAGAATCTAGAACCTAAAAAGGTAGCCTCAACTAAACCGGTGGTTGCACAGCCCTCTGCTTATTTGGATTCCGATGATCTTGCTTTGTTGAATCAGATTAGTTCGACCCCTGCCGAAGTCATAACTACGATGAGCGATGAAATGCAGGAAATCGTAAAAGAATCTTTGAATGATTACCGTAATGGTAAACTGACTAAAAAACAGTTGACTGAGATTATCGAAGAAGACGTACTACTTGATAGAGGTTCGCTGGATAACTCCAGCGAACCTACGCCAAAAAGTGGTAGTCCAATCTACGATGAAGATGATGGGGACGAGGAGTCTTCGATAAACGACGTAAGAAACGAGCTTGGAATCGACTTTGAGGGCGATCTGTAAGATCAAGCTAGTGTAAATAGAAAAGGGAACGGGAAAAAGTCTCTCGTTCCCTTTTTTGTCATATAGGAGAAAAAAATGTTTAGAAATCGCAAACAAGCAGTAGACTACGCAGAATCACTAAATGATCGAAAGTTGGTAGAGTTGCTTAATAAAGCGGATAAAGCCTACTACAATTCTGATACTACTATAATGGATGATACTTACTACGATCTTATTCGTGAGGAAGCCTCTACCAGAACCAGTCCTCTAGTAAAAGAGTATCTAAAGAAAGTTGGACACGCACCGCCAAAAAGAGTTGAAGTAAAATTGCCGTGCCCGATGCCTTCGCAAGATAAAATAAAGCCAGGTGATGGATCAGTAGACAAGTTCAAAAAGCCTGCACCGAAGCAATGGGTTTTAATGGACAAGTTGGATGGAGTTAGCCTACTAATAGCCTATGTTGCGAATAAACTTCCAAAGATATATACTAGAGGAGAAACTACTACTGGACAAGATGTTACTCGATTACTGCCACATTTGAAGATACCAAAGAAACTTTCAGAGTCCATGAATGTTCGCGCTGAGATTCTTGTTTCGCGTTCTTCCTTTGAAAGCATGTTTTCAAAGGAAAGTGGTGGTGACTATGAGAATGCTAGAAATATGGTAATAGGGGTTGTTGGAAGACTAAAAGATAATTCTACTGCCAAGCACTTTGATGTTGTGTGCTATGAGATAAAAGGTCAAAAGCTAACGCCAAGCCAACAGCTAAAACGTCTTGATAGTCTTGGCTTTGAAGTTCCTGAGTATAAGATAGTTTCTGAAATAGACGACTCTACTCTAACCCAATATCTTGCCAAACGTAGAAAGAATTCGACTTACGACATTGACGGACTAATAGTTGCCAAAGATATTTTGTACAATGACTCTGAAAAGAATCCAAGTCATAGCAAAGCGTTTAAGGTAAATACCTCGCAAGAAACAGAAGTTGTTGATATTGAATGGCGTGCTAGTCGGCATGGCAAGATTGTTCCTAGAATTCATGTTTCTCCACTAAGAATAGGTGGCGTAACAATAAAGCATGTAACTGGTCACAATGCATATTTTATTGTTCACGGTCATAGATATAGAGATAAAAAGGAATTTGCAGGTAAGCCAGCAAAGCCAATAGGCATAGGTAGCAAAGTTTTGCTTTCTCGTAGTGGCGATGTAATACCACATATTACCGAAGTACTTACAGCAAAGCCTCCAAAAATGCCTGATACTCCATATTCTTGGGATGAGAATAGAGTTGAAATCTATGTAAGTAATAACGAATCAAGAGACGTAATCAAACTAAAAAGAATAGCACACTTTTTCTCAGTGCTAGGCGTTGACGATCTAGGTGAATCTCGCGTAAAGCAGCTAATTGACTCGGGATGTCCAAACGCTGTCTCAATATTAAATATTACGGTAGCTGACTTGATGAAGCTTCCAGGTTTTCAAGAGACTCTAGCTAGAAAGCTAGTCAGCAACATCAAAAAAGCGAGAGAAGAAGCTTCCCTAAGTAAATGGGCTGCGGCTAGCGGTATATTCGGTCAAGGTATGGGAGAACGTCGTGCAGAAATGGTATTCTCAGTATACCCGGACGTTTATCGTGATCCAATAGAAAAAGCTAGAAAACTGATACTTCAACTTCCTAATTTTAGTGATACTACTACCAATCAGTTTGTAGAGGGATTAGAGACGTTTGCCAAGTTTTTAAAAGCAATAAAATACACTGGAACTGTCTCTGAAAAGCCAAAAGGAACAAAGCTCTCTGGAAAGTCGTTTGTATTTACTGGATTTCGAAATTCTGAGTGGGAGAAGGCCATTACTCAGAATGGCGGTTCAATAGCTAGTTCAGTAAACAAAACGACTACTGCTTTGGTAGCAAAAGATTTAAGTTCATCTAGTTCAAAGTTTACAAAAGCAAAACAGCTTGGCGTACCTATTCTTACCAAAGATCAGTTTTTTGCCAAATATCTGTCTTCGCTTTAGGAGGTAATTCCCTTGAGTCACGCAACCATGTGCCCATTGTGGCGACACTTTGTTGGACAAGCACCAGACTTGACCGCCGAAGGAACAAAGAACGCTTTCATTGATATTGAACTGCGTGATTATTTGCTTCAAGGCGCTTATCCAAAAGACGAAGCGGTTTTGACAGAAAAGCACTTTCAAGGCGGATTTCTAATGAATTTCCGTGTAAAAGTGCCACCTGTACACGGAAAAGTAACAGTATCACCTAGTGGTAGAGGCTTTCGTTATCATCCGTCATACAACTACGTTGGCGATGATGACTTTTATTATGTTCTAAATAATGGTTCGCAAAACAGCAACATTGGTAAAATCTCTCTGACTGTCAAAGATGGCCTTGACGGAACTATATTAGTTTCTAGATTACGTGCTACGTCAAATACAAAAAACATTGTATTACGTTTTACTGGAAAGTTCTCAATACCTGCTGACTGGCCTTACGATTATGATTTTATTCAGTTGTCCATAATAGAAACACGTCCTATAGTCGGATATATGGATAAACTTCCTTACGTCTTTGATACCGACTATTATATACAATCATCTACTTGGGCGTATGATAAATATAGAACTCCAGTCTCATCACAATCTACATTAACGACAAACTGGCAGTTGTACAGTTTGCCTTATCTTGTAGATGGCTATTATCCATATACCCAGCAGCCGTACCCGAAGCCAATATACAAACCGTGGCCTGCCTATCTTAGAGTAGATTTTTACAAGACACCCGTAATCTTACCTACAGAAATTGGTTGGGACTTCATAAAAGAAGAGCCAATCATAGAAGACAGGTTTGCTCATTGGGTTTTGCATCATCAGATTACCATAGATGTAGTTTCTAGTCTAGGTGCCGATTGGTACGAAAACGGAACAGTACAATGGATAAAGTATGGTGAATCTGGCTGGCCGATTAACATGTATCCGAGTGGCTTATGAACTTAGATGATCAGTTTTCATTTTATACGGTAATTCCAAGAGTACGCGATCCATCGAATCTCTCTTGGAGTAATAGCTGTTGTAATGGCAATTGGAGAGTCAAAGATGGAGATAATTGGATAACGCTTACTCCAGAGAATACACGAGTACGAGACTCTGATAACAGTCATTGGCTTGAGATTTGTCAAGGCCATATTGTAGAAGTGACTTACGGATATCCGTATGATTGTAATGGCTATTCTCTTGTCTTACAAGAAACACGAAGTCGAGCAGGAACAGATTTAGAGCATGTAGCAATGGTACAGAACTCTGTATTTGGAGAGTTTCTGGCTATTAATAATTCTACGGCTAGAGTGGTAATTGTTTATAATATAAGTAACAAGCTAAGAGTACATATCAAGGATGAACGAATCTTCAACGATTTTTTAATAGATACTGTTGGCTCAATTTCAGCATCTTTGTCGGTGCTTGGCGATTATGCGTATGTGAATAACGATACATCTCAATACGCAGTCAACTTGGTAACTGGTAATATTTCTGAGTCAGCACTCGGATATACAAATGTTCAAGCAGCTTTACCCACTACCAATGCTTTTTATGGGCCAGTTGGCTACGGAACAAGCGAATATCACCCTGGATACCTTGCAGTAAACTATAATAATAAGATTGTTAATTATCCGTTAGGCGACGGCAGAGTAGCTTATGCTGTTAGTACGCCAGAACAGTCTTATATATTAGAAGTCTACGGCAACGAGTTTCATTTTGCCAGAACGAATCTAGCCTTCTATTTGCTTTAGGGAAAATCATGAAAATTCGCATAGCTTTTGATAAACCCCTTATCTCTGAGTCAAAAGAAAAAGATTGGTGGGGCAAAAAGACAGAACAAGAACAAGAAGAGTATATTCAGAGTCACAAGAAAACAAAAAAGAAAAAGACTCATCATGAATTGGAAAAAGATAAAAAGGACGACAAAAAAGGCAAGTCGGAAGACGATTCTGACTTGCCTGATGACGAGTCTAACCCAGATAATGAAAATGACGAAAACGAAGACGATGACTCTGTAGATTCTGAGGACTCAGATTCCGAAGGTTCCGATGAGTCTGTAGAAGAAGGCGAACGTATACCAAAATCCAGATTCCGTGGTGACCCAGAATCTCATGCACTACACACTAGAGCAATGGATGAGATTACACATGATAAAAGACACTTGAAGAAACTCAGTGAACATCCTGGACCTGCGGTAAACGTAAATGTTCCTGATGCTCATAAAATGACGCATCAAGAATTCGTAGACAAAGTGGGGTTGTCAGAAGATATTATTGGAGACAATAATGTAGACTCTGACAAAGCCTTGGTAAAAGTAGACGATAATCTTCCAGAAGAAAGCGATAGAATATACCCTACTATAGAACAACAAGCTCAAATAAAACAGGAAATAGCAGGCACAAAAGCTGATAAAGTTTACCCTTCTATTCTAAAGTTTTACAAAGATGAAACTGTTGATTCTATGGTAAAAGCCAAGCACATTGCTCAGTATGTAACTCCTGTTCCTGTGCAAAAAGCATTGGTAGCTGCCAAAGATGCTACCAATGAATTTGTTATTCCAAAGATAAAGGAAGCTACCGCACCAATTGTAGACCCTATTGCAGAAGGCGTCTCAAAAGGTATTGCTGCACTTTCAACACCCGTACTATCTTTGGTACAAAAGTATTCATCACATCCTGTTGCTGACAAGGCAAAGTCCGTATTCTCGTATGTCAATGGAAAGGTAGTTGGAGAAGACCCAGACTACAAAAAGTTTTTGGAAGATAAAGAAAATCATCAGCTTATGACTACAATAGGCTTGGGCTTGTTGATGGTAGGCTGTTCGATGATACCGGGCCTTGCTTCTGTTCAGATGCTTTATCCAGTAGCTACTGATTTAATGGAACATTATTTCCAAAACATGAAGTCCAAAAAGGAAAAAGAAGAAAAGGAAGATGATGATTTTTCAGAATATGAAAAGTGGAAACGCGATCATCCTTCTTTGACAAAAGATGGAAAAAGGCAAGATGTGGTAAAGCGTCCATCAGATGATGATACTATGGACGATCATGTTGTAGCCTCTTACGAGCAAGGAACTGTACCAAAAGAAGTTTCCAAGTCTAGCGATGATAATTTTGAAATAGATTCTCTGAGTCCAAGCGATAGATACTTGCTGTTGTCAATTATCGACAACTACAAGAAATGGATGCTAAGTCAAGACTTTGAGACTCTATTCCAAGAGTTGGAGGAAAGAAATGCGAGTTCAGTACCTTCTAGAAAAGAACAAGAGTCTGAGTCTGACTCAGAGTCAGAAGATGGAAAAACTGAGAAGTCTAAAAAAGAAAAAGCAGTCTCAGAAGAATAAGGACGTAGATGACGAAAACGATATTGATGATTCCGAGGATCAGGAAGATCAGGAAAACGAAGATATAGAAGAGTCACAAGGCCCAGAAACCATTGCTCAGAAAATGGATAGACTGAGGAAGTTGAAGGAAAATGGCTCTGGCGGTTCGAGTTCAGACGCAGAACAAAGATTTCTAGCTCTAGTAGACAAAGAACTAGAGCTTCGTGGGTACAGCACCGTAAAAGAAATGTGTGACTGTGAAGGTATAAACGCTTACAAAGAGCTTCTAAAAAAAGCTTCTAGGCAGTACACTGAAATGAAAAATTCTGTTGATCCTAAAGTGCAGAAAGAGTTTGATCGCCTCATAAAAAAGAAGATCAAACAAGTAGATGAACTCGATGATGATGAATTAGACGACCTCGACGATGAAGACATTGAAGAAGACATTGATGAGGATGAAGAAGAGGAGTCTACTTCTTCTTTTTATTCAATGTCCTCTGCCAAAAGATCAAAAGTTCTTTTGAGCATGTCAAAGTCTTGGCCTAATAAAGACAATTATGCGCTGCTTCTAAAGAACTCGTTAAAAAGTCTCTCTGAGGAAGAAGCTACTGATGACTCTGACGATTCTGATGAAGAACCAGAAGAAAAAGTAGACCCTGTTGCTGTTTATGCAGCACAAGTGAAGACAGTGCGTCGAGATTGCGCTAATTTAAAAAGGTACATCGACGAAGACTTGATTAGGAATCTCAATTCTGTAATTGAGAAGCTCGCAAAACCTGATGATCCCAACAACAAAGAAGTTATTGAGAGTATCGCCAATAACGGAGTTGTCAAGAAGATCAAAAAGTCAATTGACAAAGCTGTAGAGTTATTAGTATTCACCTGATAGGAGAAGAAGATGTTAGTTCAATACATTTCAGAGAGTAAAGGCAAAAATAAAGCCAAGAAAGCCAAAAGAAAAGGCGGCAGTGGAAAAAAGAGCCCGTTCCTAGCTTTTGTAGAATCGCTCTTAAAAGAAGAGGGTTATGACTCTATCAAAGCTTTTTGCGCTGAAAAAGGAGTAGAAGGGTACAGAGCTTATGTGAAAAGTGCTGGAGCAAAGTATCGTTCCAAGTCCAGCGATGACTTTTCCAGCGAGTCTAGAAAACAGAGTCCATTGCAAGAAGCTTATCGTGCTTTCTTTAAGAAGATGACAAACAAAGCTTGTGAACTTCATAACAAGATGCGGGAAAAAGGCAAGAAAAAAGCTTCGAATCTTGGGCATCTTGATCCTCAGGAGAAGACTAATCTATTCAATGAGATTAGTAAGCTCTGGCCCAAAGAAAAGAAATCTTTGGCACTTGCTTCTACTTCTTCCACAGAAATGTCGCATCAAGAACTGTTCAATGATGCAGTTCAATACTTCAAGAACAGAGATGTTATTAGTACCGCCAATGACATTGTTCCAATGCTAAATGATGCAATGCAGAGCGTTTCCAACGCTTTGGAAATTGCAGAAGGCCAGCTTGGCAATGAAAAAGTAATCAAAGACCTAAAAGACCTACAGTCCAAGATTACTGTTGTTGCTGGAATAGCTGAAAGCGTCATTGACTGAGATACCATCATGGCAGACTTTATACGCTATACTGAACTTGGTAAAACGGTTCTTTTTGAAAAGATGTTTTACAATGAAGCACTTAGCCGTGGATATGACGGAACAAGTCCTGTCATGATGACTCTGCATTGGACGGCCAATGTTTCAAGCTTTCCGTCAAACGCAAAAACGATTTATGCTTTTGGCTCTCCTCCACCAGGACTCGATGATGACGTAATCTTTTTAGATATGAATTCTAGTAGTCCGAACTATAAAAAGCTTCTTTATTACAAAGGCTCTTCCTACTCAGTACATTTCCCTGAGATGGCACAATACTTTGGCGAATACGAAGCTTTTGTTAATGGAGGCGGCTTTAACAATCCTGATTCGCCATAAAAGGCACTTTTATAAATGGAATTTTGTACATACTAATTTTCGAGCGTATCAACAATATGAATTGTTTGATTCACACTTGAATTCTTGTGTTTTTTCAACCGTAGGTAAAATCTCATGAAGCTACAAGGTAATCTGTCCCTTCTCTCTGGCGGCGCAATTCTGGGAGCCCGCGTCGAAAACTTGCCTTCTGATCCTTCTACTCCGTATCTAGGCCAAGTTTGGTATAATACCGGCGACAAAGCCTACAAGGGTGCAGTTCTGAATGCGGCTGGTGATGCAACTATCATCATTCAGTTTGCTGTTGGCGGCGCACTTGCCAACTATGTTCTGAAAGCTGGCGATTCCATGACTGGTTCGCTGACTCTGAGCAACGGTGCTACCGTTACTGGTTTGGCAGCACCTTCTGCCAATACCGATGCAGCTACCAAGAAATATGTTGATGATGGCCTTGCTCTGAAAGAGCCAGTCGTTATCGGTGCTGCTACTACCATCGTTCAGTCTGATCTGACTGCTTCTCGCGCTGTCGTTTCCAACGCTAGCGGCAAAGTCGATGTTTCTGCTGTTACTACCACTGAATTGGGATACGTCTCTGGCGTTACTTCCGCTATTCAGACGCAGATTGATAGCAAGGAACCAGTCGTTATCGGTGCTGCTACTACCATCGTTCAGTCTGACCTGACTGCTTCTCGCCTGTTGGAATCCAATGCTAGTGGTAAAGTTTCGGCTTCTTCCATTACTAGCACGGAACTCGCTTACCTGTCTGGCGTTACTTCCAATATCCAAACTCAGATTGACGCTCAAGTCGCCGTCTCTGGCGATACGATGACTGGCAACCTGAATATGGGCGTCAATAAAGTCATTTCTTCGGCTACTCCTACCACAGCCAATGATCTGACCAACAAAGCTTATGTTGATTCCGCCATTGCTGGTGTGAATTGGCAGCAAGACGTTCTTGGCGTGCAGACTGACGCAACTCTGGATCCCGGTGCTTCTCCTACCACTGGCTCACGCTATGTTATTACTGATTCTGGCGCTCTGAATGCCAATTTCGGTACTATCGCTGGCGTCGGCAATGGTGACATTGTTGTATTCGACGGCACCAACTTCGTTGTAGCTTACGACGTTTCTGCACAGGGTGCAAACTCCGAAGGTACAATCGCTTGGGATCAAGCTACCAACAAGTTCGTAATGTACACTGGTACTGCATGGAACGAGTTCGGTGGTCTGTCTTCTCTGAATGCTGGTACTGGTCTGACCTGGGATAGCGGCGTTCTTAACATCAATCTTGGCGCTGGTATTCAGCAGTTGCCTTCTGATGAAGTCGGCGTTGACCTTTATAGTGCTTCTGGCCTTTTCTTGACCGAAGACGGCACCGCCGCCTCTACCAGTACCGCTGCAAAGCTGTCTGTACTGATTGATGGTAGCACTCTGGCTCGTTCTGCTACTGGTGTCAAGATTGCCGATGCTGGCGTTACCGAAACTCAGTTGAATACTTCCGTCGCTGGCGGTGGTTTGACTGGTGGTGCTGGTACTGCTCTGGCTGTCGGCGCTGGCACTGGTATTACTGTCAATGCCAATGACGTTGCTATCGATACTACTTGGTCTGACGCTCGTTATATCAATGTCGATGGCGATACCATGACCGGTACTTTGACGCTCAATGGAGCGCCTTCTACCGATCTGATGGCTTCTACCAAAAAGTACGTTGACGACACCGCAAGTACTCTTGATACCACTCTTCGCGGTATCATTAGCACTTTGGCTACTCGCGTTGATGCTGGCTATGTACTGTACACCAGCAGCGGTTCCGCTCTTTCTCATGTTGTTACTCACAACATGGGTATCAAGTATCCCGCCGTCACTGTTGTTGATAGTGCTGACCAGGTTATCCTGCCACAGTCTATCACTTTTGATAGCACTTCGGCTCTGACTGTCACTTTCAATAGTGCCATTGACTGTAAGGTAATCGTGACCGGCGTGAAGCCCGTTTCTTGATAAAGTGAAGTCTTTGCCTAACTAGCTAGGACTAAACTGTAAAGGAAGGGAGATAGGTATTATACTTATCTCCCTTCCTTTTTTGAGACTTGATATGAGTAACAAACTTGGCACTAGAAAATATACTCAAAAATCTTTCATCGAAAGAGCTATTTCAATACATGGAACAAAATACGACTACAACAAAGTTGTCTATACTAGACCGCATGATAAGATCGTAATAGTATGTCCAACTCATGGAGAATTTAGCCAAACAGCCAATTCTCACATACTAGGTCATGGCTGTAGCAAGTGCTATCATCAAAATAAACGACTAACGACAGAAAAATTCCTTATCGAAGCTAAAAAAGTACATGGAACAAAATACAGATATTCAAAGGTAAACTGCGATGGAACGTTAAAAAATGTTATAACTTGTAAGAGTCATGGCGACTTTTTACAGAATCCACGATTACATCTTAATGGAGCAGGTTGTAGAAAATGTGCTGATGAATATACTGCATCATTGGCTAGAAAAACCACTGAACAATTTATCAAAGAAGCTCAAGCCGTTCACGGTAACAAATACGACTATAGCAAATCTGTTTACACTGGTGTTCAAGACAAGATAACTATCATTTGTAAAGAACATGGCAAATTCGTTACGACTCCAAATATGCATCTTTGTCGTAGAGGTATTTGCTTAAAGTGCAAGCCGAAGTCAGAATACACAAATTTCTCTAGAATGTCCATAGAATGGATCGAAAAAGAAGCTCGTTCGCGTCGAATGAAGAATGTTCAACACGCAATGAACGGAAGTGAATTTCAAATACCCGGAACTCGATTCAAAGTAGATGGCTACCATGAACGCACAAAGACAGTCTTTGAGTTTTACGGTGACAAGTTTCATGGCAATCCAAAGTTGTTCAAGCGCAATGATACTCCACATCCGTTTTCAGATAAAACTGCCTTGCAACTATACGCTTCAACGATGCGTAGAGAAAAGAAACTAAAACAAATGGGTTATCGAGTAATCTCTATTTGGGAGACTGATTTTCTGGCAAGCAAGCAATGACTAGAGTTTTGTAATTTAACAACAGCTTTCGACAGTATTGCGCTTGTTGATTACCTAGAGTTCTCTAGTTAGAAGCTGCTAGGCGAATAAACGGGGCTGTTGGAGTTTTTGGCTTCAACAGCCCCGTTTTCTATGATAGTGATATTCTAATTTTAAGGAAGATGAAATGTTTAAAGTTGCTCTACTAAAGAAACAGAGACATGATTGTTTTTTGAAACGAGAAAACTTTCGTACAAAGAATATAGGTGTTTCCCATGACGAACCCTATCTTTCGGGCTATTTACTTCATAGTTCAGTAGCGCGTTTTCTGGCAAATGTTTCTTTCTTTGAGCAAGTAGATGAACATCTTTCAAAAAGGCCAAAAGATAAACTATTTAAGCAACGCGCTTTGATACAGTTGAAAAAGACGGGTCTTTTGACTGATCGGAAAACATTAAAATCTAGAACCAGATGGATCAATTCAGATAAAGCGTTTAGGGACACGTACTTGGAATTGTTAAATAGTGCTATCAAACTTTTTGAGGTCAAATCATGAAAGCATACGGAGACCTAGACTTTCAGTCAGTGAACTACGTTAGCAATGTAATGCTGAAACTGGCGATAGAAACAGGACTACCGGCTTCGCCGGAACCTGGAAGAGTCATCTTCCATCAGAAGCGCGTAATGGTATGTGTAGAGCTTGCAGATGGCGTTCCTATGTGGGTGCCTCTGACGAACGAAATTTCCGCCAAGATTCATACACAAACATCTCCTTCCGATACTTGGGTTATCACACACGACTTTAATAGTAGCAGTGTGTTTGTGCAAGTATACGATAACATGGGAATCTCGGTTCTTCCAGATTCCGTCAATACGAGCGTCAAGAATCGAGTCACAGTATCTTTCAATGCCAATTTAACTGGTCGTGCAATAGTAATGTTGGGCGAACTATCAGGCGTTCCCAAAGATGATGTTGCTTTTGAACAGTCGTTTACAAACAGCACAACTTGGGTTGTGGAACATGGGCTTGGCTATAATCCTATCATACGAATCTACATTGGAGGTAGGGAAGTACAGCCGTTGTCTGTTGTCAATAATAGTACAACCCAAGCCACAATTACGTTCTCTACAGCGCAGACTGGAAATGTCCGTTGTATTTAAAGAGGTGATGTATGGCTCTTAATATCTCATTTGGTGGATTTAATCACGTACAGTCAACTCCTGCGACTGAATGGACGATAACTCACAAGTTGGGTTGTAAACCAGTTGTTGACGTTTATGTGACACACAATTCTGTACTGACAAAAGTTTTGCCACAAGACATTACTTTTCCAGATAATCAAACTTGTGTTATTACCTTTACAACAGCGCAGTCAGGCGAAGCTAGATGCGTATAATCGGAGTTAACCATGTTACTAGATAGCTCAACTTTTCTTGCACCGGAATCAAACTTCTCTCAACTGCGTGTACAGACAGTCACAACTTTACCAGTATCAGGAATGACTGATGGTGATTTTGTTTATCTAACGCAGGCTGACGGAAGTAATCCATCTGGCCTATATTGGTACAATGTCAATATTTGGGAAGGCTTTACAAAATCAAATTTGGTTGCCAAGTCAGGCGGTGTGCTAACTGGCCTTCTGACTTTATCTGGAGCGCCAACAAACGACTTACATGCGGCTACCAAAAAGTATGTCGATGACAATACAAATACAAAGTTGTCTCTTGAAGGAGGAACTTTGTTAGGAGCATTGACATTAAATGCTGATCCATCTGCGAGTCTACAACCGGCTACAAAGCAGTATGTAGATGCAGCTACTACCAACAAGTTGCCGTTAGCTGGCGGTACAATGTTAGGAGCATTGACATTAAATGCTGATCCTACCTCGAATCTTCATGCTGCTACCAAACAGTATGTAGATTCCATTGCCTCTGGCCTTGATCCAAAAGCTTCTTGTCGTGTAGCGACTACAGGCAATATAAGTTTGTCGGGCTTGCAAAATATAGATGGCGTTACTGTTGATACAAATGATCGTATTCTAGTTTGGAAACAGAACACAGGTACACAAAACGGTATTTATGCTGCTTCTTCTGGTGCCTGGACCCGAACTGCTGATGCGACTACCAATACTTTGACTAGTGGCACAATGACGTTCGTTGAAGAAGGTACGGCAAATGGAGATGTTGCCTATGTTCTGACAACAAATGGGCCTATAGTAGTCGGTACTTCTAGCCTGACTTTTGTGCCTTTTGCTCCGTTGACTACGTATGCTGGTACGGGCTTGTCCCAATCTGGTAATACTCTTAGTGCTGACTTTGCCTCAATGGCTGGATCATTAGCCGGTACTGGATTGTCAGCAAGTGGTACGACTCTTACCGTGCCAAAGAGTTATATCCCATACGATGTGGCAGGCTATAATTCTGGAAAGCCTGGAGACGCTGCAACTATTTCAATGTATGTTGTTCCTACGGGACGTAGTTTTACGTTACCCGCTGGCTTGACAAATAGCATTGCAAAAAGTTTGGTAGCTCCTACTTCCGGCGTTACGTATACATTCAAAAAGAATGGTACAGCTTTCGCTACTCTTGTATTCAATGCTTCTAGCAATACGGGTGCCTTTACTGCTGCATCGCAAACTTCCTTTAGTGCTGGCGATTATCTTACAGTACACTCTCCTGCCACGTCTGATGCTACTCATGCTGATATTATGTGGACTCTTGTTCCGTCACTTGTCAGCTAATTGGTATCGATGCAAAAAGCCCTCTAGCCTTTACAGCTAGAGGGCTTTTTTGTTGGCTTTTTTATAGATGAAAGCTAGTAAATGAAAAAGGAATGTACTCAATGTCAAGCGACAATACCGCCATACTGGAATAATCAAGCTTTGGAATTGTTACAGACTTGATGTTGTTGGAATCAATTCCTTCAATATGACAGTCGAAACGATTAACTTGAAGTGGATCTTTACTGCCTTTTAACTCTCCTTTTGCATTCAACAACTTTATATCAATGCCGTTTCCTTCTATGGCAAACTCGCCAATATCGTTGACTTGAATATCAAGCCCCTGCATCAAGAGTTCAATAACTTGCTCTTGTTGAGTCTTACCCAAGCCGAATACCGCAAGTTTTTGACGAAAAGAATCTACATCAATTTTTGCTTTCATACTTTTACCTATCACTGTACGTGTGCGTGAAATACCTTGCTTTCTTTATGAACATAAGTCGTACAAGGCTTGACTAGAACCCAATTCCATCTTTTTGGAAAAGAAGGCTTTACCGTGTCTCCATAGCCATCAGTTAAAATGACAATACAATCTGGATATACCTTTTGTTTCTTTAGATAGGCTTCTATTGCTGAGAAACTTGTTATTCCAGTGTAGAGCTTTGGTACTCTCTTATTAATGTCATATACTCTGCCACAAAATCCTTTTACGTCATACTGAATATGATTCGGTATGTGCTTTAGACTACGCATGAAGCCAGTTACGTAATCGGTACATGACTTGCTCGTATCTACAAATATCGTGGCTCTTGTAGAAGGAACTTGCGGGTCGTATACTTCACTAGGTAATATCAACTCGCCTAATATCTGATCTAGCTTCTTGTTGTGTGTCCATTTCAATGATTTGCCAGGAGAAAATCTACCGAATATATTGGAAAGTATTCGGCTCCAATCTACTGAAATCATCAAAAAGTTTTCTAGCAACTTTTCATCTATTTCTTCAATCGACTCATCGACTTCTGGCTTGCGTAAAAAGGTAGCTCTTAAACGATCTTTTACGATTTCGAGACCCGCCTTATCAATTTCAAAGTCGTGATCATCGAGCGTCCTCTTATGATTTATTCTTGGTAAAGTCTCCAGCTTATTATAGTAATGCTCAAAAGTTTCGCCTACTCCTACTCGATGCCTTCTAAATACCGTGTCAACCCAACACAGTTCTTTTGCAAATCGAATGTCATCACGATTCACGATTTTGTATATGTTGGTTAGCAGATGATTCGTTACCAAATCTGCTGCTACATTACTTTCTCTGACACGAGATATACGACTGGTATGGTCTAGCAAAATGTGTACAATCTCATGCAGAATACAAAATCGCTTTTCTTCAAAAGTACAGCGTTCCCAAAACTCTGGATTATATCGAAATACAATTTTTCCAGAACTTTCGATTGCAACAGTGATCGATCTACAGCTATCATCTATGACCGCGACGCTATCAGTCAATATAATTGATATTAAGCCCTTTGGTAAGGAATCTATGATGCTGTTTAGCTCATACATTTGGAGCCTCTACGACTTTTTTGGCTTTGTACTGTTTGAGTTTTATTTGAAACAGAGCATTGCTAATCTCAAACAAGCCTTTTATTTTTTCATCTTTTAACTCTGCATATATGAATGGATAATGCGTAGTAGAAAGTTTTGCATCGTCAAAAGACGACAGACTTTCAATTACCTTTTGAATGGCTTTTTTGTTCTGCTTCATGTTGCCATTCGCTTTACATGATACTACCCAGCTATACAGAATTTCGGTACTCTTTGCCAAAGACGAAAAGTTTATTAGTTCCAGTGCTTGAAGTTCTTCGTTGGATACTTCTTTTGCCTTTGGAAAATCAAACAGTTCCGATTTAAGAGCAGGCTTTACAAACTTACTTTCTTTGGTAGCACTGAGCATTTCACACAATACTTTTTTGTATCGTGTTCCGCCGTACTTTAACATATGATCGTAAATCTTGGCATTGTTTTTTGCGGCTTGACCAAGAACATCGTTGCTCTTTATCAAAGGCAAATAAAACTCGCACAATTCACTATCACCGTCTATGATAGACATTACTACCTTATGCTTGCTAAGATCATTGATTAGCTTTTTTGCATTTTCTGCATCGTTTTCCTCGGCGTATTTTTTTATTGTGCTATCATCTTCTACTGACAAAACAGACAGTAATCCTTCCCTGTCCATATCATCAGCCAAAATATCTTCTACATAGCCCTCACTTTTAATCTCATCTAGTGCCCAACAGAGCCGTCTTGGCGAGACTTTGTAGCGTATAGCATCTGGAAGATTATTCCACCATGAAATAGCTCTGAGACCCATATTGCCGTATCTCTCAGCAATATAATCTTCTGATAGCTCAAATTTTAGATCGATAAAAGCTTGAAACTTATCTTTTTGAGTTGAATCAAGCTTCTCTACGTCATACTCAAAAATTGGATGATCGTCTGGATTGATAGCTATAACTACTGCCTTTAGCCTGTTAAGCTTATAGCCGTGAATCGTCTTGTATTGAATAAGCTCTAGCAACGCATTACGAACTTCTTTGGGTGATCTGTTGTATTCATCAATGAAGATTGCATCTATTTCGTCATTGGCAAACTCCCTTCTTTTTACCATATCCAAAAAGTAAATCTTTCCGTCTTTGACTGATCTAGGTACTCCTACCAGTTCAATATACGGGTCCATTGTAGATGCAGAAAAATACAAACTGTTATAGGCCAACTCGTCAAAGGCTTGTTTTACCATCGCTGTCTTACCAACGCCGTGTGGGCCACGTAGTACGACCGAAGTACCTCTAGTGATATGAGCTTTGATCCTGTCAACAAGAATACGGCTGTACATGTTCTTTCTTCCAAAGTGATTAAGAGTGACTTCCCTAGTTAGGAAAGTGAGCTTATTGTTTACAGTTTACTGTTAAACAAAAAACGGCTTGTACATGTGCGTACAAGCCGTTTTTACAGTAATAGTAGACTGTTAGTCTAAGCTTTCTTCTTCTGAACTTGCGTAAGACCATCGGTAAACTTGGCTAAATGACTCGTACTCTTTCCGCAGCCTGCCTAGTAGTGTCTTGGCTTCCGTTATTTCATTTTTGATCTTTGCCATTATCTTAGAATAAACATCCTCCGTAATCTTTTCTACAGATGAAACTCTTTTCAGAACTTGCTCTCTGAATCTACCGCTAGCTATTTCCATTGCTTTTAGAGCTTCTTCTCTTTTGTTTTTCAAGAGATGCCTGTAAAACTCTTTGGATTGTTCTTGTTTAAACAATAGCTGGTGTGTAGCTGATGTTACCACTACTGTTTCTTTTACCGCAGTCTTTATCTCTACTTGTTTTTGCTTTTTGTCTATTGGAATTAACTCAACAGACTTTTTCAAGGCAAAAGACATGTCTAATATGGCTTCTGCTACTTCCGCTGGTACGAATAGTAGACCCCTATCTGTAATTAGTCTAGCACTGTTACCAATCTTTTCTAGTGAGAATTTTGTTTTGGTGGAAATAGTAAACTTTTTTCCCGTAACATTTTCATATTCTGCTTCTACTCCCGCATACTCGTACTGGAAGTTGCTACTCAGCGAAATATAGATTTTCATTGTTATCTCCTAAATACAGAGCTAAAGCTTTCGTATAAATTATTCAAAGTTTGGTATATAGTTTTGTACTCTTTGATTTCTTGCCTGATTATATCAAAGTCTATTGTAGAAAACTTTGACTTTAGCTTTTCGCTGTGGTGAGCATTTGCTAGAAGCATTCCTTTTTTTGTCATTTCCTTGTCTATTCGAAAAGCGTATCTGTAGAATTCTTTTGACTGTGGGCGTTCATAGAAAATGTCATGAACAATAAATTCCAAATGTTCAATCTCTTTCAAGAGTGATTCTAGTTCTGACATTGTTTTTCTCCAAAAGAAAAGGGGTAGAAGTAAACTCCTACCCCTTTTACCCGCCTCTTACGAGACTACCCCATGCTCAAGCAGAAGCGATACCTATTAATAGGATCCACCATCCACTGTGTAAGACTCCAAATACTGTTTGGTGACAGGGTTCAAAGCACTGGTCGGATCGCCAGACAGAACAAGCAGTCCAGTCATGGTATCGCCAGCCTTTGCAACTTTGCCATCGATCTGAGTCTGAACATTGCCAGTAATGCTATTCAGATAGGTCAACTGCGAAGTTGTGATAGTGGATTGTGCAACTTTACCATTGGTATCCGAGATGAGAACCAGATTCGGATCAAGATTCGCACTCAGAAGGGTAGTAGCGGCACCAGTAACAGTAGCCTGTTTGCTATCAATCTGAGTCTGAACAGCCGAAGTGACGCCGATCAGATAATTGACTTCGGTAGAGCTTGCATTGATTGCGTCAATCCAAGTATTCTGAGCCGAAGTAATATGCAGGGTAGCGTCGGTGATATGATCATCGTAGCTATTCTTTTCCGAAGTAGTCAAATGCAGATAATCATTTGCTGCGCCGCCTTGTAGGCCAGTCAGCAAATTATGGCTCTGAGTAGCAGCCTGCACTTTGATCCAGCGGCCAGGATCGGGAGCAGTAATACCATCGGGAACAAGCACGTTATTGGCAGCAGCCACATCAGTAGACTGAGCGTCGAAACGGAACAGAGCGCCAGCGTCTTCAACCAAGCGAATCTGCTTGTCTTCATAAGAAGTCAAAGCGGTCAAAGTCGCAAAGTCTTGAACGGGAGCAGCATACTTTCCGCTAACGGCAGAAACTTGGCTGTCAACATACTGCTTGGTAGTAGCTTCCAGATTTCCAGAAGGATCAGCCGATAGTGTCAGCGAACCAGTCAAAGTACCGCCAGTCAGATTCAGCTTGAGAGACAAACCATCATCAACATACTGCTTGGTAGCAGCCTGATTTGCCAGAGTAGGAGCACCCGGCAGAGTCAGAGCGCCAGTCATGGTATCGCCAGCTTTGTCAACAGGCGAATATCCAAGATTGTCTTGCTTACCGTTGAAGGTAGACCAATCAGTAGAAGACAAAACACCCGTATGAGTGCTGTCAGCAGTAAACAGGCTGATTACGCCGCTGCCGTCAACATTGATATTGCTGCCGATTTTGACATTACCAGTAACGGTAGCGGAAGCCAACGCATCCCAAGCACTAACTTGAGCATCAGAAACGAAATGCTTGTCAGTGGTAGTGGTGAGATAGTCAACATGGTTGATTTGATGAACAGCACTGCCATCGCTGATAAACAGCGCGTTGTCAGTAGTGTTAAATGCTAATTCGGCGGCTGACAAGTCAGACAGTAAAGGAACTTTTGCGGCTACTGACGACTTTTTGAGTTGAATGCGATTACTCATTTGTAACTCCAATTACAATATTAAAACACGTTATTCTGTTTCCCTACCTTTTTTCCTTCCGTGAACGACTGAAATTATTGTATTCAGCAAAGCTCTAGCGGGTTTAAAAAGCCTCTGAGCCATAAACCTTTTGGATTTCGCACAAAAGATAGTTTTCTAGTCTTTCGATAGATACCATCACCCTCTCTATCAGCTTCCGCGCTTCCAGCAGTTGGACTAGTATTACCTTCTATTGTGTAGATTAGTTTAGCATCAGTTCTATATACGATACCCGCGTGTCCACTAGACGAACTTCCTTTTTGCAAAAAGAAAATGCTTCCGGGCGTAGGTATTTTTGTAATGAGATTACCTATATTTCCTACAGTAGTCATTACATGAGGACACAATAACTTGTCTATGCGTTTCAAAAGTTCTTGAGAAGCGCCTGCATTTTTATAGGCAGTGCGCCATACTGCCTCCGTAAACGCAGAGCAATTCCCGCATACAAAGATGTTTCCATCAAAGTCGCGTATAAGTATCTTTCCTTTTGGTACAGTTACGCAATACAGATCGTAGTCCTTTACATGTCTAAATTTTACGGATTTTCCCTTTAAATATCTATGTTTGTCGTTTGAAAAACGAATTTCGTACATGGTATTGCCTTTTGAATATCCAGATGTAGATTTTGTTTCTCTATATTTTGTTTTTCGTCCAGCAAAGGTAGACATTGCTGCTAGAATATCGGCGTTTTGTTTTCGTGCTGTCGTTATCACATTGCTTGACGCTCCACGTGTATAGCCGTCATAAAACGTGTAGGTGTCTATAAATAGTCTACATTGTTCTTTTGACAAAGATAGTGCCCATTTCCATGAAATCTCTTTGTAATTAGTAAAAACTTTGTCAAAATAGTCTGGTGCCCAGAACGTAAAAATTGTTTGAGCCAGACTTGAGTTTTCTTTGATAAATGACTGTCGAACCTTTCTATGAAAGTCAAAGTTGCTCAAACTTTCAATTTTCCTTTCTTTGGAAACTCCAAAATGTATTTGGTTTGGTCTATTATGTTTAATAGTACCGTCTGCGATAAATGCTGCAATGAACTTGATTTGTTCATCTGACCATTCATTCTGTTGAGAATTTCTCGTGCAGTTGGGTATTGACAGGCTATCTCCTATTGAATCAATTCTTCGCAACTGATAGTTGCTTTGATTCCATTTTCCATAAAACTTATGTCCATCATCTGTTATGATGTTTACAGACTGAGTTTCAATATCAGCTATTTTCCCTGTATGTTTTTTGTGTATATAGTCTAACGGGTAACAGAAAGAAATCTCATGGTCATCTGATACTTGCGCGACTCTACCATGTTCTTCTGTAAGGTCTTTGAAGTTTATCCAGCCTATTTCCGTTAGAATCTGAACATTCCCGTCATAGCAATAAGGCCACCCTTCCTGCCAGCCACATTGTTTCATCAAGTCGGAAATCTCTTTGCTTTTTTCAGAAGCTTTTGATGAATGCGGGTCCGCCCAAACTGCATTTGACTTGATTTCGTGAAGATTAAGAAAATGCTCGGCTACTGAGATAATTTCTGTTTGCATATTTATACCTTGGAGTAATACTATGAAAGCAATACGTTATCACGTTATTCGCAATACTGATATTGATGCTTTATCAGTCGAAGTGAATAACTACCTAAAGTCTGAATGGCAACCCTCCGGTGGACTGATAACTACAGTTATTACCAATACTCAAAACACTCAGTACAAGGATAGCTATGTAATTGAATATGCTCAAGCTATGGTATTATACGAACGCGCTACCTCTTAGGTAAGCTTTTGCGTATGAGTTCCAAATATTCTCCTGATTTATATGGATTTTTTTCGTGCTTGTTCCATATCTGGTTATATTTTTCTATCAGAGCTATACTGTTCGGATACAGACTCAGCCTATCGTGAATACGCGTAATTTTGAATCTAGAAGGCTCTGACATGAAGTCCCACTTCTTTAGAATAGATTCAAACAACTTCAAGTCTTTGTCTGCGTCATAAAGCTTTGGAGAAGCTTTTAGCTTGACTTTTTTCGCTTCTACAATTCCGTTGAACCTAGTGTAAACACACAGCTTGTCTTTGAAGAAGATTAGACTTCCTCCATCACAGTATTCAAAGCCATCTTTGTCTGTGACAAAGTATGCTTTTTTGCCGAGACTAAATCCCAAATCTTCCGCTTCTTGCAATACCTTTGTGCCTTCTTTGGAAGGCACGCACTTTTCTGACAAGAAAATCTTTACACCGTCCAACGGAACTTGGATTTTCTCTGTAGCCAAGTTGCTCATCAAAAAGATACTTTTTCCTTTTGTGATTAAAACAAAGAAAACGCTTCCTTTACTGAGATGCAATACAGGAGAATAGTATTGATCCGGTCGTCTAGGACTAATATCCTTTATGATAGTCGGCTTATCTGAAACATACTTATATGCCCTCATCGCTTTGTTCCTCTTTTTTACGCTTCTTTCTACTTTTTACAGTCTTCTCAGCGTTTTCTCTAGCCTGTTCAGAACGCAATCTTTTTCTTTCTTGCTCGTCTTTTTCGTGCTGTTCTAACCATTCTTCCAGCCTAGACTTTGCCATTACTAGTCTCCAGAGTTAATTAACGCAGAACAAAGCCTCTGGGCCTTACTGACGTATCTATGTGAGTTCTAAATTTGTGTTCAAATCCTTTTGTTGTAAGATCGTTGAATAGCTTCGCTGGAGAAATCAGATCAGGTAACTCTATACCTTGTTCTCTCAACACTCTAGCTACCATCTCACTACATACTTCGCCAGAAAAGTTCTTCCATGAATAATTAAACTTTTCTTTTAGGCCAATAGCAATCAAATCCATATAGGAATAGTTGATGTAGCCAGTTCTGTCAAGCAATCCTTCTCCATACGATGAAAATGGAACAGGCGACTTTACAATGTCCATTTCGTAAATCGAATAAGCACTCAGACTTACTATTCTCTGTCCTCCCATATGTTCTTCTACAATACATAGCTTCGTATTGTATCTTGGGTCTTTTATCCAGAAGGCAATGGCTACATGAAAATACGGACTGTTTGTAAACCACTGACAAATCTTTCCGCCAACATTGTGGCTGTTTCTAGGAAAGATTATATCGCCGTCTTCGATACGATCCCGAGCTTCTGCATATGTCAAAGTTTCCATACATCACCTATTAGTTGAGTCGAGTTTCTTTGTAGCCAGTCTTAATCATACTTAGTTTCAGCCTGAAAATAGAGCGTTTAAAGTCAATTTTAAGATCGTGAGTTAGCTCTTTTATTAGAGCTAACCTAAGACTTGGAACGATGCTTCTGCATCCACTAAGATTTAGTTTTGTCAAATTCCTTGGCATACCTTTTAGCGTAATATTTGAGCAGCTATGACAGTCTAGTTCTCTAACACTATTTGGAATACCTTCCATGGATATTAAGCCAACACATTTGTTACATATTAGAGTAACAAGTCCGTCTTTGACACCTTTTAATGTATTCAAATTTTTGCACATGTAAAGTACCAGTTCTTCTACGGAGTCTGGTATGCCTTCCAATGAAGAAGCGGTAAGCCATTTACAAGTCAATTTGCGTATGCTGTTTGGCAAGCCTTTTAAACTTCTTATATCACCCTTCAAAGACAATTCTTGAATACTGTCAGGCATTCCATCAAACTTAGACAATGCACAATTCTCTATTTCCAGTACACTGACACTATTAGGAAGTCCAATCAATGAAGTCAAACTCTTGCAACTGCACTTTAACTTTGTAATGCTATTAGGTAGTCCTTCCAATGAAGTTATTTTTGTACTTTTGCATTCCAACTCTGTAATACTATTTGGAGTAACAGATAAATCGAAACTTAGATAGTCAAATGATAATGTAGTGACGCTGTTCGGCAATACAAATGACTTTAGATAGGCGCATCCAGAACAATTCAGGTCAGTAACACTATCTGGAATGTGATTGAGATTCTTTAGACTACTGCACCATTGAATGTTTAGCCTTGTAACGCTATTTGGTATTCCTTCCAATGAATCTAGCCTGTCACACCATTGAAGATACAGCACTACTACACTGTTTGGGATACCCTTCAACGAAGTCAATTCATCACAATTTTGGCAACTCAAAGTAGTTATTGTATTGGGTAGACCTTCCAATGATACAATGTTTTTATTTCTACTTATAACGAGTTCTGTAGTACCCTTTGGCACTGTCTTAAATGACTTTGCGTTGGCTGATAATTCATAGTGCATATATACCTCAAAGCCTAGCAATCTATGGTAAGCAGGGGGGATGCTTTTGCTAAATTCACAAAAGCATCCCCGCTTTTTTTACATTAGTCTTTGAAGCTAATGACTTTTATTGTACCGTCAAGATTCTCAACAGCCGCAGTGCATGAGATTACCCAATCGCCGGTATTCACATAAACAGCTTTTTTGTCACCTATTTCAACTTCGTGTATACCGTGTGCGTGAGTGTGCCCGCATATTACACCAATACATTCCTTTGACAGAGCCGCAGCACACGCAGCAGTCTGAAACTTTTTTAGATTGCGTACAAGATTGGCAATGTTTGTTGTGAAACTAGCTTTTTTCATTCCAAACATTGTTCTTATACTGTCAGTTGCACTACGCGTCAGCAAGCTAAAGTCGTAAACCCAGCCACCCATCTTTGATACAAACGAGCCACTTATAATAACAGCAGAATCGAATTGGTCTCCATGTGTAACGTACCATTTTCTGCCATCTGCTCCAGTATGAATGTCATCTTTTAAAATGACAATCTTTTCGATTGTGTCTTTTTCGAAATCTCTAAACCAGCTATCATGATTACCTGGAATGTAGATTACTGGAATCGTTTCACTGAGGCTTAATAACTTCTCCACCACCTTTTTTGATTCCGAGCTTACATGAAAAGACTTCCAGAAATCAAAAATATCGCCAACAAGATACAACTTGTCGAATGTGTTTTCCGCCAAGAATCGATTCAAGGCACTGGCTTCTGTGACTAAACTTCCTATATGTATGTCTGAAATGAATCCTGTCGCGTAATGCATGGCTTTTCTCCAAATGTTGAATCTCTACTGACTGCGAGTCAGCATTTAGATTTAATTAATCGTGTGTGCGCGGTACGTACCTAAAATAACAGTAGCTAATAAAGCAGCGTTTCCGTTATTATAGACGGTTACTCTAACAATATATGGGCTAGGCAATTTTTGAGGCTCTGGCGCGGTAATATCACCATGCCATCCTCCAGGAGTTAGAGGATAACCGTTGATATATCTAGCTATCGTAGTCTCTGTTGCCAATATAAAGTACATGCCAGTGTTATTGGCATTAGGAATCCAATTCGTTCCATCAAAGTCATAGTTTCCTGTGTTATTTCCAGGTGCCGGAAACGGAATTCCAGCAGGAACAACAATATCAACATCGAGTTCTGAATGAGAATCAGAGACTCCAGAATAATGAACTGTTCCATCTTTTACCCAAACGTCTTCAATAAACGCAACATCTACACTGGCTTGTGAGTTTGCTGTAACATTAAACAATAGCTGATTTCCTTCGCCAATCTTACCGGTGGTAAAGTTGTCGCCATAAGAGGTATAGTATCTAAACGTATCTTTTGGCCTATCCGAAGACGTTACAAGTGGTTTACCATCTGGAGTAACTTGATTCGAAGTGCCTCGAATAAAATCCAAGGCTGGCATTCCAGTAAATGTATTTAAACCATCACTTATCGTCATTTCATTGTGTAGACAAGCGTGTGCAATAGCTATACTATTACGCAACTCGTTTTCTCCAAACTGTAATCCGTCAGTTGTTTCATTCACGGCTAGTTCCAAGCCGTGAAAGTCTGATAGAACTAACGTTCCTGTCGAAATATTCTTCAATGTACGTATCATGGTATGATCCTCAATCAGTTTCCGCAATATAAACTCTAGCAGATGGATTTTTTACCAACTCTGTACTTCGTACAAACATACTCAATTCAGAGTTTAGTGGCAACACGATTATTGATGGCGAAACTGTCGCATATGTTTGACCGGCTTCTATTGTAAGAGTCGTGTAAATCTGTTCGTGATTGTCGTATCTTAATTCAAACGCCACATCTACGGAAACAGGAACCTCAATTTGAACAATTAGTCGAGTAATCACACTTTTATGTGGCAACACGTAGCCAGATAAGTTTGATGACACATCGTTTACTGTATTAAGATAGGTATTCTTTGTTCCTGTAGTTGCTGTACTGAATATAAAAGTGTTTTCATTGACGCTACGAACAATACCCTCAGACAAGTAAGCTGGCCTACCATCAGAGAGCTTTGTAGAGTCTACAGGCGGTGGATTAGCAGCATCATATGCTGCTTTTTCTTCCACTGTCATTTCTCTAACAGTGTCATCAATCTCAATAACCCAGTATTTTTGAGGAACGCCTTCTACAGCAGTCAAGTCTGGATTTATTATCCAGGTAGTTGAAGTACCTGCTTCCAGATCGTCCAAGTAATCAGGAGTGTTTACACTCTGGAGGTACACATGCGGTGGGGTTCTTTTCAAAATGTTACTCATCTCTTTTCCTCGATGTGAAAATAGTAATTTGTGTTTTCATTTAATACACTCGCCACAAATATCCTTTAGGTGATTCATGTCAAAAACTACTTTTATTGCCAAAGCTCAGGCTATTCATGGAGAGCAGTTTGACTATACAAAGGTAAATTATCTAACATGCCACGACATTGTGACTATACACTGTTCCGAGCATGGCTACTTTGAGGCTACTCCAAGACAGCATTTGAAACTAAAATATGGTGGATGCTCAGAGTGTTTTAGTCTTGGAATGAGTAGCAATAAAACAAGATCGAAAAAAGAGTTTGTGCAACAAGCTCGAAAGAAACATGGCGATACCTATGACTATCGAAAAGTTATATATACTGGATGCTTCGATAAAGTAGAAATTGTGTGTTCAATTCATGGAACTTTTTACATGACTCCCTCACATCATGCTAGTGGAGGAACGTGCCCGGAATGTCGTGATGAAGACAAACAAGAGGCGAAAATAAAGTCATTCGTACAACGAGCAAAGGCTGTTCACGGAAACAAGTACGATTACTCCAAATCGCATGTTCAGTCAGATAAGTCGAGAGTCGTTATTATATGTTCAAAGCATGGTGAGTTTACTCAACAGGCTTCCGTTCATTTGGGAGGCTCTGGATGTTCAAAATGCTCTACGCAACGACTGTCTTTGCAGAAAAAACAAAAAGCAAAAACGACATTTTCTGACAAAGCCAATAAAGTCCACGGAAACAAGTACGATTACTCAAAGACAAACTACGTTGACTGTACCACAGAAGTAAAAATAATATGCTCAGAGCATGGAGTATTTTATAGAACGCCAAGCCATCATTTGAGCGGCCATGGATGTCCAAAGTGTATAGTTCCCTGGCGACTGTCAAACACAAAAGACTTTGTAAAGAAAGCCAACAAAGTCCACGGAAACAAGTACGATTATTCAAAAGTATCATACGTAAACAGTCAGACAAAAGTGGAGATTGTCTGTCCAGATCATGGCTCTTTCCATCAGGCACCTTACTCTCATCTTAATGGCAGACAATGCCCGGCTTGTGTAGGAGGCATACAATTATCACAGTCACAATTCATTGAAAAAGCAATCAAAGTTCATGCTGGAAAATACACTTATGAGAAAGTAAAGTACAAGAATAGCAAACGTAAAGTCATTATAACTTGTCCAAAGCATGGTGATTTCAAACAAGTTCCTAATAATCATTTGAATGGCTCTAATTGTCCTTGTTGTGCGACTAATAGCTACTCTCAACTATCTATAGAGTGGCTAAAACTAGAGGCCAAGTCCAGAAAGATTAACATTCAACACGCTGAAAATGGCGGCGAATACGTAATTCCCGGTACTCGTTTTAGAGTTGATGGCTACCACGCACGTACAAAAACTATTTTCGAGTTTTATGGCGACTGCTTTCACGGTAATCCTAAGCTCTATAAACGAAACGATACCCCACATCCTTTCTCAGACAAGACAGCCTTACAGCTATATACAGCTACCATGCGTCGTGAAAAGAAACTAAAAAAGTTGGGGTATCGTATTATTTCCATTTGGGAGTCAGATTTCCTATAAGATAGATGGTTGACGAATCAAAAGTCTGGAATCTCCATACACACAGCTTCCATTAGGAGTAGCGTGAAGGCCATACATTCCGCTATCTACAAAAGAGCCTGCGCCAGATGCCGTTGTTCCTGTAGACTTTTCATTCAAAAGGTATCTAAAAATTAGTCCTTGATAGATATAATCACGTCCACCGCAATTCATTATTGTCAATATTTCATTGACGGTAAGAACTTTGTTGTAGACTCGAATATCTTCAATGTAACCTTGAAAGAACTCAGTAATACTTGTATCGCCAGCGCCTTGAGCGTTTGCTCCAATAACAACTCCAGTTGTATCTGAACTGAATGTCATTGTTCGTGTGCCAGTTCCGACTTGAATGCCATTTGTATATAGAACAATGTTCGTTCCGTCAAATGTCATTGTCAAATGATACCAAGTATTTGCAGTAATCGCAGTCGGATCAGATACCGCAGTTACGCTAGTTCCATTACCTATCAAAGCTCTAGGCACGTTATTATACGTATTTAGCGACCACCATTCGTTTCCAGGAGTAGCTGCTACTTGACGGTTTATGATCATCTCGCCAGCCGCATTCAATGTCGTACAATTACACCAACAACAAATACTAATCGCGTTGGTCAAAGTATTAAGTAACGTATTGTACGGTACATACCCATAGCTCCCTGGACTATTGCCAAACAATACAGACATATAGATTACCTACAAATTAGCCTATGATTTCATCTAACGCTCGAACCAGGTCTTCTACAAATACGCCGTTCACTCTTTTCACTACTTTGACATTAAGTTTGACTATCTTGTAAGCAAAGATGTTATACAGATCATTCGGCGCTAGCAGCACGATGATATATCCTTTGTGTTTGGAGCCGTTCACTCGGAATTGTAGTCCTTCACCTATTTGCTTTTCCGGTAAGCAAGGATTCTTTGTACCAACAAATTCCTTGGCTCCCCAAGCCATTAACGCATTGCGATCAATTGCTCGAATTTGATTCCGTATAGTATCTGCTACTGATGAAATAGATACTAGAATCTTCATGCTTGTCTCCTTTGTAGGTAGCGATCATCAGCGGCTACTGGTGAAGGCACGGCGCTAACTACTAGACTATGACTACGATTTCCGAATACTTCCTTGAAATCAGTCGCGGCCATTGTAATTCCAGATTGTACACATTGATGAGGCCACCAAGCTACCATCCCATATACAATCATGTCTTCTGTTCGACTGTTCATTACGGTAATGATTTCATTCAAACTCAGTACACGATTGTAGAGGCGCATATCTTCTACCAAGATGCCTCTTGGATATTCACTCCATTGATTTCCGCCTATTTGTGTAATAGTTGGCGCTCCATTTAAAGGCGCTGTTGTGGTAGTGGCGACTTGAATGCCGTTTATATAGAACACGTTGTTTGGGCTACTATATGTGTAAGCACAATGAAACCAAGTGCTTGCGCCTATGGTAGTCGTAATAATCGGCGTTCCACCATAATTCCATATAGTTAGCAGATTATTACGCATACCTAACTGATAGCCATAACCCAAAGTTGGATCAACAGCATTGAATATACCTTGCAGACTTGCAATGTCGGTAATATTTAGCCAGCAAGTCAATGTCTTTGCGTCTGTGCCTCCAGGAAATCCTGTAGCACTACATTGGAAGTAGGTGTTGCCCGCGTAATTGACGCTCATACAACACCTACTAGGTAAAACTAACGGTGGCATTCAGCAAATGAAGGTCGCCTACCAGTGTATCAGAAGCACTCGCGCCATACCTAGTTAATTCAAACTGATATGTAGTTCCTGCTACCAATCCGTAGGTATTCAATACCAGACTTTGAGAAAAAGTCTGATAGTAGTTGTTTGTTGGAATAGATACTGTATTCAATACAGTAGCAGCACTCCAAGCACCAACAGCACTTCCTATATTGATCGCTCTACTATAAAAACGCAATATAGCGCCGACTGCTGACGCTGGCGTTGTTGCAGGCTTTAACGTCAAAGTAAAGACGATATTGGAAGCACTAGGCGGAACATATACAGTAAAGCCTACTCCTTCTTCTGCTGTATCATCAAAAGCTCTAACAGACAGTGCATTATTCGCAGTATCAGCAACAACAGGAGCCAAAGCATTTATAGTCCAGTTTGCGTTATTCGGATTGTCGAATGTAGCTGCTGGATAATAAATACTGGAAGTTCCGCCTGCTGGACCCGCATCGCCTTTTACACCTTTTAAACGTGCTGCCGTTATTACTGCGCCTATTTGAAGTGTACCTGTTGTGCCTGTTGAGTTAGAGGCTACTAATTCAAAGTAGTTGCCTGCTGCTAGAGGATAGATCACCGTTCTGGAAACTTCCATACGGCTACTGCGTGTCGAGGTAGTGGCTGTACTGCCAGGAATCGTTGTAGTTCCGTTTACTCTCAACGCATACACATCAGTCACGGTATTGGAAGTTTGAATATCTTCCAAACTAAATGTTATGATATATAAGCCATCTTCACCAATGTTGATACGACTTGTTGTCGTTCCGTCTCGGGTAATGACACTTGTTTGATTCGCGTAATCTACTGTGTTAAACGTAACAGCGGTTATAGTAGTAGACAAAGTTAGTGTTGTCGTTCTTCTCACTTGAATTGCGGCCAAGTCCTGACTATTCAGTACAAAGCCTTGCCAGCTTCCATTAACATACGCTTCAAGGCCAGACGCATCTGAATTGCCTCGAATCATACCAAAGGTAGGGCTTGCTGGACGTTGTACCTGAGTACCTACTGGAAAAGTCAGACTTCCATTACCTGGAATTACCGGATTGTCAGCAATTGTAATAACTGGATTGTTGGAAATACCATCACCATTAGTAACACTAATGGTATCAGTAGTTCCTGTTATTGTTCTAGTTGTTGCTGCTCCAGTACCAGTCTTTACTATCAAGCCGTTTGTAGTCAAGCCTGCGACCGCTGTTAGTTCTGCGTCGCTAGCTTGGAAAGCTGTAGAATCCAAGCCGTCGAGTAGATCAGCATTTAGATTCGTTACTTTGGTAGTGCTAGCTACTGATAATGGCGCTGTTCCTGTAGTCACATTTGAGAGTATTTGACTACTAAACGTCTTTGCTCCGCTAATAGTTTGCGTGGTATCAGTAGTAGCTACATTGCTGCCGATGTTTATTGTTGGATTACCAGAAACACCATCTCCATTTGTTAATGTAATGTAATTGGTAGTTCCTGCAATCGTTCTAGCCGTGATTGTATTGGCGGCTGTATATGCCAAAATACCTGTAGTAGCATTTGCAGCTAATGAGGTAAGCGTAGCGTTTTGAGTTTGAGGCGTATATCCAAGAGCAGTAGTAATATCGGTACTTGTTACCGCAGTCGTCCCACTTACACGTCCATAGGTATCTCTGGTAATCTTTTGGAATGTACCAGTTCCTCCATCAGTCAATGTAGCTAAGTCAATTGTCGGATTACCAGCAACTCCGTTACCGTTAGTTAAAGTTATTCGGCCTGCTGTTCCTGTTATTGTTCTAGCTGTTATTGTATTAGCAGCGGTATATGCCAAAATTCCTGTAGTAGCGTTTGAAGCCAACGACGTTAACGTAGCATTCTGCGTCTGTGGAGTATATCCAAGAGCGGTAGTAATATCAGAACTACCTACAGAAGCAGTACCACTTACTCTACCTTTCGTATCAGTAGTAATCTTGACAAAAGACGAAGTTACCGGAGTTCCAACAGTTGCCAATGTAAGACTGATCGCAGTTGTACCAGTACCGCTAGCATCTCCCGAAACGGTAATACTCTGATTGCCTGTTAGATAGGTATTAGTATCGAGACTCCAGGTATTCTGTGCAGTCTTTTTCAGAAAGCCAGTTCCAACATCAGACAATACTGAGATAGCTGCCAAGTCAGCATCTAAACTGAATTGACCACTTGTTGAGTTATAGGAAATACCGTTACCGTTTGCTGAAACGGCACTTCTAACTCTTGTATCAGTATAGTAAAGCCGTGTACCTTCTGTAATATCAGAAGTAGTCAATACTACCGAACCTGTAGCTCCATTAACGGACAATACGCTGTCAGTAGGAGTAAGTAGTTCTTGCCAATTTGCTAGAACGCTTGGAGAGCTACCTTTTAGAATAAAGCTCTTGTTTAAATCGGAACGTACAGCAACGTCACCAGTTTGTGCGTCCAATGCTAACATCGATGTTTGATTGGCTACCACAAATGTATCGGTAATTGCTATAGCTGGTAAATACTGAGAAGGAACAATACCGCTAACTAAAGGAGCGTATCCATTAGTCGCTCCTTTATTAGCAGAGTTTTCTGGTGTAAATCCAAGTGCCGTGGTAATATCTGTACTTGTTACTGATGCTGTTCCACTTACGCGCCCGTACACGTCTCTTGATACTTTTAAAAAGCTTCCTGTACCACTGTCAGACAACGTAGATAGATCGATGGTAGGATTATTAGCAACAGCATCGCCATCCGTTACTGTTATTCTGCCGGTAGTTCCTAATATAATTGCAGCTTCATGCGTAGCATTTCCAGTTCTGACTATCAGGCCAGTATCTACGATTGATCCAAGAGAAGCCAATTCTGCACTATACGGCTGAATTCCTGTTCCTATTTTTGCTCCATTACCTAGATTTGTCGGCTTTACGGCTTCCGAGCCGATTTGAAGATTGTCGAATTTAGTTCTAGACATTTTCTATTCCTCTTATACAAAGTAAGATACTTTTATTTTACTGCCAGCTAATGGAGTAAATTCAGTTGTAATAGTATCGCCGCTTATAGTGTAGTCATTTCCTGAGCCAGAATCTAAAAGCTGGCCGTTATAATACACACTCTCGGTATCAGGAATAGGTGTTTTGGCTAGGATAAAAATGGTATTGACGCCATCAACATCTCCATATGGAGTTTCTCGAACTATCGGAATGTAGTTGACACGTTCTACTGATCCACCAGTTCCGACGTAGAGCTTCTTATCCGCAGTATTAAGAGCAAATTCCCCTGCACTTACATCAGAAGTTGTAGGAACTTTTCCCGGTACATTTGACCGCTTTACTTTTATGCTATTTGACATGGTATATACCAATGATTAATAAGTCCAAGGATTTCCAGACGTATTACGATTACGATTGGAAGTGTTAAAATGATCTGTCTGATAGTGAAGATCACAAGTCAATACATAGGCTGTACTATTAAAAGTATCAGCCGTTTGTGTAGCTGTTCTAGACAGTCTTAGCCAAATTAGGCCATCTGTTTCGATATTATTGATGAAGCTTCCGGTCAGTTCCACTTCGGTAATAAAGTGTTTTCTGTTGTTGTAAGCACTGCTCGTTATTGTAGATTCTACAGACGTAGTAATCGCCGGATAAGTGATAGAATCAAACTTTTTGTTTTCTTCATTTGTAGCATTTGTTCCATAGCCTGCGGCATAGCATACTTCAATATCCCAGCGTAAAACGCCATTGACTATTGGAGTAGTCTCACTGTCTAACATCGTCCAATGTACATGAACAAATATACTTGAGCCTGTTTTGAAATCGTGATCTGGATGATATACAAACCACATTTGTTTCATTTGACTGCCGTTATTAAAGGCATACGCATAAAAATTGTTCCATACTTGTTCCCAAGTAGGATCATTCGTGGCGTTGCCTCTAACAATTGCATTTCCAACCAAGTCTCGCCAGCCAGATGTTACTCCATTATCTTTTCCGACTTTTATAACTGCCGAGCCTGTGCCATAATAGAGTGCTGGATCAAAAGTGTTTATAGCCAGTTCCCCTGCACTTATATCTGTAGTTGTGGGAACTTTACCAGATACGTTTGATCGCTTTACCTTTATTGAATTTGACATTGGTATGTACCTTTAAAACCAAAGTATTTACTTTGTGAGTTAAATTATATAGAATTTTAGACACAAAAAAAGCGAGTCTCATTTCGAGACTCGCTTTTTTCTATGCGAAAGCTTTAGGCAGCTTTCTTTTTCTTCTGCGCTTGGGCATTACGAATCGGAGCAGCAGCTTTGTAGATGCCTTGAGCATGACTCTTTTGAGATGCTCTCAGAGCATCATACTCAGCTTGCAGCTTCTTCTTCTTGCGACCCTTCGCACCAGCAATTTCCTTTTTCAGCTTCTTGAACTTGGCAAGATTACTACCCATTGCCTTACGGCCACCAGAGATAGTAGCCTTTTCTTCCTTGTTCATCCTGGTGTGCGGGCGACCGCGCTTCTTGCCAGAAGAAGCAGGCGCAGCAGCGGCAGGCGCAGCGGCAGCGGCAGGAGCGGCACTACCGCCTTCCTTCTTGCCTTTGCCCTTCATACTCTTTAGCTGATGCCAAGAATACGTAGTCTTTACACCCTTCAAAAGCTTCTTGATTTCTTCACGATACTTTTTCAGGCGAGCCTTGACTTTATCAGACTGCTTTTCTTTTGCCTTGAACTTCGCCACACGACCACGAATACTTGCAACTTCCTTGCGGATTTTGTAGTCATTCTGAATGTCTTTCTTGCCATATCTCTGGCGAGATTTCTTTGACGAAGCTGCGGCAGGAGCGGCAGCGGCTTTCTTACCTTTTCCTCTTTCAACGGCCATAAATCACCTATTTGGTAATTGATTTAATGAGAAGATGTTTCCATCCTACGCACTTAAATTAGTATGGTTATACAACTTTTTTGAAAAAAATACAACTTTTTGTAGATTTTTCTTACTTTTGTTGCCGAAATACAACTTAATAAGTAGGCGTAAAGGTAGTGCTGTACAAGCATTCTCCTTCTGTGACCTTAAAGTTTTCAATATAGCCTTTGAAATACGAGTCGGCTGATGACCCATAGCCTATTGCAAACTTTGAGGCAGTACTCGCGGCTCTTGTAACTATACCGCTGTAAGTAGCTGTCGCCGCCTGTGTTCCGTCTACCCATATCTTCCATGTACTACCGTTTCTGGTAATTGCATAATGATGCCAAGCATTTAGACTAGCAGGTGTCCAATTCATGAGAACGGCCCAGCCGTTCAAGGAAGTGTTGGAAACAGCTAGTACGCACTGCGCCGAAGCATTTCCCATTGTCATGTAGAAACGCTGAGTATACGCTCCCGTAGACGTAATGTCCACGCAGAAAGGCGCGGCATATGTGCTAGTGCCGCTAGTACGATCTGTTTGATAAGCCCAGAACTCAATAGTAAAGTCATTATCAAAGCAGAAATTCGGATAAATAGCAGACAAATAGCCATTTCCAGCAAAAAACTGACTTGCTGATCCAGATTTTGCTGCTACTGTTGTAGACGGCTTGTCCGTAGTCTGCAATGGTATCCAGGTAATATCGCCAGCAGTGTCCCAACTTGATACGTCGTCTAGTTTAGCCAAGAAAGTTTCGTTAGGAACAATAGACTGTAATGGCATTCTAGGCGGAACGAACGGTCCATTGTACAAACACAGTCCTTTTACCAGACGTACATTTGAAATATAGCCAGCGAATATCTCTATACCGTTGCCTTGTCCGCCTATTCCTAAGACTGACGTATTGGCGTATAAAGCAGCAGTAATAGGCACAGAAGCTCCGGCTACCCCGTTAAGATAAGACATTATGGTATTACCTTTACGGCAAAGTGCGATATGATTCCAAGCATTTAGCTGTCTGTCACCAATAACACTGTCTTGTGCAATTCTCCAGGATCCAACATTTGAAGTCAAACAATACTTGAACTGACCACTAGTGTGAGTTATATAAAACTCGCTCTGAGTTCCTGAAATCTTGCACACACAAGTATAGTAAGTAGCGCCAGTACCTACAGTTGGATAGAACCATCCCTCCACAGTAAAATCGCTACTTCCGAAACTATAATCTGTACTGTTTGGTGCAGTTACATAGGTAGTTCCTGAGAAATACGTGCTTCCTGATGCGAATGGATTGAATGTTGAAACAACTGAGCCGTTGGCAGTAACAGTCATTTTGTTGCTAGAACCGTCAACTATTCCATTATCTTGTAAAAGCAACAACTGCGTTCCGCTTACCGCTGTTAGATTCGTCATTGGAACAGCAACGTTAGTAGCAGCAGGATCATACAAGCAAGTTCCTACCAAATAACGTACATTTGAAACGTAGCCTGTCAAACCGCCGCCAATCTGTACGTTACCTGCTGGGAACGATACTGCATACGCTTGCGTCCAGACTCTTTTGCCATTGATGAATACCGCGCAAGTGCCACTCTTGCGTGTGGCAGCAATATGATACCAAGTATTCGCTACCATGCTTGGACTCGGAGTTACGGTCAATGTGGATTGACCGTATTGGCCTAAGCCCATGACAGAAGGAGTTTGAACATAGAAGTAGAAGGAATTGGTAGTAGAGGAAGTCACTAAAAGTACACTACTCCAAGCGTTTACGCTGTAGAACCACCCTTCTATTGTAAAGTCACCTGTGCCTATTGCTGTAGGTAGAGTCGATACATTCAAAGATTGACCGCTTGTCATATAAGCCGAATTGGCATATATTTCCTTGAAGAATGGACTCACATCTGAGTACAAAGGCGTACCCGTTATTGTAATGACATGACTCTTGCCAGAACTATCAGTAAGCTTTGATGGATTGCAAGTGAGCAATTCAGTTCCGGTAATCGCAGTAAGAGCCGCATTGGTAGGCACAAAAGCTGTTCCATAGACGGAACTATTCAATACGATTCTCATGTTGGAAATATAGCCTTTCCAATCATAAATGTAGCTGCCGCCGCCAGGAGCATTGCTGCGTCTTCCGACAAAGAAACTTAGGTTAAGGCTATCAATGTTATCAGTACGACTGACAACGGAAATACCATTGACGTACAGCGTTACTGTTCCACCAGAAGTTCTTTCTAGAGCAAAATGAGTCCAAGTATGCAACGGTATTGCATTTGCACTAAAATATTCTGTACCATTTATACAAGTTGAAACAATACCAGTAGAACTCACACCAATAGATACGTATGGAACCCAAGCATTTTTTCCTTGGCCTGATTGAATAATACACATTGTACCGGTGTTATAGCCAGTACAATAAGCCCAAGTCTCTACTGTCCATGCTTTGTTGTTGAAATTTCCAATGGTGTCTGTCGTTCCATAAGTGCCACTACCATTAAAGTACATGCTGCCTACAGAAGTAGTGTCATTCTTGACAGCAAATGGGCTATGATGCTTGATAATTGGAGCGGCAACAGTGCTAACGGTAGCCTTGTACTGACTGTTATCAACAAATCGATTGTCTTGGCAAGTCAGCAAAACTGTATTAGGAATAGCAGTTAGCCTGCCTGTAGGGACATTAAATGGAGCATTGTATACAGCCGTGCCTTTGACTATGCGTACATTGGAAATGTAGCCATTGGAATTACGTGTTGTGTATACGTTATCACAGCCAATGTATAGAATGTTTGTTCCATTAGTGAACGTAGCACTATCTAGTACCGCATACAAGGCTCCATCAAAGAACACATAGACATTCGAGCCGCTTCTGGATATTGCTATGTGCTGCCATACTCCGAGTTTCCAAGTATAGCTGACAAGAGCAGAAACGCCGTTACTTCCGATTCCCATGCGAGTCGCGTCGTCATGCCAGAGCATCCAACCCAGGCTACCAGGAGTATAAGCCAAATTTACTGTTCCAATCAAGAATGTGCCGGAACCAGTAGTGGGATTATAGTAAGGCTTGTACCAAAACTCTATCGTGAAATCGCCTTGTCCCGACGATAGATTCCAATTGTTGCTAGACGGAACACGAATTCCTGCGCCAGCCTGATAGTTTAGGAACATACTCCAATTTTCGCCAAATGGCGAAAATGATCCAGCGGTAGCCATTACTCCAGAACCTTGTCTAGTTACAGAAGCATTTGCAACAGTATCGATAAATGTACCGCCATATGTATTGATATTTCCATCGCCTGTCAGCAAAGTTCTTGTAGTTGCACGAGTCAACTTGTAATTGGTTTTGTCTAAAGGAGTGAAATCCGCTACAGAAAAGTCAGAGGTGTACTTGGCACCATAACTAATCTGAACACTATCAAGATAGCCTTGATAGTGGTATCCATAAGAACCCGAGGTCAACGCTCCCACTATCAATGGATCGGTTGTGTTATTCCAAGAAATTGATTGACTCGCTACTGCTTTTCCATTCAGGTAAGCTGTCATTACGGAGCCTGTATATGAAAAAGCCACATGCGTCCAAACATTTAAACTTATCGGTAGCAGAATATAGGTTGATGTTCCCGATACTTTTGACAACCAATAAATTGAAGACTGTGAACTTGGAGAAATATGAATACCCCATCCATTAGTCGTATCAATATAGGCAGTAGTCATTACGGTACGTGCTTCGTTGAACACAGCACCGGTAGCCCAAGCGGTAGGATTTATCCAAAATTCTATGGTAAAGGCTTTGGCTGAAATTTGATTAAAGGCTGCATTAGACGGCAACTTTATATAGTCGCTCGTTCCGTTGAACTGTAGCGCACCCGAGCCAGCCTTGATAACTGTAGCCTGAGTTTTTGCTGTTCCTGTTGTTAAAATAGTTGCATTTCCAGTAGAGTCAAAAATACCCATATTGACAAACTTTGACAATATTTTTGTATTGGCAACTGCTGTCAGAGGATTAGTTGGAACAGCAAAATCAGCATTGTATAAGCAGCTACCTTTTACCCATCTAACATTAGATAGATACAAGCTGCCTCCGAGCCTTATTCCGCCATCGTACACGGCATTGTAGACAATTCCGCAGTTGACAGAAACCGCTGCCGATGAAGTTGCACTAACTTCCATTAGTCCATTAACGAATAGACGAATAACATTGGAAGAGTCTTTACTAACAGCTACATGATGCCAAGCATGAGTTGGATATGTTTTTGTTGTGCTTATATTGACTACGGTTGTGCTGCCGTTATCTTGATTGACACGTATTGTCTTATCAGACTTGTAATAAAGAGTCAGTGCTGATCCAAAACTTCCGCCGTTTCCAAGCGAAACAAAGAACGTGTCTGCTGCCGTAAAGAATACCCAGCATTCTAAAGTCCAAGCAGTCGTAGCTCCTGGATCAAAATCTCCGTTACCAGGATTAGTTTTGAGCAGATAGTTTCCGTTACCATCAAAATAGGCACTACCACCATTTGTGGCCGAAGTATATGAGGAAACGAAAGGACTTATATGAGTAACTTTTGGAGTACCAGAAGCTACCAAAGAATAAGAGTTGGCAGTATCAAGGAATCTTGAAGAATTGCAAGTCAACAAAACAGTATTGGCAATAGCGGTTAGCTTGGCAGTAGGAACAGTAAAGTTACCAGTGTATACCAAACTGTTTTTTACTACTCGAAGATTGGAAATAAGTCCAGGAAATGCCCCATATCCCCAGGTAAAGCCGCCGCCAATACGGAAAGCAGTTTCCTGCAAAGCAGTATGAGTAGACAGATTTATTGTACTAGCTGTGAGTGTTTGAGCTACTCCATTCACATAAATGACTACTGTTGCTGCTGACGCATTTGTTGCATCTATAGTGACAGCTATATGATTCCACTGACCTGCTTTTATTGCATATCCGGTAGTAGATATGCCTGAGCCAGTCGAAATTCCAGTAGAATAATTAAAGTCCAAGACTGTATCAGCAGAAGCCCCACTCTGAGTCCATATTCTTAGCACCCATCTGCCATTATATGCGGTATTCAGCATATTGCCAAATATAGAGGCATTTACCCATTCACCTTGTGCATTCCTAGGTAAAATCCAACATTCAATCGTAAGTTTGTTACCCGCAAGCGGTATCATTGAGGCCGCAATGCTGGAAGCATCTATATAATCGCTCGAACTCTCAAAAGAGTTACTCCAGTCTGGAAAAAACGGCGACATTGCTCCCTGACCTACGCTGCCAGTTTTGGTCAAAGCATAGTTGTTGCTAGAGCTATCTAGAAAGGTATTGTTATCGACGGCCATTGTAGTGTCCTAGTTGTAGGAAATAGTAGGTATAAATTATCAACAAAAAAAGAGGCTGGAAACTATGCTCCAGCCTCTTTTTTTATTTTTATCAGTAGGTAGGCGTGAACGCGGTATTATACAGACTTTCTCCGATAGTAATCTTGAAATTGTCAATGTAAGCTTTGTTATAGCTTGTTGACGATCCAGCTCCTATAGAAAAGCCCTTTTGAGTTGGCACTGGTACTGTTCCGGCATAAGTGGCTGTTGCTGCTTGAACTCCATCGATAAACACTTTCCACGTACTACCGTTTCTTGTAATAGCGTAGTGATGCCAAGCGTTTAAACTTGGCGTCGTCATGCCAACATTTATTGCCCATCCATTCAAAGCCGAATTTGCTACTACAAAGCTATGAGTGCCATTACCTACATCATAACCTATATACATCTTATAGTTATAGGCAGATAAAGCCTCGTTAGCCATTAAATTGTCTAAACAGAAGACTATCGGATAAGGGGACGTTGGCGTCAGTCTATACTGCCAGAACTCGATAGTAAAATCTCCATCAAAACAAAAGTTGGAATTTTGTACTGTCAAATAACTTGCGCCATCAAAGTACATACTGGTAGCACCAGACTTTGCAGCCACAGTCACACTGGGTTTTAGATTTGTACCAGTAGGCAACAGATTGAAATTGCCGCTTGCGTCTGCTATTGCAATGTCTTGGAACGGAAGATTCAAAACTTCGTTTGCAATACGAGATAAGGCTGGGCCGCTAGGAATAAAGTCTGCACTATACAACGCAGTACCTTTCACTATACGCACGCCATGAACGTAGCCTTTCATTCCAGTTTCGCCTGGACTCTGGCCTACGATTAAAGAATTTGCTGTTGACGTATAGTTGTTGGTATGTGTACCAGAAATTACAGATTTGCCGTTGACGTAAATAGTGAGTGTGCCTGATTTACGTACAGCCGCTAAATGATACCAAGCTGTCTTTAAGCTAACTGTGGCTACAAGTCTATTAACAGGAGACGTAACGATTTCTGAAAATGCAAGAGTTCCAGCCGCATAGTCGTATGTTAAACCCCATGTTCCTGGGCCATCGCCTAGAGGAGTTCTGTTTGTTACCAACATTGTCCAGCTATAAGCTCCAGCATTTCCCGATATATAGAACCAACCCTCTACTGTGAAATCGCTTGTTCCAAAAGCGTAATTGCCCGAGGCTACGGCAGAAGCATTACTTGATCCATCTAGGTAAATACTGCCAGTTTGATATGGGTTAAAGTCTGACAGCTTACCGCCATTATTGACTACGGTAAATGCATTCGACGAGCCATCAACTAGCTCTTTATCTGCCAAAGTCAGCAATACTGTGTTGTTGATTGCAGACAAATGAGTTTGTGGAACTGGAATGTACGACTGATTAATATCATACAAAGCAGATTTGGCTACTCTGACATTTGACATGTAGCCTGTCCAGTAAGTTGAGGCGCTACGACCGACCCATATATCTTGTTGAACAAGATTTGCAGTAAAGGCTAATGGAGATTGTGCGCGTTTACCATCTAGGAATACCGCTACCATTCCACTTTTTCTAACAGCCACTACATGATGCCATTGTTCGGAGCGCATCGTTTGCCCAGAAAATGTAATGGCATTACCAGGAGAGCCTTCCGGCCTAATATCAAAGTACGTCAAAGAAGATGACGTAGTAGTCGTACTAAACGACAAGCCTCCATTCACAGAGGTAGAGAAGAAGATATTGACGTTAGGCATACTACCTACTCTATATATCCAAGCTTCTAGCGTGAAATCGCCTGTGCCAAACGTTAGCGTGCTGTTACTGGCAACAGCTAAATAGCTGCTTCCATTCATGTAAACAGAACTGCCTGCGATATATTGAGGGAATGGACTTATATCTGACAGTATTGGCGCCCCAGTAGAAGATATTGATACATTTCCAGAAGATTTGTCTACCAAACCAAAAGATTGCGCTGTCAATAGCTTTGTGTTAGAAAGTGCTGTCAGTGGTAAAGTGCTAGGAGTAAAAGCTGCTCCATATCTAGCAGTACCTAGTGAGATACGTGCATTGCTGATATAGCCTTGAAAGTTGTAGACATAAGACAGATTGCTATTGGCACATCTACCTACAAAGAAAGTTAGACTAGCACTATCTATATTGTCTGTACGAGAGACATTTGTAGCTACTCCATTCTTATATAGAGTAACTGTTCCACCAGAAGTTCTTTCCAGAGCTATATGATGCCATGTACCTGGATCAATTTTTGTTGTACTGGTATACTCAGTACCGTTTATTGTGCAATCAATTAGGCCGGTGCTGGTAATAAACAAAGCTACATACGGTATCCAAGCGCCTTTACCTTGAACAGATTGTAGAATTCCCATTGTGCCTGTGTTGTAGGCACTAATATAAACCCAAGCTTCTACAGTCCAAGCTTGATTGTTGAAATTCCCTATAGAACCTGTCGTGAGATAACTACTTCCATCAAAGTAGATACTACCTTTTTTGGTCGAATCAAAAGCCGGAATAAATGGTCCATAAGATCGAGTATATGGAGTTCCGCCAGCAAGTGTAGCTACTGCCTTGTACTGACTGTTATCGACAAATATATTATCTTGGCAAGTCAGCAATACGGTATTAGAGACTGCTGTAAGTTTAGCTGTTGGAACGGTAAACGGTGCTGTGTACAAAGCTGTTCCTTTGACTATGCGTACATTGGAAATGTAGCCAGCCGTTCCATAAGAAGAATATGCAGGGTGACAGCCGATTCTTAACGGCTGCGTGTTCTCGTTGTCAGGGTGATACGTAGAGACGCTTTTAAAGTATTGAGCGCCATCAACGAATAAATAGTAGTCAGATCCCTGCTTACATACAGCTACATGATACCACTTTCCGATTTGTAACGGATTGGATGTATAAGCTATACCGTGACTATTGCCACCAAACTGTAGATTACCAGAACTGTAGAATAAGCACCAGCCATTTGCGTTATACCAAGGATCCGCAGTTCCTACAATGTGATTAGTGCTAGCAATAGACGATGGTTTTATCCAGCATTCTACCGTGAAATCACCTGAGCTAAGATTGTAGTTTGCTGATGCTGGAAATTCAATACGATCATCAGTACCATCAAAGTAGGTACTCCAGTTATCCCCAAACGGCGAGAAAGTTCCCATTGCGCCATTACCATTTCTCGTAATAGCTGCATAGTTGACACTACTGTCCATTATGGTAGTGTTTTGTAAATTTGTACTACCATCGCCTGTCAATAACAACTGGCAACTAGGTCTAGTGACTTTGTTGGTAGACTTGTCCAAGAATGTAGTATAGTCAAGTACAGAAAAATCTGTTATATACCTTGTTCCATAGCTAATCTGAATATTGTCAAGATAGCCTGCAAAATAGTACGGATAGCTCGGATACATTAGTGCGCCGACGAATAGAGCATCAGACGTATTAGACCAGCTTGCCGCTGTAGGGCCAGACACTCTAAAGCCATTTTTGTATACGTTCAGGTTAGTGCCGTCGTAGACAAAGGCTATATGCTGCCAAGCATTCAAAGATATTGGCGCTCCACAAGTTCCTGTATAACCAGTTCCGTTTTGTGCAAAGTATATGATACCTTGAGCCGCAGTTCCAATTTGTATACGCCAGCCTTGACTTGAAGTATTTGAGCCTGCTGCCATTACACAACGATACTCGTTGTTCGCTGTGCCTGTTGACCAAGCAGTAGGGAATATCCAAAACTCTATTGTAAAGGCTCTGCCGCTCAACTGATTGTGAGCGCCATTTACTTGTCCTACTAGGTAATCGCTAGTGCCGTTAAATGATAAGGCTCCAGTTCCAGACTTGTATATGGACGACTGCGTTGTTACTGAGCCGACTGTTTCGAATATCGAAGTTTTGCTAGCGTCCCAGACTCCCATGTTAGCAAAATTCATTAACATGCTGGTATTAGCTACCGCTGTTGGTAACACCTTGGAAGGCAAGAAACCAGTTTTGTACAAGTCACTTTTTACCAGTCTTACTCCAGAGATGTAACCACGGAATCTAGTTGGATCGCCTGAAATTCCGTCCCAGCCAACATACAAAGCACTTGTTGAATGGAACGTAATACCAGTTACATTGGTAGTCAGCTTTAACACGCCATTGACATACCAATACATGCTATTACCCGAACGGCATACTGACAAATGCATCCATAGTCCGGGATACGCTTGTACAATAGCTGTTGGCGTTTGTACATTCCAGCTAGTGCCGTTGGAACTAGCTGCTACATAGATATAGTTTCCTGTAATATACCAAGTAATATCTGGATAACTAACTGCGGCCAATATACCAGCAATTCTTCCTGTATTAGTGGTATTGGTAATCGGATGTATCCACATTTCTAGCGTGAAGTTGCTGCTTCCTACAGCAAAAGCTGCTGATGCGGCAGTGCTTAGATAATAGCCGGTATTTCCATCGAAATACGCACTACCAGCGAATGTTGAGGCTTTGTAATCAGTCAAAGCTGTTGTTGGAATAGCACTCGTTATTGGCGATTTTCCGTCAAGTGTAGGACTACCAGTAACAGTAAATGTATAACCGTTAGAACTTTGGTCTACAAATGAGTCTGTCAGCAACAATTTTGTATTTGCAATCGCTGTAACTGTTGTTGGCGGAACGAAATTGGCATTGTATAAACACGTTCCTTTTACCCAACGCAAATTGGAAATATAAATGTTGTTGCCCGCACTACCTATTACATCATCAGCTTTTCCGTTAATAACGACTCCGCAGCCAGAGACTACTGTACCTGTGCTTGTTTGTGAAGCTACTTGAATTCCATTAATAAACAAACGAAGAACGTTAGACGAATCTTTTGCTACTGCTATATGATACCAAGAGTTTGCATATAGTGATTTACTATAGGACAAACCTGCCACAGGCGCGGAGCCGTCTCTTTGTTGGAACGAAAGAACTCCGCTATTCATTATGAATGCGAGACCTATACCACTAGGTTCTCCATTACCAAACGTCATTATGCGTGATGATGCCATAGATTTTGGCATGTACCAAAATTCTATTGTCCAAGCACCTGTAGAGCCAGGATCAAAATCGCCATTACCTGGATTTGCTTTGTAAAGATAGTTTCCATTTGCAGGAAAGTAAATCGACTTGGCCGTAGAAATACCTGAATAATGAGGACAGAACTGTCTCACGTATGGCTGAATAGTTCCAGCCAAAGTAAAGACATAATTGTTGCTACTTGTATCGACAATCGTAGAACTGTTTACCAATAGTTTGGTATTGGCTACTGCTGTAAGAGGATTTGTGTCAGGATAAAAGTTTGCATTGTACAAGCAAGTTCCTTTTATCCAACGAACGTTGGAAATATAGCAGTTTCCACCAGTATTTCCAAGTCCACCATTACCGAATGCACCGTTTAACAAGAATCCGCAGCCCGTATTCAAAGCACTTGAGTATGTAGCTGTTCCTACTTGAACGCCATTAACAAACAAACGAATAACGTTAGACGCATCTTTTGCTACTGCTATATGATGCCAAGAATTTAGAGCATATGTAGTAATTGAGTTTATGCTGACTACTGTGCTGCTACTGCCGTTGCCTTGGTAAAATTGAATTGTCTTGTTCGCCAAGTATTGAAGTTCAAAGCTATTTCCATAGGAAACTAGTATTCCCATTGTAGCGATTTCACTCAATGAGGCAGCTAGTGGCATAAACCAAGTTTCAAACGTCCATTCTCCAGTAGCACCAGGATCAAAATCCCCATTACCTGGATTTGCTTTGTACAAATAACTTCCATTTGCAGCAAAGTATATACTATTACTTGGAGAGTACGGAATCAAAGCTCCGGCTGCAAACGGCGAGAACTCTGAAACTACTGTGGTAAAGGTTCCGGTAGCTAGAATATTGTTGTAACTGCTTTCGTCAGACAATGTAGCAGAACAGCAAGTCAAAAGAACAGTACCGTCTATTGGAACAAGAGGACTTGTTGGAACAGTAAAATCTGAGCCGTATACCAAACTGCCCTTTACTACGCGCAGATTGGAAATATGACCCATCAAAGTATTCCAATAGCCGCCGCCAATGAAATAGTTTGTGCCAGAAGCAGCCGTATGATTTGATAAATTAACGGTAAATATCTGTCCAACACCGTTAATGTACAAAGTTACAACGCTGGAAGCTGGAGTAGTAGAATCAATAGTCATTGCAACATGATTCCACTTGCCGAATTTTATTCCGTAAGCTGTTGTCTGTATTTGAGTAGCAGCGGATGACGATGTTGTATACCAAAACATCAAAGCGGCATCAGCACTGACGCTACTGTTAGCTACTGTAGTTAGACCCCATCTACTATTAGCAGCAACTCCTGCCGCATTACCTATAATACAGTGAGTCCAACTATTGCCTGCTAAATTTGCTGTTGGATAAATCCAAGCTTCTACCGTAGTTAGATTATTAGCCAAGAAACCCAATGCTGTATTGCAAGCACTAGCGTTGATATAATCGCCGCCTGCCGCAAATAAGGAACTCCATGATGGAGCAAATGGACTAATCGTTCCTTGTCCGACATTGCCTGTTTTGGTAATAGCGTAGTTGTTTGAACTGCTATCGAGAAATGTGTTGTTGTTCGCCATTGTATTAGCCTAATAGTGTCTGTTTGCAACAAATTATCAACAAAGTAGCGCGTTTTTTTTCAATTCGGCAAGTCATCCCCAGTTATCCATAGTATTGCATCCATTGTTACTGCATCTACATTAACTGTGAATGTAAAACTGACGCCGAGTTGTGCTGTTACTGTAATTCCCTTTTCAATATAGCTTACAACAATTACGAGCGATCCAGAAGATTGTGCAGGAATAGTTAATACGCCATCACTATCAATTGTTGCATTGCAATTATTCGAAGCTAGACTCCAAGTTGGAGATACAGTTGATGTACTGGCGTCTGAATACGTTACTGTAGCCGCATATTGACTATGCACTAAATTCGTAGTGTCTAATTCAACAGAACCCGATATCGATATTGAGTTAGGAGCGACACATACTAGCGTTATCTCATGCGTAGCTGTCGAAACTACTCCGTATTCAGTATAGGAAGCTCGAATAGTTTGCAAAGCACTTGCTTGTTGTTGAGCAGGAACAGTCAACACACCATTGCTATCAATGGTACAGCCGTAATTAGTCTCCACAACGCTCCAAGTTGGAACAACTGATTGACTTGTTCCATCTATATATTGTGCGGTAGCCGAATAACTAGATGTTGTTGCGTTGGTAGCATTTATGCTACTCGATCCAGATATTAGCACAGTATCTACATAATTAGTAGGAGTATCTCCAGAAATATATAGTACAGTAGTAGGTGTAATGTCTACATTTACCGCAATCACAGTCAAGTCAATGTTAAACTGACTAGATACGGTTATACTATTCTCGACATACGAAGCCTCTACCGTCAATGTTACTGCGGTTGACTGTACCGGAACAGTCAACACGCCATTGCTATCAATGGTACAGCCATAACTTAAACCCGAAATACTCCAAGTAGCCGTTACCGAGTGTGAAGACGTATCTGAATACGTTACTGTAGCCGTATAGGTCTTGGTGGTAGTGCTGCTAGCATCAAAACTCGCAGAACCCGATATTGCCAGACTTGTTGGAATAGCCGCAGTCATTGCGATATTATAAGTATTGGTAACAGTAGCACTCTTTTCTGTGTAGCTGGCCTGTATTACCAGACTATTTGAACTTGACTGCGCCGGAACAGTCAACAAGCCACTGCTGTCAATACTACAGCCGTAAGCATTTCCTACAATATTCCAAGCAACATTTACCACCGCCGTAGTAGTATCTGAATACGTTACTGTAGCCGTGTAGTTCTTGGTAGTAGCTAGACTTGCATCTATTGAATTGCTTCCACTAATTGCTAGGCTGGTCGGCAATACAACTGTCCAAGTAATCGTCTTCTGCTGTATTACCGTAACTCCGGCTTCTACATAACTAGCTTGTATAGTCAGACTTGCCGCAATATTCTGAGATGGTACTGTTAGTACTCCTACTGAACTTATTCCGCAGCCGTAAGCATTTCCAATTATACTCCACGAAGCGTTTACAATCGCAGTAGTAGTATCTGAATACGTTACTGTAGCAGTATAAGTCTGCGTAAGAGCATTGCTAGCATCAAAACTCGCAGAACCAGTTATTACCAAAGAAGAGGCAATGAACGTATCGGAAATTGCAATGTCTTTGCTTGTTGTTATTGTACTTCCGCCAGTGGTAAGAGTAGCTACTAGCGTAACTCCAGAAGCCATTGCTAGATTTGGAACAGTAAGATTTCCAGATTCGTCAATTGTGGCTCCAATTTCATTGTTTATAAGGCTCCAGACAACAACTTCATCTGTAGTAATGCTGTTGTCTGTCCAAATAGTTGTGCAGCCAAACTTTGTAGTCGTTTTATCAGTAACCGTACTAACACCCGTTATTGTCAGATAGGCTGGTTTGAATCTATCTGAAATATTTATTAGATGTGAAGTTGTTACCGTAATTCCGGCTTCCGTGTACGAAGCATTTAGAGTAATCGCTGAATCACTCAAGATATTCGGAACTCTAACTTGTCCATAACTGTTTACTGTTATGCCAAGAGAATTTGTAGGAACACTCCAAGTTACCACAACAGGCTTGGTAGTAGCATCAGTATAAGTAGCCGTGCAAAGATATTGCGTTGTGCTATTATCAAACACATCAAAGTTGCCACTGATTTCAATACTTTCAACTTTGTAATTGTTGATTACCGTAACAGCTTTTGTCTTTGTTACGGTAATGCCACTTTCTGTATACGAAGCATTTATTGTTATTGTACCGTCCGCTGTGTCAGAAACTAGCAAAACACCAGCAGAAGTAATAGTAATTCCGGCCATTCCGCCAACTGACCACGTAGGGTTTATGGAAGCCGTAGTGCTATTGCTGTAAGATACAGCACACGAATACGTTGAATTTGATCTATCCGATACAGAGTCAACGCCATTTATCACTAGCGCAGTTGCATAGTAGTCATTTACCACGGTGACTGTTTTTGATGCAATTGCTGACCTACTATCTTCAATGTACGAAGCATTTATTGTAAAGTGGCCTGCCCCATTGTCTGGAATAGAGACTTTTCCGTAAACGTCAATTGTTGCGCCAATGTTATTATTCGACAAGCTCCACTTCGGAGTAACAGGTTTTGAGCTTCCGTTCGAATAATTGGCTGTTGCCAAATACTGTTGTACAGAATTGTCGGCTACAATATCTAATCCATCAATAGCTAGACTCCCAATGCCATAAGATTCCACTACAGAAATTCTTTTCGCTACACCCAAAGTGCGCTCTCTTTCTTCATAGTAAGCGTAGACATAAAACAAATCTTTGGTATTAGGACGCATATCTGGAATTACCAGTATACCGCCATTATCGGCGTAAGCCGCACATCTATTAGTACCCACTCTAATATAACTAGGTATTACATCAACTGTTGGCCCACCCATTGTGTGCCCGACTGCACAAGTAATCTGATTTCTCGACATGTCGGTATAATCAGTTGGTGAAGTTATTACCAAGTTCTGAATGTAATAGGTGTTTGCTGAATTTAATTGAAAGGTATTTTTGACAGTCTTTCCCTTTTCGGTATAAGTAGCTCTTATACCTATGGCGCTGTAAGCGTTTGAAGTACGAACCAAGTCACCTATGCTTATATAAAGCCTATTTCCATCTACCCACCAAGTATAGTTGGCTGTATTATCTACGCCTATCGAATAAACTTCCCAAGTCGGTTCTATTACCACTTTGGAGGCGTCAGTATAGATGACTCTCGCGTAAAAAGAAAATGTTCTCTGCTCAGAAAACATGTAGCCATAGTTGTTCAGAGTTAATCCAGTTGCTGGATAATCTGCTAGTACGGATAACGATGATAAACCCCACAAATTGGTAATCTGAATAGCGTATTCCATATAAAGATCAACGCCTTCATGATTTACAGAAGCCGTTATCTTTGTATTTATAGCATCGCTAGTATCTCCAATAACAAGAGTACCTACATTTCCATTTGAAATAGATACATCTTCCAAAGAATCAGACAGTCCCCAACTAGTCTTGGAAGATACCAAAACTTTTGCGCCATTTGTAAAAACAACATAGGCTTGATAAGTGTAAGAACGCTTATCATAGAGTTTGTTTGGACCCGTAATTAGTAGGCTGGTCGGCTTGTAAAAGTCATTGATAGCGACAGTTTTGCTTCCGTACAGTGTTACACCGTTTATAAGGTACTGAACATGCAAAATAGCTTGATCGTTACCTACGATATTTCCTAGCGTGAGTAATCCATTAGCCGAAACAGACTTTGTTGATGAAGTATTTTCTACGCTCCAAGTCATGTTGCTTACGTAGTAAGCTTTTTCATAGCCGTTAGAATATACTAGATTCGTGCGATACGTCGTTCTAGTCATATCGTTGACTGAATCTGGGCCGACTATGTTAAAGTGATCTGGATAAAATGAATTGTTTACCGCAACAACTTTGTTTGCAGATACCGTAATATAGGATTCCTTGAAACTCGCTTGTATCTTAAAGCCATCTGCAAAGTAATAGGGTGAATCTATTACCTTTACGATACCTGCACCTAGATAAGTGGTGGATACTCTAGCGTTTGTAATAGACACCTTTACCAGAGTTGGATCAAGAACTACACTGCTTTCATCGCTATAGGTAACGGTAAATGAAAATGTTGACTGAGCATTGTCATCAACAGTATCTGGTCCATTTATTACAAGTGACGTTGGGTAGATTGTGTTATTTACCTTGATTGTCGTAGTTCCAATCTGAGTAATTCCGCCTTCGGTCAACGTTGCTCTGACATATACATAGCCGTAAACTTGACCAATATCGCCTATTGATAATAAGCCACTTGAAGATATTGTTGCAGTAAACGAATTTTGATTTGCTACCAATGTCGTTCCAGTTATTTCCCAAACTGGATTCACGTTACTCTGAGAGACCTCATTCTTTTGATAGCGGTCTCTAATTGCAATACATTCTAATTGCTGAGTAGTATTGTCATACATTGTAGTATCGCAGTCAATTGATATTGACTTTAGATAATACAGATTTTTGACGGTATACGATTCCGTGGTTGAATGCGGTGTAGACTTTAATATAACAGTAGTCGTTATATTAAACGATACTGGCATACTACCAAGGCTTCCACTAATATCGTCAATGGTCAAAACGCCATCTTGGTCTATGGAAATTGCTGGATGAACAATACTTAGTGACCATTGTGCAGGCACTACTCTTGTGCCACCTTTTGGCGTTGTAATAGAACAGCTAAGATTGTACTTTTTGTTATCTTCCAATATAGTTACATTTCTATCACCAGCAAAGTCCAACTCACGCAAAGAGCCTTCATCCGCAACTAGAATACTCATATTTGTGATTTCAAAATAAGTATCTAGCACAGTAATGTCTTTTGTACCGCTTACCAAGTTGCTACCGTCCATATAGGTAGCAACAACAGTTAGTTCGGTATCTGCGTCAATGTCTGGTACGGTCAAAATTCCATTGGTATCGATACTGGCATTGACGTAATTGTTGAACAAACTCCATGATGGAGACACAACTTCTTCTGATGAGTCTGGATATACAGCTTTGCAAACAAAAGTCGTACCAGTAAAATCATTTACGGTATCTGATCCAATGACAGTCAAATGATCTATCGCCACTAGATTTGATACACTTATACCCAAACTGTCAGTAACGGTAATTCCACTTTCCGTATAAGACGCAGATATTGTAAGAAGTTGATTTTCTATGACAATGTTGGGAACAGTCAAAAGACCAGTATTGCTTATTACTGCTCCAATGTTATTGGTAGACACACTCCAAGTACAGGCAGCAGAAACGTTGGCACCTGAATCATCTGGATACGTAGCCGTAGCCACATATTGAACTGATGTTTTGTCGCTAATATCAGTGTTTCCAGAGACAGCTAGCGACTTTGGATAAAACGAGTTGTTGATTAGTACCGTAGCCTGCTTTGATACAGTAACACCATTCTCGGAATAAGTGGCTTGTATAGTAATTGGAGTGTCGGCATCTACGTTGTACACCGTCAGTTTATTTCCTGAAAGTGTTGCCGAAGCAGGTACAGCACCAATTAGTTCCCAAGTCGCGTTGACTGAACCTTTTGTGTTATCTGAATATATTGCTTCGGCAGAAAAAGTTGATATTGTGTATTCATCAACCTCAAGGCTATTTCCCAAGTCAAGATCGGTCAAAACTTTTTGATCGCCAATCTTTATTGACTTTGTATTGGTAACATTTACGCCATTGTATGTGGCGGAAACTCCTAGAACAAGTGTTTGGAATGTTGAAATGTTGTCAACATGCAAAGTTCCGTCAGAGTCGATGCTTATGTTTGCCTTTGCATTGTCAAAGTTCAATGACCAAACTGGCGTTACTTGAACAACCGAATTATTGCTCAATGAAGCTATGCAGGAATACTTTTCTGATGTGCCATAGTTTACGGCTGGGCCAAGTATGGTAAGTGAACTAAGATAAACTGAATTTTGAACAGTTATTACCTTGTTGGCTTGTTTTGTAATTCCGTTTTCAGTATAGGAAGCCTGCAAAGTTATTGTATCACTTGTGCTTCCTGACATATCTATGGTAGACACAATGCCGGAAGTCGATACTGTGTGACCATTATTCTGAGCTAGACTCCATTGTACATCTACAACTTTGAAAGTCAAATCATTGTACATTGCTGTACAAGTATAAGCGGTCTGCGTCAATTCGTCTAGCGAGTCTGATCCATTTATCGCAAGATTGTCCAGCTTATAGACGTTTGAAACAATGACCATCTTTGAGGTCGTTGTCGTGATTCCGCCAGAAGTATAACTAGCGTGTAAAGTGACTGTGCTATCTGCCCCTACTACAGGAACAGTCAAAACGCCTGCTACAAACGTTGCACCAATAGAGTTGCCTGTTATACTCCAATCTGGAGAAACAGCACTCTGATAGTCATTTTCAAAATAGGCTGTGCAAGTATACGTTGTTGTGCTATCTTCATTTACTGAGGCGCTACCAACAATCTTTAGAGTTCTTACCCAACTGTTATTCTGAACGTTTATTTCCAAGTCTTTGGTAAAGCCGTTAGCCGTAACATGAATAACGCAATTACCTACAATGGCATCACCATCTCCTGGCAAGTCTGGTACAGTTAGAGTATTTCCAGATAGTGTAATTCCATAAGAATTGGTGTCGAGCGAAAAAGAAGCAGTTGTACTTTCTGCTGTTTCATCGTCATAGACTACCATACAAGAAAGTGCGGTAGCCTTGTTGTCAAATACAAGATTTGGGGTCTCAAATTCAGCATTGCAAAACAAATGCTTGTTTGAATAGTAGTCTTTTGAATCTGTTCTAAGCTTGTACCAAGCTGTAATATATGGAGAAGCAAAATAATCTCCGCTAACGCCTGTGTTATACAGACTTGTTGCTTGAGAATCGTTTATGTCGTCATTGCCAAATACCAAATTGGTAATTCTTGAAACAATAAACTTGATCGGTTGACTTACTGAGGTTGGTGCAGGAGAAGCATTTATCCACAAGCCTGTATCTAATGAGGCTGCGTCAGCCATCAAAGCAGAGTCTAGACTCATTGTTCCTACATTACTACCATTTATCCAAACATTTTTGTCGCCAGTATTTATGGCAACATGCGCTACTCCCAATGGCTTGGTAGCTTGAATCGAGTAAACACGATAAGCAGTATCTTGCTGCCACAATCCTAGTTTGATAGATAGTTGGGTTCCTGAATGCGTAATGGAAAGGTACTTTCCATTAGTACCGCCACCAACATATGTGTGAAAGCCGCCAAAAGAAAAGTCAACCCATACACTTACGTACCCAACAGAGTCTATGCTGTTACCGGGTAATATGTTTGTGCCTTCTGTAGCAGAATAGGCATAGGTTTTTCCATCAAAGGTAGTAAACGAGTTTCCATCCCAGCCAACTACTTCAATTCTATTGACAGTTTTTTGTTTCGTTACCGAAATAAGTTTGCTGCTTGAAACTGTGCCATCACTGGTAGTATAGCTGGCGTTTATTGCAAAACTACCGCTGTACTCTACAGTGGGTATGGTAACTGTACCACTTTGACTTATGGTAGCTCCGACTTCGTTTTGGGTTAGAGTCCACTTTGGAGAAACTGTTTGTAAAGTTCCGTCTGTGTATTCTACTGAACTGGTAAAAGTTGCAGTTGACTTGTCGTTTACTGACACATTTCCAATAATAGTCAAACTCTTGACTTTGTAAGAATTGACTACATTTACAGTCCATGTTGCTGTGCGAACTTCGTTTAGATAGGTAAAGCCTGCTTGCAAAACTACTGTACTATCAGAAGTAACGTCGGGCACTGACAATAATCCAACAGGACTAATTGTAGCGCCAATTGAATTGCCTGTTAAACTCCAGGTAACTTGATCTGAGGGTACTGAATATGTAGTATTATCCGTAAAGGTAACTCTCAAGGAATAAGTAGATGATGTTTTGTCCTCCAACGAAGACTCACCTATTATTTCCAATGCTTTTATGTCGTAAGCGTTGGAGATTGTTAGAGTTACACTTGATGAAACTGTTTTGCCATTGGCAGTATAAGCCGCTGACAATGATCTTACTGTGCCTGTTTTCAAATCTGGAACAGTCAATAAACCCGAGCTATTTATTGAAATTGAGTTGTCGCCACTTAGCGTCCACACCGGAGAAATAACTTCTAGTGTGCTATCACTATAGACAACTGTAGCTGTGTATTGCTTGCTAGTATTATCAGGAATAATCAAACTTCCATCAATAGCTATGGCAACTGGTATTACACCAATTGATACAGCCTTTGTTCTTTCAAGCGTTACTGCGTTTTCTGCGTAAGACGCCTTTACTGTAATTATCTTGATTCCAGATTGCTGTGGTACAGATAACAATCCAGTTTCATTTATCGAACAACCATAGGCTGTTCCTACGATACTCCAAGTCGGAGTTACTTGCAAAGTCTCACTACCGTATGAAGCTGTCGTACTATACTGAGAATTTGTTGCTTGAGTAGCATCGATATTATCTGAACCAACTAGAGTCAAGTCAGATAATATCGAGTTGTTTTGAACAGCAATATCTATGTAAGAGGTATACGTCTTTTCGGACTCAGTATAAGAGACGGAAAGCCGCAAACTCGTATTGATCGTGATATTCGGGACTGTCAGTAACCCGGAGGCACTGACAGCCGCATTTGCCAAATTGCTAGCTAACGACCAGGTAGCTACTACTGATCTAGTCAACCCATTTGATTGAGTGACACTCGCAGTATATTGCGTGCTGGAATTGTCTTGAATCGAAATCGGCCCATTAATTACAACACCAGTAATTGCGAACCTGGAAGTTACTAATACAATTGGCATTTTATCACCTTATGGTAGAGTGTCGCCTGTGACCAACAGAATCGTCGAAGCCGTAGGCGTTGCAGAAGTTACAACTGCTGCTGCTGCCACTAAATTAACAACATAAGTGGCTGTTACAGTAGTTCCGTCTTCTGTATACGAAGCACTCAAGGTGATTGAAGTAGTGCTTGATTGTAACGGTATAGTCAATACACCACCGCTATCGATACTGCAATTCTTGGCATCGCCAGTGATACTCCAAGTCGGAGTGACGGAAGCTGTCGTACTGTCAGTATAAGTAGCAGTCGTAGTATAGTTACTGGTAGTGGCACCACTAGCATCAACGCTATTAGAACCAGAAACAGCAATACTACTAACTTTGAAAGCGTCTGGAATCGTAACAGTCTTTGTCGCTGTGAAAGTATTAGTTCCATCAGTCCAACTTGCGTTTACCGTAATAGAAGACGCAGACGCCACATTTGGAACAGTCAACAAGCCGCCACTACTGATACTTGCTCCAACAGTATTACCTGTCAGTGTCCAGGTAGTAGTGCCTGTTACCTCTGTACTCGTACTGTCAGTGTACGTAGCAAAACAAGTGTACTGGCTAGTATTCTTGTCATTTACAGAAGCCGCACCCGTAATCGCAATACTCGTAACTCTATACGAGTCATTGACAAGAACATTGAATGCTTTGGTAACAGTAACTCCTGCTTCTGTGTAGCTTGCATTCAGAACAACAGTGCCAGATGTACCTACATTCGGAATTGTCATTAGACCATTTCCATCGACCGTTACGCCAAACGCATTGGCATTTACTGTCCAAGTAGGAGTAATAACTTTTGTAGTGGCGTCACTGTATGTGGCAACGCAAGAGTACTGGCTTGTCGTATTATCATTGGTAGTGCTGCTACCGCTAATAGTTAGACTGTCAACCTTGAATGTATTGACGACAGTTACCGTTTTTGTCTGAGTTACTGTAACTCCTGCTTCTGTATAAGAAGCCGATACAGTAACAGTGCCATCAGCGGTATCTGGAATTGTCAACACACCAGAACTACTGATTGTTACGCCAGACAAGCCGCTAACGCTCCAAGTTGGGTCTACTGCTTTTGTGCTGCTGTCATTGTAATTGGCAGTACAAGAATAGTTGAACTTTGACTTGTCGGTAACTGACGAACTACCACTAATGGTCAAACTACTCACATAGTAATCATTTGTCACGTTAATAACAAGACTACCCGTTGCAGTTCTTCCACTTTCAACATAAGCAGCATTCAGCGTAAAGCTACCACCTGCGCTATCAGGTAACGACACTACACCATATACATTGACAGAAGCATTGACACCATTATTGGAAATACTCCAAGTTGGCGTAATACCTTTTGAACTACCGTTTGGATAATTAGCACTAGCACTGTAGTTTGTGGTAGACTTGTCACTTATCGTAACGTCTCTTGGGCCACTCACTGTCAAACTACTTACGCCATACGCTTCAACAACTGTTATGCTCTTGTAAGCAATTGTTGTTACGCCTTGTTCAGCATAAGTGGCTTTTAGACGCACCAGTTTGTTTGCTCCTGCTGGCAAGTCTGGAACAACTAGCGTATTAGTTCCTTCAATATATGCGCTGGCTGTGTTGTAAATGATTTCCAGTTGAGGATCAACATCTACTGTTGGGCCATTTAGAGTGTGAGATATAGAACTCGTAAAGGTAGTGCTAGAATTGTCAGAGACAGACGCAGGACCGTTGATAATCAGATTGTAAATCTTGTAATTATTAACGGCATACACAGGGATTGTCTTGCTTAACGTCTTTCCCTTTTCAGTATACGTAGCAGTCAAATTCGCGTACACAAGTGCGCCTGCTACAACAGTTTGATCTGGAGTCAAATCTGGTATTTGTAAATACGCTCTTTGCGTAGTATCGTTTACGGTAATCTGACCTCCATAAGGAGTATCTAGATTCCACGAAGCCAAGACTGTCTTCACTGAATTATCTGTATACGTTGCTCTAGCATAGAAAGCATGAGTGCTATTATCAGCAAACGTATTGACATACTGATTACGCGAAATCTGATATACACCAGTATTAGCGTCTTGAGTAATCGCCAAACTCTTTATACCGTAAAAGTTCTGTACATGAACAGCCAATTCTCCAGTAATAGCACTACCATCATACACGCAAGACGCCTGAATGCTAAGATCGTAATCTTGATCTACATCAGGCAATGTCAGAACATTGTTTGACCAAGTTGCTCCTGGAATAGGAGTAGATAGCGCCCATGTTACTAGATTGGTAATAGTGGTTTTATAGCCATCTGTATAAATAGCATAAGCAAAGAATGAATAGCTACGATTATCAAGCAAGATGACATTTCCAGTAACAGATATGTTGACGGGTCGATAATCATCATTGATTGTAATCTCTTTTGTTCCAATAGCTGTGGCAGTGCCAAAGCCCGCAATAGAATACGTATACGTACACTGTATTGTCTTTGTAGCTGTACCTGGAACATTAGGCAGGGACAACATTCCTACTCCTATTGTACCTCCTGGTACTGATGTTCTCACTCCATTTATCATGTAGTAGGTACTGTCTACCAAAGACCAAATTGCTGAATAATTGCCAGCTACATTAATGGCTTTTACGTAGCCATCTGTATAAACAGCGTTTAACCCAAACGTAGTCTTTGTTTTGTCACTCAAAGTATCTGGGCCAATCAGTTCCATGTGATCGATATAATAAGTATCGTTCACTGTAACAACTTTATTCGCAGATACAGTAACTCCATTTTCTGTGTATGAAGCAAGTAGAGTAAAACTCTTTGTTCCAAGAACATCAGGAATCGCTATTACGCCTCCACCAGAATGTGTAACTCTGGCAGTATTGCTAGGAAGGGAAATTCTAACACTATTTGCATCAAGATCGGCTGTGCTAGAATCGCTATACGTCGCAGTGAATGTAAAGGATGTTGACTGATAATCCCCTACAGTGCTAACTCCGTTGATAGTTATTGCAGTAGGATAGTGAGTATTCGCTACGTTGATAACTTTTGTTATCGTTCTAGTAACACCAGCTTCTGTATAAGTAGCGCGAACTGAAACAGTTCCACTTATTCTACCAACATCACCAATAGTCAACAATCCATCTGCATCGATGACTGCTCCAAAAGATCCTTGTACTGGCACAATTGTTTGACCGACAATCAGCCAAGTTGGAGTTACTGCGGAACTATTTGTACCTGAACGATTCGCAATACAAGTCAACTGTTGACTAGCATTGTCGCCCATTGAAGCATCACCATCAATTGACAACGACATTAGATAGTAGGTATTTCTTACTATGACAGTCGTGGTAGTTGAGAAATTCTGCCCATCTTTTGTCAATGAACTTGTAACAATAAATGATCTAACGGTGGCATCGGGTGAACCGCTATAATCTGCTATAGTCAGCATACCTGTATTTGAATCGAGACTGATTTTTGCATCAGTTATATTCATTGACCATGTCGGCTGTGGCACTCGGCGAACAGTACCATTTCTTACAGTAGCCATCAACGACAAGTCATATGCCTTGTTATCATCTACATAGACAGTACCCCTATCTATGACGTTAGACGCGTTCATTGCAAAAGCCATCATTTCAGGAACTTCGGAAACTTCTGGCAAAGTATACCGATTTTTGCTTTCAATTACTGGAGTAGATAGAGCCTCTAAGTCAAGGTCTCTAACAGTATTAGGATCAGTTACCTGAACATTTAGGCTAACAATATCAAAGAAGCTGTCAATGATCGTTACGTCTTTTGTGCCGGTAATGATTATTGAGCCGTCTTGATAGGTAGCAACAATAGTGAGTGTTGTATCATCACCCTGAACGTCAGGCACCCAAACAACGCCACTACTATTTATCGTGGCACTGACAGTATTATTATGCAAACTCCAGGTAGGCACTACCACGCTGTAAGTTCCGTCTGGATACCAAGCCTTGCACGAAAATCCAGTAGACATGTAGTCTTCAACAGTATCCGGCCCGACAACTTCGAGACTAGAGACTATTACCTGATTGGAAACTAATATGCTGACATTTGTGCTTACAGTTTGTCCAGAGTCAGCATACGATACATGCATAATCAACGTACTGTCTTGAATAACAATGTTCGGAACTGTTAGCAAGCCACTACTATTAACACTGGCTCCAATATCGTTTGTAGTCAAAGACCAAGAGCATGAAGTGGCTGTGATAGCCGAAACAGTACCATCGCTGTAAGTTATTGTTGCTTCATACTGTTGAGTTGATTTGTCGCTAATCTCAGTAGAGCCGCTGACTGCAATAGCTGTAGGGAATACAGTATTCTGAACAGTCAGAACAACTTGACGACTAACAGTTACGCCATTTTCAACGTAATCAGCTTTTAACGTCAAAGAAGTTTCAGCTTGCATTGAATCAACTTGTAACGTGCTACCACTCAGAACAACTCCAGCTGGAGTTGTTCCAACTACACTCCAAGTAGCATTTACTACAGCGGTCGCCCCGTAGTTGTACGAAGCTACTGCTTGGTATATAGTGTCTTTTTCTTCTGGAACAGTGGTTGGCCCAACGATTGCCAAAGAAGTCAATACTCTAGGAATGTCGTCTACATAGACAGACTTGTTTCCAGATACAGTAACCCCTTTATAAGTTACACTCGCATTGACAGTCAATGTCTGATTATCTGTAATGCTGCTGGCAGTAAATACACCGCCAGAAGTTATACTGACAGTCGCTTTTGTATTGTCAGCCGTTACACTCCAGGATATTCCTGTCAAACTAACAACATCTCCATTGCTTAGCACACCCTGACAAGTATAGGTTTCGCTTGTGCCTGCGTTTATGGCAGGCCCCTCTACTAATACTTGAGCCAGATATACATTGTTATTGACCGTAATAACTTTGGTAGCTGTCTTGGATGTTCCATTCTCTGAATACTGCGCTTGAACTGTTATCGAGTCGTTCGATGTGCCTTCCAAGTCTTCGGTAGTTAGTAAACCCAACGAAGATATTGAATGAACACCGACCGGATTTGCGATACTCCAAGTTGGTAATACCGTATTGGCGCTTGCGTCATTGTACAAGGCAGTACACGCATACTGAGTCTGAGTAAGTTCATTTACCGTATCAGAGCCTTCGATCAACAAACTAGACAGAGCATAGTCATTTGAAATGGTAATGTTCTTTGTAATCGAACGAGTAACTCCATTTGATGTATAACTAGCGTTTACTGTTACTGTTTGTCTTCCGCCTGTTGTTGGAACTGTCAAATGGCCGCTACTATCAAGACTTGCGCCAATCGTATTATTTGTCAGTGACCAAGTAGGGGAAACAGTTGATGAACTACCGTTGTTAGACCACGCTTTACACGTATAGGATGTTGTCGTATTTTCGGCTACACTAGCACTTCCTTCGATGGTAATGCCTTGCAAATAGCTGTGATTCTGAATATCCGCAGTAATAGATTTTGTAAAGGTGCTGCCTTCTGTATAACTAGCGTTTACTGTTATATTACCCAGTATGGAATCAATGTCACCACTCAATTCAGGAACATGCAGCAAGCCCGTGGAATTATTGATTGTAACGCCATAAGAATTCGTATCAATAGTCCAACTCGCTGTTACAGACTTTGCTGTTCCATCGGCATAGTAGGCTATACAACGAAGACTAGTGTCTTCGTTGTCATAAACAAGACTCGAACCAAACTCAACGCCTTCATTGGACAAATGATTTGTTTCAGAGTAATCTAATGTGTCAGAAGCCAACTGATACCAAGCTGTTAAACTAGGGGCAACACTCAAGTTACCAGTACTTCCTGTATTATACAGATCGTCAACTTGAGTACCATCAAGATTGACAGAACCATATACAAGGTTAGTAATGCTCATTAAATAATGAACATTTGACTTTCCAATGGAATTAGGTACAGGAGAAGCGCCAAGCCATAGGCCATTACCAATAGTGCCGTCTTCGTCTATTGCCGCGTATTCAATAGACAGAGTACCGACAAGCACATTGTTTATCCATACTTTCTTGTCGCCAAAGTTCACTACCAAGTGAGCCAATCCGACTGGCTTTGTTGTGGTAATGGAATGTACGCGATAAGCAGCATTTTGTTGCCAGAAATTCGTCTTGATTACAATTTGTTCGCCGGAGCTTATGGTCTTTCCTGCATATACTGATTTTGCTGTTGTGCCGCTGCCTATGTGAGACATGAAACAGCCAAAGTCAAAATCGACCCAAACACTTAAATATCCAGGATCGTTGAAGGTATTTCCCGGCCATATTGTGTTACCTACTGACGCGTAAGCATAAGAACTTACTCCATCAAAAATGGCACTATCTGTTCCTTTCCATCCAGTAATCTGAATACCTTGTACGCTACCTTTTTGCTTCGTAACTTCTACAACTTTTGTAGCATATATGGTTTGATCTTGATCGTCATATTCCGCTTCAATTGTGAATCTTCCATCAAAATCAAGTCGCGGTATGGTAACGGTATTGCCACTCAATGAAGCTCGCGCTTCATTGTTGGAAAGAGTCCAAATAGGTACGATTGTACTTGTTCCACCACCTGGGTAGTTTGCCGTACAGGTATAGGAAGTGCTGCCGTTGTCGTTGAGAGTACTTGAACCATTGATCGTAAGACTTGTAATCTTGTATGAGTTTGACACTTCGATAGGCCAAACTGCTGTTTGAGTGTTTCCTAAATAAGTATAGGAAACATTTACGGTAACTACTCCATCTGCATACACGTTTGGAATAGTCAATACACCACTACTGTTTATACTAGCGCCAACCGTGTTGCTAGTAACGCTCCAAGTAAGTTGATTATTAGGAACGCTCAGTGTGCTATCGTCAGTATATGTTATTCTTACTGAGTAGCTGGTTGTAGTATTGTCTCCTAGCTGTGCTGGGCCTAGTATTTCAATTGAACGAATATCATAAACATTCGATATTGAAAGATTCAATGAGCTAGTAACAGTAACTCCATACTGAGTATAACTAGCATTCAATGGCCTTACCGCACCTGTAGTTAAATCAGGAACAGTTACCAAGCCGCTACTATTAACAGTCGCACCATTGCTAGTCCCGCCAAGACTCCATGTAGGAGTAATTATGGTAGAACTGCCGTCAGAATAGCTTACTGTGGCAGTATACTGGCTAGTAGTATTGTCACCAATAGCAGTAGAGCCGTTGATTGTCAAATCAGTAGGAATAACACCAATGTTTACTGTTTTTGTAACGGTCTTGGTGATTCCATCTTCCGTATAAGACGCGCTAACATCTACTGTTTGATTGCCAGATACCGCAGGCAAAGTTAAAACTCCGCTAGCACTAATACTGGCACCAGAAATGCCGCTAGTACTCCATGTAGGAGTTACTACGGCAGCAGTACCATCGGAATAATGAGCAATTGCACCATATGTATTTGAAGACAAGCCTGTTATTGGGTCCGGGCCGCTTACCGTAATACTGCTCAAATAAAAGTTGTTCTGTACTGTCACAAAAAGACTTTGACTAAAAGTCAACTGCGTATCTGGATCAGTATATTGAGCCTGAATAGTAGTATTTGAGTCTGCGGCTACGTTTGTCGCAGTCAATACACCGCTAGCATTGATGCTAGCATTTGCGTTATTGCTTAGTAGACTCCATGTAGGAGAGATTGATTTGGTACTACCGTTGGAATACACAAGTTTACAGGTATATTCGCCTGTGGTTTTATCGCCAATAGTTGACGACCCCTGTATTAGTAGGCCGGTAGGGTATTTGGCATTACTCGCCAGTATAATGAGAGGCATGTGCGCGACTCCGTTGTTGAAACAATTTAAGTTGATCTTGAAAAAATAGACAATTCCTAGATTGTCTAAATTAGCTTAATGCAAAAGGCTACCAATCGTCGTCAAAGAATAAGTCCAGATACTCTGTCTCTAAACTAGCAAAGTTTTTGATACCTTTTTGTACCATGATGTGTTTGAGTCTGAATATACTCGTCTCCGTGTATATTGGAATAACCTCTTTTATTACTTTATCCTGTTTTCCGGCTATTGTTATTGCAGTACGAATGTTGCCAATCTGATTTTGAAATAGCTTTGGTCTCAGTAAACACAAATCATCTTTTTTGTAATTGTTGATTATGAGAGTCTCTATTGCGGAGTTTTCAATATCGATATTGGAACTAGGGCACCAATAAACAGACTTTATTACTACGTTTTTTAGCGTTATTTTATCTACTCCCTCCTTTGCGGAGACATTATCTACTTTTACGTTGTTCAAGGTATAGATACCGTTGTCCATTGATATAGAAATAGACCTATCAATATTCTCCAGAGTGACTTTCATATCATCTAGCATTAGGCGTTTTACGTTTAAATGCTGTTCCAATGCTTTTTGTATACTGCTTCCTGTTTCTTTTTTTATTATAAGGTATCGGTTTACTTGTTCGTATGTGATCATAGTATTGGCACAAAAAAAAGCGTAACATATGTTACGCTTAAATTATTGAAAAGCTAATGCGACAATTTATCTCCAATCAAAGTTTCCTTCCTGTATTCTCTTTAGCTTGAAGCGAAAGATATTCTTTTGAGCTTCTTCTAATAGTGAGTATTCAAATTTAGTTGGCTGTTTGTGCTTGTACCCTTCAGGTAGTACGACAAAGCAGTTTACTGTCATTCCATATTTGACTCGCCACTTTCCTAACACTTCTACCCAACTAAATGGAGTTGTTATCCAGTGTAGTTCCTGTTCTGAAAACGCATTTGTTCCAAAATTGCTATGTATGCTTGTTATTATAAAGTAGTCCTTCATTGTTTTTATTGTTGAATTTATGCAAATTAAATTAGATGTACTTCCAGCGTTTTCAAGCACATCTATTTTAGAGTCTATTACTATTACGTCGGGTACGCAGTTAAGCTTGCCAAAGTATTCATGGTTCGTTATCTCTCTAATGTTATGTAGAATCATTAACACAAATCCGGCTACACTGATCCTAGGCAAGTCTGCTTTGATGAAAAGCTTTTTTATATCAAATATTTCATCTCTTGAGAGAATCTCGGCTATTATAGGATCAGCAACAAATTCTTTTGCCAATTCATCTAGCGGCTTGCTTTCGTCTATTGTTAGCCTAAATTCGTATTTAACAGTGTTCTCTCTGTACTTTGATTTTCCTGATCCTCTCTTTATTGAGATACGATTTGCATCCAAAGCTTCAATTTTCATTTTTATTCCTATAGAACTACTTTGTACCCGGCTTGTGTCAGACTAAGCTTTGTACGAAATATACTACGATTACCTTTTATGTGAGATAATATGGCAAGTAACTTGTTTGTTTCGTCATTTGAAACCTCAGAACCCATTGTTTTTGAAGCATTTAGCAATGATAATAGCGACAACAAATTGATTTCTTTGGATACAATAAGATTCAGGTAACGTATATTGCAATTGAATAGCATCACCCTGTTAGAGGTACTTGTTATGATATTCCTAGCAGTACACCGTGTAAGCAGTGCCTCAGTGTTCATCAAAGTCAAGTCACGAAATTCTACATCCTCGAATGTAGTTTGAGAACAGTCAGTAAGAGTCACGTTACCTGAAAATATTGTTTCTTTTATGCAGTTTACATCACAGTCCGTAAATACCATTTCTGCGGACTTTGTGATAGAAAACAATTCTTTGGCAACTGACTCGGCACTTTCTCCATTCATTTTAAGCGAGTACCGAGTTTTTTCGATCATAGAATGCCTTTTACCTTAATCTCAATTTGTTTGAGATTCTTTGAGAGTTCCTGAACGCTGTTTAGTGCAGACTCTTCATTTACATTAAGCTTGGTACAAAGAAGCTTGATAGACACAAAGTCTTTTGAGTCTCCAACATCGATCAATCCTAGCAAAGCGTTTGTGAGACATACCAGCCATACCAGTTCTTTGCTTTCTCCTTCGTAGTAGGGATTGTGATGATTCAAAGTTATGGAACGTATAGGTTCATATATATTCCAATGACTTAGTAGCCAAGCACCTATTACTTCATGGTCTATTCCATACAGGCGTCTCTCAATAGCTATTACTGGAGAATCATCAGTCTTGACTTCTTTTGTGAGAAGATCAAACTCCTTTTTGAAAATGTGAGCCATCAAAAGATAGCCAATATTATGTAGCAAGTATCCCATGCACAGAGGTTTGGTATCTATTGTAGTTTGTTTACCTAATTGACTCAATAGAATTTGACCAGAAAAGAATTGAATCCAATAATTACGTATACCAAATTTTCCTTCTACTGGAGCCTTTAATGGTGACAGTATGCATAGACCGAATACTAGGTTTAGTAAAGAGTCATAGCCAATTGTAAATATGGCATCTTTTACTCTTGAATATTTTCTGCCGCCATATAATGGCGACGACACCCACTTCAAAACTTGTGCGGCTATTGAAGGGTCCAATTCTATTATACTAGCAAGTGTTGCAATGTCTCCATACAAATCATCCTTTAGTTCCAGTATGTGCTTTGCTATTGCTGGTATAGGCGGTAACTCTTCTAAGTTATCAATTGCCAATTTTATTTTTACAGGTATTTGGCTGTCACCACGCATTTTATTCAATGTCCACAGTTCAGTTTTTACCATAGCTGATTCTCCAAATTAAGTAGTTTTAAGTCCATTAGTCAACCATGAATCCTTTGTCAAAAATTATTGACTTATCTCCAATCGAATTTTCCTTGATGTACTCTATTGAGTTTGGCCCGAAAAACAGCAGCAACACTGGCCTTTAGATCGTTTTTCCAAACTTGCGTGAATTTGTCGTCATCTATTGGAATAGACAATTCCTTTTGTATTGACTCAATAGTAACATAGTCTATGGTATCCATAGATGAAGCTAGGCTGGCTCCATAATATCCTATTAGCTGAACATAGTTTAGCGGATATACTTTACCTACGACTATGCTACTATTAGGATCAATGGCTCTCTTTTCTAGAGTGGCATTGTACATTGTCAAAGACATGCTGCCGAACAATTTGTTTACATGAGCATTTACCAGCACTACATCAGCATAAGCACTTTTTCCGGTAGGAGTAATCAGCGTACCTATTTTGGAGGTAATCGTAAACATGCTGTAGTCAAAGCTGATGATATTGTCTTCATTCAGTACCTTGGTAAGAAGTAGACTGTACAATTGATTTGTATCGAGTACCTCCATATTAGCGGTCAGATATATCTCAAGAAAATGTAGCGTATGATTTTGCTCGATTGCTTTTTGTACATTAGCATCACCCAAAATTGCAGCGGCCATTTCTTCAACAGTAGGTTCTTGACAGATTAGCTTAAATCTGTGAACTTTGGCATCTTCGTCAGAGCCTTCCGGCACCCAAGCATCTTCTATTTCTGTGAGTTCAACTTTCATATCTTTCTATACCTCACATCAAATTTCGCATCTTTTACACCAGACTGAATCAGATGTAACTTGGCACGAAATACCGACATTCCTTCTACTAATTTTAATGCGTTGACTTCTGTAACTTGCAAAGTCTGCTGATATAGCAATATGTTTAGTAGTGGGTGTCCCTTTACTCTATTAAATTTCGCGCCTGTTCCGTAGTCTGACCATCTACGATTTCCAGTTATGCTATCTATTGTTTGTACTGGAAATGCTTCGCATTCACGAATGTCCACTTTAGTATCGTTTATACATCTCAACTCATTTAGCGTACTATAGCTTAGTTTTAGACTAGGTTCAACGTCATAACCCTGTACAGCAATTACAAGGCTGTTTACCGTAGATGCTGATAATCTAATCAAAGGAACGACTTTTTTTGAGCGTAACTTGATACATATGTTTCCAACAGTCGAATTAGTTATGTCAAGCCTGTTGAAAATTGGTATGTTTTCACTTACTGCCTTTATCTCCACTAGCGGTAGTCTTTTGAGATTACAGTGATCAATCGATAAACAAATGTCTTTTTCCAAAACGTCTGCTTTGAACATCATGGACGCCAGATGCGTGAGATACTCCTCAATTTCTTCTTCTGATGCTTCTGTCGCGGTAACGAACCTTGTATTTTTTTCCGTTTTATCAGTAATAGGCATGACTATTTACTCACATCAAAACAAGCATTTTTGTGCCCTAGCATTCTTAGTTTCAGTTTGTCTCTAAATAGACTTCCAGTAAACTTGTTAGCTATGCTGTCTTTGGAAACAGTAAAATCTTTGCTGTACAGTAATAAATTCAGTAATGGATGCCATTCAATTTGATCCAACAAAACATTCTGTACGGCTCGTCGATCACCATATACATACAGCGAAGGGCAACTTAGAATAGACAGCTTTACTCGATTATCATTGACGATCTTTTGTATTGAACTAGCGTTTAGATTTACGTTAATTAACCCTTTTGACTTTGTTATTAGAACACCTATTTCTGACGAAAATATCGATACATGCGAGCGTTCTCCACCAAATACTCTTGGCGTGCTAGTACGCAAGTCGCATCTTAGTATCTGAATTTTGCTGTTTACGATTTCTACAACATTAAAAGCAGGCTCCTTTTCAGGTTTACCATTTGTGGAAATCTTGTCTATTAGAGGCGTAGCTGCCTGTTTTAGCTTGCTATTTTGAATATATAAAGCGGTTCTCTTACCTTGCCTAAACGGAATAAGTCTTGTTACTTTGTTTAGGTAAGACATGACTTCCGCATCTGATTCAGCATCCTTTATGATAACAAAGAATGTTTCATTCTCCTCTGTTTCGCGTGTTATCATTACCATTGTTTTTCTCCTAATACCAAAAATGGCGGCGAGTGTTCGTCGCCGCCATTTTCTTTTACATATGAGTTAGATGCTCGTGCCCGCCTTTTAGCTTTGTTCTATATTGCAGGTAGTCTGTTTTCCTACCAAATATGACAAACATTTGCTTTGGCTTGTGCCTGAACATTCTATTGATTTGGTCAAAGTTGTTGTCACTGATATTACAGTCACTCATCAACAAAATATTGTATCCCAAATCCATCATTTCAATGACATGATCTGCCAACTGCTTTGAAAAGTTTTCACAGCCGCCAGCTTTGGTAAATACCTTCATCAAGTCTCTAGGCGCTCCTTCCTTTTTGCGCGACAAGATATTGATTTCCTGTGCGTGTTTCTTTGAGAAAACACAGTGGTACAGATTATAGTCATCTACCACTTTGAATAGATAGAATGGAAACGCGGCTTGCATTGGATGCTTATGATATAATCCAAGTAGATTTGCATAAAGCAATTCTAGCTCATTTGCCATACTACCGCTTGCATCGATTACAAAGCAAATCTTGGGCTTCCGTTCTTCTTCAACAATCTCACCCGGTTTCATAAAGCCAGCACCAGTAAGTGCTGCATTCATTGCGCCTGTGACATTTTTTGGATTGTATTTGTTGAAGCTGTCATCGACTAGCGGCTTGCACGCTTTGCTAATCAATATCTTCAAAAGTTCTTCCCAAGAGTAGGTAGCCTTTTTTGTGACATTCATTGTCTCAAGACTACCCTTACCTTTTTCCTGTCTGTTTCCTTTTTCCTGTTTTTGCATATTAGGATTAGGCTCAACAGTATTGGCTTTGGACATTTCCTTGTTTTCTTGATTGTGCTTGTTAATGTCATTTATATCCTTATTGATGGGCTTTCCTTTTTTCTTGTCGTCCTCAAGAATTTTCTTTCCTTTTTTCTGCCCAATTTCATGACTGTCGTTGGAAGCGTCATTTAAAACTTCCTTGCCGCTTCTTCCGCCTTTTCCGGATTTTCCCTTTCCACTGCCACTTCCGCCACTGCCTCCACCTCCGCCACCTTCTGGTGGTGGAAACTTTTTCATTTCATCATCTACCAATTTATACATTGTCTCGTAGTTTTTGCAGCGATCTAGGTTTACATGATCGCTGAACAATCCAATTGGTATCTGACTATACCCAGCTTTTACCAATGAATAGTTGGTACGAAAATCTCCAACGTAGTTGATGATTTGTGGATCCGCATCAGGTATTACGCCTTGGTATAAAAAGTCATCCATTGTATAGTGCTTGAACTCATGCATTACAATGAATTCTGCATAGCCATACTCATTCGGAATAGTACCACCATTGCAAATGTACTTTTTACCTTGAGGCTTTAATCCTTTCAAATACGCAAAGTTCAAAATTTGTTGCATAAACTTTGCGTTATAAAAGAATCTACCATCTGGATCAGCACAAGCAGTAGTACAGCTAGATATACCTGGAACAGCCTCTACCACACCGCTTTCACTAACTTCATACTTGTCTTCGATGATTTCTGTAGATGGATCCCTTACAGACTTTTGGCGTAAAAAGCCTGAGAATGTTTGGAATTCCGCATGTTCTGACCGTATGAGTGCTACCAAATTGCTCAACATGTTGAAACTGAATTTAGGAGCACCTGGCACTACATGAGCAGGAACATCCTGCATGTGTTTTGCGCGTAATACCTGAGCAGCGCCTGGATCTACTTTTCCAAGCATTTCAACTGCCGTTTCCATAGCAGGGTCTTTGTCAAGATCAGACAACAATTTGAATGCCGCCGTTTCTCCGAGATTCTTTGCTTGTGTTCCACAAAGAATCTCGGATTTCGCGTAATCCACTTTGTCTTTGGCAATCTTTTCTTCTACCATTGCTACAATCGCTTTACGTGGCTTCTTCGTTTCAGTAGCCACGTAGTCAATTATCTTTTGAACAACTGGACTGTTTATGTCAGACTCTAGAAATTGTACGACACCTAAATCAACAGTATCGGTTTCAATTGACTGTCTGGCTGACTCTGAAATATCTATTTTCATGGCCTACCCCGGATGGACAACATCAGATACCGCTGACAGAACTTTATCCATTACCAGAATCGGCTCTAGAGCAGCTTCATCTAGTGTTGGCGCAGAATTGATAACATTAAAGATTGGCCCGTAGTAGTCATCAGCGGCATAATAAATACCAGCTTCAATAGCTTCGAGCTTTTCGTTGAACGTACCATCTGCTGCATGTATAAGACCCTTTACAAAAGTAGCAAACATTGATTCATCACCGTTTGGTGTAGAATCCAATTCTTCTACTAATGGGGACAATGTACGCCAAATGTCATCGGTAATCTTGGCGTTTTCGCTTTGAGCGAAATAGTTGTACAGGTCAGGGAACTCATTAAAGTCAATACTCGGCTTTTTCCTCCATTTAGCCAAGACTTTCCCAAAGTCAGCCAGATCATCGATTTTCTCTTTGAAGACGTTTATTTCAAGTCCCGAAAGAGTAATGTGTACGTTTTCCAAAAACTCTGGAGCATCTACGCCAGCAATCTTCATGGGCAACGATAGATGTTCGTCAAAGCATTCACACATTGTACGAAGAATCTGATCGCGTACTTCTTGCGGGTCAGAGTCATCTGTGATTTCGCCAATATCTTCATTGATCATAGCTGAACAATCACGATACAAGTCCGTATACGAACGCGGGCTTACATAAATGTCAGACGACGAAGATAGATAAAACTGACGCTGTTCATTTGGAATCTTGGATTCCTTTGTCTTGTAAGCGTCGGTTACGGCTCTAATAGCTTCCATTGACAGGTCTACAGCAGACTTGTCGTAGTGATCTTTTAGATTGAGTTTATTCTCAAACAGTGAGACCACTTGAGACCAACTCGGAGAAGTTTTGACAATATCAAGTACATCTCTTACATGCATTGTCAGTTCAAGAGCCGCTCCACCTACGTCACTAGGGTTGATAGCCGCAATACATAGGCATCCTTCTTCGGCTTCAACAACATCTCTTACGTCGCCACCAAGACCCTGAGCCAATGCTTGACCAAGATTGAATCTTTCGTTGAACTCTTTTTCCAGCAATACTCTACGCAGAGCGTTGAATACGGAGGCGCTCTTTACACGATTTAATTCGTCAAAGAAGATTAGAGCCTTGTACTTTTGTGTATTGAAACTCTTTTTTGCTTTGATTGCATCAACTTTGCTAGTCTTGGCGATTTCCTCCCAACGCTTTTTCATGTTTTCGTATTCTTTGGCGATTTTGTTTGCTATCAAAATCCACAAAGAAGGCTCCGAAAAGTTTACTTCAACATCAGAGAAATCGTCTTTGCTAGCCTTCGACAAAGGCATACCAGTAACGTCTTCCGGGTTTAAAGTAGAGCAGTCAATTGGAATATAGAGCATATTGTGATGCTCTGAAATTTCCGCGACAATAGAAGTTTTGCCTATACCTGGAGGCCCAGACATTACTGGAATATAGGTACGATGCCTACCCGCTGCCTTTTTCACACTTATCTGATGACTAATGATGTTTCTCCAATCATATTCATCAGTTACCTTGTTTGGAGAAACCTTGATATCCGAAGTCTTTTCAATTAGCTTCGCTACCAGTTTCAATACCTCATCGCAGGTAGAATGCTCAGTGCCTTCCAAATAGTTTCGGAAGTTTGTCTTGATATTGGCAAGCAAGTCTTTTGCACAATCTTCTTTGCTGCGAATCACTTTTCCAGTAGCAGAAACCATTTCTTTTACTGGAAGTGAAGCGTTGACGTACAGAATAATCTGTTCCCATCTACGCGGTGATACCATTGTGTTGTTTTCGACTTCTGAGCCGAGAAACTTTTTGAGTTTCTTGACTTTTTGTCCTTTCTTGACTTTTCTTCCGTCGTCGTCAGTAACGTCTTCGCCTTCCACTTCCACTTCGGTAGTGGTCATCATTTTATAGAAGGCATTGAGAATGTCAGGATTCAAATTAACTTCGTTCACACCCTCATACTTGGCTTCCATCCAAGCGAACCACTCTTTTTCAGTGGCCGCTTCCATAGTTACCATCTTAAACTGATTATTCGACTGAATTTCAGATAAGCTACCTTCCGTATCTTTCATATTCGAAGCATACATTACATAAATGTGCTTCGGCAGGTCGTGCTGACCAATTTGACCATTCAGAATGGTACGCAAGATGTTACGAATACGTGGGCTAGTCTGACGGAAATATTCATCGACAAACAAAATGCCTTGGAATCTTTCACGTATAGGAATGAATCTAGGCGGAATAGTATTCTTGTTACCACCAAACTTTTCAAATATACGTCTAGTCAAAGCGTCTGTCTTTGAGCTATCGTATATTGTGGCAAGATATTTTTCTTCCGGTGTCAGTGCCATTTTGTTCAAGTTTGTGAACAAATGAGAGTCCGCTAGTACGACACGACTTGTTTTTGGATCATACCTTACATCTACATTGGCACTTTTGTTCTTTATTGGATTGTAGACTATGAAAGGAATGTTGATCAAATGCTCTTCGGTAATATGAGGAGCTTCAATGATGATTTCGTTGATACCAAGCAATTTACAAAAAGCTTTTACAAAAGAAGTCTTTCCTGTTCCAGGGTCGCCAGCCAGCATGACGCTGCACTGCATCTTCGCAGACTTGGAGGAAAGATTCTTGTTCTCCATATTGATGATTACCTTTTTGGTAATCTCGTATCTTTTTGAAATCGCAGATGCGTCTAAAGTAAAGTTTGGCATTTGTATTTCTCCGAATTAGTCCAGATTTACCATTTTCTGATACGCTTCTGGATCAGACTCTTTCATTTGTTGAATACGCATCTGAGTTATCTTAAAGCATGGGCTTTCTTCATCCAAAAACATGCTAACATCGCTAGCATCCTCTACCGATGAAGTAGATACGTCTTTGTCATCGCTATTCTGTTGTACCATGATGGCTCTCCGTAAAAGTTGACATTCATAAATTAGTTTGAGAAACTCTTGTTTACATTATCTTCTCATAAAGTAGCTCGTATGCCTTGTTTTCTTAATTCTAGCTTTTGCCGAAATACTGAGTTTGATGGCTCTATTTCCGCTAATTTCGTTACCTCGTCATTCTTAACTCCAGACAATTCGCTCCATATAATTACTTTTCTTACTCTTCCACAAACACGCAGCAAACACTTTACATTCACTGTTACTGCAAGAGAAAGCAGATTGGGTAAGCCTATTAGTCGTAAATGCGGATTATCTGTGACGTTTAGACTATCAACTTCACTATTACAATCAATTGTTTGTAGGCCGCATGAGTTTGCCATTATAGCGCGGCACTTGCTCGGCCCATTACTTAGATTCTTTAGTTCTTTGTTGTTGTTTACATGAAGTATACCGATTACTGCATGTTGACACTTTAGTATTTGCAAGCTATTGTTATTTGCCCATAATATGTGTGCATATTTAGGACAGCCTTCCAAGGATGTCAAATAATTACCGTTTACGTTAAATCTCTGCTCTACTGAAATCTCATCACAATCTAAGCTAGTTAGTCCGCATCGGTCAGCCGAATATACCTTTGTTTTTTGTGGACTGCCTTTTAACGAAGTCAGAAGCTTATTATTGGATATGACAAATTCCGAGACTTCCGTATAAGAACAATCTAGTGATTTTAAATTGCTCTCTTGAACAGAGATTCTGTTTGCCTTGATTGGAACTCCGTCCAATGATGTTAATCTTGATGTTTTTATTTCAAACTTATCCATCATCGCTTTTTTACAATCTAGCTTTTGAATATCCCAAGCAGAATAGCCACGGCAGTCAAAAGTTGACTTGTATTCCATGACAACTACGTTGTTTTCGCCTGCGTAGAATTTTGGCGGGTCTGAGAACCTTACTGCTATTCTCAGACTTTTTGACTCGAAATCAAAAGCTAGACTGTAGTCCATATCTACTCTCTATCTTTTTGTCGTGGCTTTTATGAGTTTCAAACCTTGTACTAACAAGTCTAGTTGAAACTTTTCACCAGAAAGTACAGTAGATAACTTATATCTGAATATAGCTTTTAGTGTAGCCTCAAGTAAAGGCACCCGAATACCAGCACTAAGATTTAGTACCGATACACGCTGTCCTTCATCTTCAAAAATCTCAAAGTTTGGAAACTCGGTCTGACTTATTATATCGTTGCTTTTCATCTCTTTTGATGTGAGAGATTTCTGTTTTAGCATCCAAGGTATTTTATCAAAGTCAGTAGTGACTTGAAAAGTTATATAGTCTTCTGGATATTCATCTACCGTTGAATTTTTTGTATTTACAATAAAAGGCATGTCGAGGTCTAGATCATGTATTACTAATGCTCCAATATGACTATCTACCAGGGTGTAAACATCAAGACCGTCTAATCCTGTATAAGTGTCAAATTGCGTTATTGTAGAGTTGTAAATTTCAATTACATTAGAATCTAACAACTCTGCCTCAAATTCCAGTGTAAAGTTTTTAAAGTTACAGTTTCGTATTATGGTAATAAACCCGGATTCGCCATCTAGGTCATAGTACGCATTCTTTAACAACTTTTTTAGGTAGCGGTTTGTATCGAACTTACCAGTTTCTCCGTCTAAGGTAAGGGTTAGGAGGTCTTTGTCAAAGCTAATCATGGCTTTTTCTCAGTAGTAGTTTTCCGAGTAAGTGGTGTATTTTTGTTCTTGGCTATACTACGCATAGCTTTGACAATTTTATTGTTGGCACCTATGTTTGCTGACTTTTGATCTAATATCAGTCTTTTCTTACCAGTTCTAGTTCTACCCACTATTTCTGGATCAAAGTCCCTATCTTCTAATATAGGATTACCCTTTTTGGATCGTACTGCTGATCTATGCCTTCCAGTTGGGTCTTCTGATATTAGCGCACTTGAAGATAAGCCTTCAAAATCTTCCTCTCCACCTTCTCCACCACCTTCTTGTTTTGGAGGATTTATTTTGGCTATTTCTTCCATGTAAGTTTTGATTTTCTTTCTTGAATCAATGTCGTCGTCTTTTTGTACCATCAATTCATCTAGATTAAATCCGCCAGCCGCAGCCATGATACGTAATGGAACTGGAACACCCGCCGCAGTCATACGATCAAGAATATCAAGATAAGCAGTATCGCCCTCTGGCTTCAACTGTTTATTCCAATGCACGATTGGTATCAATAGTTTGCTACCATCTTGCAAGATTTCCAAAGCATCTTCGGTATTCTTTGGACTTTCTGAACGTATAATCTTGCCGTCTTTTACACGAAGTCCGTGAACAACTGAGATTAGCGGAAACAACTTATTGTAGAATATCTTGCGTGTCATCATATCTCTATAAGAACGCAATGTCTCTACAAACACGGTCATACTACTTTCCATAGTATTATGTGTAATAAGACCATTAGCTACGTAGGCTGGCTCCTTTTCCATTGTCAAATCAAAAACCTGCTGAACGCCGCCGTCTCTGATATTGGAAACTTTTACATAGCGATACTTTAGCTTTAGCAACAAACTGAGATTATTGGCTATTGACGGATCAGTCTTTTCTACTTTCTTGAGTAGTTCGTCGTAGTCTCCATATTCATACTTGTCATACGTCAAAAAGTTTGGCATTCCTTTTATGTCTAGCGGTAATCCATACCATTTTCTAACAGCTTCATAACTGTAGTCATTTCTAAGACAAAATTCCTTGGCTCTATTTACCAGGGAGTAGGCTTCTCCAGGCAACATGTATATTGCATTTCCAGTAAAGTTGCTCATTATTCCATGAGCAGTTAATATCAGGTGAACCGCCTTCAAAGCACTTACGCTATCTACTGATATTTTTCCATTGTTACTGCAATCGATCAAAGCTGCCAGAAAAGACAACTGCGCTCTTTTGCCTGTTCTTAGAATATTGATGAGAAGAATGTTGCTTTTTATGGAGTTTAAGCAGCCTATCCTATCAAAAGTAGCTATCAACTTTTCGTCTTTTATTTCAGCACAGATACGAGATTCACCTTCAAAACGTATTACATGACCAAACTTTTTCAAAATGATTTTTGTGAGTTTGTCTGCTACCTCTTGATGATTCAAAGAGATTTTGATGGTTTTATTAGCGTAGTATGACTTTTTCAGTAAGCATCCCGTAAGATAAGCAATGTCTTCGTCAATGTCATATCGAACACCATCTACTTCAAAAGAAAAGTTTTCTTCTCTTAATACAGTAGAAGCTGGCGAACAGATGTAATCCCCTATGTGAAGATTCTTTGATTCAACCCACTCAGTAGTGCCTGAACGCATATTCAATCGAAGAAACCGATGTATTTCTGTGCAAGTTACCTGCATACCTGCATCAGTTGTTACTACCAATGTAGCAGCATTTCCAGCATTTAGCCATTTTATGGCTTTTTCTTCACCAAATCTAGAAGCTACTGTCATGTTAATATCTTGCAAGTCGCTTCCTTTGTCTCTGCCAATCTTTGCAATGGGCAATATACCTCTTGACGTAGGTACTAGAGTATTTCCAGCTACGCAGGCATAAGTGCTATCACCACTCAAAAAGCTTTCACTAATTCCCAAAGCTCTCATTTTATAGGCAGAAGTCTGATCTACAATATCAGTCCACTTCCAAAAGTCCCCGCCCTGCCTCAGTTCTTCGGTACTTACACCCATTCGTGTGGTGATTACTGCACCTAAAGGATCCGCATCAGCATTTAAAAACAAGTCAGTGACGCTTTCCATATCGTCTAATGTAGGTTCCCATTGATCGCCATCGCCCAACGTAATATGTAGAATACCACGTTGACGACGCATACTCTCTACAAGAGTACCTCGATATAGATTCTTTTCAATTAGATAGATTGGTAGTATACGCTTATAAAAGCTTGTTCCTTCTGTGGTAGAAAAAGTCTTTCTAGGTACATATAAGCTTCCTAGAGGATCGAGTTCTACGCTTCCACTCATTAGCTTTTCTACTAGAGCTGGGCCAAGACGTTCTTTGATTTTTGCTATTCTAGGACTTTCCCTAGACAGTACAGCACGTAACTGGTCTGGAAATGTTACTGTGATTATTGGGTCTTGGCTATAAAAAGGTAGTGAAGATACCTCTGCATTACCAATGTTGTGTGGCATTACATCGAAAAAGATTTTCTTCTCTCGATTGTAAAGAAGGCTGGCAAGAAACGTACCCAGCACAAGATAGTCTACACTAATCTCGTTTGGTAGTGTGCGAATGTTTAGACGTTCTACGTTCTCATAAAAAATATCAGCAATTTTCGGATCACTGATACCACCTATTGTGAATTCGCTAAAAGGCAAGCAACTATACAAGTCTACCGTACTACCCGCAATAGGATCATAGTAGTACATGTCTACGTACAAACGACTCATTGCACGAACACTAGCTTGAAGTGTATCTTCTGCTATGCCGTACAATAAGGGATCAAGATCGATTGTAATTGGTAAATTTGACAGATTTGTATTTGTCAAAACACCAGGAACAGACGATGTTGAGCGATAACTCTTTTCCCTTTCATCAGTATTCTTCTTTGAAGTGCTACCCAAAGAGGATGAAGATGAAGAGGTTTTTCCACCAACGGAAATATTTTTACCTTTTAGACGTATCAAAGTATTCACCACTAAACTGTGTTAAATTTCCTGCGCCGGATTCTTTTTAAGAACTGTATTAGCAGGCTTGTTCAGTATAAACTGAGTATTTAGCTCCCGTGCTTTTCACGGTACGAGTTCTTTCAAGCTGCCATTCTTATGCCTTTTTGTCTGATATTCCTAGCAGCATTATAATCCGCGTTATCTGTATAGCCACAACTCACGCAATGAAACTTTGATTGGGAAACTCTATTTCTCTTGTCAATACAGCCACATCTATTACAAGTCTGTGATGTGTATTTTGGATCAACCCTGATAAATATTCCTTGGTACTTGTGTACCTTTTGTTCTAGTCTTGTTAAAAGTATTCCCAAACCGAGTCTAGTTAACTCTCTATTTAATCCAGACTTCGCAGCTACGTTCTTTCCTGGGTTTTCAACAGTTCCTTTACTAGATTTCGTCATTCCCTTTAGATTCAAATCTTCAACAACTACCACTCGACATTGAGAAGCTATGGTATGAGTTGTTTTCTCTATCCAATCTTTTCTACACTGTTTTTCTCTGTGGAAGACCTTACTGACTTTTCGTCTAGCTTTTGATTGATTGTTGCTACCTTTTCGTTTTCTATTATAGGCCCGTTGGTACTTGATCCGCTTTCGTTCAAGTTCCTTGAGTCTTTTGCTGAATTTGTTTCCAGTGCTTGAGACTTGTATCGTAGATTGATTTTCATAAGCTATTACCACTGGTTTCTTGATACCTAGATCGATACCGCAAGACTCGTACTTGTGTACATGATCCTTGATAGTAGTATCTTTGACTATTAGAACGGAAGCGTACCAATTACCGTCACTTTCTTTGACTACGGTAACTGACTGAATGCGCTCATTATCATACAGGTCAAAAGAGCCTCTAGCTCTAACGTATCCGTATTTGCCTACCTTTACCTTTCCGTCTTGAATAGCTACGTCTATGCTAACAGCACTATTAGCAACTCTAAAGCTTTCTTTGCACTTTCCCTTTGCTTTGAAATTTGGAAATCCTTTACTGTGCTTAAAGAAATTCTTGAATGCTTGCTCAAGGTCAAGTAGAGAACAGCGTAAGGCTGTAGCTTGAACTTCTTGTAGAAAACTGTACTTTGATCGTTTTTTAATCTTGGTAAGTTCCTGCATCAAATCATAAGCAGAAGGACTTTTTCCTGTTTCCTTGTAAATCTTGATCTTACGTGCAAGACACTGATTATAGACAAAACGACAACAACCAACTGTTTTGTTGAACAGAAGTTCTTGTTCCTTGTTTGGATACAATTTGAATTTGATTGAGCATAAGCGTATCATTTTTTATAGTCCCGTAATTAAAACAAGTCCATTTAATTAGGCATTGGCGCAGCTACTCTGCACTTTGTACAATAAAAGACTCTTTCTCCAGAGCCAATATAAGCAAACGTCATGGGTTGAGAGCATTTTGGGCACTCCCCATGACGTTCATTTTGAATAGCAGAAGTAGACATTTCCTTTGAAACTTTTGGCTGCATTACGCCAAGAGGATCGGATACACTACTTATGCTATTGTATACTTTTGGTAATTCGACTTTCATAAGTTTTCTCCAACTCAATGCAGTCAAATTACTTTTAATTCTAGCCTAGTACCTCTCCAAAATATGGTGTCAAACGGCTTTGTTATTAGTTTTTTTGATTTCTCTTGATATAGGCCATTGTCGTTTAGCAATCTAAGAGAAACATCATCAAAGTGCCTAGCTCTAAAATGCGAAGCAAATACGTGAACCAACACATGCTTACTGTGATTTAGCTTCATCAAGGCAAATACTCTACCTCTGCCTTCATGTCCCACTACTTCTGGAATTGGTATATTTGGGTCTTCCTCTTCAATGGCTGTCATAAAGCCATTCAAGTCTAGTTCTATGAATGGCGATGCAATTGATTCACCATTTTCAATACGAGATGCAATCTTTGCAGCGTCTTCGTCTCTGTTTGCGGGTGCTACTAATTCCAGAAACTTGCTACAAGGCATTAACGCAGCAAAGCCTTTGTAAATGACGTTTCTGTTATTAGGCGTTTCTCCCATGCCGTTTGTTTGATCGAAAACAACGTTACCGATTCGACAAACGCTTTCAATGTTTTCTGGATTTGGATCTAGTGCGATGCTGATTTTCATGGTAGCCTCCTATATCTTTGTTGTCCTTTGAATTTCAACAAAGGCTTCCATGATCTGTTCATCAGTATAAAATGATGGAAAATCTCGAAGCATTATTCTCCAGTCTTTCCACTTTTGTTTTTCTTCGTCACTTAGAGGCGAGTCTGGCATTTGTGTCCAATCACTGTTTTTCAACAATTCATTTCTCATCATACGAATTGTATTCCAAAGAGCTTGAGAGCCTTCTTCGGTAAGAATCCATTCGCCATTCTTTGCAATATGATTAGGAGAAGGCTTTTCTTCTATGCTAGGCTTGCCGTCAACAGTACCTTTGTAGATTGCACCAATAAGGTAATCGCCATAGTCTTGTGCTTGTATTTCAACTACTGAAATATTTTGTGTAGCATAAGACTGCTCATCGATGTCACCTAGAGCCATTGCTGATATTAAGCCGTCTTGAGTAATCATAAGATTACATTTTGGATACTTGTACTCAGTTTCCATGAGAACCTCAAAAGATTATATTTACATTAAAGGCAATTAATCGCAAAGTAGTACTTGGAATTCTGTTCCATCTTCCATTAGAACATATAGTATTCCGTTCTCGCAAGACATATCCATAATGTCAACTCCAGGTAATCCAGGCGGACCTGGAGGACCTGGCGGGCCAGATAAGCCTCTTATACCTTGTATACCTCTATCGCCTTTTGCGCCTTTTTGACCTGGCGGACCGGGCGGGCCAGAAATTCCAGGAGCGCCAGTATCTCCCTTTTCTCCTTGTTCGCCTTGTGGGCCAGAAATTCCCGGCGCTCCTGTATCTCCTTTTGGTCCTTCGGCACCTCTATATCCAGGCAAGCCGTCTTTTCCTCTTTGTCCGTCTTTTCCTGGAGGCCCAGGTGGGCCAGACGGACCCGGAGGGCCGACACTGATATTATCCAATGTCAAAAAGCCGTCTATTGTTACTTGATAGTGATTGACTCCATCAAAACTCGTTAGAGTCAATTGGCCTATGTCTGCATTATAAAAGCCATCTACCAAGTATCGAGACTGACTTTCTTGCGGTTCCAATAAGTCTAGCTTACTGCCGTCAAAAGTGACAACTTCATCAGCATTGCCAGACGCTTTTATCAATTCAAGTGTAGGTTTAGTCAAAGGCATACTATATTACCGTGGCGTCCAAAACTACGTTACCGACGATTGCCAAAGTTAGATCAGTCAAAGTTGATACAGACGATGGCCCTGTTATTTCAAGTTTGTCTCCACTCATTACTGTAATAGCAGCAGACAAAGCAAATGTTATTGTTCCTGTTGTAGCTACTGTTATTGTTCCTGTTTTTGTCGTACCGCCTGCTGAGTCCAAAGTAAACTTTAGTGTTATTACATAGCTAGAACTTGGCGACGCTGTGACTGAGCCGTGAGAAGTAGACAAATTTATTGGAAACTTTACTTTTCTCGTGAAAATTACGCTATTAAATTTTTGACTAGCAACTGGACTCCCTGCCAAAAATACATTTACGACTTCATTTGTCAGTCCAACCGAATCAAAATAGCCGAATACATCAGTCAATAACTTTTCTTTTATAGACGCCCAAGTTAATACTTGGCAAGAAGTGCTAGTCTGATTAAGTATTATTCGATCAGTATCCGCAATGTCAGTTGCTTTTGTACTTAGACTCCAAGCTATGGCACTAAAATCTTGTGCTGTGTGCTGATGATTCCCTTCTGATACTGTTCCTGATAAAATACCAAAAGCAGCAAAGGCAGCACTAGATAAGCCCAACACTGTAGCCATTTCTGACGCAGAATACTTTGTAATTAAGCTAAAACCCAACGGCGAGATTGAACTCATTACAGAGAGGGCTGTTGTTCCTGTCCACATATATAGCTGAGAAGCGGAAGTGACCCAGAATAAGTCTCCTGGAGCTTTCAACGCATATGAATAAATGTCGCCTGTCGAAGACACTGATAAAACTGGATGCCCTCCTGATAAACTTAATTCATTTTGTAAATCAGCTAAGCTACCAAGCATACTAAGATGCTTGCCATAGGGAGTCATAAATTCGAATATATCTGACCATCCAGCGTCTGAATAAGTTTTGGTACTATCTTTTACAATCCAGACACTTTTGTCATCGAGTTGCTTTACAATGTCCCCGACTCTCAACCCAGATATTGCAATTCGCTCTGCTCTTGAGTAAACTATATAAACATTGTTCCCACTACCTTGTACGATACTGAGCAAAGTTTTTACACTAGCTGCATCGTTTTGGGCAATCAGTTGTTTTCCAAATTCAGAAAGACCAGTTACCGAGCTAGCGTAGCCGTACTGATTCGACAAACTAGATAAATTTATCACTACCCATAGAGAATTATCATCAGTCTGTAGAACAAAGTCTCCTATACTCACCAAAGAAGAATTTAGAAGGAATCGATTCGTTTCACTGGCTACGATTACTGTCTTTGCTCCTTTGGTCAAAGATACTTCTTGGAAATTTCCATTGACACGCAGCCAAAACTTGTTATCGGAGCGTGCATATAATAGCATTCCATCTTTTACAGTAGCTGGATGCAAGGTATCTTTGTCCGAGCTTGTATCAATTACTTTGTAGCCACCCTTTATGAACTTATCTTCAACAATATATCCCACAGCCGTACTAGCTGGCTCAAAAAATGTATTTGCTGCAAATGGCATAACATCACCAAGTCAATTTGTATTTGATTGTTCCCAAACCAGGAAAATCTGTTCTGTATAGAATCCAGGTAATACCGTCAACTACATCAGTTAGCGGGCCTCTAGCAGAAAAGTCTGTTGTATTCTCAAGCCACTTTGCTCCATCCCAGCCTCCTGGGAATAGAACACTATTTCCAGCATCATCTACCTGTTGAAAGGCTATGTGACTAGCAAGAGTAGTAGGCATAAGAACATAGCCATATAGTCCTTCTGCTAATCCGAGCGTAATTATCTTGTCACTCAGCGGTTCTAGATTACTGGATAGATGCGAATATGCGTCTTGTACAGTCAAGCCAAAGCTATATGCGCCATACTTTGGTATGATAGCTGAGATTTGCTTTTCTGGATCTCTATTCGGATTTGGTATATTCCAGTATTTTGGTGGTTTATTAGTGGTAGACGGCATTGGGATTTCATTCGGCCCTCTTCTACGAAGGCCAACTTTTTTCTGTGTTCCATCGTTGAATGTGAATACCAGCGTATCTTCTACGCAAGCTACTGAATATAAGCCTCTTCCTCTGGGACCCGAAATTCCTGATGCGCCGACTGCGCCTATTGAGCCTATAATTCCTTGTTCGCCAATTTCTCCCTTTTCTCCAGGCGCTCCTTCATTACCCTCGTTTCCAGGTTTTCCCATGTCGCCAACTATTCCTTTTGGCCCTCTTTTGCCCGGTAGTCCTATTGAGCCAATACTACCTGTTGGGCCTTTATCGCCTCTTCCGCCTTGTCTACCTCTATCTCCATCTAAGCCACGCTTTCCATCTATTCCTGCTTCGCCAACACTTCCCATAGGGCCACGTTTTGAAGCATCAAACTCGCCAGAAAGTGTTAGAAATCCGTATACCAACAAAACATCAGAGTTGGCTAATTGTAGGGTTAGAGTTCCTGTATCAACATCAAAGGAACCACCAACTACGAATCTTTTGTTTGCATCATCTACAGCACTTAATGTTAGTACAGAATCTTTTAGGGTTACGTAATCGCCTTCGTTGCCGGAAGCATTTATCAACTTTAACGAAGTTTTGGTTATCATGGTATTCCTATGGCAATAAAATAAGCGGTTCCTGATACCTTTCCTGTTCCTGTTTCAGCATAAACATGAGCAACGTTATAGTCAGCATAACACGTTATTCTTTTTATGCTGGTAGCTGAATAAACATGCTTGATGCTCAAAAAAGTCATTACCTGTGAAAAGTCTCCGGTAGGTAATGGAATTATACCGTTGTCAGCAACTTCACCCGTGGTAATAGCTAGCGGCAGTCTACTTCCTATTACAATGTAATTGATTATTGCATTGTCATTGTTTATTAGACCGCCCAACTCCCTCTGTACACGAACATTATATTTTTGCTCGTTGAAGCCAGTAGAGGCATCGTAGAACTTGTCCAAATAAATATGCTTCAAAGCTGTATCTGAACTTGAAAAAGTCTTTGGATTACCAATAGAGGCTATGATATGACAATCTACCAAAGAGAATGTGGAAGGTAAAGGTATTTGTGTTGCTAGACTTTCTACGTTTGATATTCTTCCACATACTACTCCAATAGAGTCTTTTAGTATATCTGGTATACCTATGCTAAAACCTCTACCCAATGAAGTTACCTGACTCGTAATCGACTGAGAAGTTAAGCTAATTCTCGGTTGATCTGTTGTGTAAGCCAGTGCTTGAAAATATGTCAATGGTGAAACATTATTTCCAGCCAAAGATGTTCCTATCATATAGCTGCTTGACAACTGATCGAAAGTATCAGGATAATTAAAAGGTGATCCTTCAATTAGAGCAAAACTTGATACTGGTAATCTTGTATAGACTGTCGGTGCTACTGTCGTCGTTGTGGTAGTGGTAGTAGTCGTGGTAGTAGTTGGAACAAATTGTGGTGGAGCTTCCGGTGCCATAGTAGCAATTGGCGTAGCTAATTCGCCTGCGCCGCCACACATTTGCATATGAGCATTGAAAAATCTTTTTGCCTTTAACTGAAACCACATATTATTAGGGCCAATTGGGCCTGGATCAGTCAAGGTAAAGTATATTTTCTTGTCAACACTATTACCTCTGTAGCCAGCGTAGCCATATTCGCCATGTCTACCGGGCTGTCCCGAATAGCCACGAGGGCCAGTATCGCCTTTGGGTCCTAGCCTTCCCATTGGCCCTCTATATCCGCTTTCTCCTCGTATACCTTGATTCCCTTGTATTCCCTTCAAACCTCTTTTTCCTGTTGGACCTGTAGCTCCCTTTGCTCCGATACTTCCATTAGTCCCGTCTTTACCTGCATCACCGTTTATTCCTGTATTTCCTGGTTCTCCATAACCTATGGTATGTAGATTGTCAAAGCCTACTGTTTCCAATACATTCCCACTTGAAGTATGAGTAGTGAGTATTCCTTTGTCTTCATCGTAATAAAGAACGTAAGAATACTTGTCTTTGGCAGTTCTTTTTACCGAGATTCCATGATCGTTTACCAAAACACCTTCATCTACAATTTTGTCAGAGAAGAAAAACTTGATTGGTATCTTATACATTTTGCTTCTCCATAAAGAAGGCATGTTCGTCATATTCTACCAAGGTATTTTTATCAGTGTACCAATCAAGATTAAGATTGGTAATAAACTGGTAGCCATCTGCCGTTATTACGTATAGAGTTGATGCCTTTGAAAAGTAAACGTCGTCACTTATGACCACTTTATCTACGTTTTTTATTGTCCTGTCGCCAAAAGATAGCTCTTTGTTTTCATACATGTATTTTATACTGTGAAAACAAAAATCAAACTTTTCAATTTCTGTAATGCCGGATTCAGATAGTTCATAACACTTGCTACCGATTCCATAAACTTTGTCATCTACCAGTAGTCGATCTACTGTGCCATCTGAAACAATATCCAGATGTTTTTGTTCAAAGTAATACTGATAAATTCCGTCTTGACTTGCCAGCAAAAGTGTTTGATTATACAGTGCGATTGAATGCACTGGAAAACAGTCGTCAGGTAATAAAATCTGTTCCTGCACATATTCATATTGAGTATTATACAAATAGCACAAGTTGTCTATTAGAATAGCTACCAACTTATTCTCTGCATTAGAAACTAGCGTATTGCCTGAGGGCCCTAATTCTACAATTGAGCCATCTGTTTTTACTACATGACTAACATCGCCAAAACTAGAAGAATTTGAAAAGACGCAGAATACAGCTTCGTCCCAAAAATTAGCCAAGAGTTTTGAATCAGTAAAAGCGTATTCGTTGACAACCAAGTCTCTTGACTGTGAGAACCAAGCACCAGGCAAATCATTTCCATAAGCGTGAAGTTCGTATAGCTCTTGTAGTTCATACAAATGCTGCTTGTTTTCACTTGATACCAGAGTAAAGCTAACTTTGTCCTGATTGTATTTAAACTTTGAAGGCTTTACCCAAAAAGCTCCAGGGCCAAGTGCGCCTGGATCCGATTCCGATACCTTTATAAAGAAGCGTTCATCTTTTCCAGCTTCGCCTGGTTTTCCTTCGCCGCCAGTTAAGCCACCTAGGCCAGTACTTCCAGAGTCTCCTCTATCGCCACGCTCACCTTTATATCCCTTTTCGCCTTTATTACCAGCATAGCCTCTTTCGCCTTGAACTCCAGTATCTCCAATAAATCCTTGTCGGCCAGTACTTCCAGCATTTCCTTGTTCGCCATCTCTTCCATTAAAGCCATCAGCACCATCTTTGCCTTTTCTTCCGGGTGCGCCTCTTTGGCCTTTGTGTAGATCAGAAGTACGAATAAAACCTGATACTGATACAGAATTTCCGTTATTAAAAGTCAGGGTTAATATAGCTTTTGCTGCATTGTACGTAGCTGACACAATCTTCAAATATCGTGCCGTAACATTCTTGTAGTTTAAATCGCCACTAATAGAAGATACTGTAGTATCGGGCTTTCCATCTACAGACAACTGTTTCGTACTTATTCTAGTAAGCATGATTTAACCTACATATAGTGGCTGAGCTTCGACCCATAATGTTCCATCTTCTGAATTTACAGGTGTACTCAAAGAGATTACAACATTTACTTTGCCGTGATCGCCTTGTCTACCTCTTTCACCTTTATCTCCAGATGTTCCTCTAATTCCAAAACTACCTTCTCTGCCTATATCGCCTTTTTCACCTACGTCTCCTTCTGTTCCAGCATAGCCTTTTATACCTTGCCTACCTTGAATTCCCTGTCTTCCAATACTTCCTTGACCACCTACATAACCTTGTGGGCCTTTTGCTCCTTCTTGTCCATTCAAGCCGTCATAACCAGTAAATCCCTTACTTCCTGACAAGCCTTTTTTACTAGCTGCTGATCCAGCATTGTAAATAGACTGCATCAACGTAAAGTTCTTTACTATAATTGGGTCTCCCTGAGTAGGCCAAATATATAGAACTCCTTCCAATGAGTCATACTCAATTTTTGCAATTTGAATACCATCAATCAAATCGAGCTTATTAGGCTCGTTTCTTACCGATCTACCATCAAAGACTAATACTCCTCTTTGATCGTCTTCGGCTTGCAGCATAGAAAGACTTGGACGTGTAGTCATAGCTTTGCCATCAAGTAGTGAGCCTTGGTAGGATTCTTCAAGGCTATTAGAGATATGACATTTTTGAACTCCGAGTTTGGAAGTTCCTCTATTCGTTTTGAAAGTTCCAATATCAAGGCACTCTTACTATTCTCTTTCAAAACCCAAATTCCTGCCAAAGCTGTATGGAATGGAGTTGGCTTTGAATATACGCCATTGTTACAAATCTTGCCAATGTCGTTGCGAGAGTCTTCCGTACACTCAACAACGTTGTATCCTTGAGCCACCTTTTCAGAGTAGTCAACTTCTTCTTCGACACTCTCCAAAAGACCATTGGAATCAATAAGTGCGTACATCATTGTAGTATCAACACACTTAGTCGTATTAGTGCGTATGGAGAATCACTACCTTTGTCTTGTGTGTCATTGATTCTGACATTTTGCTTCGGCTTATTGATTGAATTCATTGCTTGCATATGAATTGTCATAGCTGCGCCATTCGGTGTTCCTGTCCATATAGGACCTACATAATGAAGAATACACTTTTGACCTATGCTATAGTTTATCAAGCCTTCGCATACATCGTGATCTAGTGCGCCATACGTACCTGCATATCCCATAGGACCCTCTATCCACAATCTGTAGTAGGAAGAGTGCGCTGCTTCAATGTGTCTAACCGGAACGATTCCTGTAATCTCTACCAAGCCACCGCCACCATTTAGCCATATCTGATTTGAATAAAAAGTTTCAAAAGTATATAGTCGTCTCAGAGATATTTCTCCATTATGTGACCAATTTTTGGCGCTCATGCCTGTAAATACTGGCATTGGCCCAGGCGGTCCCTGTATTCCTTGAATACCTTGTATTCCCTGTATTCCTTGATCGCCTTTTTCACCTTTTTGTCCAGTCGGGCCTCTTGGACCGTTTGAGCCAGAAGGTCCTGGAGGCCCAGGTAAGCCTATAATTCCTTGTTCACCAACATCGCCTTTTTCACCTTTTTCGCCTTGTTCTCCAGGTAAGCCTTGTTTTCCTTCTATTCCAGGAGGCCCAGGAGGCCCAGGATCGCCAACATCGCCCTTTTCGCCTTGTTCTCCTCGTATTCCGGGCGGTCCAGGTGGGCCTTGTTCTCCTTGTATACCTTGTTCGCCATCTTTTCCATCTTTTCCTTCGCGTCCGTCTCTACCGTCTAAGCCGTCAATACCATCTTTTCCAGATGGACCCTGCTTTCCTTCGCCTATACTAGCAATGGTAGGCAAGCCTTGAACAACTACATTACTGCCATCATTCATTACTAGAGTAAGAACGCCTGTAGTCTCATCGTAGCCCCCTGTTACTAGAAATTTATCAGCGGTAGTGACGCCTGTAGCTGCTACCTTTTGGCTTTCTAGAATTAGAGACTCAGAAGTAGTATCGTAAACAACGTTATCTTCATCGGCACCCTTTGCCGAAATCATATTTAACGGTGGTTTTGTAAGAGCCATAGTGCTTTCCTCAAGAACTAAATAGGATTACTGTCATCTTGCATTGAGAGTACCTAGAATCAACACCAGGTACTCCGTCACCAGAGTCATGCACCGCGTTTACTCTGACATTTTGTCCGGGATTAGCAAACGAGTTTCTTCCGTAAACTCCTATATTTATGGTAGAACCAGGTTCAATCCAGCCAGACCATTGTAAAACTACTTTTTGTCCTAGAGTATCATGCCCTGGCATGGAAAAGCCTTCGGTCTCATCAAAATCCAAAAATGCGTCAGCATTGACATTGTTGTTAAGAGCTAGTCCAAAATAAGCAGATTGAGGCGCACTATTATGACGAACTGGTAATACAGCTATTATAAATACTGGGCCTCCCTGCATAGGAATCTGCGCGTCCATACCGAATATGTACTCCCAGTTTTTTTTGTTTACCAAAGAAAATACAGGTGTAAATATTGTTCTTAACATGGTAGAACGTTGAATCATCATATTCATACCGTCTGGGCCAATGCCTCCTGTACTTCCGAGATTTCCTGGTGGACCCGGAGGACCCGGAGGACCAGGCAATCCTAGATCGCCTTGTATTCCTTGTATTCCTTGAATACCTTGAATACCTTGTAATCCTCTTGGCCCAATAATTCCGTCTTTTCCTGGAGGCCCAGGAGGCCCAGGTAAGCCTATAATTCCTTGTTCACCTACATTACCTTGTTCTCCCTTTTCTCCTTGTTCTCCAGGCAAGCCTTGTTTTCCTTCTGAACCGGGCGGACCTACTTGACCCGGAGGCCCAGCTACTCCGGGATCGCCTTGTATTCCTTGTAATCCAGGAGGCCCAGGTAATCCTTGTTCGCCTTGTATTCCTTGTATACCATCTTTTCCATCTTTTCCATCTCTACCTTCCCTTCCATCTTTTCCATCTTTTCCAGCTACGCCGGGCGCTCCTTGTAATCCTTGTCCTAAGCTCGTCAATGTTGGAAAGCCTGTTATTACAACATTGCTGCCATCATTCATTTCCAGAGTCAGTATACCAGTAAGATCGTCATATCCGCCTGTGATTAGATAGGGTGACGTTACTGTTTCCAACTGATTAAGTTCTAATTCAGATTGGGAAACATCATAAGTGACTACATCTTTATCTTCGCCTACAGCTTTTATTAGCTGTAATGGTGCTTTTGTCAAAGACATTTTTTAATCTCCATATTTAGGTATAGCTAAGAGTGAAAAGTTTACGTCTAGCATAGACTGATAACGAGATACGCTTCCGTTCTTTATACGCATTTTGGCTACAAACGTTACGTTCTTGAGTCTGTTATTCTCGATAAGAAGATCGTAAGTTTGTGTTACTGAGGCATTGCTATAGGCATATTGTCCATTATCCAAATATCCAAAGCCTGCCATTCCTGTGCCTTTTATACGACGACCGTAAGGAGCTTCATTTGAAGTCAATGTTTTGAAGCCGAGTACGTATTCAATGTATTCATAGCCGTCTTCTGATCTAAATCCAGGGCCAAGCCTACAAGCAAAGTCAGCAGTTACAGTAACGATCATATCGGAATCATACGCAAACTTGTACGCATAAATTATTTCCTCAGAATCGTTGATGGTATGTAACGTACTATAACGAACTGGCGTTATTCTCTGAGATTTTGGCTTTGGTGCATAGGTATTCTTTATTCTAAAGTTTGGAAATTCTCCTGAAATGTTTATTCCGTCTAGTCCCTCCAAGCTTACCTTTTGAAAAGGTATTTGTACATCTGGCGCATTGTAGCGCAACAGCTTTATGTAGGTATGACTAGATACTGCACCCGTGACTACGCCTGTGAGTTTTGTATTCGCAGAGCCTTCTGTCAAGACATTTGAGAATATCAATACTTGAATCGGTAGACCTTTTGTAAGAGCTACCGGAATCGTCATTAGATTACCGTCTATGGTAAAGTTTTGATCGATATTATGTAGAGATACGCCGCTAATTGAAACAAATACATTCGATCTATTTTCTGGAGCAATCGAAAGATTGTACGTTTCTTGATTACCTGTACCGATAAAGGTATTGGTAGTAAGCGTGACAGCATAACCGGCTCTTGCTTCAACGCCTATCCAGGTAATCTGCAAGTCTAAGGCAGCAGGTGGAGCCTCATTGAATACGATGTTGATTTCGTTTGACGAATTAATCTCTAATCGGAAAGCTGACCAAAACTGCTTGATACCAGACAGAAATACAGAGACGTATTTTTTCATGGCGTCCAAACTACCTTTTGTAAGAGTAGTTGCTGTTAGCTTAAACCATGAAGTTGTGCCATCTGTGACAAAGTTTTGTGTGTTGAACTTCCAGACTTCGCCGTTTACTTGAGCATTATCACGTACATAAACAATAATCTCAACATTAACACCTGCTGGTATGTTCTCACTAAAAACTACCTTTGTGTTTTGTAAATCGTAGGCGTCAACATGCTGAACGATACCGTCAAGAGATACCCAAACAAGTCCTGTATTCAGATTATGTAGAGTATCGTATATTCTAGTTCTACCGTTTCCAGTAAAGTAATAAACATACGGCAGCAAAGCGCCTGCCTGCATTCCAACTCCGCCTGAACCTGGTGCAACTGCTGGTGGTGCCCATACTGGACAAGTACCTACGCCTCGCGTCAATACCCAATCAGAAGGCGGCTTTTCTTCTTCATATGGAGGCCACGGACAAGCTGACTCTGGTGACTGTACTATTGTGCTGCCTTCACCAACTTTCCATATTGCTATTTCAGACGTTAAAGTCAGTCCACTAAAGGAAAGCTCTTGTACTATAAAAACATTTGTGTCTTTGTCATATAGTAGTTTTCGTGATTCGCCTTCTCCGGGACCGATTACAATCTGTCCTATGAACAATTGATTATCCAAAAAGTCGTCTGTAACTGTGGAAGGTATACGGAATTTTTGTGGAGTTGTAGATACAAGTTCAGTAGGTTGATCTGAATATATTCGATCCCAACCTACAAATGACCATCTTTTTGCTGATGAGCCATATCTTACTGATAATGAAGCGGCATCAGAGCCATCGGAATTATGCTTTAGATCAAGCACACTATAGACATTGTGTACACCCGAACTTGGTGGTGGCAATGTTTTTACACTGGCTACAGCAGGTATCGATACAGTAGTTCCAACAGTGACGTTAATCGTAGTTAGATCGCAGTCAACAGAAGCAAGTAGAAACGCATAAATACGCATTCCAATGTTGCTATATTTTATTATTGGTGACGAAAAAACTCCTCTAGCAAACATTATTCCGCTAGGCAAATATATTGCTAGTTCTTTGGCAATGTAGCTGTCAGTGTTTACTGGACTTCCAATTGGAAGTTCTAGAGTAAACATTGCCATGCTTTCATTTATGATTTCAATCATTGAAACTTCGCCGGAATACAATTCTGTGCCTAACAGACTAGTATTGGCATGTGTGGCCTCAATATCGCTTGTACCTATTGAAAAGAACTGTATACTTAGCTTAAATCCACCTTGCTTCGCATCGGCACAAGCGTCAATTCCTGCCTGAGATATTACCAAAGTTCCCATATTTTCCTCACGCGTTTAAATAGTTTACTTGATAGGTAACTTGCCCTATACCCGGTTCGTCTGTTCTATATAGATAGAAGCGTCTTCCATTGCTTGCTGTAACAATAATAGGTCCACAATCATCGGTATTCCATCCGGGAGTTTGGCAGCTAGTTTGAGTTTGACTCCATTTTGCGCCATTCCAATTCTCGATTTTTCCCTTTGTAATGTTGACAAAGGTAGCATAGCCTAATTCTTCTGGATGTAAGAAATATCCGTATTTTCCAGTAGGAACATTTATTGTGAATTGCTCCTCGGAATGTGAGGAAGGCATTTGATTTATGCAAACAGTTACAGCTTCGCCATAGTTTCCTTTTCCATACGAACTTATTCCATAGGTAGGTATGATCTTATAGAGGGCTACCGATTTCTGTCCGGTATACACAGCACCATCGTACATTAGTGTTGCGCTTATTAGAACAGTCACTTCTGGATGTATCATCGTTTCTGTAGATAATAAACCCTCTGTAAGTCTAACTGCTTCCGGGTACGTTATCGAGTCAATTTTCCAAATAGTATTCGGATCGCTCGTTACGTCTTTGGGCATAGCAAATTGAGCAGTAGCCTTGTACTGAAAATCTTCTCGCTCATAAAGAATATCAGCACCGTCTATTGTCATTGCCTTAACATCAGATAGGTTTGGTATCTTCACGACCTTTTTTGCTGTTAGAGCGGTGGCGTATCCATATATTCGGGTAGCTGTAATCTCAATTGTTTGTCCTTGAAACTTGAATACTTGCAAGGCACCGTCAGAGTCAATTACAGCAACGTCTTCTGATACGTTTATTGACCAATCTGCTCCATAAGCTACTGGACTTGCATTTGTATATTGAGTCCACATTGTATACATTGCTGGTAACAACGAAGAAGGCACAATGTCCATACCTTCTATCCAAGCTAAATCTGGTGGAGCGTCTTCTTGATTCTTGAATACATCAATATTAATTAGCTTGGTAGCCTTGAGCCTATAAAATTGAGCTTCCAGCAATACAGATGTAGTAACGTCATTTCGAAGAATGTGAACGTCTCCTGCTGTGTTTACCAAAGCAACATCATCAATATTCACATCTACATTACGTACTGACCAAACCGGATTGACTTTTTCTGTATTAGCATCATTTTGATACTTTACCCAGCATTCATAACGTTGATTATCAAATTCTATTAGACTGTCCGGTCCAACAATATAGACTGACTCAATTTGTTTTATCAACTTTGCAATTGCCACGTAGTGAGTAGCCGTATAAACTACTGAATTGGTGGTATAACTAGCTTGTACCGTTACAAAAGTCGAAGTTGGCGTAGAATCTATTACCAGTGTTCCTACCGTAGCCGATAGGCTTGCATCATTTTGAACTTGAATGGAAGCAAACGATTCTCTTACCGACCAGGTTAACGGCTCGGAATAAGTAGATTCAATAGTCTTTCTGGCTTTGTCTGACCAATATGAGAAACACAAAAAGCTCTTTTGCTCATCTTCTCTCATGCTATGATCGCCTGAAATGTCAATGAACTTTATGACGGGAACTTCACGATAAATAAATACGCTTTTTGTTGCTCGATACTCAACACCGTCGAAAAAGAAGTTTGCTTGAATGGTAATGGCTTCACCATCTTTCTCAACTATACCTGTTTTTAGAGTTCCATTGTTTACAACAAACTTGGTACTTTGCCATTCGTCAGGCTTTACTTCAACAAACTGTGTTTGATCTACCCACTTCACCATTAGAACATAGTGAGTCTCACTATGTTGCAAAACTGAGTCTGGCCCTATTATAACATACGAGCCGCTATCTCGATCAATGTATCGGAAAGCACTGCGTATTTTTAAAACGACTTTTCCGTAATAGGTAACATCTTTGTAGGTGTACTCCGCTGACAAAATCACATTATCTAGGGTCTGAGGTACATTCTCTACTGTTATCAATCCTGTATTACTTATTGAGGCTAGAGTAGTGCTTAAATTCCATCTTGGATAAATAAGTTCTACAGTACCATCCGAATAATGAGCGTAACAGTTGTACTGATACGACTTGTTGTTATCGAGAACATTATAAGTCGGCAACAAGTCTGGATGTCCGGTAGCCTGATGTGCCGAAGCATAAGTCTCTTGTATCAGAATATAGCTTACATAACGCGAATTTACCGAATTGACAATCTCGACTTCTTTGGTAGCTGTAATCACTGTTCCGTTTAAATTGCTGAATCGGGCTGTTAGCAGAATAGTATGTATGCTGTCAACATTGTTTACGGTCAACTTACCGTCACTGACTATGGTTTTGTTAAATCCATCAATGTCTTTTTCTACTGTATTAAAGTAGGCAACACTCGTGTCGCTACTTGTCCAAGTAAGATTAGACGCATACCTAGTAATTAGTGTCTCGCCTGTATTCCATGTAATGTAAGCAGCAAAGTCTTGATCACATTGTTCGGGTAAACGGCTCGGGCCTTCTATGGTAATTGTTTTTGCTACCAAAAAAGAATCTCGGTCAATGACACTTATGTCCTTGTACGTGCTATGACCAGCATATTCTGCTGATATTCTTACAGTAGTATTATCTCTAATAGCCAAGACTCGCATTCTACCAAAAGATTCTGGACGTAGTATGCTAGGATTAGAAATATCAAAATCATAAAAACAGATTGGCTCTCGCAAGTCTTGATCGCCTAATTCCCACACAAGTACCAAACGATACTGATAGACACCTTCCTCGTAAATTGTAGTAGGTCCAACAATTTCAATGCTTTTGGCATCTTTTGGCTCCATACCACCATTTAAGCCAATTCCGCCTATTGAAGCAATCCATAAAGCATTCTCATACATTGCTGCTGACATGACAAATCTTGCTACCATGTCTACAGTAAAGTAGACATTTTTTACCACTAGGTTTATTGGACAAAACTCATAGAATAAATCCATTATTCTATCTTGTGTACTTCCGTCAGGCGCAGTGATAATCTCTCCATTCAAATCATCAGGCATCATATCGATGCTAACATCAATATGAGTAGTCTTGTACCATTCTCCACCATCTACTACCAATTGACCATGAGGCTTTCTATAAAAAGACACATAGTCTTGTGAGTACAAGTTATTTACTCGAATAGTACGTCCAAGAACAAAGGAAATAAATTCTGGAAACTTGTTGTTGAAGTTGTTTTGGTAAAACTGGCTAAACATGTAGGCAGTATTTATGACTTTTTGATTGTTCAAAACCATAAAATCATGTGTTACGTCGAATCCTAGCATTCTAATCATGTGCCTTATGATTACAGGATCAGATTTTTGCGTCAGATTTCGTATATTAGAAAGTTCCTGTAATGGACTATCGACATTTGTAGCCATTACCTTTTCAAAATATATGGCAAAGTCAGCCCAAACTGGGTTTGCAGTAATGTTCTCAGGCAATAATTCAAGGTTGTTCATTACAATTACCTATAGCTTGGTAAGCTCTTTCGTTCTGAGTAGAACACAGTCAGTACCAGATTACCCAATGTTAGATAGGTATAGGCATCAGCCGGAAACACATCAATTTCTGGACTCAGAATTTGAATATAGTCTACACCTGCTATACGACACTTTTCGTCTAGGTCCGACAAATAGATGCGCTTACCTAAGCTGTACATGTCTTTTTCAAACATCTGGATAATGTTTGAATATATTGCTGAGTATACTTCTTCGTAAACTGCTTCTTGCTTGATTGCTACCTTTATTATAACTTCTGTCGGTTGTGGGCTAGGATTCCATGTTTGTATTTGTATTGCTTCGTGAACTTTTGGCTTCATCCAATCTAGAAACTGCGTCCATCTTACAGATGTTGGGTTAGGATTGATACCACCCCAATCATTTCCGTCAAATGGCAATATACAGATTCTTATCGTATTCATCCATTTTGGATCGTTTGGAAACAAATCTCGTTGTCCATGAACTATGCAACTAGCTACTTCTGGATCAGATAATATCGTAGCAACGTAATCTGTTTTATTGATTGCCCTTCCTCTAGCCTTGAATATATGCGGAGCATAAATCTTGTAATATAGCGAAGGCTTTTCCTCTACACTAGCACCTACAATACTTTTTATGACAGCACTAATGTCTTTGTTACCAGGATACGTCACCTTGTCGCCGATCTTCGCCCCAGTTATTTCAAGGCCAGTTAGCGTAACATATTCGACCATTATAGTATCGCCAACACCGGGTGCTTTTCCATACGTTCCGTCACCGAATATGAGTGAGACTTTTCCTTCGCCTGTAGATGACTCAAAATAGACTTGATCTTTGTAGCCATGATTCCACAAAGGCTGATCGGTAGAGGTCCAAGCAGTTTGCTTTCCTAAACGGTCTACTACGGTAACGCGGAAATCGTCAGTGGCACTCGATACCTTGAAACCATCATCTGGTATAATATATTCAAAAAACTGTATCTCTGGAACGGTAAAAGTTGTTACCTTTGGCTCCCCTGAATAAATTGTTAGTTCAGCAGAGGCTCCCGGATATACGGTTAGAGAAGTTTTGGTAAAGAACGGAATTCTGCCAGTAATAGCAAACTTACTTTTTGGAGGTATTACTATGATCGAAGTACTGGTATTTTTTACGTCAAGAGTTATTCTGCCCGGCATCTTTCTACCGATTTTTACTCCTAGCATTCTAGTAGCAGAATAAATACTTGAATCACGCAACGCTGTAGTTGGAAATGCCTCTCTTGCTGCCAACTCAATATTATATTGATTATATACGCCTATTGCACTAGCATGTTCTAGCAGAACTACACCTGTACTGGAAACCAAAAAGTCTTTCCAGTTTCCTGCCGCTGCAATGTTTGACTTTAGCTGATAGTTGATTGATTCAAAGTCAGAGGTTACTCTTGATAGAGATACAACTGGCGGCAATTCTGAAAGATCACTACCTGGAGTCGGAAGCTTTAGACGAAGATCAGAGTTTATAGCTTGTAACTCTGATACCAACGCCTCTATTCTAGCACCTGGATGATCTATTGCAAAACGATTTAATTTAGTCCAGAACGAATCAAGATCGTCTAGTATTTGTGGAATATCCCTAGCCATTATAGCACCCTATTTTGATTGCTTCGCTAAGTTAAAGGCGAATGTTGCAAATTTATCCGCCAATGCTGGTATTGTATAGCCTAATTCACAGTAGTACGACTGATTATCGTAGTCTGGTATTACTTCTGTGCTTTGTAATCTAATTCGTGTTTCCCACTGTTCCACACTTGATATTATTTGATACCGTATCTTTTGAGCGGTATCTTCATTCATTGGCTCAAATAACAAAGCCTCCAATTCAGCACCAAATTCCGGTCTGAATATTCGAGAGCCTTTTGGCGTGTTTAAAATCATCAAAATGCTTTGTTCTATGGAAGCATCATCGTAGACTAAATCACCAAAACTATACTGATTTACGTCTAGGTTAACGTCAGAAAACGTAGGTACGTATCGTTCTATAGCCATGGATTATCCTGCAAATACATTGTTGCTTCCAGTCATTGCACTACCTCCACAAGACACTGAATCATCCACTCTATGCATAGGAAGGCCATTTACTCGCACTGTATTGCTACCTTTTGCCGCAGTACCAGGATGACAATCACTCATGCAACAGTGTACAGCATATATGTCGCCTACTCGTCCCGCAGGCAAACTATTTATTCTTACGTTATTGCTACCTGTAATTAGTAGCTGGGGCGGCCAACAGCCGTGTCCCGTTGAATAAGTGGATAAACTCATCGTTGCTTGTCTAGTATTATCACCGCTCATGGTAACACCTATTTATTACATTGACATATATAGCCACGCCTTTTAATAGACGATGGATGAAGTTTTGTTGTGTCTTGACAAGTAGCGCACCGATACGTAGCAGTTTTATGTGCGCCTTCATATTTAACAAGAGTTATATTACTCCAGTTTTCTTGAATGTACTTGGTGTGCCTTTCTTTTCCAGCTTTTGACAAAGCTTCTGCTACCTTTTTAGCTGCCTCTTTTCTATCCGATACACTCATATTAGCATATCTTTGTCGTACCGCTTTTGATAATCGTTGCCTAGTTAATTCTTTTTCTAACGCAGACTTGTTTTCCAGAGTTTTTCGACGCTTATCTGACATAGCCTCTACTACTTTCTGGCGCTCTTTTTCTGACAAACTTAACCAAAACTTTTTGGCGGATTTTGAACATTTTTCTTTTTGTTCCTCCGTGATAACTCTACCTACTGCACCTTCGCCTCCGGCAGTCTTATTAGTTAATGGGCCAGTTCCTAAATCAGTTCGCCCAATGTCTAGTATTAAACGCTTCTCGTATTCGTGCGCCTTTTGTTCAGAGAAGGTCTTTGATAATACTGCTCTAGGGAAATTACCCGTAATTTTCAGAATCTTTTTAATGACACTGTATTTGTGCTGATTGTATTTGTCAATATACCTAAAATGGGAGAAAGCTCTATTTCGTCTACCTTTACCAACATAGAATGGCTCATAATCAAAAATAAACTTTCCCTCGTTGTAAGAATATGTTCCGGGCTTTCTAGTGTCTAACAAGACGTATACGTAGAACTCGACTTTATCTGTTTTGTATACTGGAACATCATATCCTCTCTTTTGGTATTCATGCACAGGTATCTTTCGTTTTGTGCGTCCTAATTCTCGTTGAATCTTTGAAACTGCCTTACTGATCTTAGCTCTAATCTCAGGCAACTTGCTTGTATTATCAACGCCATACTTTTCTAGCCATGTTTCTTTTCTGGCTTCTACTACATACTCATTAGCGCATTTTGTAGAGCAATAGTCAAGAAATCTATTCCATGTAGCTCTCCACTTCGTAGGCTTGCCGCAGCCTTTACAAGCACCATAGTCATTTCCTTGGAATAGATAATAACGAAGATTAGTATCCATGCCTTCTGTTTCTTCTTTAAAGCTTTGGTATCTTTGTAGAAGCTTCGGATACCTCTCTAGCTCTTGCAATACTTTTCTTTCAAACGCATACTTGTTTTCCCGACGAACTTTCTCTAGTATCCTGCGAAATGCTAAACCAGCTTTAGATTCAAGTAGTAGAGCGGACATTGAACTCTTCGTTACGGGCATTCCCATGATTGTTCTCCTATTTCTGATATAGTTTGAGTTTGGTTCTGAATATAGTTGACTCAAAGAAGTCTCTTCCATTCACAATAGTCTTATTAGCGTACCTTCTTAGTTCTGGAATCTCACCAAATATCTGTGAAAACCTTTTTATTGAAAAAGTCCTCGCATAATCATGGTTAACTATTCTCCAATATATAAGCGCGGTTACTGGAGACTTGAGATTTGTCCCTATTAAATAGATGGCTGGACTGTACAAGGCATTTCTAGAGAATGTCGAGTCTAAGGCAACTACCCTAGTTGAGTTAGGCAAAGAGGAGCTAGTCGAGTCACTATAGATTTTACCTACCGAACTGTTTATAAAAATCATAGTTTCGTGTGTGAACGATATGTTTCCAAAATTTGAGTTTATACCAAATATAAACATGTCATAGGGAGAAACATTCAGATGTGATGGAATAGACTCGTCAATATCAGATATTGAAAGCTCATCTACATTAACGTCGTATAACACAATAGCTAACTTGACGCTATCGTCTTTTATAGCTTCTTTGACCGCGCGATTCCCTTTACAAACATGTGATATTTTCTTGTCTAGTGCTAGACTTGGGAAAACGGCATCTTCTTTTGAAACTTTCGCTACAATGTATAAAACATTATTTCCATCCACACATTTCACTGATATAGCCATTTGTTCTTTCCAAAAATCAATCTCAATGACTCAAATTATTCTTTTGTAGGGAAAGCTAAGAGTCCTTTACAGTTTAGACGGACTTTGCTAATTTCATTACGTTCAACGTCGAAAAGACTGATCATCCTGCTTGCTCACTTCAAGCTAGACGTTGAACAAATCAAATTGGTTAAGTGAGAGCCATCATGTTTACCTCAATAAAATTCCGTCTGTATCCTACTAAGGAACAGGCAGTCTTATTCCAAAAGACAGCAGGCTGTTGTAGGCTCATCTACAATAAAGCTTTGCATCATAAAATCAAAATCTATCAGAAAACTGGAAAGTCTGTCAGTCAATATGAGTTGATGGAGAAGCTTACTCGTGTCAAGAAAAAGGACGAGTACAGCTATCTCAACGAGATTGATTCAACAGCTTTACAGAATTCGTTAAAAGACCTTAATCAGGCATATCAACGTTTCTTTAAACACGGTAATGGATTTCCTAGATTCAAATCTAAGAGGAAGTCCAAAGCCAGTTTTCGTTGTTCAATGTCCAATGTTATCGATACTGATTCAAGAACATTGGACATTGGCAAATACAAGCAGATCAAAGCTCGTGGTTCGTTTAGACTGTACGATTATGAAAAGATTGTGTCAACCACGGTCAGCCTGGACTCTAACGATAACTGGTATGCTAGTGTTCTAATCAAGAAAGACACTACGATCAAGGATCATGTTCATCAATACGAATCATGCGGTATCGATCTTGGTGTTAAAAAGCCAGTGGTAATAGCTTATGAAAATCATGATAGCTCTATCTCTATCAAAAGAAGCGGAATCGATTTCTCCAAAAGACTCAGAGAACTTGAACGACGAAGAAAAAGATACCAGCGATCTTACGCTAGAAAGAAAAAAGGAAGCTCTAACCAAGGTAAGGTATCAAAACTTCTTGCAAAGGCATTCCACAGAGAAAAATGTATCAGAAGAGATTGGATAGAAAAGACTACTCATGATATTGCTTCTCATTGTAGAATAGTGGTAGTTGAAAACCTAAATGTCAAAGGAATGACCAAATCTAGTAAAGGAACTATGGAAAATCCAGGAAAGAATGTAGCTCAGAAATCTGGATTGAATCGAGAAATGAGAAGGCTAGGGTTAGGAACTTTCCTAGTCAGGCTAGAAAGTAAGGTATCAAAATACCAAGGAACTTTTATCAAGGTTGATCCGCGTCATACAAGTCAAAGATGCTTTAAATGTGGCTATACAAGCAAAACTAATCGTTTGAGTCAATCACAGTTTGAGTGTCAAAGATGTGGTCACACTGACAATGCTGACTATAATGCTGCTAGAAACATACGAGATAAAGGTAGTCTAGCAGCATAAGATTTTAGTACGGTAGACTCTACCGGAATTTAAGCCTGTGTTACTACGTTCGTTGGAACGCTTAAACAGGAACTAACGTTGTTAGAGAGTACAGTTTGCGACCTTCCTCTGATTTTGAGCAAAAAAAAGCCTGTAGATTTCTCTACAGGCTTGAGTGCTTTTTGCAAGAGGGATTATGCAAAAAGGTTAGGTAGGCAATATGTTTATCAAAGCGTGTTTCAACTGTTCAAAAACATTGTCAGCACTTTGATTTGCGTCAATTCTTATTGTCTTAAAAGGCTGTTCTTTGCCAAAGATTTCTTGATACCCAGCGTGAGCAGCCTTCCAATAGTTGATGCCTTTTTGTTTAAACGGATCGTTATCACTCATTCTAGTCAAAGCAGTTTCTACATCAACATCAAAGAAAAATACAATGTCGGGATACCTTACAAACGTTGCTTCCAAAAAGTCTTGAACAACTTGCATGTCACCCAACAAGCATTTTCCCTGATATACCAGTGACGAAATATAGCATCTATCAGAAAGCACAATATATTCGTCTAACAGAGCAGGGAGAACCTCTTTGCCGTACAGTTCGGTGCGTACAGCTTGAAAAAGTAATAGTTCTGTCATGTGACTTAGATTATCATTGATATGATCGAAAATGAATTTCCTCATATCAATTGAAAATTTCAGTGAGCCTCCTGGCTCAAACGTCTTGTGTACACGATACTTTTTTGAAAGAGTATCGAATATACGAGTCATTGCGGTAGTCTTTCCTGAACCATCCAAGCCTTCAAAACAGATGAGCATTCTATTACCGATTATTGGTTAGTAGCATAAGCCGCTACGTTTACGAACACATGATCTCCAATTATCAACGATCTGCTTTCATCGTACCAGAATGGCGTCTTTGATCCTCTTCGGAAAAAATGTGTAGCGCCATTGGTAGGATCGATAGTCTTGTCTAGCAAAACATCCAAAGCAGTTTGAAGATACATGCCCCTAAGTCGAGCAGGAAGCCTCGCTCGTACAAATTGACCTTTTCTAGTAACAGAACACGAAGACTTTTGCTCGATTCTCATTCGAGTTTTTACTACGTGTGCTACTGCTAGAATACCTTGTTGGCCTTGTCCTCTTGCTTCTGCAAACATGGCTTGCGCCATGCACTCAGCTTCTCGGTAAGCAGCCTTGCTATTTGCAGACAAAGCAAGTAAGGCAAAAATCAACAAATTTTTCATAAGAACCTCCGTTATTAGGAGGTTCTCTTTGCTCTGTCAAGACTTAAATTAGGCTAAACGATTCCGTACTGGTATGGACGCGTAGATATTATCTACGATTTTGGCTAGGCTTCCAAAATTCCATTTAATCTGTCAAAAGACGCAATTATAAGAGAGTCCTCTTTATTCGAGTCTAGTTTCAAACTCTCGGAACTTCCATAACAAGAAATGCCATTAAAGCTTATCTGTATAAAGCCAGCACTCACAATTCTTGTTGGACCTACGTCTATGAATTCCGGCATTAGCATCAAACGATCTGCCACGTTTGAATGCGCTAACTCTTTTGGAAAGACAACTGGTATCTTTTGAGGTATACAGTCATCAATGATTCTCTCGAACATTATGTATTTGAATTCCATCTCCCCGTACCCTTGTTTCCTAAATAAACTAACGTGGATAATCGCTGCTTAGAGTTATTTCCAAGTACATTCCTCTAGCCGCAGCAAAATTTAGTGCGCCGGTAAGGCTGTCAAAAACGTGTGCCTGTTTCCTCCTAGCAATTAATTCTAGCGTGAGTTCTTCTTGAGAGAGTTTATCAATCTCCAAGTCTGAGGTAATGACTCTGTACTCCGTTTGTTCTAGCATCTGAGTACCTTCCAAGGGCGCTCTTATTACAGACTTTATGATATACTGCATAGAAATTACCTATATGTTCAAACAGTGTTCACCAATTCCGTTTAGAACTTGCAAAGAAATGCTTTTTTGCAAAATCTTTGACAGGATTTCCTTACTCTGTGCGATATGAGTCATATTCTCGATACCGTCTCCATCAACATCTACCAATAATATTGTGTCAGGAGAACCAAAAATCTTTAATTTCTCTGCACAGTATTCGGCAGCATAAGGTATTGCACCAATTTCAATGAATTGAGAAATACTCATCGTGTAGCCATGTATGTCCATCTTATTTTCCTCACTTTTGGAGAGAATTATGTTTAATCTCGGACTAAGAACAACGGAACTCGTTGTGCCAAAACGCACTTTTAAAAATGAAGCCCATTTAATTGATGGCAGCAATATGTTTTGTCGCGCTCATTCCAGCACACTAGGTAAAACAATACGGAAATTCATGGCAATGTTTGGAAGAATTCCAAAAAACTCCAAATATATTGCAGTTGTTTTTGATGATGCTCAGTATACATGGCGACATGAGTTACTACCAAATTACAAGTCTAATCGAAGTTTTCGATGGGATTTAGAACAACTTTTTATTGTTCGTAATCTACTTCACTATCGAGGAATACGTGTAATTGCTTCCAAGAAATACGAAGCTGACGATCTAATTGCATCGGCAAGTAGCCTCTTCAAATGCCCTGTCTACATACACAGCGAAGACAAGGACTTTTTTCAGTTGTTGACTGAAAACGTATCCCTCATAAAAGATCACAAACTCTTTACAGTAAGCTCCCTTGAAAAGAGTTTGGGCTTTACGCCTAGTTCATTTTTGGAATATCAGATTTTGGTAGGAGATACCGTAGACAAAATTCCGGGTATGCCTATGTGGGGAAAAGACTCTGCAAAAGAATATTTGCAAAAGTACGGTAGCCTAGAAGGCATTCTTGCCAACAAAAGCAAGTTACCTACTAAATTAAAGAATGGACTGAATAAAGGAATTGACGATCTGCAACTTATGAGAAAGTTGCTGACACTCAAAAAGAATATCCTCAAAAAAGATGTTTCTTACTTTGAGACGAAGCCTGCCAATACCAGTAAGCTATCTGAAATTGCTTTGACTCACGGTGTAATGCTAAACAACTTTTTATGACACTAATTTGTTTTGGCATTACACTGTTTGCATTGTAGTGCGTCTCAACTTACCTTCTATTGGTTATTCCAAAACGGTGGAAATTTTCTTTCCACCGTTTTTTAATGCAAAATCTTTTTCCTGACCTGAAACAAGGCTTTTTTCATTGCCTCAGACATGTACTGCTTATCTACAAAGTTGTAGATTTCCATGACTTCCTCGCTCTCAATTGTGTCAGCACGGTTACTTAGATAAAAGATTACCCTATAATAAACAAAGTCTACCAGTTTCTCCGTAGGTAAATCCGACGGAATACTCTTTACTATCGGGTCTATGATCTGAGTGAGTGTATATGGAATTATTTTGGTTTGAATGAGTTCGGCTTGAATAGCTCTGAGTAGCTTTGCCAAGTCTTTTAATAAGATTAAGCGGCTTCCCATAACCGAATCTCCTCTTGTAGGATACGAATCTTTTTTCGGTGCGCGTCAATTTTTTTGTTTGACATGGCAATCAAACACAACTTTAGCAAGCCTATTAGTGTACGGATATTGTTTGAGAATATTGAAATTGCCTTGGTAACACTAGAAAATAGATTTGTTATTGTTCTTATTTTCGCTTTTACCGCGCTAGTCTGTCGGCAATCATCCAATTTTAGTAGAGTCTTTGTCATACTCTGCGTTGTTCTCACAGCTTTGCTTGCACTAAAGCTATTCTCTTGTATTCCTCTCGATAACGTCTTTATAAGGGACTCAAGCTTTCTTTGGCTGTAGCCAGCTATTTCTCTTTTTAATTTGGCAAGCATCTTTGTTTTCTCAGTGTTTTCGTTTAGCCATTTACCTACTATATAGGCTTTGTACGCGTGATGAATATGATAGACCTCAGTATAGTCTAATCCATATCTTGCGCTTCTAGTGCAATTCTCGAATTGAGACTCGCCTATTGGAATGTACTTTGCATATTTTACGCACTTTTGATATAGAGCGAAGCTCTTGTGATCTTTGCCCGACTCTTGTTTATATAGCTCGTTCAAAGCAAAAACATGATCTAGCAACCACCTATAATTGCCACGTTTTCCTGCCCAAATGACGCATGGATGCTTTGAATGAGTAGCCTTGTAAATGCTCTCATCTTTGCATCCATGAAAACGCAAAGCAGTACACAGTATTTGCGTACTCTCTATTATCATCTTGTTACGTCGAACGCGGTCTAAAAAAGCCGCGCTTTCTTTTGGACAGGAATACGAAGCAAAAACATTCATTTCTTTTCCGCCTCCGGCTCTTTGCCCCAAATATGAATTGGAGTCGCCATATACCTTCGCCAGATGCCGTTTATGCGAACTACATTTACTTTTGAAAAGTGGTAGTTTTTGCCACGGCTCTTGTGGTTCTCAGCGTCTTTTAAATTCCAGTAATAGCAGACATGCTTTACTTTTCTTCCAACACGCTCGTACAACTCATAAATGGCTTTGACTTCATTTGACGTATCGTCACACTCTGGATGTCTCGAAATTGTGAATGGAATTTCAGCATCAATAACATGGAAGCTAACATCTTCCGTAGCTACGATGTTGACAATTTTATTCATGTCCTTACGAAACTCGTCCAGAGTAATCTTTTGATCGCAACTCTGACATTTGCAGGCTTGCATTACGACTCTGGGTTTTTTGCTATGAGAAACCTCAACGGTGTCATCAGATAGATTCTGAATGACCGAGGTAATCATTTTTGACAAAAAAGTTCTTGTAATTCTGAGCATATTTCTTCTCCAAATTCAACGTCCATTATAAATTCATCTTTTCCACACAAAGCCTCTCCTGGCCCTAGATATTGAAGTTCTTTTTCAATACCTTCAAACTCAGAAAGTCTCTTTACAATACCGTCAGCTACGTAGACGATGTTATTCAAAGCAAAGTCATCGTCTAAAAAGTTTATCAAAACAGCATTGTGAGTGTGGATTTCCTTTCCCAAGCCTCCTTTACTCAGAAAAGCAGCAACAGCTTTGTACCCATATTTTGACAAAGCCATTGCAATCTTACCATCGATATTGCTATCGAGTATGTATGCAAAACTCTCAGGAACTTTGCCGTACCATATGTTCATTTCTTGCCCATACAATGTCATTTTTATTCTCCGTGTATATACAATCCTAGCAATGATGCCGTGGTAGAAGCGGTTAGATACCAATTTCTTGGCATTTGATCTGCAACAAATCTTCTATTTGGAGGCTGAATTTCCAAGGCTTCCGCACGATTTAGAGCCATGTTCCAATATAGCTCCACGTCTAGAACTCCTCTATCCTTGTAGAAACCCAAAGGAACGATATGCTCATCTAGCTGCCAGCCTCTTTTTACTGTTCCTGGACCCCAAACTGGAATGAATTGAAAGCTAATTCCGTCTCGAAAAGCAAAGGCTCTTGCTTTGGCTATTGTAATACTCCATTCTGGAATATCGAATGGCATTCCATGACGCTCCAAGTCTTTGACGATGGAATCAACAACAGCCGAAGCTTGTGCAATAGTTCGTTGATCCAAAACTGAATACAACAATGGCGAACATTGCTCGGCAGCAAACTCTCTAATCAACATTAGCCTAGTAGGAGTTCCTGAGAGTCGCCATCTTTTCAGAAACTCAGGTGTGGCACCATAATTCGCTTTGTTGTCATCTACTATGTAGATTGGATGAATGTCCATGTTGTTTTTCCTTTAGTTCCAAAGCCAATCGTTCAGCGGAAACTCTTGAGCTACTCTTTTGACTCAAGCATTCCAGCCACTTGTATTCAGGTTTTACCTGTTCTCCCTTTATGATGCAACTTAATGCCAATATTTCCTCCACTGTTGCCATTGAATATCGCCAATGAATCCAGAACTCAAGTTCACCGTAACTTAGTCCGGTGCAATTCTTTGTCAGGTAATTGCGATGTTTTGAAAACGTATCCCAAGTCTCTTTATCGTATCGACTCAGGATGTGATTTCTTATGGAGTTAAAATGCTTGTTACGATCATCTTTGTAGGCTTGTGCAATTCTTTTTGCCATTATCCAGTCTCTATAGACATGACGATTTGCTACACACCAACGTACAGCTTCACATCGCTTTACATAGTAATCGTTCCATATTGTTGCCAGATCAAAAAGAACTGGCAACGTATCATTATGTTCGAGAATGTGGAGCATTGTATCTCTAGCTGTTCGTCGATTGAATTTCATGTTCTGTCCTGCGTGCCATGAATTCTAAAATCTTGTTTCTGATTTCCTTGTCTGTCGAACGAAACACAAAATCGAACAGGTTATCGTTCTGTTCCGCAATCCAAATACGAAAGCTTGCCATGAACTCACTGAGTTGCTTTTCTTGCAAGCCTGTGAGTTCATTTACGATACGCCCGTTAAACTTTGCTTTGGCAACTTTTTTGTTCGCCATGTCTGTGCATGATGCTTTCCAAGCCGTTGCAAACTCTGGAAAAGTTTCCAGTGCTTTGTTTAACCATTCCTCTTCTGTTCTTGTCTTTTCTGGAGGCTTTCCGACAAATCCTTGATTGTCCAGCCATTGTAAAAACGACTTGTACGTAGGTCGCTTTTTATCTCGTACTCGCGCAGTATGACTCATGTTTCCAAGATCATAGGCATACGGGTCAAAATAAGGACTGGTAGTCACGTACCAAAAGATGCTTTCCAATGTATCAAAGCCATAAAAGTATGGTCCTGATTCATAGCCAATGAATTTCAAAGCTTGTCGAAAGTCTCTTGTTACGATCACTTGATCGTGCAAATAGTTTCCGTCTCTTAGGCATTTGATTAGTCCTTTATGGCCGAATTTAAACTCGGCTGTATGCGCCACTCTACCTACAAGATTTCCAACGTCATTGTAGGAAAAATACATTAGCGAAAAGTCAAAATGATAGCCAGGAGTTACGATAATATCGACTTGTAGGTTATCAACATTTAGTGACCAAACTTCGCCGTTATGCACTACTTCCGTCGGAAACAGAATTGCCTTGATTGCTTCCATCCAGCCAGTTGGAAGCGGACTTTCAAGCAAAAAGTCCGCATCACCAAAGTCTTGTTTTGATCTAATGGCTGGGATTAGTTCAAAGCGACTGTCAGGAAATAGTGGACGAATCTTTTGCAAAATCTCGGCTGTCTTGGCAAAGTATTCGTCTGCCAAGTATCGTCTAGCGTTTTTTACTGCTTTGCCGCCCATATAAATCTCCAATAATTGGAACAGAGGCGTAAATACGCCTCTGTTGTACTCAATCGCTATTCGTCGTCATCCTCGAACATATTGTTGTAATCCTCGTCGTCCTCGTCGTCAGCTTGCTTATCACGAGCAACTGTAGTCATGCGTACCATTTGCTCGCTGTCGTCATCTTCATCGTCATATTCATCTTCATCGTCAACTACAGGTTTATTCACAGTTTTTGCTGCTCGATTCCCGCGCTTTCGAGTCGAACCGTATTCTTCGGTATCTTGTTTTAGAAAGTCAATCTCTTGCTGAATGATGGTCAAAGAGCTATTCGTGTAAGACAAAACTCTTTTGGCCTTGTCATTTTCCTCTTTTAGCCGTTCGTTTTCCTGAGTCAAATCCTGTACTTGTTTCTGCAAGTGTTCCTGACTTTCCAGCAACTCCTGATTTTCGATTCGCAACAATGCCATTGCTTTTTTGGTAGAAGTTTGCGCTTCTTTTTTGAGGTTTTCGTGAGCCTCACGCAGCATTACATATTCTTTTCGCCATTCATCGCTTATGCGTAGCATTGTTGCTTGAGATTCGCTGTTGGAAACAATACTTTCCAACTCAGAAATACGATTAGTCAGCAAATCAACCTTCAATTCCAAAGTTGCAATGATGCTTTGCTTCGCATCTACTACTTTGGTCAAGACACCTCTTAAAAAGCGATCATACGGATTATCGTAGTCGGGATGCCTGTACAGATATATTAGTTTATCCCCATAGTTTACTTTGAATACGGCCAAGCCTCCCTTAAAACATGAAAAAATCTTTGACATGTTTTTCTGCAAGTCTTCTAGGCCGATAACATCGACATACTTGCGATCATCTGGAGAATCAAATCTGTTGCCTGGGTGCTTGATACCTAAAATAGCCGTTACGTTATTGTCTTGAGTGATTGTAATGTCCTGTCTAGTCTCTTCCATATTGTCTAGTATGGAGACTAGATTGTTTCGAAAGTCAGTTGTCGTAATAATGCGATTTGCAGGGATTTCCATTGTCATTCCTCACTTCTCTAAAGTAACGTGCCTAAAAAGTTTTAGTCGAATCGACGCTCTCTAACGTGCTTCCAGTGTGGATGATCATCGCCATCTGACGTTTTCTTGTAAATGGAATTCAATTCGTCTCCGTATTCGCGGCTCAGATTACCGTTACCTTCGCGTAGAGCAATACTGATAAAATAGCGAACGTGAGCCTGTTCTTTGTCAGTCAACTCTATTAAATTATTCGAAGAACAGGCTAATCGGATTCGACGCACAATTTCTTTGATCTGACGTACTGGAAAAGAGATGACGACTCTTGGGTTCAAGGCTTTCATATGATATGTCCTTTCTAAATTAAACGTGGCCTATGACAGCATAGGCCACCACTATATTACTTTTTTGGTAGTACTGCCGTGCCGGAATCTGGATGACCCATGTTCATTATAGACTGAACAATGTCGCCATTCATTAACGAAGGCAAGCCCTTTTCTGCACCTCTAGCAATTCCGTCCTGAACTGTAAGTTGACGTACTTTTGCCAAGGTATCAAGATGCGGGCCTAGCGTTCTAGCAATGTACACTTCATTGATTGCGTTCTGTATTTCTGGATCAAAACTGAACGTATCAGCCCAGCCAATGAATTCCAGCGTTATTCCAACTACGTTCATGTAATCCTTTACATTCTTTTCCACACTCGTAATGATCTTGGAAGCTTCTGCGTTTGCTGTATCCAAATCACGACTGTAGAACTCTTGACATACCAAAGCCTGTACTTTTTCGCGTACTACAGAATCCATTACTTCTGCCAGCGTTCTTCCATAATATACACTGGTAAAGATTACGTTGCCATCTGTTCTATTGCCTCTTGGAGGAGTAACGCCGAAACGATATAGAAACTTTGCAGCATTTTCTTCCGGCACTGATGCTCCTATAGAAATACCTACAGTGACGTTCAATCCCTCTTTACTTTGACATGGCAAAGATTCGTCTTTTGCTGATGTACCACGCGCTGTAGACTTTACCCATTCTCTGCTGTATGGAGTACGATCTACAATAATCAAGCGGCCATCAGGCACGTAATAATCCCATCCCATAAATCCGCCAGAATTACCTAGCTTGTGATGCGGTATTACAAAACGCTTTACAGCAATCTTGCTTTTTTGCAGGAATTCCTCTGACTCAAAGCGTCCTTGATTGTCTTTGTTGTTGCCAGTGTCAGGAATCCAAAAAGCCGATTCATTTGGCAGAATCGTATAGGCTTCCGTCTTTTCGGAAGTTTCAAAATACGCATTTGCATCGTATGGACTGAATAGCGATACTGCAATAAACAGAGCCAGCCAGTTGTTCTTGAACAATTCCTTCATAGGCTTCCACCATATTATTATAAGCAAAACGACTAAAATCCAAATAGGACTTCTAGTCAACCAATTCATTGCGATTATTCCTGAGTATACTTCTACACTGGAAATGTCGCTGTTTTCAAACTGTTTTTCCGCAAGATACCCCGCTGCTATAGATGATGGCTCATCGAACACTTTTAGAAACATGTGCGTAGCGATAGACAGAGCTATCAACGCAACCGATAATAGTAGCCTATTCATTTTTCCTTCCGTTACCGTCTAGCCGTTTGACACAAATTTGCATCTTTTGCGCTTCAAAGCATTGCTGGTCGTCAATCACTACTGCATTCACTACTGCATTGCAGTATTGTACCTGATTCAAATGATCGTTTACAATATACACAATCAGATTTGCAATAATTATTGCCATGACAGCAATTGTAACTAGCATAAACTTTTCTGATTTAGTCATCATTTCCCACCATCTTTAATTAATGGTAGCCTCTTTTCCATCCCATTTTTGTAATAGCAAAAGATCATTTGTTTTATTGAGACTCTCTTGATCTAGTGCGCTACCACCCAAAAGGCTAATGGCTTGCGCCATTTTCGATTGCAATTCCAATACAGCCATATCCTTTTCTGTGGCGTAATCACGCAGTTCATGATTTTCATTTCTTAGTTTTGCGTTTTCTGTTCTTACTGACACAAGAACTCCATTTGTGTATTCTAATTCACTCAAAGTATTCTTGTGTTCCTGTTGTATTCTCTCAATCTCTTCGTTTGACACAAGTTTCAAAGTTAACTCCTCTATTTTAGACTGTAGTTCCTGATTCTTTTCCTCCAATTCTTTTCTAATACCTTTTTCGATTATACCAATTACATAAGGTACGAATGAGTCATACGGATTGGTATATTCAGGATGCCTATACAAAAACACAGCACTGTGTTCCGACAATTTTACTTTGAAAACAACGATACCTCCTTTAAAAGAAGTAAACACTTGACTCAAATTTTCTTGCACTTGCTTTACTGAGATGTTACGTATTATCTTAGTGTCTTTTAGATGTTCATGTTTGAGCATATCTCCAGGATGCTCTATTCCTACTACCCCAGTCGGCTTTCCGTCTTGTAAAACGAATACGTTGGCTTTGATGCGCCATACGTCCTCAAGTATCTGTACTAGATACATACGGAATTCAGTGAGGCTGACTGTGCGGTCTTCTGGAATAACGAACATGATATTTACCTCGAAAATCCAATACTTAGTATGGAGAGTGTTGACAAAACGAACTCAGTTAACGTAGATAATCGTACTCTGGTACTTGAGACAGAAGCTTATGCAGTTCAATCTCAATTTTTCGAATATCGTCATTTCTGTGCTGGATGTTGGCGATTCTTAGATGCTTTGCCAAATTGAGGCAAGTCTCGACAAGCTGACTGTGTTGATGATTGGCAATGAATCCATAACGAGTATGAATTAGATACCTATCAAAGTCTCGCGTACACAACTTGCCGTTTACGATAGGCATACTGAGAAAGTTGTGCGAGGCAACTACGTCCAACAGTATGCCTTGTTCCGAACTCTCCCACTCTGTTTTGCGAAGATATGTGCCATAGGCAAACGCAATGTTATCGGCATTTGCTGCAAATATTGTCATGCCTTTTTGTAGTTTTTCGTTCACGGCGCTATCTCCAATGGAATTGGATCATATTTATACCATTTGCCTTCAATGTTGATTACAGGCACTTCCTTGCCTGATCCAGAAAAAGAAATTCCAGTTTCAGACTCATACGCGAGAATCGCACGCTTTTCGTATCCAAGCTTTTCCAAATCCCTTTGATACCTACTTTTGAAACGAGTCACATGGTTATTTTTCTTTTTGTCAAAAGCTATCTGATAGCCTTCTGGGTCTTTGTGCAAGGCACTGACCATTGTGACTTGTCTAATCGACAATTTGGCTTGAGGGTGCAGCGTAAGATATACGCACTCTGTAGTGTTCAGAATAACAGCAAACGACAGTCGATAAATCATTATCGCATTTAGGACAATCTGATAATCAGACCTAAGACCTTTTTCGGTAATGCAAATAGCTGAATCTACATTGTTCTTTGTCGCTAGTATGATTGGATTGTCATGCCTAGTTATTATAAGGTCCTCATTCAAAGCCAAAGGTAGATACTGATCGCAACTCAAAAAGAACTTGCTGCACTTTATCATAGCACTGTGTACCCAGAAAAAAGAACGTACACCTTGTCGTCGTCATCAAACTTTATCTGATAACGAAGATTGGTATTCTTTGAGTCCTCGCAAACGCACAAGCCGATTATTGTTGCAATTTTGCCATTGTTCTGGCTATCGGGGTCCTGTATTTTGATACGAGTTTTCCCCAATTCTGCATTACAAACGTATTGCTCTGTTTCAGCTTTTTTGTGACATGCTTTTGATACTAGTTCCCACTCTATCGAATTGGTAATGTCTACACTGTTTACGGCAGTTACTCTATGTCCGTAATTACCAGTGACGACATGAGAGTGGATCGAACTTTTGTGACGTACAAGGTCACCGACTTCAAGTGCATAAAAGTCAATGATGTTCATCTTTTCACCTTAAAAACACTCTGTAGGTAAAGCTCAAGCATTGATAATTCAAACTCAGTCTTTGTCATGCCATTCTTTTTTGCCTTTGCTATTGCGTTGTTTACATCTTTTACAGTCTTGTTTTTCCTATATTCTAATCCATACTTCTCTAGCTCAAGTTTCCCTGTGAACATCAAATCTCTAGCCAAATCATTATAAGCTGACATTACTAATTTCCTCACGTTCAACGTCGAAAAGACCGGCCAGTCCTGCTTGCTTATTCCAAGCTAGATGTTGAACATATCTTCTCAGTCGAATAAGGGCTGTCATATGTTTACCTCAATCAAATTCCGTCTGTATCCTAACAAGGAACAGATTGTTTTGTTTCAAAAGACTGTAGGCTGCTGTCGTAGAGTCTACAATGATGCTTTACACTATAAGATCAAAATCTACAAGAAAACAGGACGATCTGTCAGTCAATATGATCTGATGGAGAAGTTAACTCGTGTCAAGAAAAAGGACGAGTACAGCTATCTCAAGGAAGTTGATTCAACTGCTTTGCAGAATAGTCTAAAAGACTTGAACGACGCCTATCAACGTTTCTTTAAACACGGTAATGGGTTTCCTCGATTCAAAGCTAAAGGTAAGGCCAGAGCTAGTTTCCGTTGTTCAATGTCTAATGTGATCAACATCGAATCTGGAACATTAGACATTGGAAAGTACAAGAACGTCAAAGCTCGTGGGTCATTCGATCTATATCAAAATGAAAAGATTGTATCAATCACTGTTAGTCTAGACTCTGACAGTAATTGGTACGCCTCAGTATTAGTCAAGAAAGATACTATCGTTTACGATCATGTACACAAATATGAATCTTGTGGTATCGATCTTGGAATAAAAAAGCCAGTGGTAATAGCTTATGAAAATCACGATAATTCAGTCTCTATCAAAAGAAGCGGAATCGAATTCTCCAGACGACTCTCAAGAGCCGAGCGAAGAAGGAAAAGATACGCTAGAGCATTTTCTAGAAAAAAGAGAGGAAGCAAAAACCAAGGCAAGGCTTCTAAAAAACTCTCGAAAGCCTACCACAGAGAACGACAATTAAGGAAAGACTGGATAGAAAAGACTACTCATTCTATAGCAAGTAATTGTCGTGTTGTGGTAGTTGAGAATCTCAATGTCAAAGGACTGACGAAATCGGCCAAAGGAACTGTAGATAATCCAGGCACTAACGTAAGTGCTAAATCTGGATTGAATCGAGAACTCACAAGACTAGGAATGGGAATGTTTCTAGTTCGTCTCGAACAAAAGGTATCAAAGTACCAAGGAATATTTATCAAGGTTGATCCGCGTCATACAAGTCAACAATGCAACAAATGTGGCTACACAAGCAAAACTAATCGATTGAGTCAATCTCGATTTGAATGCCAGTCATGCGGCCACATCGATAATGCTGATTATAATGCTGCTAGAAACATACGAGATAAAGGGCTTCTAGTCGCATGATGATTATGTACGGTAGGAACTACCGGAATTTAAGCCTGTGCTACTACGTTCGTTGGAGCGTTTAAACAGGAACTAACTCTTGTTAGAGTTCACAATACTTAGTCTCTCTTGTTTCCATCGTAATGCCACACGCTATTGTTTTCGTTTATTGGAAGATTCAGGTCAATCCGAAACATCATCATAAACAACAAAAATAGTAGAATCATACACATTAGGCAAAAGGTCGAGGCACAAAAGATTTTGGCTCTACGTATACGAGGACGTATTGCAAAAAACTCACTAGGACTTGCACCGTATGACTTGATTTCAAGATACTTTAGGTAGAGTAAAGAACTCATTACGAGTAACACTCCTACTACCGGCACGGCTATAAACAAATACATGATTGCCTCGCAAAAATGGGAAGGTGCTAAAGAGCACCTTCCCTGTTATTTTAATGCCACTCCCAAAGAACATTGCGCTTGAATGGAATAAACACTACTTCGTGTTCATTATCATCGCGTATGCTCTTTGCAAGAATACGGTTGTTTGTCAGCCGGTAATGGCGGTTCATATCACGACGAAACCAAGCTGGCGCATTCCATGTCCAGAACGTATCTGAGTGATAATGCGCTAGCAATTCCTTTCTCAATCGTTTCTTGTTTTGTTCAATGTACTCGAAAGTAATGTGATCATGCCGTTTAAGCGGCAGATACGGGTACAATCTATTCCATGATTCAAGATAACGATCTACGTTTTCGTAAATGTCTAGGGCCGATGCTGCTTTTCGTCTGATTGTTTTTGACATGAGACATCCTCATTTGTGAATAACAAATGAGTGTCGTACAGGTACAAAATATGAAATCTAACCATAGTACTCCACGTTTTTGAAGAATGGAATAAACACAGGCTCTTTGTCGTTTTTCAGAGCAGCGTGCAGAATACGATTGTTCTTGCGCCGAAACTCACGATTCAAGGAACGACGATAGCTAGTCGGCTGCCCATCAAACTGACGCAAATCAGCATGATAAAAAGCACGAAGCTTGGCAATCAATTCCTTTTGTTTCAGAACATAATCCTGATACGAAATCTTGCCAAGATGAGGAACCCAAACACTGTCAGGAATATTGCTCGTCAAAAGATAACGGTCAATATGCAAGCTAGTATGTTCAAATTCCTCAAACCAACCATCGGCGTAGTCGTAACGATTAAAGCCTTTTTTGCCTGTGCGGCGAATAGTTCTGGACATATGACACCTTTGTTGAGTTATATGAACTCGTGTCATACGAACAGTTGATATGATGACGTACTTTCAATGGAAGTCCTCCGGCTTGAGAGTGTCTAGGAAATTATCTCTAGCACCATTCAAATATTTTTGAGCGTCCCAAAGCTTCGATTTCGACTCTTGCGTCAAAAAGCCATTCGGAAAAATAAAGGCAATGTTTTCCATTGTGACTTCTCCTCGCACCTGTGCGCGTAACAGTACAAGATGCATAACAATGTCGCCTGGATTTTCTGACATAATACGCACAAACAACTTGGCATAATCAGAGATTACAAGGCCAATGGCTTCTGCTCGTCCTGAAATCATTTTAATCCATGGATCATCATAGAAGCCTTGTTGCATAGTCGCTTTTTCTAATTCGGCCATTGAACATTGTATAAAGCCGCGACTCAGGCTTTCCGACATTTGTTCAATCTTCAACTTTTTCGACGAATCGACCCATGCTTTTAGATGCTCGTTCATTGTTTTTTACCTACGGAAAAATGCAGACGGTAATATCATCTTGGAAGTTTGTTTTATCAACTGCTTTTTGCAAAGCAGGAAAAACTTCGGTTTCCCAATCTAGGCCACCACCAAGAATACCAATTTGTGGAATGTACACAGGCAACTCATAGTCCTTTGAAATAGAAAGAGTCGCTACGAATGCGTCATGAATAGCCTTCGGGTCAGCGTACTTTTTTTGCTCTCTTCCATAAGTTGCTTGAGTGAACATGTTTACAACATGCAGATGATCGGAAAGTTTCACAACTTGAGTCTTGCCAAGCCAATGTGGCCCAGGCATTAGTTTTGAATACTCATCGTATACTTTGGGCCATTTGTTTCTAATAGCCAAAGCTACGCCGGTTCCCATACGCATTCTACAGTTGCATCCATGCGCTATTAGTCCCTTAGTTACTGTAGTAATGTCTTTTTTGACAAAGTTAAACGCCATAGTCTTCCTCTGATAAATTGTCGATCATGTTGGTTCCGTTAATACACTGAGCTTCCCAAAGTTTTTCCATACTATCCCTTGTAAGAAATCCATTTGGAAAGACAAAAGAAATATCGTTCATTGTAGCGACTTTGCCATACGATCTGAGCAGAGCAAGGTAGATTACGATACTTCCCGGTGTATCACAAATCTGCAACAAAAAGACTTTTACATAGTCTGAAATAGTCAAACCGATTTTTTCAGCACGTTTTGTCATTAGTTTGACATAGGCGTCCTGTATAAAGTCTTGTGGAAGCAAACCCCTATTCTTTTCGGCTAGAGTTGCTTCCAAAAACAGTTGTGACCTGTCTGCGCTCATTTGTTCGATAGGCAGGGTCTTCGATAATAGTACCCACCTTTTTAGACTTTCTTTCATAAATTCCATCCAATGACTTGATTTGTGGCAATTCCATGTCAGACGTTTTTGCTGACATGATTTTTTGAAAGACGCTTTCATCAAACATCTTTTACTCCCGTTTCGATAATCGAAAAAGTCTCTCCTATCGGTAGTTCTTCCAAAGAATGAACATATTGTTCTCTACCCCTTATATTGAGCATAGCTGGAAAAAAGCTATTGTCAAGAATCTTGGCACCGGAAAATATACAATCAAGTTTGTCGTTGATATAACGCGACATGAAATTAGCCAGAGGTAGTACATCACCAGAATGCTTATTACATTCGGAAAAGTCTATGCCTTGATCGTGTGCAGCCTTGCAGGCTTTTACGTACTCGTTTAGAAGTCCGCAGAACTCAATATAAGGATGATTACCTATTTGAATTGCTTGCGAATAGAACCAATCGTTTACTTCCTGCATTTGTGCCAATGCCTTTTCTCTTTGCTCGGGTGTCATCATTACTTGCCTACCTGCTTTTTAAGCCAATGTACTCTACCTGAATTGGAAACGCTTCCATCATCTTGTGACAGATTTTGCTGAATCTCTTTGTGTCTGTGTTTGGTATTGACTCCATTATTTGTAAAGTTGTTTCTTTGTCAAAAGCCAAGCTGTTTCTAAGGTACAAGGAAAAGAGTAAAGCTCCTACCACTGCATCTATGGTAGTAGCCGTTTCCCATGTACTTGGATCACTCAGCACTTGAGCATGATACTTTGGAATTTCAATGGACTTGTGCAGGCCATTTGTATAAATGTACAATGTATCATGATCGCATAACCTTGTGCATACTTCGATTATCATGAGCTTGATTATTTGCTCCGTAAAGCTTTTGAATAAGCAGCAAGGCTTCTCGAAGTTCATAGAGTTGCCTTAAACTGATTCCTTCTATGGAAGCTTCGCCTATTACCGCAGCATTTACAATATTTGTCGCTGCGCTAACAAGCATTTCAACTCCTACTGAACAACGAAGTTTGGCGTTTTTTATGGATAACTTTTTTATTGATTTCCAAACATCACCCTCAACATTGCGGGTGCCAAATACGATTGGCGCTCCTTCGACTGTCAAAAAGCGACGTTCCGTGTTACTCCATATTGCAATAAATTCCTCGCCTGTAACTCCGCAACGACAGTGTTTTATACCATTCGTTCTAGGCAAAGCTTTCCGCCACTTTACGTCGCTGTTCATACGCTTTATGCTTTTGTTATTTCCAAGGAATCATCGCTCCACTTGCCATTCTCCCACACGAACATGAACGTTTTGCCATCTTTTGATCGTTCCGAGTCAAAAGCCACGTATACTCTACCTGGATCAAAGTAGAGCTTGCTAACGTCGATCAATTCATCTTTTGTACATGGTGGCAAACAATATAGTCTGCTCTCTGGTAAAATACCAGATTTGGGTTGTTCAGGTAAAGCTGGCAGCTTGAATTTGTTTATCACACTATGTCGATAAATCATTAGTTGCTCGACGTAGTAGGAGGCTGGGCTATCTTGTATAAACTGCTTAAACTCAGCATTGTCGGGTTCTACGAGTGATAGAATCGCCAGCTTTACCATACGAACCACGTTGTAATCGCTGGACGCCTCTCGATTCGATACAATGATTTTTGTAGCTACCTTGAACAAGTCAAGATCATGATGCGGAAATAATCCGTTAGCCAAAAAGAATCGCTCTACGCTCATTTTCTTTCTCCATTTGGAAGTCTAAAGTTCGCCAGTATCGCGCATCTATACCAGGACAATAATGATAAGGCGGTCTTGGTATGTTCCTCAGAGTCGCAGGTTTGCTGCATGTACTCTGTTAGTACAGATTGAGGATCGTCTGACAATAGACTATCGATGGCATAGTGAATGGCTAATTTTACCAAGCTGTTTGATACTAATTCTTTTTAGAATGCTTGAAAGTATCGTCTCTGCATCTACTAATGGATGTATTATGATACCATTCAATTCAAAAAATTCTTGTCTAAGTTTTTTCATAGTCTTGGATTCGCCATGTTATCGTCAAAGTAATCAGGCTCTCTTACGTACACAGATTCGTGCCTTTTGGGGAAAATACATTTTGTGGCGAGGCGAAAGCGCAACTTTAGATGACGCTGAATAAGAAGATACTTTGCTGGATAGTCTGAATCCATTAGTATATGGCTATCCAGTAGAGCTTTTTCGTGATCGTCATTGGATTCCAATAAGCTTCGCAACGCACATTCCACAAAGCTTGCTACATCGTTTATGTCCATCGAACTTACATAGTCCGAAGCAAGTTCGTAAGCCAAGATTTCAAAAGGATTGCTACAATTTTGAAGTCCGTTAGCTGCCAAAAATTCGTGCAAGTATCGCATGTTTTTTCCTCAAGTAGTTCAGCCTACTCTCTATAGGCTGAACTACCTTTACAGTAGTTTACTAATTTCCTTATGTTCAACATTGAAAAGACCGGCCAGTCCTGCTTGCTCATTCCAAGCTAGATGTTGAACAAACCAAATTAGTTGAATGAGAACTATCATGTTTACCTCAATAAAATTCCGTCTGTATCCTACTCAGGAACAGACGATTCTGTTTCAAAAGACTGTAGGCTGTTGTAGACTAATCTACAATAAAGCTCTACAGCACAAGATCAAAATCTACAAGAAAACAGGACGATCTGTCAGCCAATACGATCTGATGGAGAAGCTTACTCATGTCAAAAAACGAGAAGAATACTCATACTTGAACGAAGTTGATTCGACTGCTTTGCAGAATAGTCTCAAAGATTTACATCAGTCCTATCAAAACTTTTTCAAATGTGGTAGAGGGTTTCCTCGATTTAAGAGCAAGTATAGCTCTCGACATAGCTTCCGTTGTTCAATGTCCAATGCGATTGATTCAAACTCAAAAACATTGAACATTGGCAAATACAAACATATCAAAGCAAAAGGATCATTTGATCTATATCAATTTGAGAAAATTGTATCAGTTACGGTCAGCTTAGACTCTGATGGTAATTGGTATGCTAGTGTTCTAATCAAAAAGGATACTACTATCAAAGATCATGTTCACAAATACGAATCATGTGGTATTGATCTTGGTGTTAAGAAACCAGTGGTAATAGCTTATGAAAATCATGATAGCTCTATATCAATCAAACAGTCAGGATTCGATTTCAAGCGAAGACTCTCAAGAGCAGAGCAACGAAGAAAGCGATACCAACGATCTTACGCTAGAAAGAAAAAAGGAAGCTCTAACCAAAGTAAGGCATCAAAACTTCTTGCAAAGGCATTCTACAGAGAAAAATGTATCAGAAAAGACTGGATAGAGAAAACTACTCATGGTATTGCTTCTAATTGCCGTGTTGTAGTAGTCGAAGACTTGAATATCAAGGGAATGACTGCTAGTGCCAAAGGCACAATGGAAAATCCAGGTAAAAATGTAAGTGCCAAATCTGGATTGAATCGAGAAATGAGAAGACTAGGATTAGGTACTCTCATACTACGTCTCGAAAGTAAGGTATCTAAATACCAAGGAACTTTTATCAAGGTTGATCCAAAGCACACAAGTCAAAGATGCAACAAATGTGGCTGCGTAGACAAGAGAAATAGAAATTCTCAATCAGAATTCAAGTGCGTAAGTTGTGGGCACACAGATAACGCAGATTACAATGCAGCTAGAAACATACGTCAAAAGGGTTTATCTCTAGCTGCATAGAATTTATGTACGGTAGACTCTACCGGAATTCAAGCCTGTGCTACTATGACTCGTTGGAGTCATCTAAGCAGGAACTAACATTTGTTGGAGAGTACAGTAGTGCTACCGCGTACTACGTACCTGTTCCATAGAACGTATATGACTCTGAATACGCAAGGAATCCTCTCGATTGATTACTTGAATGTCCAACGCTCCACGACGCTCCTCTGAAAGTGAGAATCGGTAATTGTGTGTATCAAGGTATTCTGATATGGCATCAAAACTAGCGTCAGATACAGGTACGGTGATGATGAAGCACATTGTAATGTCCTTAGTTTGGCCTTGTTGTTGGAACACTATGCAGCAAAGACAAATACCTTACATTGGTGACAATCTGGTCAATGAAGAAATTGTCTTCCTCTAGTTTTTTTGGACGAACTTTTCCGTATGTGGTGTATTGTCCATTGTTTAGCATGTAAGTTTGTTCAGCTTCAACTGAAAAACCAAAAGCGTTTCTTATTGAAATCTGAAATTTACCTCCATTATCAGAGTGTTCAGCCGTTCTTACGTGGAATACTGATGTGGCTTGGCTATCGAACACTATATTAGCCAACCGATTTATTGTCTCGTCCGTATCTGAGCCACGACTACATTCAAACATACCTAGTTTTCTACCATCGAATACTCCTATCACTTGCGGAAGTGTGCCTTCGTTTAGCTTTTCAAAGGCAACCTGAAACAATGGAGAGAGCATGGAAGTTAGCGTTCTCACCATTGTTGTAATGGGTTCGCCAACATAGTCTTTGACAAAGATCATTTTATAAAACTCGTCGGCTTCCAATTCAGTATCTTGTTTGGAGCCTTCGGCGTTTTGTATAAAAAGTTCATTATGATCGGTATGTACCAGAACATAAAGGCAGTCATTGTCATTGTTATCAATGAAGGCTAGAGCAAACTTTTTGGTACGTTTTGGCGGTAGTTTCTCCCCTATATCAAAAGGCGTTTCTGCGTAGAATCTTACTACTTTTGCGTTACCTTTTTCATTCAAAAGCAGTAAAGCAACATTACCAATGCCTTGGTAAATTTCCTTTATTACGGTGTCTTTTAACTCTGATGCTTTCATGATTTCCTCAAATTAGTGAAGGCTTAGTCACGCGATTGCTTTAGAATAAAAGCGTGTCAATTGGATTCTTTAGATCATAGTCGCGTAGATCGTCAAGAAAGCCATTCTCTTTTACGTAGGTAGGAGTGAGTCTCGATCCATCTCTACGCATCCATAGATCGTTTCCTTTCGGATCAAGACAAGACCAATGAGCAAGGCCATTATTAGCAGCAAAGGTATCCATTGAAGGTAAAATACCTATGGGCCAAGCACAACGCTCTTGTGGTATCTTGAACATTGAACATATTTTAAGCTGGTATTGTAGCAAACGCTCACGAGTGAAATCATCTTGTCGTAGACTTGAATACTGCGGATCGTTTGGTAGTAGTAGATTGTACAATGCGTTTGTCACGTTTATCAAATCTGCTCCAAATTCATCTTGCCGAATATTCACCAGAACATTATATACGGCTCTTACGACTTGTTCTGACAGGTCTTGGCTAATGTTATTGACTTTGCAAAAGTCTTTTAGACGCTGTTGTATGGTACTCATGCTTTTTCTCCAGTTATCTCTGTTACCAACTTCTCGGCGTTTCCAATAATCAGTGGATGAATACTGGAGCTACGACGCACTTTTTCTGCACATGATTCTGCTTCCTCCATTGTTGGAAATACCTTGGCCTGTTCAAAAGTTATCGACCACCAAGGAAAGTCATTGCTTTTGTCAACAGCAAGCCATTCCTCTGTCGATAATGACTTTGCTACATAGCCTATTATGTAGGACATGGTTCTGCCAACTTGTTTATGGTTATCATACCGTGTTTCCAGTGTTCGTCGGTAGTAACATGATTAGGACGCACGAACTTTCTCACCCACTTTTCAAAGTCTTGATAAGCAAAAGCATCATACAAGCGCACAACAAAGCCTTCCTTTACATTATGCTCATCAGGCGTCCAAAGAGACTTTATTAGAGTCTCATCATAAATGCCTTCATACAGAACTGGTACTGGATGTATGCCTATCAATTCAAACCATTCTAGCGTGCTGTCCCAATCTAAACATACGTTTTCCTCATTCCACATTGAGAAGCCAAGGAAGTATGAAGGGAGATTTTCATAGTAGATACTATGCTTGGCGTACATGTTCTCTCCACATATACGATGCTTTTCTGGAATGTCGTATCGTATTGTAGACCACCATTGTTTTAGCCAGTCTCTTGTCCAATGATGTGCGCTATCAAGACTACGAGCGTGCGTATAATTTCTGGCGCAGGTCGTATTTTCTCCGTCCATTTTGGTTGTTACTACAACGCGCTTACCATCAAAGAAATGAGCGGCTACCTTGTCATCGTTTGTGATACCTAACGACCAAGGAAAGTGAATCGTTCTAGGATACTTTTGTTTCTCCATTTGCCTGTTCCTGCTTTTTCTTCAAGTCTGCCAAATGTTGTCTCAAACATCGAGCAGCCCAGCCATTACCGCTGAAATAGCCTCCCTGGCCTTTCACTTTGCCACAATCAGGATGATACGTTTCCTCGCCTAACTCAAGAAACGCTTTTATCGCATCGATTGTTTGATTGTCTGTGAATTCTTCGCTCATCGTTGTCTCCTACGCAACATATAAAAGGGTAGTGATACCGTCATTGCACCTATTGCGATTCCGATTGCGGCATCTACGTCAAAAAACAGCATAAGGCTGGCTAATATAGGAGCTATCCACAATGGATTTATTCGGTACTTGACTGGCATTAGCAACCAGATAATAAGCATTATCATCGCAATGATGACGATTGTGACTGGTGAAATGTTCATTGCTTCTCAACCCTGAATTTACCAAAGTAGGCCGCGCAATATAGATCATGAACTTGACGATTCGTTGCAGGCTCTACCGCTCTGGGTTCAAAAGCCTCTTCTCCATAGCTTTTTGAAACTATGAACTTGTCAACTGTAGGCTTGTTCAAAAAGTCTTGCAATACTGCCAAGGCTGTTTCGTCTGACGTTGTATCCAAGCCTGCTTGTCTTAGATTGAATATACGTGTTCCTAGAGATTCCAGATCAAGGAATAGCTGTTCAAACTTGTTGGCATAATGAATTGCAAAGCCTACTGCTCCCAATTCAATCTGATACGACGAAGGTAAATAACTTTCCATGATAATAACTCCTATAGCCATAAACGACGTTGTATTTCCGCATAGATACGATCATAGTGCGGAATCAAGAACGAGCTTAATCCCCAAAAGATTCCTGCCCACGCATCAAAGAACAATAGGCAGAAAGCGATGACTAGGCTAATCTGAATATAGGACAACTTTCGCTTTTTCGGCATAAAAGCGTTCAATGTGCATAGTATGACCGAGATTAAAAATACAGTGATCGGGTTGAACACACCATTCCAAACGTTCATGGCATTCTCCTACCATTCAATACCATCGAAACTAGAGTCGTACCAATTTGCGCCGAATATGTTGTTGCAGAAACTAACAACTACTATTCTGCGACTTTTGCATCTTGGGCAAGGTTCGTGCATAGAATCACAATACGTACCGCAGTCAGCGCAAACGTATTGTCCAGATTCAGCAAGAAGTCTAGCCTTTTCCTGTTCTGGCGTAGGTTCATAGTACTTTATAACTTCTAGTCTATCAATGTAGGTAAGGTTGACTCCTTCCCATGTTTGAGTATCGTTTGGCTTGAACGAATAGTTTACCCAGGTATTGTTGCTGCGATTTCCCAAGGTAGCGATTTCCACAATCTTGGCAGTCAGATTTTCCCCATACAGTCTGACTTTGCAACCTTCAAGCGTTGCAGCACGAAGATGATTAAACACGTCTCTCATCTTTTTGTCAATGTCGAAAAAGATTTGCTTGCTCTCTTGCGTATCCAACTCTTTCATTTGTGAATCGAGCTTTTTGATTTCGGAAATCAAAAGCGTAAGTCTATCGGCGCGTGCTTGATGCTTCAACATGATTATGCTCCTAAAAAGATTCCAACTCTGCGGCAATTGCCATACCAAGCCACTAGCTTGGCTTTTCCAATATGATACCACGCTTGATCACTACGAATAGAATAGACTTCGTATCCATATTCATTCGAGTGATGTACGTTGGTTTTGCGTATCATTACATATCTAGCTTTGTCGTTTTCTGGATCATCAGTTTGAGTCAGACAGGCGACTTTCCTACCATCTTCAAGCTGAAATCTCGCAGGTAAACGCTGTATTAGTTTCGCTCTAAACTTCTGTGTAGACATTGTTCGCTCCAATACTTGTGTCCTTGCGGTATACTGCGGCAGCGAATCGATGCCAGCCATCAATAATAACCTTATCTTTGCACGTTATTTCATCATGCCATCCATGACAAACAAGATAGGCTATTCTAGCTGCGTCAGACTCAAGATCAAAAAACTCTTGAGGACTATCGACGAAAACTGATTCTTCAATACATTGTCTGACAAGCTTTTTTGTCAAACGCTCACATCTACCCCACATTAGTTCTTTGAATGGATCACAATTTGCTTTTATTAGCTCGACTATTTGCATGTCCATCGTTTTACTCTATGTGAATAGCTTGTTTGCTACCCTCACTGTTTCGACCGGTTCGCCACTTCCGCGTGTGTGCTGTTTCCTACGCACGGTCAATACACTAATCCATTCATCGATTCTCCTTACAATGCCACGCCTATCAAAGATTTCAGCTATTCTAGGCGTAATCTGCGCGTCGTCTTCGATTATAACACGTCTCTCGTCTTTTTGCAAGTGCCTTCGTAGCTTGTCGTCTAGCGGTAAATCGCCACGCATAACCCAAGTTGCATCATGTTCACAGACTTCATGCTGTCGGACATGATGTTCCTCCTTGCTTTTTAGATAGTCTTGAATCCTGTACTGACTAGGCCCAATACTCACGATACGTAGACTATGAGGAATACTTTTGGACTTTCCTCCACGTTTTGCTTTTTGTGCTTTGATGCTGTAAGACGGCCCTGCTTGTTTCCAGCCGCGCTCATTGATTCGGTTCATGATCAATTCGAGTGCTGGAAGAATCAATGCTGCTTGGCTACTTTTTATTATTGGAACTCCCTCTCTCACGATTGGCACAATTGACGCATACACCTTATCAGTTAATTCGGTGCCTGCTCTATCGTCAATTGTGTAGTAATACAAGAATACATGCGTTTTGTTCATGAAAAACGCACAGGGCAATGTAAGCTTTTCGTATTCTCCGCTTACTACCATATCCAAAAGCTTGAACAACAGCTTTGATTTGTTGCCAAGATAAAGCATGGTATGTTCAAACGGTAATGGAGCATTCCATTGAAATTGCTCCAAAGATAGTAGTTCGTGAATACTGGCTAGTCCCTCTTCTTCGAGTCGTGCCTTGGCAAGATCAATAGCATTAATGCCAGACAACAGGGTCTTGAGCTTTTCCTTTTGCAGTTCTGTGGAAATCGACTGATAAATATCAAAGTCGAGATACAGAATTTGCGAGTTCAGGATAAGCTGGTCTGACATTTTGCTGTCAGCTTCCGACATTGAATTTGACAACTCGTTTTCCGCAGAGTCAAGCTTGCGTAAGTCGTCTAGTGACGCTTCAAACTCTGTAAATTCAATTTGCTTCATTTCATGCCTCCTCAGTTCTCATGTCTACTTTGTTCAAGCTGTATGTTGCGGGCACATACGGCTTGTCCTTATTTCTTTGATGCGGCTTTACTGGAAAAGTCAAGATACTAATCCACTCGTTTTCTCGATAAAAAATGCCTCGTTTCAAAAGCAAATGAGTCAGATCATCAGTCAGATCGTCTTTTGAACGAATCACGACACGCCTAGAATCGCGCAGCAAATACTTTTCTAGTTTTTCGTCCAAAGGAAGTTCACCACGCAATATTCTCGTTGCTTGATGACCTATTACATCATAGCAATAGCCTTGCGTTGAATGACTGCCAATGTCGATTTCGTCATAGTCAGGCTCGGGTTCTTCATAACGAATACCGTCTTGAACGGTAATCAAATGATAGTCTCTTGGAACATGACTATAGTGCTTACCCAGCTTTGTGAGCTTTTTACCTTCCAAGCCTGCCTTTGAGATTCGTGTAATACCAGTCTGCTGCACTGAGTCAAATACGGCTCTTATTGCACGTAGATCAGTCAAATGAGCAGACTTGTTTACTCCACTCAATACGCCTTCATAAACAAGTGGAACGAATCCGCAAGCTACATTTTGCGTACTAACTTCAAAAGCGAATTCATATACAGAGTTCTTTGTCAACAAATAGCCCATCACTACTTGAAGATTTGCTTCCATTCCATGAGCAGTCATCATTCTGACATTTTCGTTATTTCGCGCTGCTTGAGGATTACGATTGTGAAAAGCCAAAAACACGCAGTCGAACGGCAATGGCAACGGGTTCCATACAAAACTTTCCATATCCTCCATCGCCTTGTCATACACAGCTTGGCGAAAACTCATCTCTGTTTCCTTTGAGACGATGCCCGACTCCATTTCTCGTATAAGGTTTTGCGTCTCTTGACAGTCTTCTGGTAAATGTGTTGGAAATTTTTGCTGAATCTCCTTTGTAAGAAGATGAAACTTTTCGTAGTCCATCGCCAATAAGCGTGAGGCTTTGGCAAGTGGCTGTATTTCAGCCACTTCTTTGCCTTCTCGCTCATGTCGAATCTTACGTTGCATCATTGGAGCCAACAAGCCTGGATCGAACTTCCCGTTAGCAGTATCCCTCATTGTGCTATACGAATGCAAAGCTTCTTCTTCAACTTTTGGCCGAGCCATTGTTATTCTCCTTTGTCTTTTTCAAGACTTGCCTGTATCTCTTTATAAAGCTTCTCTGAGTTTCCACCTAATTCGTCAAGTAGGTAAGACAGTGTGCCGATAAAATCGTCCAATGCTTTTGACTCAGCTTTGTTCTCATCTTCGTACTTGTCGTCTTTTCTTTTGAGTACCTCCGATTTTTCCGCTACAAAACTTTTGAAAAGTTTTGTAATGGCTTCAACTGACTCTTTTCTGACCAGTTTAAAGATTGGCAGTATCAAGTCATTGGTGAGGCCAAACTCATGGTCACTTTTATAGCTCGAAAGCATTTCTTCTTTGTCTTGCTCCCTTTTTAGTTTTTGAATTTCAATTTCTTGCTTATGGCAGAGAAATAACAGAGCATCAATTTGTTGTTCTTCATCGCTAACGCCTTTTTTATAATTCTTGTTTAAAAGAGCCTCTATTATCAGTCTTTGCTTGTCTTCGGTTTTCATAATGAGTCTCCTTATTCTTTACGATCTGAAATACGTGACTGTTGCTGTTCTGGATCGCCTGCGCTCCATTCAGATACAGCCTGAACACATGTTTCAGAATCATTCTGCATTTGCTCTGGAGTGAATATTACAATCAGACTATCATCACAAAAGCCGCTCCAGGTATGTTGACGTTGAAGATGATGCAAATATTTCTTGATCTGCATTTCTTCGCTTGCGTCGTATTCATGTTTGCGTTCATGCGGCAAATGTTCAGCCAATTTTGCTTCATAGCCTTTTGGACCTAAGCTGTACAGAGGAGTGCCGTCGCAATCACGATCATGCGACACTACGTAGCCGCGCATTCTGTAATATTCGCTATAGTCAATGTTCACTTCGCACAATGCTCCTAACGGAATAGCATGTGTCTTTTCTTTGTTTACCTGACGATATGTGCGGCCTTGTACATCGTCTGGATCGACTATATCAGCAATGTTAACGATTTCCATACTATGCCTCAATGTATTTGGAATCAAGATATTCCCTTTGCTTACGCAGAAATGAATTGCACATTATTCTGCGGTCATGCTCGGACCATCCTATTTTGTTCGTTCCATGCCACTTGGCAAATTCCTTGTGAACAAGTCCAGTCAACTGAACAAACTGAGTATGCATCCTTATAGCTTGTGCGATGTTCAGCACATAGCTTGAACTATTCGGATAGCCGTTAGAACTGCATTTACGCAGCAGATTGTTGAGCCGATTAATCTTTTTTGCCTGTTTGGCTGTATAGATTTCTTTGTCCTCGTTTATGTGATCGATGATATACCCTTTAGGTATTAGCTTCGTTTCCAGTATCGGAAGCACCTGTATAGGAAGATCGAGTTTTGAACCCAGCTTATGAGCTACTTCTGACACTCGATTCCTAGGCACTCTAATGAAGAGACGCTCTTTTCCAATGTAGACCTTTGCTTTGCTGATATGAGCGGACTTTAGCAGTGCAGCAATGCTTTGACTTGTGACCATGGCTACCTCATTGTTTCAATCTTTATCTGTGGGTAAACGTTCATGTTTTGAGCGATATAAAACGCTGCGTGTATCATACAACGATTTACGGTCTCTTGAAGCAGGTCAAGATGATCTGGATTATCGGCTTCGAAGCTCTCAATATAGTCTCTAACTTCGTCGCCATTCACGTAGTTGATTAGTACCACTACAAATCTCATTTTTTCCTCCCTTGCCTTTCATTGGCAATGTCTTCGATGGAACTAGAGGCCCTGCGAAAGTGCATTGGTGCCATCAAAAACCAAAACATTCCCAAAATGGTAAATGTTACCAAATACATGGCTACCATTGAGAGACTAAATAGCATTGGATGCATTGACGCAAACATACGATTTTCTCGCGGCATCACTCTCATACTAGCAGCACCGCCTTTTGCGACACCAATACCTACGATTGCAAATCCAGCAAAATACAGAGATTGTGTCGTTTGCCACCAATCAATATCGAAATAGTTTTTGGCAAGTACAATCGTTACGATGATACCAACGAATACGAGAAACTTCATTTTTCCTCCACGGAAACACACCAATAAGGCACATACCAAGAATTGTCTCTAGGCTCAGCTTCGTGAAAAGTTCGATACAAGGCACGTTCGGATATATGCCTTGTATCGTCGTCATCCACGATATTCGTCATGTGAAGTCCGTTATCATCGATCTTCACACAACGATATATCTGAGTCTTGTTGTGCTTGAGACTATGAGCCGCAAACGTCTTGTTCAACAAGCTGCTCATTCTTTTCTCCCATATGAACATGAATATAAGGAACGCCGCCCGGCAAGACGCTTTGCACTTCACGCATTACCACGTCTACCAAGCCAAGAGCTACACCCAAAGTAATCAGTTCATCGCAAGTCGGTTGCATACCAGTCCACAGTTCGCCGTTTTTGTCATTGCAAAAGTTGAGAAACGACATTCCTTCGCGGAAATCAGGATGAACGTCATTGAGCATTTCAACGACTTCGCTACGATGCGATTCCAAGCGTTGAGGATGAAAGCCGATGTGAATCATTACTCCTCTTGCTTCGACGAAACTTTCCGGCCTACCGCTTGCAGGGACTTCGTGTTTTGCGAACAGGCAATCACGAAAGATTTCAGAGACTTTGCTTGGTTTTAGATTTGACATTAGATTTTCTCCGTTTCTTTGGTACAAACGTATCGGTTGGGTGGTAGCTGATATAGCCTACTTTTGTTTTTGTTCCAAAAGGGCAATGCAGCGTTTTTGCTTTGTGTGCGCCTCTTTCCTTATTACATAGCGCACACTTCTCATCAAAGTCCATGTCTTTCCTCGACAATTCTCTTGTGCGGACCCGAAACTATCAAGTCGTCTATGGTATAGCGTTGTTCTCCTGTACGATTATTCCATTCTGGATGTCTTCCGTCTGATAGTTGACCATTCTCGCAACGATACCAGCCGGTGTAGCCTTTACTATCATACTCGAATTGGTAGTTGCCTCCCGATCTAGTTAGAGTTTGCCAAAACTTTGTTTCTTCACTAGAGTAGCCTATGTTAGTTGCCATAGCTAGATTTACCCAATTAAGTGCAGATGAACTGTGGAAGTTTGGAGAATAATGTACTCCTTGACAGAACAAATCTCCGAGCGTTCCAATGATAACAAATCCACCATTATATTGTCCGTCAATGATAATATAATGATCTGTTGGAACCCTTGTCATTTCTGAGTAAAGCCGCGTCAGAGCTTCCTTTATACCATGAGCATAGTCTAAGGCTGATACAGATTGATCGTAGAGTAGATTTTTCCATCTACGAACCTCATGTAGTTGTTCTAGCATAAGGAATACCTATAAATGAAGGAAGTTTGGAACAGGGGTGAAGAAACTTTCTTCACCCCTTTTTACTCAAAAGTCTAAGCTCGTCAAGCTAAGTAGAAGATTCCTTGAAGAATCTCCCGTTTTCTGACAAGACCAAAGGTAGGTCAATTGCGGCTTGGCTGGAAAGCCATTTGTGAAGACATTCGCCAAAGATCGAACAGTAATTGGGCGAATGTTGTATTGATGACTGGCGTAAGACAATGCAGCAAGGTACATTAAAATGTCCGATTCTGCATCACACAGACAAGTTATCAAAAAGTCTTTCACGTAGGGAGTGATTGACAAATCGAGCTTGTCACAACAACTATCAGCAAAACAGCTAAAGTCGGAAAACGGATCGTCTCCAATGACTTTGGGCTGTATTGCTGCTTGCTCATGCTCTTTCCTCAATACATTGACGAATATTTGATCGTAGGGATCACACAATTGAGGAGAGGGCGTGCGAAAGAACTCACAACTCCATTCAATAAACTCAGGTTTCATGACACATTCCTATACAATAGGCTAACCGTTTGTTAGCATAAGTATAAGCTCCATCCTTAGCTCATACGGAATCCTTTTTCCGTCTTTTCGGTTTTTCTTCGACAAACCTTTTTTGAATAGGCTTGTTTTCTCTCTCAGCCAAATACTGTTCAATTTCCTCTTGCGTATATACTCGTACTGGACCTGGAATAGCAGCCGAATTGACGTATCTAGGGGATACCGTTACGTTATCTTCAAGCATAGTTCACCTTTATTTACTAGATTTACCAAGACTTCTAATCTGTTATCTTGGTTCACTCTAACACGATGATCCGTCCATATAGCTCTAAGCATGGATGGATTGTTGTGTACAGTTGGAGAAGTAAGCCATTGAGAATTGACTTTCTCTCTACGAATATCTTGAGCTTCATACAGGGGTAACGACTCATTTAGCTTGGCAAAGATTGCCTCAGTAGGTCCATTGCCGTATATTCGATAATGGACAAGTGCATATCCACGCTCTAGCATTACCAGTCTCACCAAGGCACGCCAGACAAATTTTCCTGCGGCGTCTGGCACATAAATTAGTGCAATATCAGGATCGCCTAAATAACGTAGTTGTTGTCTACCAAAGCTGTAGGCTTTGTTCATGCACGTTTTGTAGTGTGGTGTTTCATCAAGTCTAATCATATCATTGTGGCGACATGACAACTTGAACCTAGTTATGACAAGTTTCTTGCCGAACTCAGAAACAAAACTTTCAGGCATATGCTGTGATAGCCATCGAGTTGGTTTTTGCCTAGAACCCGAATCTAGATACCGCTGATACCAAGTAGCGTAGTCATCACGTAATATAATGTTTGTATCATACCAACCTTCCAATTCCATTAATTTTGGATGCCGTGGCCGAATGTCAATTTGTTTATCAAGAGTTGGGAATTTGGCTAGACGCTTCATGTTGTCCTCTAGACGCAAAAACGGGTGCCTTGTTAGCACCCGTTTTATATTAGTGCAGTCTACATGACACGCACTCCTATATCAGATTAAAAGAGAAGTTTTTCGGGCGAAAAACTTTACTCTTGAATTCTGTACCCGGATGTTCCTGTCCCGAAGGAAGGCTACTACTTACCCGAAGCAATATTTATATATTACACATATTAGTATAGAATCAACTAGTGTTCATTATCGTATCTCGATCTAATGTAGGTAAAAAAGACTAGGGTAAGAATACACTCACCCTAGTTGAAAAGAACAACAATCAAACCTCCTTGTACACGATCAACAGCCGCAGAAGCCGTGCCTTGTCAACTGTTGATCTGTCCTGAACAGACAAGGCACTGGAAATCTCTCGAATTATCCTCATGCCAATCAAATACGGAATTGGCTCGTAAAACGCCTTGAGCGGTATCTGTTTCAATTGTACGTGGAAACTCGTAAGTCGGAATTTTTTATCGGGAGGCTACGGTCATTCAAATCTGGAATGACTCAGAAAACGCCTTAGACGGTATCTGTCTATCTAGCTCGGATAGACTCGCAATGTTGACTATCTGGTTATGCTTCTGATTATCTATCGAATGCAGATAGACTTGCAAAAAAGGTGAGAAGCTCTCTATCGTCCAAGCCTGAAACGATTCAGAACATGCGTTCTATTACGATCTATCGAATGTAGATACTCGCAAGGGTAAAACTACGTCTGACAATTAGATTCGAATTGTCTCGGAAAATTAACATTGTCCACCATATACGGATAGACTCGCAACAGATTACGAGGAGTTACAGTCATGTGTGGACTGAATCACAGTACATGAACTACTAGCATGTACTGTTTACACTTTCGTAACTGATTGACTAGATTAGCCAGAGATTCAGTAGTCTCTCAGCAAGCTACGTTGCCGATCTTTACCAATCAAGTCTGGATTGGTTCATAATAATCGACTCCCTGCACAATACCTAGCGAGTCTGGCTAGGCTCAGAAAATTGTTGACTCAGTTTGCATATCATATCTGGATATGCTCATAAAATGCAAGAAAATGAATGGCTACCTAGCAAGTCTGGCTAGGCTCAGAAACAATAGGATAATTCCATTATGCTTATCATATGAGGACAAGCTCTCGTAAATGATCTTGAGTCGTTTCTAACGACTCAAGATATGACTTTACACCACTTTTTCTTCGGCTTGAATTGCGTCTTGCAGAGCGATCATGGCAGCATTCACGTCACGATCCCAAACGCTATGGCATTTGGTGCAAGTATGAGCAAGAGCGTCAGCCGGAACATTTTGCTTTGCACCGCACTTGTGGCAAGTGTTTGTTACTGGGCGTTTAGCCTTTACAATTTCCGAACTGCATTTTGCCGCTTGCTTTTTGAGCCAATCGGTCAACTCAAACAGAGAAGCCTTTACTCGATTCGATCTAGCGACTTCTGGCAGTACCTCCTCTTGTTGTTCGGTAAGAGCCGACTTTTTGAGTTCCAATTGCCCTATACCAATAAGGGCATACTTGGTTGCAATCTGCTTGGCGATTGTTTGATACCAAGTAAGTCGATGATTCTGCGCTCCCTCACGAAGTCCAATCATTTCACGGCGCTTACGGAAGTCACAAGTCCAGAATAGCGAGTTCTTCAAGTCATAATCAGGTTCGCCTTTCTTTGGACATTTGACGCTATGCCAGTCATCCATTTCGCGTTTCCAATTAGGCATGAACTGATGAAATGACCAAGTATTCCATAACAAGACAAGTTGATAAAGCTTGTCATGGGAGCGGCTGTTTACTGCGTCTTTGGCAGCTTCCATCCATTCCTCTGGCGCACGATCATCCAACTCCTTGAGCCATTCACTGATTTTTGAGCGCATGATATTGGCAGCATCGTCAAGCTCCGACTTTATGGAATCGGCTCTTGCGAGTCTTTGAATGACGGTATTGGGCAGATAGAAATGTTCGTGATTACCACTTATATCAACCAATGTCGCTACACGAATACCGTGGCTAGTTTGCCGCCAGCCAAAGTTCAAGCCACATGCCGACTTGGACTTATGAATTGACTCAACGTCTGGCGTTTGCAAAGTAAAGCAAGCGTACCATTCATAGGCATCCGCAATAAATGGCTTTGTCGTGCGCTTGATCAACTCGCTAGTTGTATTTGATCCTGGCAAAGGCACGGAGTCACGCTTGCGACAAGTCACTTGCATAGACTTGATGATTGCATTCGCAGGCAAATCCCGAGACATGAAGATTGGCAACATTAAATTCCGACGTTGCCTCTTGCCATTTTCATCAGTAAACGTATAGATGGTCACATGCAGCAACTTGAACTTGTCGTGAGGCGGCTTGTCCTTGCCGAACAAATGTGCAAAAGCTTCTGGCGAGATTTCCTCTATTTTGGCACTACTGTTCTTACCGCTAAACAACTCGCTTACCGTAATAGGCTTTTGGAATTGAACGGTAAAACGACCCTCGCCGGTAAAAGCATGGAATTTCAGCCGTGTGCCTGTTGCCATTGCCTTGGAACGTGCAACATCATAAGACGCTACAACAGCATTGTAGTTGGGCCACCACAATCCAGAAGCGTTTCGAGCTTCCTTGACTCGCTCTCTACGATCTGCTTCCAAGTCTTTTAGCTTCTCAACAATTTCAGGATTATCTTTGATCGAGGAGCGTCTTGCTTTTACTTTTTTCCACAAGTCACTCGCCAAAGTTTTGGCTTCCTTGATTTGATTACCATAATCCGTATCTTGCTCAGAAGCCTTTGCTCTAGTTCTAGCACGTAAGGCAAGACGCTCCTTCCACAGTTCATCGATTTTCGCAGATGCCGTTTCAAATGCTTGTCGAAGCGTGTCATACTCGCCATCGATGCAAAAGACTTGACTCCACTTTTCGTAATTCTCATGCTCGATAGCTACCAAGGTATTCCAGAGCTTGTTCATTAGAAACAAGTGTTCTCTAGCATCGCTATCCCAATTGATAGGCGCACGAAGGCCAAGCTTGCTTACGGTAATCATTTTTTTTCTCCTTTGAATCTCTAACGACTATGCGTAAAATATGCTTTTACACTAGCAGAATTGTTGAGTGAAATGTCATACGTGAAATAGACTATCACGCTAGCAATTTTTGAAACCGATCTAACGCCTCCTGCGCTCTAGTCAGAGCCTCTTTGGATTTACGCAAGCTTCGTCTAATGATAGCAAAGCTCAAGTCATTCTGCATCATTGCGATTGTTGCAAGGCGCAACTCGTTTGCTTTTTGATCTAAAGGACTCATAGGAATCTCTTGAATGATTGAGTACCTAATGCCGGTAATCTGGCAAGAGGATCATGGCCTGTCTATCATATGCCGATAGACTAGCAAAATGACGAAATTGGAAACTGTGCAAGAAATGCTCTCACACTGGCAAGAAACAGACGACTAGCGAGAGCTAGAGTATATCACATTATCTCTTGCTAGTCAAGCATTGATTCATCGCTAGACTAAACGCCAGTAATCTAGCAAGACTCCATGTACTTTAGCAGTGCATGAGAAAGACACTCATGCTTGTAAAAGCAAGTTATCCTGAATTACCATGTGCCGGTAATCTGGCGAGGTTATCCCGCTAGCAAAGGGTGAATGTTTTGAATTCCCAATACCAGCCATTCATACGTTCAACTGGATAAAGACCCGGAGACGGTTGAGCGATTCTTTCGGTAATAGGCTCATCGTTCTGGGACAAGAAAAAGTACATGATGTTTCCGTCCATTCCCTTTTCCAAGGCTGCTCCTTGCAAAGAGGCAGCATCGCTTTTCCACTCAACAATACACTGATTCGCCATCAGGCTACCAAGGAACAGAGCTTCGGCCTTTTGCTCTTTAAATGCTTGCACCCAAGCTGGGCGTGTTTCAGCTTCTTTGGCAATATGCAGCTTCGCGCCTGAGTGCAAGTGCAGAATGATCCAGGGTAGGATGTACTGACTTTCAGTCATGCAAACTTCTTCAAGCTCAATTGCTGCGACGGAATTAAGATCAACCCAATTTTTGTTGGAAAGTCGGACTACTCTATTCATAGAAGGCTCCTATAACCTAATTAAGCATAATTGTGCAAGAGATACCCCAGCACTGGTAAAAGACCGCATTATGGCATGTCTATCATATGCCGATAGACTAGCAGGAACAATAAGGTCATGGCGTGCCTATCAAATACTGATAGGCTAGTATCGTGATTGTCGTCGCTTTGGCTTTGACTTTACACTGTTTTTCTTTCGGTAGTTGAAACGCAAAAACAGTACAAATCCACTAATCAGTATTAGCATAATGGCAAATGCTTTTACTGGGCCAGTCGGCTCAACAAAGAGCATAACAACTGCAAACAGTATAAATAGCCAAGGTCTTAATTCGTATAACATGGTATTGCCCTTTGTTGTAAAAGTGTGGCACGTTCCATGTGCCACACAATCATCTTAGCGTATACTAACGACTGCACCTAGATCGAGCGGGTTTATCGTCATCGTCATCCTCACCCTCAAATATCTCGTTAGATGTTGAAGAGCGACGGCTTCCGCGTGGTTCATCATCGTCATCATCAAATTCCTCGTCATCGTCATCCTCAGTCAGATCGGTAATATGCAGGTAAAGCCCCGACTTCATGGGTTTAAGCTGTACACTGATTTCCTTGTCAACGTACAAGCGATTCCTTTCCGAGAACGGAACATCAACTTCTTTATCTTCATTGAGATTGTCAAGTCCAATGAGATACTGTTGCACTTGATCGATCTTGAGAGCAACATCCTTTTGCTGCATATTCGCTATTCCAAAGATTTCTGTACCCTCGTCCGTCTTTGTAATCAAATCGAGTGCGCTTCCGAGATACAGTAGAATCTGTTTACGCACAATATCCCTAGGACGAAGTACACGGATACGAACATTCAGTTTGTTGGTAAAACGCAGCCGGATGCAGTAATCGATAGTGTACCAATCATCGCCTGACGAACTGGGTTTATGTTCTTCAAAAACGCCTTGTCGGTGAAGCTCATCAAGTGCTATAAAAGCATCACGATACTTTATCTCTTTGCTGACAAAGTTATCGTGTCTACGCGAGTACGATGCGCTAGGCTCAAGGGCATCGTACTCGACACGGCCCTCGCCATAGTCATTTTTTTCATACAAAAAATACTTGTCCAGTGCGAGTTCAACTTTATCGCACAGTTTGTCCAATGACGACAAGATGGGTTCTTGTTTGACTTCCACGATAGCTTTTTCGACTTTGGGAACTTGCTTTTCTGTTTGCGACTTTTTCATTTTTAGGTCCTCATTACTTGCCTAGGGGAACGACGTTGCCATTCAGGTCCCGAACAGCTAGGATATTACCTTTTACAGTAACATCCTAGCCTTATCTACAAAGCGCGTCGTTTGATTAGTCTTCTACACGGCTTTTCTTCTTCCTCGTCGTCGTCATCTTCTCCGTCATCTTCCTCGAATTCCTCCTCCTCTTCTTCCTCGTCGTCGTCATCTTCCTCGTCCCAGTCTTCGTCCTCTTCAACGTCATCGTCAGCACGCATACCAAAAGGCTTTCCGAGAACAACAAGTATCTCCTTTTCCATTAGGAAGGGTCGAAGCTCTTTCCATTTCTCCTTGGAAACTACTTTGTTGGCAAAGCCTCTAGCCTGTATGATGGTATCGCCATCCTCCACTTCAAACGTGATTAACGGCTTATTCTCTGATGTACGCAAACTCCACAAGTGCCGCTTTGGGAAATAGGAACTAGCGCAATTGCGTTGAAGTGTCCCCTCACGGATGTAGTTTTGCCGTGAGGTCAGCTTGACAACTTTGTTACCATTCGGAAACTCGTAAAGTGTTTGCAAACCGTCAAAGTCTTCCTCCGTGCTGGATTTCTTGTGCAGATAATCCAGCCATTCTTCATGCTTCTTGATAACATTCTTGTACGACATTTTACCAAGCTTGGACAAATACTTTGCAAACCACTCTGACTGCATCAGATCGCAAAGATCGCCAATCTGTTCAACTCGTACAGATTCAATACGATGATAAATCGTATTGTGTTTTACCCACGGCGCGTCAATAACCTCAATTCCTTCCAAGCCCTCAAAGAGAACTGCTGGAATGTCCCGAATGTAGCTCTTCGCCTTGCTTTTCCCTTTGCCTTTGCCTTTTCTGCACAACTGCAAGTGATGCTCTAGTTCTGGGTTATCTAGAAAATCCGAAATAAACTGCTTTGTTGATGCGTCAAGGCAAAGCTTAACCGGATTGTTGGAAAGGATATGATTGAGATAAGTAGTCTTGAACCAAGAACTTACTTCCTCGGGCACCTCTTTTGGAACATTGTCGTTGATGAGGGATGTGATACTGTCTTTGTTTACAATGTTACGCATTACCGCCTCCAGAAAAGAACGTCCATGTACAAGTTTCCCTATGGCTAAGGATTATTAGGCTTGAACAGCGATATTGAAGCAGCGGAACAGCGCATCGGTCAGAGACGACTCGTCAAAGCCGTCAGCGTTCTTGCTAGAAAGCCGGTAATGACCAACAGTAATAGCCTTGAGCTTGTTACCATCGATTACCGCGCTGAGTGGAAAGTCGATATTGCCCGACACGCTGAGCGTAAACGACATGCCGTCGATTTCTGGAATTTTGACAGTTCCTTTGTTGGAAGATAGATCCAAAGACAAGTTCAAGCCATGATGGTTTTTGAGCGCAGTAGTCGCGGCACTTATCAAAGCATTGACTGGATTAGCGTTCGCATTACGCGTTCGCGTACTGGTTTTTCCTTCGACCGTTACATTGCTTTCATCGATACCCAACTTTGTAAGCAGAAAAGTCGGCTTTCCGTAGGTGTTGATAATGACAACTTGTCCGACAGAAAACCCAGCAATCTGTTCCGCGAATTTCACAACGTCATTGATCTGAGTCTTGGAAAATACCAATCCAGCCGGAACGGCTTCGCCCTGGCCTATACGTGCAACATGCATAACACCTTTGCCTTTGGCGATGATATGAGCGCAGCTAGAAGATGCGTTGTCAAGCAATGCCGCGAGAAGTCCCTTCTCAGGCAGTAGCAAGGCAGAAATCTTGTCATCAGCCGTGGGCAAAATCTCAGTAGCTTCGGGCGCATCGGGCGCAGCTACGGTAACGATAAGCTTACCTTCTGCTGTAGAAGTTTCAGACACGATTACCGATTCGGGATTTGTGTTCATGTGATTTCCTAAGTTGAAATTATGCCAGACTTGGCAGCTACAGTATACACTAATTGAAAACAAAAGTCAATAGGCAGCAAAAGGCACAAGGAACGTGCCTTTTGCTCTCAAACTTTATCGACCTGAGTCAAGAAGCTTATCAGTGCGAAGCTTGTCGTCTATCCAGTCAGCGCACATGGCTCGTTCTTGTTCCCTAACATCAGCCCACACTTTTTCGTTTTTCGCCAACGTCTCTTTTTGAAGAGAGGTCAATACCATTCCATGCTCGGAATAGCAATGTGGATTGCCAGCTTCGCCACACACAGGGCAAGGCTCACACACACAAGCATCCGCTTCTACGTCACCTCCACAAACATCACAAATACACGGTTGATCGAATGCTGGGTCATAGTCGTACATGATTCACCTCAAACGAGAAAAGGTAGGCAGGGAAGTTCCCTGCCTACCTTATGTGTTACGCAGTTTCCAGACAGTCAGCCAAGTGTCGCTTTACCGTGGTAATACCACCTGACGATCTAATGTAGGCAGGCTCATTAACCGAACAGATTGCCTCAGTTTGATCGTGACTCATAAAGTCTACCAAGCCAATGATTTTGAAGGCGTTTGCACTCAGGCTCTTGAGTTGCGTCATTGGATTGCTTTCAGCGTTCCACAGTCGCAAATCGAAGAAACGGCCAAACTCCTCTTGCACATCATTGTACTGGTTTGGCTTGAGGCCCACAAGCACGACCATCTTTTTCTTCTTCTTCTTGTCCAGCGTTTGTCTAGGCGGAACAGACGCGCTAGCGTTCAATGACTGTAGGTAGGTAGCCATTGCCGACTTGGCGGCATTGTCCAACATGTTCTGGCTAAAGGCTGTTGCCAAAGACTCGTTTACCGAATCTTGAACGATGGGCTTGAGTACAGGACTAAGCAGTTTCGCCAGCCTGCCAAGCAATTCACTAGCAAGTTCCACGTCGCTTAGAGACGACACGCACTTTGGCTCAGGTCGAGTAGCGAACTCTTCCAAGGCGTCCAGCCTGTGTAGCTCTTTCAAGTGCAGATACGCAGCCGTTTCCAGCCAAGGTGCTTGAGACATTCCGGTGATAAAGCGTCTGCGTTCTGGCGGAAACGACTCTTCTTGCACCGCATTAACATAGTAAACGGTGTTGACGTTCGGGTCTTGCTTCAACTTTTCGGCTACCAAAATAGCCAAGATGCGCTTTTCTGCTGTGGACCAATACACGCGTTGCTTGCTCATGACGATTACCTATTACTTGCCTAAGAGTTGAGGAAAAAAGGAACATCCATGTTCCGAGAGAAGAAACTAAAAGCGTTTCAGCCGTGTCGTTTGGCACATTCAGGGCCAATGCCGCGTTCAATGCTTTCAGGCACGGTCAAAGCCCTGCCGCAACACGCACACACACCTTCATGCACAAAGGTAGCCTTTTTGGCTGCTTCTGCGTCGTTGAGAAGCTTTGTCCAATACCAAGCAAAAGCCTTGTACGATGGTGCGTCCGGCCTGCCTTTCTTGCCTGCGATAAACTGTCCATCTCTGATGTAGCCAATGTACACGTAGTCGCTCAAATTGTTGCTGCCATTTAGGACATTGACGAAAATGACTTCGCCTTTCTTGTCGCGAGGAGTACCGAATTTGAAGGTATAACGATGCTCCTGGCCGATTAGCGTAGCCATGCCACGCCCACCTAGAATGTAACGCTTTGCATCTTCGACATTGAGTGCGTGTGCGTTGCTCATGGCAGTCTCCTTGATGTTAGAAGATGGCTACGCTTGCGCGAGGAACGAAAGCAAGAATGTCCTCGTTCTTGTCGTATAGAACGCGAAATTCTAGACTATCGGCAATTGAGCGAATTTTTGCAAGCCGCTTGTCGTTGATCTCCTTGCCAATGACACTGGCGGGATTTTGAACTAGAACAGCGCCAGTGCTAGTGCTAGTGTTTAGCTTGGCAACATACGTAGATACAAAAACTTTGAGTTTCATGTCGATTTCCGAAAGTTGGTAGAAGGGGAATGAAGTTGCCTCCATTCCCTTTAAAGACTAAAGGCTAGAGATTAGCCGCGACGAAGTGGACGATCTTCCTTGGAAGACTTACCACGCTTCGGCTCCTCTTCCTTGGAAGACTTACCACGCCTTTCGTCACGATCAGAACGCTCGTCACGATCACGACCAGAACGCTCTTCCTTGCCGCGCTTCGGCTCCTCTTCCTTGGAAGACTTACCGCGCTTCGGCTCCTCCTCTACTTTACCACGGCGCTTGGGAACGCGCTCCTGCTCGTAGCCGTCGTCGTCGTCATCGTCCTTCTTCTTGGCCTTCTTAGGCTCCTCGTATCCATCATCTTCCGAGTCGAAACCTTCGTTTTCGTCATCGAATGGATCGTAGCCTTCATCATGGTTGCCGTCGTCGTCATCGTCCTTGCCCTTCTTGCCCTTCTTGCCCTTCTTAGGCTCCTTGTAGCCGTCGTCGTCATCATCGTTGTCATCGTTGCCATCATCATCGTCCCCGACAAACTCTTCGTAGAGACGTTGGTTCACCTCTTCGAGAAGGTCTTCCGAATGTTGACAGAGATACTCGATCTGAGCCATAACCATGCCCACGATAACTTCTGCGGTGATGCTGTACTTAACCATTAGTGCATTCCTCTTGTTGATTATGGAGCTTAATGCTCCAGAGCAAACCCTGTCGCCAAGGTTTGCTGTGCAGCACGCTAGGCTAGTCAAGCCTTTACAGTTTGACTAGCCTAGCCAAGTGCTTACTCGTTGACGATGTGATAGCAGGGAATTCCCAAGAAGGTAGTTTCCTTGCCCAGCTTCAACGCCTTGGCATCCTCCTGCGTAATGTCATCGGCATAAATGTAGATTTCGTACACGCTGTCAATGAGCTTGTCCAAGTCGCTCTGAGCCTTGCCGTCGTCATAGCAAGACTTGGTGCGGAACGCTTTCTCAGCATCATACCGATAGAGAACACGCACCAACTTGAGTTCTTCTTCGGAATTGTTGCCGGGAACATAAGTCCTGGTCTTCTTATCGAAACCCAGGCATTCTACCGCGTCGAGGAACTTATCGTTGTCGGCAGCGTCGTCGTCTAGCTCCACACTAAACACCGTCTTCTTGGTTAGAAGTTTGCCGATGGTGCTGTCAAGCACCTTCGGATCATCGAACTCGATGGCAACGTCGCCGCGCTGCACCTCGGTAGCCTCAACTTCGCATCCTGCCACAGCAGCACCCCAAGGGTGGTTAGCGATGAAGAGAGTTGCGATTCCAGTAGGGGTCTTTTTCTGAACGGCCATGATATTCACCAATGTTTGAGTTGAGTCAATTCGAGTAAAAAGCTTCCTTGCTAATCAATTCCTAGAGACAGCTTCCACAAGTATAGTATAACACGAAGCTATACCGCTTGTCAAGCACTATCGTCTACACCCTTCGCCAAGTGTGTTAGGCGACTTGCTGCGCTTCGGCTTTGCGCCCACGGCGCGAACGAGCATCAGCCTTGTCAGGCGTGGACTCCGGTTCGGCCTTCACTTCGGCTTTGCGCCCACGGCGCGAACGAGCATCAGCCTTGTCAGGCGTGGACTCCGGTTCGGCCTTCGTGGCATCCTTCGCATCAGCGTAGGATGCCAACCAGCGGCAAGTGCGTAAGCCAAAGTCACGGTGTTCGTAAGCGCGAAGGCCCAGCGCCTTCTTCAAAGCTTTCGGAATCTCCTCTTCCAGAAAGTAGAGTTCGCCGTGCTTTTGCACAGATTCGGCCAGGGCGCTGATCGAGCCTTCGTCATCCAGATTGACTTGGAAGCAAAGCGAACGGTAGTTGCCTTGGGCATCTACGCCCAAAGCCGACAACTCACGCTTCGGCTGATAGTCAGCCACGCGACGGTAAAAGACGCGGCCATCCTCGCTTGTGTAGTCTTCCTCCAGCGAGGCCATCAGTTCTTGCCATTCGGCGCTATCAAGGCTGGGTGGAGGCACTACCGCGAAGTCGTCTGCCTTGACGACTCGCCGTTCAACGCCACCACGCTTAACCGTGTGGTCAATGATCGCGGCCATGTCGCCAGCCACCAACTCTAATGTGCATTCTGCGTCATCGTTGAAAGCAGGCTGTTCGTTGATGCCGATGACTTGCAGTAGCGTGAGGAGCTTGAACGGGCTTGCCCACCAGTGCAACTGACCCTTTGCCAAGCGATGACTGCGCCCACGGCTACCGCGCTGATTCATGCTCACTACCTTGCTGTCTTGAGTTTTCATGTACTTGCCTCATTGATTGATTGATTGATTGCCTATGCCATTCCCTAGCGTTTAGTTCCCTTCGCCTATAGTCTACCACACTTCAAGTCACTTGGCAAGGGCCATGATGGCATGGCCCTTGCTGATTAGCTGCTAGCCTTAGTCAGAGCCTTGGGCGAACACGTCGCCGTGTCGATTGACGCCCTCACGGCTGGCACCACGGCGCGGAAGGCGCTCGCCTTCGCGTGGTGCCGTTTCACGACCACGGCGCTTCTCAATCAAAGCGTCACGCGAAAGTTCAAGTTCCTTGTCACCTTCGCCTGGAAGCGCATCGTCTTCGCTAGGATGACGCACATGCGACACATCGCGTGGTGCTTGGCGGTTACGCACATCGCGTTCGCGCTTAGCCTCTGGCTTGGCCGCTGGTGCCTCATCGCGTGGTGCTTGGCGGTTACGCACATCGCGTTCGCGCTTAGCCTCTGGCTTGGCCGCTGGTGCCTCATCGCGTGGTGCCGTTTCACGACCACGGCGCTTAGGCGCTTCGTCTTCCTGAGCGAGTTCTTCAAGATACGGATCGGTAGTTCCGGTAGTTCCGATACGATAAAGTGCCGCTTCCTTGAAGAGGATGCCGAGAATAGCTGACTGAGATAGCTTGTCAAGCTCATCAAACAGTCTGGATGGATCCGTTTCAAAAACCACGGTATCTCCGTCCACATGCGCTTCTTCCAAGAGCGTAGCGAAAAACTCTTTCGCTACCGCTTTCGATTCTTCAACTTTGCCTTGAATGCTCATTGTCTTGCCTTGAATGCTCATTGCCTGTGCCTCTTTGTCAATGCTTGCCTGTGCCTTCCTTTGCTATCAGTTCCCTTCGCCTATAGTCTACCACACTTCAAGTCACTTGGCAAGGGCCATGATGGCATGGCCCTTGACAGTCGGCAGCGAGTGTGGTAGACTATAGGCGAAGGGAACTGATAGCAAAGGAAGGCACAGGCAAGCATTGACAAAGAGGCACAGGCAATGAGCATTCAAGGCAAGACA